>Ga0209563_100456_pt1 | contig 14179 bp, 12 predicted proteins | sample AraplaCvi_mMF_r2_FD_184271 | JGI IMG/M metagenome (GOLD analysis project Ga0209563, IMG submission 184271) | Arabidopsis root microbial communities from North Carolina, USA - plate scrape CL_Cvi_mMF_r2 (SPAdes) (version 2) | ecosystem: Host-associated > Plants > Roots > Endosphere | place: USA... | reverse complement strand
GTTGTCTACCCGCCGGCGACGACCGCGTGCGCGGTCGCCAGGGTCGCCCAGCTCGGCATCACGAAGACGGCCAGCACGCAGCTGACGCATCCGGGCGGGACGTTCACGTACACGCTGAAGGTCGACAGTCAGGGCCTCGGCGCGGCCGACCCGGTCACCCTGAGCGACCCGATCCCGGCCGACGTGCGCGTCGACTCCATCGTCACCGACACCACGGCCTTCCCGCGCTGGCAGAACTGCACGGTCACCGGCGCGGACGGCGCAGGATACGGCGGGACGCTGACCTGCACGCTGTTCGGTCCGCTCTCGGAATCCTCGCCATCGGCACCCGCCGTGACCGTGGGGGTGACGGTGCGGTCCGGCACCACGGCGTCCAGCATCACCAACACGGCGAGCGTCTGCTACCGGCACCAGGGCGACACCGCGACGGCGACCGCCTGCGAGACGGCGACCGCCGTGGTCTACCTCAACGTCTCGGCCCTGCTCGCCGCCACCGGCCTCGACGTCTACGCGGCGGGCGCGCTCGCCCTCACGCTGCTCGTCTCCGGAGCGCTGCTCTGGACGGTGCTGCTGCGGCGGCGGAGGAGGGAAGCGGGGATCGGCGGCTGATTCTTGGGCAGCACCCGCTTCTACCGCCGGAGGATCGCTGCGGCCCGGGGGAGTTGCGTGCGCTCCAAGGTGTCGACGACGTCGTTGAATGCGGCCGGCGGGTTGCGCATCGAGTCCGCAACCGCCTGGACGGCCGCGTGCACCGCGTCGCCATCGAGATGGAACTGGTCGAGAAGGAACTCATCGGGGTGCTTGGCTTCGATATCCCAGGGCGCGAGTTCATGTGCGGGGAAGTCGTCCAGGTTGAAGGTGACGATCGTCGCTGCCCTGGCCCGGATCGCTGCGGCGAGAACGTGGCGATCCCCGGCATCCGGCAACGTCACGCTCGTGACGATCGGTTCATATCCCGTGATGAGGCAATCGGCGACCGCCTCGCACATCAGTTCGCGCGTGCGCGCCAGCCGGTCCGGCGTGATGTGCGGGTTGTTGGAGCGCACATTACGGAATACCTCGTCGAGGATCTCCTCTGTCCAGCGGGCGTGCACCAGCCCGGTCTGGGCGATCTGAATGAGCACATGCCGCAGTGTCGGCGGATACAGGACGTTGGCGTCATAGACGACCGGGAAGCTCATTCCTTCTCGCCGGAGTCCTGCGACAGTGACACCAGTTCAGCGAAAGCGTCGCGCCGCCGCAGCCCGTCCGTCCGCTGGAACTGGCGCAGCGAGTCCGCCCGGATCCGCCGGTGCGTTCCCACCATCCGGTACTCGATCTTGCCCTCGTCCAGCAGCTTGATCACATGCGGCCGGGACACGTTGAGGATCTCCGCAGCCTGCGCCGTCGTCAGTTCCGCGTTCGCCGGCATGATCGTCACACCGCGGCCGGCCGCCATGCTGCTCAGAATCCGGGCCAGGAGTTCGACCGCTTCCCGCGGGACAGGAACGGTCTCCTCGCCCTGCACGGCCAGCTGCAGGACCGGCTCGCCCGCATGCGCACTCAGACCGTGCTGGACAGCCCGCAATGCCGTGGTGGCCAGCTCGATCTCCGGTTCCGGACGCGTGCTTCGTGACATGCAGCCACGCTACGACAGGATCTCTCCAAATGCAACAAGTGCAATAGGCGCAACAATCGCAATTTCCGATCCTCGCTTCGGCACCTAACTCCGCAGGAACGCGGCCAGCCGTCCGGCGCTGCGCTTCGGCGTGCGCTTCTGGGTCCGGTAGTCGACGTGGACGATCCCGAAGCGGCGCGAGCATCCCCACGCCCACTCCCAGTTGTCGAGCAGCGACCAGACGAAGTATCCGCGCAGGGGCAGTCCGGCGGCGACGGCGTCGCGCACGGCCTCCAGGTGCGCCTCAAGGAACTCGGTGCGCTCGCCGTCGTCGATGCTGCCGTCCGACTCCACCCGGTCCGGGAAGGCGGCGCCGTTCTCGGTGATGAGGAGCGGCAGTTCCGGGGCGAGCGCGTTCGCCTGGCGCAGCACCTCCGCTAAACCGTCGGGGTGGGATCTCCCAGCCCATCTGGGTGACCGGCGCTCCGGTCTTCACGAACCGGACGTGCTCGCTTCCCGGGTACGCGCTCGCGGAACTCCCGCTGGGCGGCGTCGAGCCGGAGGCGACCGTGTGGCGGGTGTAGTAGTTGACGCCCAGGAAGTCGATCGGCGCCGAGATGCGGCGGAGGTCGTCGTCGGTCGCGTGCTCGGCGAACCACTGCGTCTCGCCCAGGTCGTCGAGCACGTCCTCCGGGTAGGAGCCGGTGAGCAGCGGGTCGAGGAAGAAGCGGTTGCCCAGGCCGTCGATCCGGCGGGCGGCGTCGGCGTCCGACTCCGTGTCGCCGGCCGGGTGCACCGCCGTAAGGTTGAGCGTGATCCCGACACGGGCGGACGGGACGGTCGCGCGCAGCGCCTCCACCGCGTGCCCGTGGCCGAGGAGCAGGTGGTGGGCGGCGTGCGCGGCACCGGAGCCGACGGTGCGGCCGGGAGCGTGCTGGCCGCTCGCGTAGCCGAGGAACGCGGAGCACCACGGCTCGTTGAGCGTGATCCAGTCCCCGATGAGGTCGCCGAGCGCCTCGGACACCTGCTCCGCGTAGTCGGCGAAGCGCCGGGCGGTGTCGCGGTGCAGCCAGCCGCCGCGGTCCTCGAGCGCCTGCGGCAGGTCCCAGTGGTACAGCGTCGCCCAGGGCGCGATGCCGCGCTCGCGCAGCGCGCCGGCCAGTCGCCGGTAGAAGTCCAGCCCGGCCCGGTTGGGTCGTCCCGTGCCGTCGGGCTGGATGCGCGGCCACGCGATCGAGAACCGGTACGCGCCGAATCCGAGGTCGGCCATCAGCGCCACATCCTCCGCCCAGCGGTGGTAGTGGTCGTCCGCGACGTCGGCCGTCGTGCCGTCGGCGATCGCGCCGGGGACGCGGGCGAACACGTCCCAGATGCTCTCGCCCCGGCCGTCCTCCCGGGTGGCGCCTTCGATCTGGTAGGCCGCGGTCGCCGTCCCGACGACGAACGCTTCGGGGAGGTCGCTTCTGCGGATGGTCACTCCGGGAGCGTACCGGTCGCCCGCACGCCGACGCTCTTCCTCTGAGCCCTCTCAGTCGTTCCCGCCCGCCGCCCAGGGACGCCGCCGCGGCCTCCGGGATGCTGGGGGGATGCGCAACACCGTGCCCGCCGTCACCGCACTGTTCTGGGTGACGAAGCTGCTGACGACCGCGATGGGGGAGACGGCGTCCGACTTCCTGGTGAAGACGATCGACCCGTTCGTCGCGGTCGGCGGCGCGTTCGTGCTGTTCGCGGCGGCACTCGGGCTGCAGTTCGCGGTGCGCCGCTACATCCCGTGGGTGTACTGGGCGGCGGTGCTCATGGTCGCGGTGTTCGGGACCATGGTGGCGGATGTGCTGCACGTCGAGCTGGGTGTGCCGTACCTCGTGTCGACGGTGGTCTTCGCGGTGGCGCTCGCCGCGGTGTTCGTGCTCTGGTACGCGACCCAGCGGACCCTCTCGGTGCACCGCATCGACACGACCGCCCGCTCCGTCTTCTACTGGTGCGCGGTGCTGGCGACCTTCGCGCTCGGCACGGCTCTCGGCGACCTGACCGCCACGACGTTCGGGCTGGGGTACTTCGCCTCCGCGCTGGTCTTCGGACTCCTGTTCGCCCTCCCCGGCATCGCGTACCGGTGGTGGGGGCTCAGCACGACGGCCGCGTTCTGGACCGCCTACGTGATGACCCGTCCGTTCGGCGCCTCGCTCGCCGACGGCCTCGCGGTCTCGCACGCCCGCGGCGGGCTGGCTCTCGGAACCGGACCCGTCAGCGTCGTGCTGTTCGCCGCGATCGTGGTCTGCGTCGCGCTGCTCAGCCGTCGTGCGCGGCGGGAGCGCGAGCTGGTGCCGGCGGGCGAGGCTGCCCCGGCCGCCTGACCCCGACAGCGATCACCTCTCGCCGTGCTCAGGTCTCCGGACGCAGCTCCGCGGCGACCGGCCGGGCCCGGGATGCGCGCCGCAGCCGCAGGGCCGGCTTCTCCACGCCGAACCAGGACGCGAGCGCGAGCACGGCGACGAACGGCACGGTGAGCGCCGCGAACCAGCCGACGCCGAGCCGGTAGAGGCCGGCGGAGGCGAGCACCTGCTGCACCGGGAACGCGTAGATGTAGGTGCCGTAGGAGATGTCGTTGCGCAGCCGGAGCGCCTTCACCTTGAGCAGCGCGCCCGCGGTGATGAGAGCGTAGGCGAGGGGGATCGCCGCGATCACCCGGTAGTCGGGGAGGAGCGAGGAGGCGGCGACGAGCGCGCCGGCGACGGCGACGTAGGCCCACCGCGCGGGCACGACACGCGACAGCTGGTACATGAGCGCGCCGGCGACGAACATGATCCCGAAGCGGGATCCGTTCGCGACGTAGAAGTTGTGCGTGACGTGCAGGTCGGTGAGGAGCAGCCCGGCCAGGCAGGCGACGAAGAGGAGCGGCAGTGTGAGCCGGAACCGCAGCAGCCGGGTGACGCCCAGCGCCAGCACGCCGAGGTAGCAGAGGAACTCCCACCACAGCGTCCACAGCGACCCGTTCCAGACGCCCGGGTACGGCACGCCGGTGGGGGTGGCGCCGATGCCGAAGTCGTTGATCCGCAGGGCGGCGTTGTCGATGACGTACCGTGTGGCGTCGGCGTTGTACGTCTCCGGCAGCGACTGGCCCGCCAGGGCGATGCCGATCGGCGCGATGACGATCGCGGTCGCCAGCAGGCACACCCAGAAGGCGGGGAGGATGCGCAGGAAGCGCGCCTGAAGGAACGGCCACCAGGAGGGCCGGCGCATCCAGGAGGAGACGATGAGGAACCCGCTGATGGCGAAGAAGCCGTCCACTCCGCCCTCCGAGAGCAGCTGCGTCGCGGGCCCGCCGGGCGAGGGAGTCCCCGTGAGCGGATAGGAGTGCCACACGATCACGCTGAGCGCGAGCACGAGTCGGATCGCGTTGAGGGCGTTGAGCTTCGGATCGAGCACGCTGTGCAGCGTCGCGATCGGGGCACGGGTGAGCTGAGAGTTGCTCATGTTTGCTGAGCGTACTCGAAGTCGCGCATCCGTCGTCAGCCCCGAACGGGGGCCGCCCCGAGTGCTCCCGCTCGGAACGCCGGCCGCCGGGTCCCCCACCGACGTTGCGTCATGATTCGGGGCCGCGGCGGTCTAAAGGGTCATGAGGACTAAAATAACAAACGTAAAATCGCGTTCGACGAAGCGCGCGCTGCTGGCGGCGGGTGCGACCGTGGCTGTACTGGGGGCGACCTTCGGCTCGGCAACGGGCGCGTATGCCCAGGAGCGCTCCTCGTCGGTCGATGCTGTCGTCAGCTCCATCGTCGATATGCAAGAACCCGATCTGATAACGCCCCAGTACGTCGTGGCCGGGGAGACCGCGCCGGCCGGCGGGTGGACCACCGACGTCGCCATCGCCATCAAGCCGGAGCAGGGCGACAGGCTCGATTGTTCGACAGTGTGGGTTGCGGCTTGGAGCGGTACGGGGCTCTACGACATCCACGGGAGTGTGATCGACTGCACGGATCGACGGCTCGTGGTCTCCGTCGGCAAGCTGAACCTGCCGGAGGGGTGGCGCCCGTGGCTCTCGGTTCAGGGAAGAACCTTCGATGTCCGTTCCGCAGGCCAGGTCGAGCGCAGCTTCACGGGCTACGTCACGACGTGGCACAAGGGGGAGGCGCGGCTGAACGATATCGCCGCCAGTCAGGTCTTCTTCTCGCAGCCGTAGCGGCGACCTGACTGACCAGACCGATAGGTCCGAGTGCCCGCATCGTGAAAGGGCACTCGGACCTCCCGATGGTCGTGGCGTTCGCGCCCTCTCCTCCACCCGGAGTGGGCGGAGCGGCATCGGACGAGTGTCGGTGCGTCGTCACTCGCGGCGGCGGCGCACGGCGTCGACCGCCTCGTGCCGTGATCTCACGTCGAGCTTGCGGTACAGGGTCCGCACGGTGGCCTTCAGAGTGTTCGGGCTGATGTACAGCTCGGCGGCGATGCGCGGCATCGGCATCCCGGTGGCCAGCAGGTTGAGGATCTCGCGTTCGCGCTTGGTCAGGTCCGGGAGGTGCGGAGAGTGCGGCGTGCGACCCGTCCCGTGCATCGTCTCTCCGGCGAGCTCCGCCAGCGCGGCCGCGATCGCAGCCGGGAGGAAGCTGTAGGCCGAGAACATCCTCTCGCGTTCGACGATCGCGTTCGCGTGCCGGAAGTCGTCGGCGGCCGAACCGGGGTGGCCGAGGGCGAGATGCGATGCCGCGGCGATGAGCAGCGCGGGCGCTTCGACGCGGGGAGCCGCGGTGAGCGCCGTCGCGGCGTCCCGCTGCCTGAGGGCCTCGCCGTAGCGGCCGGACCGGTACGCGGTGAGGGCCGCGAGAAGGTGGTCGAGTGCTGAGGGCGACGCGGGCATCGGGCGCTCCACCCGCAGTCGGGGGCGGATGCGGGCCAACCGCGCATATGCGGCCTTGATGTAGCGGCCGTTGGCGCCCTCGAGGCTCTGGGCCTCCGGGTGGCGTTCGAGTTCGACTTCCAGTTCCGCATGGACGGAAGATGCGCCCGGTTCGGTGTGCTCGAGCATCGATGCGACCCACAGTGCTGCGGCCCAGTGCTCTCCCAGGGGCAGCCCGAGCGCCCGCGCCAGATGCTGCGGAGCCTCCGGGTCGCCGCGGTCGTACCGGAGCAGGGCGGCGGTGAGGAAGACGATCACGTCGTAGCGGCTGTTGGTCGCGGGCTCCGCCTGCGAGCGCGCGTACCACTGCTCCGCCTTCCGGAGGCGGCCCCGTTCGGCATGGTGCCAGGCGATCTGGCCCGCGGCGCGGCGGGCGATCACCGGCTGGTCGGTCAGGCGGGCGAGCTCGTACGCGCTCTCGTACTCCGCCAGTGCGCCCGGCGCGTCGGCGGCGTCGAGCGAACGCCCCCACTGGAAGCGGAGGTGGGGGAGCGAGCCGGCCATCGGCGCGCGTTCCGCCGGGGACAGCGCCCCGAGGGCGTCCCGCGCCTTCTCGGCGGAGGCGCGCGCCTCGGCCAGCCTCCCCGAGGTCCGGGCGGCGGCGGACTGCCCGGTGAGCAGGATCAGCGTGTTCAGGTCCGCGTCGTCCCCCTCGCGCAGCGCCGGGGTGAGGCGGCCGTCGTGGACGAACCTGCTCGGCTCCCCGTTGAGGGACACCTGCTGCAGATAGTTCGCGGCGACGACCAGGCCGGGGGTTTCGATCAGCGCCTCTCCGGGGAGCGCCTTCAGCGCATCCAGGAGGTGCCGCGGCGCTTCGTTGGCGAAGGCGTCCCAGTTCTTCTCGATGAGGGATGTGGCGGCGTGCCAGTCGCCGTCGGCGCCGGCGGCGCGCACGTGCGTCACCAATCGGTGCGGGTTTCGCTTGGGGTCGATCCTCGGGTCGTTCTCGTCCTCAGCACTCTGGATGGAAGTCATCGTGCGGTCACCTGAATAGATTGCCAGGCACGCGCGCTGTCCCCCGGATGTGGGCGTCCGCAGACCACCCGATGCGGGGTGGATGCCCTCGTGACACCCGCGCGAGACCGGCGCGTGCAGCGGAAGAACAGCCCAAACGTACCCCATTTGGGGGTCGAAAGGGGTTAATTTGGCGCATCCACGGGGTGCTCTTCGCGTTCGGGCGGCACATCGGCGTGTCGCCGCCCTGTACCCCGATGCGCGGACGCCGTCGTCTCCGCCGATGTGCCCCATTTGGGGGTAGAGCGGGGTTAACTTTCCGGCGTCATGGGGTCTTCTTCGCTCGGGGAGGAGACGTCGGCGGGTCGCTCCCGATTAGCTGAGTCCCGGATGGGGGACGGCGCGTCCTCTTGCATCCGCGATTCAGCACTGGCGGGCAGTGCCATGAGGGGATACACGTGTCGACGTTTGCTACAACACCACGGCATCGGAAGCGCACACGCGCACGACTGCACCGGTTCATCGCAGGATTCTTCGGGGTGGCCCTCGTGGCGACCGGGATGTCGTTCGCGGCACCGGCGGTCGCTGCGCCGGTCTACGAGATCACGGCCAAGTGGGCCGACGGGACGCCGACGACCGTGGCTTCGGGCGACGTCGTCACGGCGGAGTGGCGTGTCAACGTCAACGACGATGCGACGGCGCCGTCGAACGACCCGGTGGACAACGTGAACTTCACGTTGACGATCGCCAACGGTACCTTCGCGGAGCTGCCGGCGTCCTGTCTGACCTCCGGCGTCACTCCCGTATCGAGCATCTCCGCCGACGGCCACACGATGGTGTGCAACATCGGCACGCAGAAGGAGGGCACCTCCCAGGTGATCCAGACCGCGATCACCGCGGACGGCGACACCGGTTCGCAGATCACCGGCACGGGCACCATCGATGGCGCCACGGCGGATCTCTCTCCGATCGCGATCAACAACCCGTTCGGGATGGACATCCGCTGGAGCGTCGCGACCGCGGCCTACAACCTGCAGGGCTATCCGGCGAACCCCACGGTCGACCTCGACCTGCAGTGGACGCTGAGCAAGGCGAAGCGCAGCGCTGACGGCCCGCAGACGGTCACGTACGACCTGACCACCAGCGGCCCCTTCTCGAGCATCTCGGTCGGCTCCCAGCAGTGCACCCCGTTCACGACGGGCATCGCGAACGGGCACCCGTGGTCCGGCGGCAGCCACCCGGCGGACCAGATGGTCACGCCCGTCACCACCTGCGCTGTGCAGCAGACCGGCCCCAATGCCTTCCGCCTGACGCTCACCGGCATCGACTACAACCCGGCCACGCCGGCGACCAAGGACTCGACCGGTGCCGGCCTCCCGGCCGACCAGGTCGCTCTCGCCAGCGGTTCGATCTGGCTGCACCTCGTCCCGACCTCGGCCGGTTCGATCTCGCTCCAGTCGTCGGCGCCGACGTACACCTCCGCCTCCGGTACCGACACTGCCCAGGACGACCCGTCGAACAACACGGTCACCAAGACGTGGTTCTACCCGGGCACCTTCACCTCGCCGTGGAACCGGGGCTACACCGGATCGGGCGGCAGCAACTACGACAACACGTACGTCGTTTCGCCCGGGACCACGATCCGTCAGACCCTCCTGACCGGCCTTCCCGGCATGGACCGCGCCGACACTCTCGGGATCGGGATGTGCACACCTGTGGACACCAAGTACCTGACCTTCGTGGACATCGTCCCTGGTCAGCCCGCCCCCGGCGCGGTGATCGAGTACTACGTCGGCAACGACCCAACGGTCAACCCCGCAAGTGCGTCGTACGACCCGCAAGCGTTCCCGAACTGCGGCGGCACCGCCGGCTGGACCACGACGCCGCCGGCTGACCTCAGCACCGTGAAGGCGGCCCGCGTCACCTTCACGCAGGGTCAGGCCGAGTCGTGGAACCTGGTCAACGCCGGCTGGCTGGTCGACTACACCGTCAAGGACACCGCACCGATCGGCCAGGACATCTGGAACTTCATGTACAGCACCGGCGACGGCACGAACTGGGCGAGCAACGGCCCCTGCGCCACGCCCACCCCCGGTCTGCGCTACCCGTGCACCGCGGTCGCAACCCGTGACCTCGTGCGTGTCGTGGCGGCAACTCCGTACATCGAGAAGACCGCCGACCGTTCTGCGGTGAACCCCGGCCAGGCTGCCGGCTTCTCGCTGACCTACTCGGCCAACGTCCCGTCGAACCTGCCGACCTCGGTCGACGGCTACCAGATCGTCGACACCCTCCCGGTCGGGATGACCTACGTGGACGGCTCCGCGACGCCGGCTCCGACGGTCACCACGAACGGGTCGGGCCAGCAGGTGCTGACCTGGGTGCTCGACGGCGTGACCACGAACGCGGAGCACGCCCTCACCTACCAGGCCGTCGCCGGCGCGACGGTGACGCCGGGAACGGTGCTCGAGAACTCGGCGGTCGCTTCGGTGTCCGGCACGAGCTCGCAGCCCGCCACCGCGCAGGTGGTCGTCGCCGCGAACGGCTACACCACGATCGGCAAGGCGGCGGACACGCCGTTCATCCCGAACGTGAACGGCGACGGCAAGGGCAGCGGGTCGTGGACGGTCACGCTGCGGTCATTCGACCCGACCGCGCAGACCTTCACGGACACGATCGACATCCTCCCGTACAACGGTGACGGCCGCGGCACCGCGTTCAGCGGAAGCTACGCCCTGACCGGCATCGACGCGGTCGCCGGTGCGACCGTCTACTACACGACGGCCGACCCGGCCACACTGTCGGACGACCCCGCGGATCCCTCCAACGGCGCCGCGGGCGACCCGACCGGCAACAGCGTCGGATGGAGCACCACGTTCGTCGCGAACGCCACCGCGGTGCGCGTCGTCGGTCCGCAGCTGGCGGCCGGAGGCACGCAGCAGTTCACCGTCAACATCGCCACGGACGGCGCCAAGGGCGGCGACAAGCTGGTCAACCGCGCGCAGGCCCGCAGCGAGCACACCCAGCTCGTGATGCGCACCTCCGCACCCATCTCGATCGCGAACTACTACTCGGCGGCGCTGAAGAAGGAGGTGCAGGACCGCAACGGCACCTGGCACGACGCCAACGACGTCAGCGATTACCCGACCTTCGCGGTGGGTGACACCATCCACTACCGGGTGACCGTGACCAACACCGGCCAGGGCACGCTGACGAACATCACGGTCTCGGACGACAAGCAGCCGCAGCTGGGCGCGTTCACCATCGACACGCTCGCCCCCGGCGACACGAAGTCGCACGACTACGAGATCACCGCCACCGGAGGCGAGGGCATCAACACCGCCTGCGCGGCGGCCGACCTGCCCGCCGACTCCGGCATCGCCCCGACGATCAACTGCGACCCGGCCGGTGTCGACGTGGTCGACTACGACGTGGTCAAGTCCTCGGACCCCGCCAAGGGTTCCTCGGTCGAGCCCGGCCAGACCATCAAGTACACGATCACCGTCACCCAGCGGGGGACCGTCCCCGCGCAGGCCGTGCTGCACGACGCGCTCGCCGGTGTCACCGACGACGCGACCTACAACAACGACCTTGCGGCGGACCTCGGCACGGCGACGCTGAACGGCGCCGTCATCGACTGGACCGGGACGATCCCGGTCGGCGGTGTGGCGAAGATCACGTACTCGGTGACCGTGAAGGATGCCGCCTCGCTCGGCGACTACCGTCTCGATAACGTCGTCACCTCTCCGGGTTGCCGGCTCGAGTCGGACTGCCGCACGGACCACCACGTCGGCAAGTACGAGTTCTCGAAGACGTCCGACCCGAAGTCCGGCGCCGCGGTGAAGCCGGGCGACACTATTGCCTACACGGTGACGGTGCGCCAGATCGGCGAAGCCGCCACCCGCGGAACGGTGACCGACGACCTGTCGAAGGTGCTCGACGACGCGACGTGGGTCGGCAACGAGAAGGCGACGTCGGGGACGGTCGTCCGCGCCGGGAACACGCTGAGCTGGAGCGGGGACCTCGCTGTCGGCCAGGTCGTGACGATCACCTACTCGGTGAAGGTCACCGGCAACGGCGACAAGCAGCTGAGGAACGTCGTCACCAGCCCCGACACGACGGCGACCTGCGTGCCCGCGGCCGATGGGAACCGCGACTGCACGACCAACCACCACATGGACCCGCCGGGCCTGGCATCCACCGGTAGCGACATCGCCGGCTGGGTCGCCATCCTCGGACTGGCCCTGCTCGGTGGAGGTGCCGGTGCACTGATCCTCCGACGCCGCCGCGCGACGGAGTAATCGGACAGCAACGAGGGTGGGCCGGCGGATCTCCGCCGGCCCACCCTCTGCGTGTCTGCGGCTCACTCCGTCGGAGATTCGACGACCGTCAGCCCGAATCTCCGACGTTTGGCAGCCCAGACGGAGATTCGACGTTCGACCACTCCCCGTTAGGCGGCACGCCAGTGCGAGACGACCGTCTGCCGCTCACGCGCGACCCGGCCGCACGGGGACAAGCGAAAGGCCCCGGATGCATGCATCCGGGGCCTTCCGTACTGTCTCAACCAGTGTGCGCCACGAGGGATTCGAACCCCCAACCTTCTGATCCGTAGTCAGATGCTCTATCCGTTGAGCTAGTGGCGCGAGGCCTGAAAGCAGGCCGGATACGAGCTTACATGACCGCATCCAAGACCGCCAATTGGCGGCGGAGCGCGACCTGGCGGTACGACGTCTCGATCAGCTCCCGCGTCTCCGACCAGTCGCGCGCGGTGCGGTCGAGCTCGATGGCCAGCCAGCCGCTCGGTCCCCAGTACTTCGGGACGAACACGCGCGGGTCCTCGCGCCACGCGGGAGCCTCGGCGGGGTCGGGCTTGAAGACGAGCGTGTCCGGGCGGTCCATGGTGGCCCCGAGCACGGCGAACGCGCGGCCCTTCTCGCCCGCCTTCCACGACGGGCGTCCGTGGTTGAGCGTCTCGACAGCCTCCGGCAGCGCCAGGCAGAGCGCGCGGATGTCGGCGACCAGTGGGTCGCCCCTCTCGAAGAGCAGGGGATGCTCGCTCACCTCGGCGCTCCTCTCAGCGGAACAGGTCGTCCAGGAAGCAGATCAGCGAGCGCCAGCTGCGCGCGTCGGCCACCGGCCGGTAGCGGTCGGTGCCGGGGATGGTGAACGCGTGCGGCGCCCCGGAGTAGGTGGTCACCTGCCAGTCGACGTGCGGCGCCCCGCGCAGCTCCTGTTGGAACGCGACCACCGCCTCGTCCGGGACCACCGGGTCCGCGCCGCCGGTCAGGACGAGCAGGGAGGCGGCGATTTGCGCGGCGTCGGACGGATCGTGGGCGATGAGGCCGCCGTGGAACGACACCACCCCGCGGGCGGGCGCGCCGGTGCGGGCGAACTCCAGCGCGGCCGTGCCCCCGAAGCAGTAGCCGATCACGGCGAGCCGCGCGGGGTCGACGGCGGGATGCTGCTGCAGCCAGCTGAACCCGGCCGCCACGCGAGAGCGCAGCAGCGGGAGGTCGCGGTAGTACTTCGCCGCCTCCTCCGGCGCTGCGTCGCCGCTCGGGCGCACGCCGGCGCCGAACAGGTCGGCGGCGAACGCGACGTAGCCGCTGCGGGCCAGCATCTGGGCGCGCATCCGGACGTTGTCGCCGACGCCGTGCCAGTCGTGCAGCACCAGCACGGCGGGCCGGCGCTCGTCCACGGACGCGTTGCGCGACAGGTAGCCCTCCAGCGGCGTCCCCTCGTGCTCGTACCGGACCGTCTCGGCCTCGATGACCGAGCGTTCGCCGAGCGGGACCTGCTCGAGCAGGCCCTGGAAGGCGGGGGCGAGTGCGGGCGACGGGCTGTCGAACGTCACGGGTGGGGCTCCTGGGTCGTCACGTCGCACGGTCGGCGGGTGCCGCCGGCGGCCGGGTCTGCTGTGACGTGGTCGCGGAATGCGCGCGGGAACCGTCGGGTGCGGGTCGGGATCCCACGCGCTCAGCCTACCCCCGTTCGTTCCGCCCGGGACGGACGTACCATGGGCGCATGGCCACCGAGTTCAGCGATCAGACGGATGCGAACCGCTACGCGATGCACGTCGACGGGGAGCTGGTCGGGGTGCTCGACTACCGCATCCTGGGCGACTCCATCTCGCTGACGCGCGCGTTCACCGTGCCGCACCACCGCGGCAAGGGCTACGCCGCCCAGCTCGTCGCGTACGCGGTCGACGACATCGAGAAGAAGAGCGAGCGGCGGATCGTCCCTATGTGCTGGTACGTGGCGGACTGGTTCGAGGCGCACCCGGAGCGGTCCGGCCTGCTGCAGCGGCGCGCGGGCTGAGGGCCCGGTGACGGTGGAGGCGAAGCAGGGGGAGCCTGCCCCGTCGCGCCTGGCCGCGCGCGTGTCGCGGTTCGGCGACCCGGAGGCGATGGTGCTCGCCCGCGAGGCCGTGCGGCCGCCGCGCGGAACGCAGGTCGTCGTGCGGGTGACGCACGCGTCGCTCGGTGCGACGGACGTGCTGGCCCGGCGCGGCGGCTACCTCCTGCAACCGGCGCCCGGGTTCGTCACCGGCTACGACTTCGTCGGGGAGCTGGTCACCGAGTCCGCGGTCTCGCTGGCGCTCGGCCTCCGGGTCGGTGCGCGGGTGGCGGGAGTCCTGCCCCGCATGGGCGCGCACACCACCGTCCTGACACTCCCCGCGACCCTCCTCGTCGCCGTGCCGGAGGGACTCGACCCGGCCGCCGCCGCCGTGCTGCCCCTCGACG
>Ga0209563_100455_pt1 | contig 14204 bp, 7 predicted proteins | sample AraplaCvi_mMF_r2_FD_184271 | JGI IMG/M metagenome (GOLD analysis project Ga0209563, IMG submission 184271) | Arabidopsis root microbial communities from North Carolina, USA - plate scrape CL_Cvi_mMF_r2 (SPAdes) (version 2) | ecosystem: Host-associated > Plants > Roots > Endosphere | place: USA... | reverse complement strand
AGTCGATGCGCAGGTGACGCCGCAAGGCAAGCTCGCGTTCGTCGCGGATAACGCTTCGGTGTACCGGCAAGCATTCGTGCGGACCATCTCGATCAGCGCGACGGTCACGCTGCTGTGCCTCGTGCTCGGCTACCCTGTCGCGTGGCTGCTTGCGAACCTGCCCGCGAAAAGCAGCAACCGGTTGATGCTTCTCGTGATCGTGCCGTTCTGGACTTCGTTGCTCGTGCGCACGACGGCGTGGTACGTGTTGCTGCAACCGGGCGGCGTCATCAATAGTCTCGTGACGGGTCTCGGCCTCACCACTCACCCGCTGCCGCTCATCTTCAATCGGACAGGCGTTCTGATCGGCATGACACACGTGCTGCTGCCGTACATGATTCTCGCGATCTATTCGGTCATGAAAAGCGTGTCGCCGGTTTATATGCGCGCCGCGCAATCGCTCGGCGCGCATCCGTTCACCGCGTTCGTGCGGATTTACGTGCCGCAGACGTTGCCGGGCGTCGGTGCCGGCTGCTTCCTCGTATTCGTGCTCGCGCTCGGCTACTACATCACGCCTGCGCTGCTCGGTGGCGCCGGCGACGAGATGATCAGCCAACTCATTGCGATGCAGACGAACACGCAACTCAACTGGGGCCTCGCCGGTGCGCTCTCGGCCTATCTCGTGATCTTTACGGCGATCTTCTATTTTCTCTTTAACCGGATCGTAGGCATTGACCGCTTGCGGTTTGGATAAGCACCGTTCGAACGCACACGCGACGACGACGAAGGGACACGACGGAGGAACGATATGCAAGATCAACGCAACAAGATGCTGACCGAACGCGTCGCCGCGCGCTGGGTGCGGCTGCATACCGCACTCGTGCTGTTCTTCCTGATTGCGCCGATTCTCGCGATCATCCCGCTCTCGTTTAATTCGGGATCCTACTTTTCGTACCCGATGCAAGGATTTTCGCTGCGCTGGTATGAGCAGGCGCTGACGAGCGCGGACTGGCAACGCTCGCTGCTCAATAGCCTCGGCATCGGCGCGGCTTCGACGGTGATTGCCACGTGTCTCGGCACGCTCGCCGCATTGGGGCTGTCGCGCTCGCAGTTTCCGCTGCGCTCGCTGATCATGCCGCTCATCATTTCGCCGATGATCGTACCCATCGTCGTGGTCGCAGCGGGCTTCTATCTGATCTTCGCGCCGCTCGGACTCGTGAACTCGTATCCCGGTGTGGTGCTTGCGCATGCGGCGCTCGGCACGCCATTCGTCGTGATTACCGTGACCGCGTCGTTGCTTTCGTTCGACCATAGCCTGCTGCGTGCCGCTTCAGGGCTCGGCGCGCCGCCGTGGGTGACATTCAGGCGCGTGACGTTGCCGCTCATCATGCCGGCGATCGCCACGGGCAGCGTCTTCGCGTTCGCGACGTCATTCGACGAGGTGATTGTCATTCTGTTCATCGGCGGCCCGGACCAGACAACCGTGCCGCGGCAGATGTGGAGTGGGATACGCGACTCGATCGACCCGTCGATCCTCGCCGTAGCGACAATGCTGATCGTGTTCGCAGTGCTGCTCTTTGCGAGCATCACGTGGCTGCGCGGGCGGGCGGCGGCTGCTAGTAATGCGCTGGTTTGATGAAGGGAGGCTGTTGCCGGCCCGATGCCAACGTTCATGCTTAACCCAAGAACCGGAAAGCGTACCAGGAAAAATATGCGCAGCCAGTGGCTAGTGTTAGAGCGGAGAGCGTCACTGTCCATCGTGTGAATGACCAGCGTTTCCCAATCCCAATAAAGGCAACGCCGCCATAGACGAGTGCCGGACCAAAAAACCACGAAATGAAGACGGCCAACAGCCACCAGGGTACATCGCAATGGTCGATCTCATAGCACCCGTGGATAGCGCCTTTTCCACGCGGCCAATCGATGTGACTCGTCACGTAACCAAAGAACCATGCCACGAGAAGCCCAAGACCCATTGCTGAAATGACACCCGACAGTCGTTTCATTTCAGTGCCCAAAAGAGAATGTGCTTCGACTTACCCAAATCTGAATAGCCCGGTCCGAGTGCCTTGCCCGCCGGCACCGAACACGTGATTCGGAGCGGCCGCGTCTAAAAGCGACGCCTTAGGCTCTGCTTCCGAACTAGAGCGGCACGCCGGTGACGAAGCTGCCTCATGTATCGGTGTCTGAGACGCCACTCATGTAACACCTCGGTTCTTACTGTCGGATCGCTGCTGTTTGAAGCTGTTCGCTAACGAAAGCCGCCGCGGCTTTCTCCAAGGCGAGCGTTTTCAACTGCGCACGGATCGCATCCTTTGCTTGGTCGAACGTCGGCACATTGGTGGGACGCTTCGCGTCGAGTTTCACAATCACGCGTGCATCGGCGGTCACAATCGGCGTCGGTGTGATGCCGCCAACTGGCAACTGGATGATCGCCTGCGCGAGCGCAATAGGCAGCCCTTGAGTCTTACCTTCTGTCACAGGCGCCTTGAAACTCACCCACGGCAGCTCGCCGCCGGCCGACCTTGTGGGTGCCACACTATATTGGCGGGCCACGGCGTCAAACGCCGCGCCCGCTTTGAGCTGAGCGATGACTGTGTTGGCCGTCGCATCATCGGCGACAGCAATCACCCGTGGCTTATATTCCTCCTTGCCGAGTGATCCGACAATTTCGTCATAGCGAGTTCGGATCTGCGCCTCGGTCACGGCTTCCGGATGAAGGTTGTCCCTCAGATAGGCTTGCGTCTCGGCGCTGACCTTCGCGACATTAATCGCCTGCTGCACCTCCGGCTTGGAATCGTAATGCTGCTTCTCGGCGTTCTGCCTGAAAAGTTCGCGCGCAATGAGTTGCTGCTTGATAAGCTGGCGCAAGCGCGTTGTGTCTGGCTGATGGGACTCTTGTACTGCCGCATCCAACTCCATTTGCGAGATCGGGATCCCATTGACAAGTGCCACGACACCCGCTGGCAAGTCTGCCGCAGCCGCCTGTGCAGAAACGTTAAAGGCAGCGCCCAGACAAAAAGCGCTCGCTGCGACGAAGGACAACGGGGAGTATTTTTTCACGACTAGTAATTCCAGTTAATTGTTGCAAGCGCCAAAGTTGCCTTGGGGCCAAGCGCAGCCGGTTGAGTCAGCGCACGGCCAACGAGCGCTTCTGCCGACAGCATCTGTCGATGCCACAACCATTGCGCGCGCAATCCCGCGCCTGCTCCCGCGAGTGTTGGAAAACCCGGCACGGCGACGAGACTTGCCTTGCCGGCATCGCAGAATATGTAAGGCTCCACACGTCCGTCATGCCATGCCGGAACGTTCAGCCACGCGATCTCATTGCGCGAATACAAGCCTCTATCGCCGGCAATCTCGCCCGAACGAAAGCCGCGAACGGTATCCATTCCGCCGAGGTACAACTGTTCGGAACCGTAGAGCGCGACATTGGTGAATTGTCCGCTCAAGGTTCCGCGGTAGGCGAGCGCCACCCGACCGAGCTTCGGCAACGGAACTGTGAAAGAAGCCGTGGCATCGAGCTTCGTGAACTGACTGTGTGCATCGTCACGGCCGATTCCGTGCGGATCATGATCTGCCTCCAGCCACGGCAACCCCTCGGCAATGCCTGCATCGAAAGTGATGTTGCCTGCGGCGTCGTTCACGACGAATTTCCGCAGCCAGTTTGCACCAACACGTAAAACAGCGATGTGCTGCGGGTTTAGTTCGATATTGTTGATTTCGCGATCCGTGCGCCGCCACGATAGGGTCGCGTCCAGGTTGGTAATGCCGGCCTGACTGCGATCGAGTGTGTAGTTCCATCCAAGAATATGGCTCAGCGTGCGTCCATACATTAGCGCACTCGTGCCTATCACCTGTTGGTATTCTGAATCCGAGAACGTGTAGCTGAATGTGTGACGGCCATATGGCATCGCGAACGAACCAACGAATGCATTGCTGTCCTCGCTATCGAGAAAATTGAGACTGATCGACTCCTGCAAGCCGATCAGGTTGTCAGCTTCGACGCCCGCGCGATAGCGCGTCACCCCAGTCGAGGCGCTGCCGTAATTGTCGACGCCTAGCGTGTAGTAAAGTCGGTCGCCGAGGCGATTGCTGATCGCTACAACCGAGTCGCCCGGAGATTGGCCAGGGAGAATCTGGATTTCGGCCTGATTGCGCCGCAGACGGTTGATCTGTGAGACGCCTTGGTCAATATCGGGCAACCTGAGCGGGTCGCCAGGTGCTGCCGGGAATGCCCACTCGGACCCCGCGTCCGTCAGCAGGCCACCGCCAGCAGACTTTTCATCCTTCTTGAGCCGTTTTCCCAGCGGCTTCCCGTTCAGCGTGTACTCTGAAATGCGACCGACCTGGACTCGGATCGTCAGCACGCCAGACTCAAGATTTTGCGGTCCGAGAAACGCACGCGTCGTAATGTAACCGGACGACACGAACGCATCGGTAAGCCGCTTGAGCAATACGTTCAGACGATGTGAGCCAAGCGCGTGGCCGACGAACGGCGTCACAATCGCGTCAACACCCGTTTGAGGCAGAACCGTATTGCCTTCAACCGTGATGCGGGTGATCGGAAACGCGGGCCCGGGCTCATGAATCTGGTCAACCGGTGTATCTAGCGGAACGTCTAGCGAAGCTTGCGACGCAGACTCCGGCAAGGTGATCGACGGTGGTGCCTGATTTAGCTGTCTCTGTGCCGCCTGCTCGCGCTGCTGGTCGATGATCAGCTGCGCGGGATCCTGCACCGGGCGAGCTAGTGGTAGCGACTGGAGCGGAATAGGCGGAACCGGCGGCGTTTGTGCGAGAACAGCTGCACTCGGCGCGAAGACGAGCGGCAACACTCGAAATATCAGCGAGCGCTTCGCACGTGACTTACTCGATACTGACTGCATCAATGCCACCACCACGTTGTCATGCCCAGGTGCTGGCCAAGCTGCACCGGAGTCGACGCAGGAGCACGAACCGTCGTTATGCGGCCACTTGCGGAAACGCCTTTGCCGCCGACGATGTAACCGCCATCGATAGTAGCGCTGCCTTCCAGTGATACTGATCCGTTGGCCGTAAAGCCACCGCCTACATCGGTCGCGATAATTTGCGCCCATGTGCTGCCAAAAAATGCCTTGAATCCGCGGCCTTGATTTATCGCCGAATAACCGGTGACGCCTTGTGCGTAGGTCATGGGAGCGGACACGGCAATATCACCACCGGCGAAAACGTTCCCACCGATGTTACGTGCGACGGTCCCTGCGGAAATCGCGATGTTTCCACCGGACTGGATCGTGCCACCGTGAGGCATCACATTGCTTGACGCGCTTGCATGACAGAAAACCCAGCAACTGCGCGCATAGCTGGCCTGCCCAGAAAATACCGCTTCGTTAGTGAACGCCTGCTGGGCGGTGATTGAAATGTCGCCCTCGTTGGACTGGATGAGGCCGCCCGAGTTGATGACGTTTCGCCCCGAAACCTTGACCGATCCCGCAGTCGATGCAATGTATGCAAGCTGTCCCGGTTGGGCGACGGTACCGTAATCGACGTCAAAGCCGCTCGTACCGTGAGTGAAAAACAGGAAACTGCCGCCTGTATGCGAGTAGGCGACAGGCTGTCCACTGTTTGTTCCGTCGGTATGATCGATGATGTTGGATATGTCGCCTTGCGCGATTACACTGGATTTTCCATTTGCCAGTACGCGACCGTTCTCATTGGTGATGTTGCCTTGCGCGTTCAGCGACGTCTGGCCGTTTGCCGCAAAGACAATGCCAAGATTGGCCGCACTCGATCGATTCAGGATGCTACCGGTGGCGTTCAACGTCACATCGCCGCCGACGGTAACGCCACCCGAGGTGGTCCCGCCTGACTGGATCAAACTGCCCGTGTTGGAAATGTCGCCGGTACTGGTCAGTTGAACAGCGCCGTTTTGTGCGGTAAGCGTAGAGGCACTTGCAGCGTCATCGACAAGCGTAATGCCGTTCGCATTTACCGTCGCCCCATTGGCGGCAGACGTCTGTGCTCCACGCAACAGGAACGCGCCTGACGTTGTGACCTCAATATTGTTTTCTGCCTTGATCGATCCGCCGATTACGCTCACGTCACCAAGCGCGGATACAACGACATCACCAGCGCTTGCGTAGATCGAACCGAGATTACGCACGCCCGCACCCTTGTCCGTGACCATGAGTTGCACGCGACCGCCAGTCAACCCTCCGAGCGACGTGATGTCGACAGCCAACGCCGAATTCGTCGAGCCGGGAGATGTTGAACTGACGAGCCAGTCGTGGTTGTTATCACTGGGCGACAGGCTCGTGTCAAACGTGTTGGTGCTGTCTCCGATAGTTGCTCGCACTCCGCCCGTCGACGTCGTGAAGTTGTTAGTCACAGGACCGTTCACTAATAACTGCTTAGCAATCAGATCGAGATTGACAAGGGTGCCACTGAGTCCGCCGGGACCGATGGTGATCGCGCCGCGATTCGTGGTTAGAACGACATTTCGTTGCATGACACCTGGTGCCGGCGCGAGATCGTTAAAGCTCACCTGACCTGTCGACAGAACAACGTGGCCGGCGTTGACGAAGCTGCCGCCGTCGATAGTGATGCCGTTTGGATTCGCAAGGATGACATTCGCGCGTGGCCCGAGCACGGTGATGTCGCCCTGGATCAGGGACGGGTTTGTGCTGGTCACCTGATTCACAATCGTGCGGGCGTTGATGCCGACGTTGTTCAGATTGGCGCCGGCATTCGATACGTTGAATGAGTTGTACGTATTGTTGGAAACTCCGCCGATTGCCGGGGCGATATTTACGGTTTGACGCCCACCCGGTGAGGTGGCGACAGTTGTCGCCGTGCTGCCGTCGACCACAATGCCCGCGGCGTAACCGGCGCTCGACGCGGTTGCTGCTCCCAAGGCAACAAACAAGAATAAATTGAATGAACGCTGGCGCGTCGTCCGTCGACTGCTGGTCTTCAAGTGCTTCCCCGATCTCACGTGCAACCTGGTTGGATTGTTTGACTTTTGCGACGCTCCGAAGTCGCTCAGCTAAACTCTAATCGTCCTCGTTTCAAGCGCTCTGGTTGGTCTACCGATTGCTTTGCCGCAAAGAACCTTTGGAGTTGAACACCCGAATGTACGTGCTTCCAGGAGCACTGGCGTGTTTTCAAGCGGTTGAAGGTTCAGCGGCACTTTGGGCCTAAATATCGCCGTGTTTTGCGGCAACAAACTTAGCACCCAGTCGCAGGCGGCCACGTCAGTGCATCATTGAATCTTCCATGCAGCGTACGTACACGCGTAATCAAATCTGGCGGCAGGTTCCCCGCGGCCAACAGATTCGCTAGCCGCGCCCTCGTCATCATAAAAATCTCAGTCCCTGTTTCCTCTTCCTCCATCGCGAGCGAGATTTCAGAACCGTCACCGGGAAAGCCGGCATTTTTAAGCGCTTCGGCGAGGGCTTTTGCTTCACCGTAATAGTCATATGCATTCATAGATGGTCAGTGCCTGTTGAACGATTTCATTTGTACACCGCCCGATGGGACCACAATCTCAATCCCCCTCCCGGGTTCGCTCCCACTGCAGGCGCGGGACGCGTTACGAACACCGTACCCGGCTTAAGAGTGGCTGTCTCGACGAAATTCGTATTCGAGACGTTCTCCGCAGGTATGCCCGTAGCGTGCCGCATAGCCCGGCGACGATGGATTTTCGAGAGACGAGAACTGCGGTTCGGCTGCCTGGCTCTTTCCCATCGTTCCGATCCGGTGCAGCGTAGCGCCCTGTTCAACCTGCGTACGTGCGCCGAGCGCAGCGGCATGATTGCTTTGCAGCGCATCGCCGTACGGTGTGGCCACAACACGAGGAATGCTGTCTGCGGCAACTCGCCCAGTGCGGCACTACATACGACTCGCCTCGCTCGCGACTTTGTAAAAGAGATCGGCGGCACTTTCGTCCAGCGGCTCCACTTCCCTTGCGGTCAACACACCGACCGTAATTTCCCGCAATCTGCTCACGTCCTGAATTACTCCATTTTCAGATCGATAAGAAACTCGATTTGCTTGCTGATAGACAGGAGTGCCCGACTATCGGGGTACTGCATGAGCAGCTCGCGGCATCTTTCCAGCCCCTGCTCAAAAGTGAGTAATCGATCTTGTTTCATTTTCCGGGAATAGGAACCATCGTTGATTTATTGGGGACGAACAACTGCGTACCCCGCCGTTCGCTACGAACGGCTGACCGGGAACCGTCCACGTATCCGTCACACTGGCCGCGGTGCTCTTCAATGCGGAAGTCGAGCCAGACGGGGTAAAGAGGCCGGGATTCGGTTCGCCGGATTGATGCCGAGATTCGTCGCCTGCGTCCCAACCGCAGCGAAGTAGTTTCCGACATTACCGTTCAACACTTACTGAACGTCGTTTGCACGCGGCGTGACCTGCGTCACCGATACCGGCTACGTGAATCAATTCCCTGCAAATGGCCGAGCGCTCTGTCCACGTTAAACCCTGCTTCCTAAGTATAGAAATTGTACGCAGTCTCCCAGCTCGCCAGTTGACCGAATTGAGACGACGCGTTCCCAGCTTGGGTAGTCGCGATATTGTTCAGGACTTTGGTTTGGATCGCGTTGCTGTTTGTGGCAACTACTTTCCCTCGTAGAGGCGCCCAAGTCCTACGCTCCCGCTAGAGCATTCTCAATGCGAGCGCGATCCTTCTCATCGAACACAACTTGTAAAGCATGGGCCTCCCCCGGTTTCCAGTCAGTGACTGCATCCCTCAATACCTCGAGATAGATCTTCATCTCGGATGGTGCAAGGGCTGGCACGTCATCGTGAACGATTAGAACCATTCGCTCATTAATCCAATGGAAATCGCGGAGACAATCGAAGAGCGCATTCCAATTGAAGCCAAAGTAGCCGGGCAGTGTGAGCACCCGATAGAGCAAATCAAAGAGCTGCTGTGAAGTGCGAATATCGCCCCCAACTCTTGCGACAAGTGCATCGCTTGTCACAAATGCCCGCACATCTGGCACGAAAGTAAATGTATTGGAAGCAACCATTGGTATCCGCTCACTTCTTCACAGGAATGAATGACTGGTAGTGATCCGAAGTGTAGTAGATTTCCCCACCTTGGCCCGTAACAATCCGCTGTGGCCCCGGCCCATTGATGCCCTGCGTCGGGACCACATATTCAGTGTAATAGCCTGGAGGCTGCGCAGGCAGCAGTTGTACTCCGTTCACGGGGCGATTTTCGAAAGCGGTCCCGTCATTCTTCGAGAGCGAAGGTCCACTACTTGCTATCCGGTCCAGCGTTGGTTGAAGGTCAACGGTGCCTTGGTAGACAGTGCCTGTCCGCTGATCAACGACCTTTACCCCATTGATCAATGTTGCTGAGCCGGAAGGCGTGTTTGTGGCGCCCCCCAATCCACCGATCGCATTTGAGCCAGTCTTATAGGTTACGCCATCGTCCCGGGTGACCGTTGTGGATTCGCCCAGTAACTGCTTTTCTTTCTCAAGCCGCGCGCGTTGTTCATCGAATTCCTTCTGCGATTCGGATCTGCCGTCCCCGATGTGGGTAGCCGAGTTGTTCAACGCCTCGTTCTGCGCCGCCGTGGCCGCGCCTTGTACGTTCGCCCCACCTAAGGCCGCCAACGCACCACCGGCCAGCGTCGCAAATCCCGCGAGCGCGGCCATCTGCCCGGCGTCGAGCGGTACGCCGGCCGCGTCTATTCCCTTTATGAAGTCAGGCGAGAGTGCCGCGCTCGCGGCCCCGCCAATCGCGCCTCCAGCACATCCGGTTCCCTCCGCCGCCGATGCGGCGCATCCTAATGCCGCATGGGCCAGCCAGTAGCCCGGAGTGTCAGCCGCAACCAGTGAGCCGGATGTGAGTGACGCGTTCCCGATCGCATAGGCCCCGGCAGCCGCAACGTCACTTACCGCGCTATTGCGCAGGTTGGTCAGAAAGCTTCCACCACCGATAGCGGTCTGGACGCCGGCCTGGACCGTCGCTTCCGCCGCGATCGCCGCCCCTTGCGTAAGAACGGTGCTTGCCGTAACAGAACCCGCCTGCGGCACCAACGCCCCGCCGACACTCTGCACGCCGGCCAACGAGGCAAGACTGTTGTGCGACGCGGTCCAGGTCCATCCCAGACTCCCATCGCTTACTGTGATTCCGTTCGTAAGCCCCGCAGTCAACATTGCGGTAGCGCCTGCCTGGAACATGGCGCTCATGCTAAATGTGCCGTTCGCAGCCTGGCCCAGTGCGCTGCTGGTCATGCCCGCGACGCCAGCGGACAACGCAATGTTGCCTAGTCCTGCTGACACGGCCGGCATCGCAACGCCTTCCGCCGTCGTCGTAGCAGCCGTGCCTGCCGCAAACGTGCTGCCGACAGTCGCACCGGAACCAATCATGGCCGACGCCGCTCCAGCGGTAATGACCGATGCGACTACCATCACTGCCAGCATGCCAATTGTCTGGAACGCGCCCTCGCTTTCAGCAAGGGACGTCACGCTCGTATGCAGATCGTTCTGGACTGTGCTCTGCGTAAAGCTGTTACCCAACTGCGCCTTCAACGCCGCAAGCTGCTGCTGTGTGCCCTCGGTATCGATCGTCCCGTCCGCATTCAGCTTCTGCAGTGCACCTCCGATCTGGTTCACCGCATCGACATTCAACTGGTAGTTCCCAGCCGACATGAAACCGCCCTGCTGGGCCACCGTCCCCGTAGTCGTGATCAGCGTGTAAAGATCGGGAATGAAAGTGCTCTGGGTTCCAATATCCGTTGAACGCTGCTGGTTGGTCAGCGAACCAGCGTTGACTGTCAGCGTGTCCGTCGCTGTGATGGAGCCGGTATTCGTGATCGTCCCGCCGTTCGACGCCGTAAGCGTGACGTTCTGCCCGCTGATCGTGCCGTCGTGCTGAACCACGGCATAGTTTTGCGGCAGATATACCTGTGGCATCAGCGCATCAACGGTCGGGCAGGTCGCCGTTCCAGTCGCGGTACATCCCGGCTCAGGCACGGTCTCTTCCACGTACCAAAGCATAGGTTTGTCGAGCGCGGCGATCTGATCCTGTGTCAGCGCTGTGCCGAGCGCAATGTTGTTCGCCTCGGCGTACTGGATGGCGTTACCGTAGAGCGCTTTTTTTTCCTGATCGGTGATGGACGACTGCTTCGTGTTGTCATACGACAGCCCGCTGACAAAGCTCGCCTGCCCTGTCTGCGTCAAGGCTGCCTGCTGCAGCAGCTGATCTTCGGTGAACGGATCGTAGTAAAACTGTGTGGTGTTGGGCTGAAGGCTCGTCGGCAGATTCGCAAGCAACTGCCCCGGCCCAATGTTGCCGATCACCAGCGAGGCCGGACTGTTGACCAGATAGCTGATGCTCGGAGCGCCACTGGCAGCAGACGCTCCCGTCGCTACCGACACGCCTGGCGACGCCGGCGTCGACGAAGAAGCGACGCTTACGATCGGGGCGCTGATTGTCCCGGCTGCACTGCCTGGCGCGGTGACGGGTGCCGACGTGCCGCCCGCAGTGTTCAACGACCCGCTTGACCCAGCCGCAATGCCGCCCGCGATACCTGAGGCACCCGCAAGGCCCGCGCCGATGGCCACCATATTGGCGGTGAGGTTCGCTGCGTTTGACGCAACGACCGGCACCCCAACAGGACCCAATGCGATGACCTGATTCGAGCCTGTGGGCTGTGGCGTGTAGACAGCGGGCGATGTGAGACCATTGACGAGCGTCGCACCCGTCAGCGCAACCTGCTGTCCTAACACATTGCCTGAGTTCTGCAACTGACCACCGGCCGTCACTAACAAGGAGGGGGCCTGGATCGTGCCAGAAAGGCTCTTGTACGGTGTCGGCGGCTGAACGCTGTCGCTCGCGTGATACGCACTGCCGAAAAGCGTCGAGCAGTTTGCTGCCGTTCCGCAGCCGAAGTTATCAGGCGGCTTCGACCCGCCGACTACGGTAGCCCAGCGGCCGTCGTGCCAATAAGCGTTGAGGGTCTGGTCCTCGTTGGTAACAGTCGACGCAGCCGCGATCGAGACTTGATTACCCGCCGTGATCAGACTGCCTGTGTTGACCAGCGTGCCCAAGCTGAACGACAGGTTGCGATTCGCGGTAATTGTCGACGCATTGCCTGACTGCTGATCCGTAAAGGCGTCGCAGTAGTGGACATCGGCACCGCTACAGCCGAATTGCGCCGTCTTACCATAGTTCTGGTACACCTGCACCGCCGCGGACAGAGTATTCGTCAACGAAGCTGTACTCAGCGCGATATCCCGCGCCGCCTGAATGTTGCCCGATGTATTTGTGACGACCGAGCCCTGCGTAAGATTCGTTTGCGGGTTGTTGGGATCGGTGTTGCTGCGCGCCGTTCCCGCGCCGCCGATCACGACATCCCGGCCCGCGAGCAAATTGCCGTATGTATTACTCACCGTCGGCGCCGCGATGATCAGGTCCCGTCCGGCGAACACAGTATTGTTTGTCTGTGTATAGCTGTACGTCTGGGTAACCGTTTGATCCCCGTAGATGGTTGCTGCGTCGTTATTCGGCCCATACGTCGCATAGTTGTGCAGCAGTTCTTGGGCGGTTACAGCGTTCGTCTGCGCGTCCGTGAAATCCTGCCCGGGACGCTGATAAGTGATCATCGAATTCGGGTAGTTAACGACTGTCCCGAAATAGCCGCAGTTTCCTGCCGAGACGCCGGCGGCGCATCCAGTATTCGAAGTCAGGCTGTCGGTGTGATAGCCCTGATTAGTAAAACTGTTTGCTGTGATGCGCAAATCCTGCACGGCATACAGACTGCCTGCATTCGTCACGCTCCCACCAGTCCCTGTTAAAGACAGATCGTTACCCGCGACGATCTGCCCGGCGCTCTGATTTGTATAGACAGTGATAGTGGACGTTGGCGCAGGGGGCGGAGCGCTAGTCGTCATCACGTTCGCAGTCGGCATCATCGCGTCGCCGGTCAGACTCCCTACGCCATCGATGACGGGAAGCATCGGCACAAGGGTGCCCGCCGCATATGCCGTCTTGAGTTGCGTAAGGAAGGCCGCATACGACGCCGCATCAATGCTGTCAGTGATCGTCGTGGCAGCAGCATCGCCGCCATTGTCGAGCGACGCGACGTTCAGCGTAACGTTGTTCCCCGCAGAGATCGTGCTGCCGTGATTGTTCAAGGCCCCGGTGCTAATGGACAGATCATGTCCCGCGGCGATGACCCCGCTTGGCCCGGCAGGTTGCGTCGTCGTAGTCGTCCGGGTGACCGTGGGCAGCGCAATGCCGTTGAACGTGCCGCCGCTCAGATCTGCAGCCGTCGCGGTTGTCGCCGTGGACGGCTGGAAATCGCCCACCCGACCGGTGATACTTGTCGTGAATGTCTGAGAATCGGTGACGCTGCCATCGGCGTATGCCAATTCAGTCATGCTTAGCGTGAGCGATCCGGTAGGGGCGGACAGGAACGCCGACCCCATGCCTGCAGCAGCGATGGTCGTGGCCGTGGTCGTCGTGGTCGTCGTGCTCGCGCCGGCCCTGCTGTTATTCACGTCCGCAGCAGTGATCGTGACGTCGTTTTGCGCGCTGATCTTTCCGCCCACGTTCGTCAGGACGCCCGCCAGGTTCGCATTCAGATTGCGGCTCGCCGCCGTCGTTGCCCCGGTATTGTCGTAACTGCTGCCACCAAGGTTGACGTCGCGCACCGCGCTGACCGTCCCCTGATTGGTCATGGCGCCGGTGAGGTTGACGTCCTCGTTCGCGTGGATGGTCCCGCTTCCCTGATTGACGATCGTGCCGGACAGATTGACGTCGTTGCCCGCGCTGATCGTGCCGCTATTGATCAACGTGCCGTTGGTCGACAGCGTGATGTCGCCTGCCTTGCTGATAATGCCGCTGTTGCTGACGCCTTGCGTTGCGATGATCGACACGCTGTTGCCCGGCATGGCCCACGTACCGGAATTATTCAATTGCAGGGTATTGATCGTCAGTGCATTGCCGAGATTGAACGTGCCGCTCGAGACAGCCGAAGGGTCGAACGCCTGGTTCTGCAAATTCAATGTGAGGTTGTGCTGCGCGAGAATCTGGCCGCCAGCGTTATTGAACGTGCCGTTGCCGCCCGTCACCGTGACCGTCGCATCACCCGGTGTACTCGGGCTCGCGGCACTCGTGCTACCGGCGAAGATGACGCCGTTATTGTTGCCAGCCAGATTCGCAGTCGTGACGTTCAGCGAATTCGTACCGATGATCGCGCCGCCGTTATTCG
>Ga0209563_100449_pt1 | contig 14243 bp, 14 predicted proteins | sample AraplaCvi_mMF_r2_FD_184271 | JGI IMG/M metagenome (GOLD analysis project Ga0209563, IMG submission 184271) | Arabidopsis root microbial communities from North Carolina, USA - plate scrape CL_Cvi_mMF_r2 (SPAdes) (version 2) | ecosystem: Host-associated > Plants > Roots > Endosphere | place: USA... | reverse complement strand
GCCCGGCGCCCGCCAACCCGGCCCCCGTACCGAAGGGCACCTACGCGCTGCCCTTCGGCTGCGGCAGCCAGCCCAACTGACGAGGCGGATGATGGGCTTCAAAATCTCGATCACGCTGCTCGCCCTCGCCGCGCTGACCACGGTCGCGCAGGCGCAGGAAAAGGCCGCCGACATCATCGCTCGCGGTGAATATCTCGCCCGCGCCGGCGACTGCACCGCGTGCCATACCGCGCCGGAGGGCCGCCTGTTCGCCGGCGGCCGCGCCATGCCGACCCCGTTCGGCACGCTCTACACCTCCAACATCACGACTGATCCGGACACCGGGATCGGCAAGTGGAACGCCGATGATTTCTACAAGACCATGCACAGCGGCCGCTTCCCGGACGGCGGATTGATCTATCCGGCGATGCCGTTCGCGTCCTACACCAAGGTGACGCGCGCCGACAGCGACGCAATCTTCGCGTATCTGCGCTCGATCGCGCCGGTGAACCAGAAGAACAAGCCGCACGAGCTGCGTTTTCCATACGACAACCGCCAGCTCATCCTCGGCTGGCGCACGCTGTTCTTTCGCGAAGGTGAGTTCAAGCCGGATCCGGCGAAGTCTGCCGAATGGAATCGCGGGGCCTATCTGGTGGAGGGCCTCGGCCATTGCGGCATGTGCCATTCGCCGATCAACGCGCTCGGCGGCACCTCGCAATCGGACGCCTTCAAGGGCGGCCTGATCCCGATGCAGAACTGGTACGCGCCATCGCTCACGTCGAATCGCGAAGCCGGTCTCGGTGACTGGAGCATCAAGGACATCACCGATCTGCTCCAGACCGGCGTCTCGATGCGCGGCGTGGTCTACGGCCCGATGGCCGAGGTCGTGCACAATAGCCTGCAATATCTCAACGACGAGGACACCAGGGCAATGGCGGTGTACCTCAAGGGCATCGCGGAGCCCTCCCCGCCGCCGGCTCCGAGCTCGGCGCTGCCGACCACCGAGAGCAGCCTGCTGATCAGTCTCGGCAAGACCGTCTACGACAAGAACTGCGCGAGCTGTCACGGCACGCAGGGCGAAGGCAAGCCGCCGCACTGGCCGCCGCTCGCCAACAACCAGTCGATCGAGATGCAGTCGGCGGTCAACCCGATCCGCATGGTGCTCAATGGCGGCTATCCGCCGGGCACCAAGGGCAATCCGATGCCGTATGGCATGCCGCCGTTCGCGGGCCTCCTCTCCGACAACGAGGTCGCCGCCGTCGTCTCCTACATCCGCACCGCCTGGGGCAATCGCGGCACACCGGTCTCGGCGCGCGACGCCAACGAACTGCGTTCCGCACCGCTGAACTGAGAGGCGCCAGATCCATCATGATCAATTCCGATCCGCCGACCAGCCCAGCCGCCGCTGACCAGGCCGTCGAGGAGGTCGTCGCGCAAGGACCGTCCGGCGCGATCGTTCTCGCCGGCATCGCGACGGCCTGCGTGGTCGCGATGTGGCTCGCGTTCTACCTGTTCGTCTTCCTGCCGCGCGGGTCGCTGCAATGAGCGCTGAGCAAAGCCATGCGAGCGCCGAGGTCGCGGCCCGCGTCGAGCGGCGCTGGGCCACCATCGCCGTGATCATCATCGTGCTGATGGCGCTGCTGGCGGCCTTCGCCGGCATCCACCGTGCGACCATGCCGCAGCCAAGGGTCGAGACCATCGATCCGTCGCGAATCCATCTGTCCGGCGAGTTCGTCGAGAGCAATCTCGGCAGCGTGCTGGAGGCCAATGGCGCGGTCACGGTGCGTGCGATCGGCCAGCAATATTCCTTTACGCCGGCCTGCATCGTGGTGCCCGCCGATACGCCGATCACGCTGCGCGCCACCAGCGCCGACGTCGTGCACGGCATCCTGATCCAGGGCACCAACGTGAACACCATGCTGGTGCCGGGCTACGTCTCCGAGCAGCTGATGCGCTTTACGAAGACCGGCGACTATCTGATGCCCTGCCAGGAGTTTTGCTCCTTCGGCCATGAGGGTATGTGGGGCAAGGTCAAGGTGATCGACAAGGCTGACTTCGCCAATCGCGCGAAGAGCGGCGGGAGGCTGAGCTGTGTTGGTCAATAGGAAGCTCGTCCTCGCCCATTTCTGGTTTGCCTTTGCGGTGTTCGGCGTCGCGCTGACGCTCGGCGCCTGGCAGATGTTCATTCGCAGCCCGATCGGGACATGGCTGTCCAATCCCGAGCTCTACTACCGTTCGCTCACCGCGCACGGTACGGTGATGGGCTACGTGTTCCCGACCCTGGTGGCGATGGGCTTTGGCTATGCCATCAGCGAATCCGCGCTGGAGCAGCGCCTGGTCGGCGTGCGCTGGGCCTGGGCCGGATTCTGGCTGATCGTTGCCGGCAGCATCATGGCCGTGATCCCGATCGCGCTCGGCCGTGCTTCGGTGCTCTACACGTTCTATCCGCCGCTGATCGGCAACGTCTTCTACTACCTCGGCGTCGTGCTGGTCGTGGTTGGCTCCTGGATCTGGGTCGCGCTGATGTCGATCAATCTGCGCGTCTGGCGAAAGGCCCATCCCGGCGCGCCGGTACCGCTGGCGATGTTCGCCAATGTTGCGGGCTCCTATCTGTGGGCCTGGACCGCGGTCGGCGCTGCGCTCGAGCTGCTGCTCCAGATCATTCCCGTTGCGGCAGGACTCAAGAACACCATCGACGCCGGTCTTGCGCGCATCTTCTTCTCCTGGACGCTGCACGCCATCGTCTATTTCTGGCTGATGCCGACCTACATTGCCTATTACACCATCGTGCCGCGCGCGATCGGCGGCCGGGTCTATTCCGACAGCATGGCGCGGATCTCCTTCATACTGTTCCTGGTGGTAGCGATGCCGATCGGCATGCACCACACCTTTGCCGATCCAATGGTCGGCGCCGGCTTCAAGTTCATCCATTCGGCCTTCACCGCGCTGGTCGCGCTGCCGACCCTGCTGACGGTGTTCACGATCTGCGCTTCGGTCGAGATCGCCGCGCGGCTGCGCGGCGGCCACGGCCTGTTTGGCTGGATCAAGGCCCTGCCCTGGGACAATCCGATGATGCTGGCGCTGGCGTTCTCGTTCGTCATGCTCGGCTTCGGCGGCGCCGGCGGCCTCATCAACATGAGCTATCAGCTCGACGCGTCGATCCACAACACGCAATGGATCACCGGCCATTTCCACCTGATCTTCGGCGGCGCCATCGTGATCATGTATTTCGCGATCGCCTATGATCTGTGGCCGCATTTGACGGGCCGCGAGCTGATCGACCTTCGCCTGATGCGCACCCAGCTCTGGCTGTGGTTCGTCGGCATGGTCGTCACGACCTTCCCGTGGCACTGGGTCGGCATTCTTGGCATGCCGCGTCGCATGGCCTATTTCGACTTCGGCGATCCCGCCATCGCGCCGCAGGCGCTCTCCGTCACCCTCTCTGCTTTCGGCGGCTTTATCTTGCTGGCTTCGGGCATCATGTTCATCGTCATCCTGGCGCGTGGCATGCGTGCGCCCCAGACCGAGGCCGGGCCGTACCGCTTTGCGCTGGCCGTGCATCAACCAGTCACCGTTCCGGTCGCGCTCAATACGCACGCCCTGTGGGTGGCGCTGATGATCGCCCTCACCATCACCAATTACGGCTACCCGATCCTGAATCTGGCGTTGAGTGAAGGCACCTCGGTACCCGCCGTCTACGTGGGAGCGCAGTGATGAGCACGCGCGACCTTTTCACCCTCCGCAACAGCCATTTCCGGATTGGAGTCGGCATCACCGCTGCGATCCTGATCATCACGGCGATTGCCGGCTTCATCGTGCTGCCCTTCGCTCAGCCCTGGGTGCAGTTCGCCAATGTCTGGGATGCGATCTGCAGCGCCGCCGGCGTGCCGCAGCGCGCGGCGAATGTGAAGGCGCCCGAACAGGCCAAACGCCTGTCCGAGGTCGTGCTGACCTCGCGCACGCTGGCGCGTCCGAGCCAGGAGGCGATCGGCCGCGGCGCCACGCTGGCGCAGCGCTGCGCCATCTGCCACGGCCCGACCGGCATCAGCCGCGCGGACTCGCCTAATCTCGCCGGCCAGTATGCCGCCGTGATCTACAAGGAGCTGCACGATTTCCGCTCCGGCGCGCGCAGCAATGCCGTGATGTCACCGTTCGCCGTGAACCTGACGGACGAGGAGATCGCCGATCTGTCGAACTACTACGCCTATTTGCCGAGGCTGCCCGCCTATCACCCGACGCCGCTTCTGCCGAAACCCAACATCGTCATCTACGGCGCGCCAATGCGCGGCATTGCGCCCTGCGGCGCCTGCCATGGCAGCCTCGACAACAAGACCGGCAGTCCGTGGCTGGAGGGGCAGTCCGAGGCCTACATGAAGGCGCAGCTCCAGGCCTTCGCGTCCGGCGAGCGCCGCAACGACATCAGCCAGCAGATGCGCAACATCGCACGTGCGATGACACCGCAGGAAATCGAGGCAGCCGCGGCGTACTACGCCTCGCAGCCGCCGGACGTGGTGAAGGCGGTGGATTGATCAGGACGACGCCAGCTTCGGCCGGCCGTAGATCGCATCCGCCCGCTTCTCGAACGCGGTGGAAAACCGCGCGAAGGCGGCATCGAACATCGAGCCCATCAGCATCGCCAGCATGCGGCTCTTGAACTCATAGGCGAGGAAGAAGCCGACGTCGCAGACATCCCCACCCTCCTGTTGGCCCTTGGGCTCGAACGTCCAGCGGTTTTCGAGGTTGCTGAACGGACCTTGCAGATATTCGACCAGGATCTTCAGATTGGCGCGGTCGAGCGTCACGCGGCTGGTGAAGGACTCCTTGACCAGCTTGAACGACACCGTCATGTCGGCGACCAGCACCTCAGTGCCGTCAGGCTTCGCCATCCGCTGACGCACCTTCAGCGCGCTGCACAGCGGCACGAACTCCGGGTAGCGCTCGACGTCGGCGACCAGATCAAACATCTTGGATGCGCTGTGATTGACACGGCGCTTGCTCGAAAATTTGGGCATGGCGGTTCAGCGAGCGTTAGCTGCCCGAGCGGCCTTGAGTCTCGCAAAGTCCTCGCCGGCATGGTGCGACGAGCGGGTGAGCGGGCTCGCAGACACCATCAGGAAGCCCTTGGTGTAGGCGATCTTCTCGTAGGACGAAAACTCGTCCGGCGGCACGTAGCGCATCACGGCGTGGTGCTTGCGGGTCGGCTGCAGATATTGCCCGATGGTCAGGAAATCGACGTCGGCCGAGCGCAGATCGTCCATCACCTGCTGCACCTCGTGGCGCTCCTCGCCGAGGCCGACCATGATGCCGGACTTGGTGAAGATGGTGGGATCGAGTTCCTTGACCCGCTGCAACAGCCGGATCGAATGGAAGTAGCGCGCGCCCGGCCGCACGGTAAGATAGCGCGACGGCACCGTCTCCAGATTGTGGTTGAAGACGTCGGGCCGCGCCGCGACGACGGCCTCGAGCGCCCCCTCCTTGCGCAGGAAGTCCGGCGTCAGAATCTCGATCGTGGTCGAGGGACACGCGGCGCGGATGGCGCGGATGGTCTGCGCAAAGTGCTCGGCGCCGCCATCGGCGAGATCATCGCGGTCGACCGAGGTGATGACGACATGGGCGAGGCCCAGCTTGGCGACGGCCTCGGCGACGTTCTGCGGCTCGGCCGCATCCAGCGCATTGGGCAGGCCGGTCTTGACGTTGCAGAAGGCGCAGGCACGGGTGCAGGTGTCACCCATGATCATGAAGGTCGCGTGCTTCTTGTCCCAGCACTCGCCGATGTTCGGGCAGCCCGCCTCCTCGCACACCGTGTGCAGGCCGTTGGCGCGCACGATGTTGCGGGTGTCGGCATAGCCGCGGGTGTTGGGCGCGCGCACGCGGATCCAGTCCGGCTTCGGCGGCGAAGCGGAATCGGGGCGGTTCACCTTTTCGGGGTGACGCGGGCGCAACGGGTTCGAGATAGTGTCGACAATAACGACCATGGGGTGTCCGGTCTGTTCAGGTCCTACCTAGTCGGTCTGGCCCGGCATCGCAACCCGGCTCGCCCCGCTTCAGGGAACATGGCAGATATGGGCATTATCCTGCTCTGTTCTCAGGCGATTCTCACCTCGAATGGCTCCAGCCTCGAAGACTTCCACACCACGGCTCGGCAAGCGGCTCAAGCGCGGCTTTTTCGACCGCAGCGTCCACGAGGTCGCGCCCGATCTGATCGGCACGACCATGCTGGTCGACGGCGTCGGCGGGATCATCGTCGAGGTCGAGGCCTATCATCATACCGAGCCTGCGGCGCACTCTTACAACGGCCCGACGCCGCGGAACCAGATCATGTTCGGCCCGCCCGGCTTTGCCTATGTCTACCGCTCCTACGGCATCCACTGGTGCGTGAACTTCGTCTGCGAGGAGGAAGGCTCGGCCGCCGCCGTGCTGATCCGCGCGCTGGAGCCGACTCATGGCTTGGCCGCGATGCGCCGGCGCCGCCATGCAGTCGATCGGCACGCGCTGTGCTCGGGCCCGGGCAAGCTGACGGAGGCGCTGGGCATCACGATCGCGCACAACGCCCTGCCGCTGGACCGGCCGCCGATCGCACTGCATGCGCGGACGGAAGACGTCGAGGTTGTGGCCGGCATCCGGATCGGCATCACCAAGGCGGTCGAGCTGCCTTGGCGCTACGGCGTCAAGGGCTCCAAGTTCCTGAGCAAGCCGTTCCCGAAATAACCCTACGACGCCTGCTTCAGCCGCTCCAGCGCCTCGAGCAGCTTGGCCTTGCGGGCCAGCGCCGCCTCGCGCTTTTCGCGCTCCTCCTCGACGACCTCTTCGGCCGCGTTGGCGACGAATTTCTCGTTCGCCAGCTTGGACTCGGCGCGCTTGATGTCGGCGTCGGCCTTGCCGATCTCCTTGTCGAGGCGCGTCCGTTCGGCCGCAACGTCGATCACGCCCTTCAGCGGCAACGCTGCCACCTCGCCGCGCACGAGCAGCTGAACCGCACCATCCGGCGCGCGATCGGCGAAGGAGATGTCGGAGAGTCGCGCCATACGCTTGATGACGTCGGTCCAGCGCGGCGCGCGTTCCTTCGTCTCAGCCGAGGCGCCAGAGAGCACCAGCGCCGTCAATGTTGCCGGTGGGATGTTCATCTCGGCGCGCACCGAACGGATCTGCGTGACAAGGTCGATCACCCAGCCGATCTCGGCTTCCGCCTTGGGATCGGTGAAGTCGGCATGGTCGAAGATCGGCATGATCAAGACCGGCGAGATCAGCGGATCGGTCGGCCCGGCAGCTGCCGCGAGCATCGCGAGTTGCTCCGGCGTCGGCTCGGATGGCTTCAGCGGCCATGGCGCCAGAGCCAGCAGGCCGTCGCGCTTGGCCGTCACCTCCCACAGCTCTTCGGTGATGAAGGGCATGAAGGGGTGCAGCAGCTTCAGGATCTCGTCACGCGCCCACGCGACCATGGCGCGGGTCTCGTCCTTGGCGGGGCTGTCCGGGCCGAGCAGCACGGGTTTTGCGAGCTCGACATACCAGTCGCAATAGACGTTCCAGACGAAGCGATAGATCGCGCCGGCCGCGTCGTTGAAGCGATAGGCCTCGATCGCCTCGGTCACCTCGCGCGTGGTGTGCGCGCTCTCATGCGCGATCCAGCGGTTCAGCGTCTCCTTCGCCTTGGCCGGCTCGAAACCTTCGGGCACCGCGCAATGGTTCATCTCCGCGAAGCGGGACGCGTTCCAGAGTTTTGTCGCGAAGTTGCGGTAACCCTCGACGCGGCTCGTCGCGAGCTTGATGTCGCGTCCCTGCGCCGCCATCGCGGCCAGCGTGAAGCGCAGCGCGTCCGCACCATATTCGTCGATCAGACTGAGCGGGTCGATGACGTTGCCTTTCGACTTCGACATCTTGGCGCCCTTCTCGTCGCGGACCAGGGCGTGGATATAAATCGTCGAGAACGGCACTTCCTTCATGAAGTGCAGCCCCATCATCATCATGCGAGCGACCCAGAAGAAGATGATGTCGAAGCCCGTCACCAGCGCATTGGTCGGGTAATAACGCTGCACCTCGGGCGCATCTTCCGGCCAGCCGAGCGTCGAGAACGGCCACAGCGCCGAGGAGAACCAGGTGTCGAGCACGTCCTCGTCACGCGTGATGAAGCCTTCACGCTTGTTGCGGTCGAGCGCCATTTCACGGCCCTGCTCGACCGTGATGACCTCCTGCTCGACGTAATAGCCGAGCGCGTGGCTGACGGCCTCTTCCTCGGTCTCGGCGACAAACACCTTGCCGTCAGGACCGTACCAGGCCGGGATCTGGTGGCCCCACCAGAGCTGGCGCGAGATGCACCAGGGCTGGATGTTCTCCATCCACTCGAAATAGGTCTTTTCCCAGTTCTTCGGCACGAACGAGGTCTCGCCCGAACGCACCGCCGCGATCGCCGGCTTGGCCAGCGTCTTGGCGTCGACGTACCACTGGTCGGTCAGGTAGGGCTCGATCACGCTGCCCGAGCGGTCGCCGTGCGGTACCATGTGGGTGTGCGGCTCGATCCGCTCGACGAAGCCGAACGACTCGAGACGCTCGACGATGCGCTTGCGCGCAACGAAGCGATCGACCTTGTGAAACTCCTCTGCGAATTGCGAGGCACCTTCCGGCAGGTCGCGCAGATAGTCCTCGTTGTCGATGAGGTCGAGGCAGCCTTCCCTGTCGAGCACGCTGATGCGGCGCAGGCCGTGGCGATTGCCGACCTCGAAATCGTTGAAGTCGTGCGCCGGCGTCACCTTGACCGCGCCCGAGCCCTTCTCCGGATCGGAATAGTCGTCGGCGACGATCTGAACCTTGCGGCCGACCAGCGGCAGGACGATGTTTTTGCCGACCAGCTTTTGATAGCGCTCATCCTCGGGATGCACGGCAACGCCGGTATCGCCGAGCATGGTCTCGGGGCGCGTCGTCGCGACGACGATGAAGCTCGTGGGATCCTCGGGGTTGAAGGTCTTGCCCTCGATCGGATAGCGCAGATACCAGAGATGGCCCTTCACCTCGGTCTGCTGCACTTCGAGATCGGAGATCGCGGTCAACAGCTTGGTGTCCCAGTTCACCAGCCGTTTGTCCTTGTAGATCAGTCCGTCGCGATGCAGCTCGACGAACACCTTGATGACGGCCTTGGACAGGCCCTCGTCCATGGTGAAGCGCTCGCGCGACCAGTCACAGGAGGCACCGAGCCGCTTGAGCTGGTTGATGATGGTGTCGCCGCTCTCAGCCTTCCACTGCCAGACCCGCTCCAGAAACTTCTCGCGGCCCATCTCGCGGCGGCTAGGCTGCTGACGCTCCATCAGCTGCCGCTCGACCACCATCTGGGTGGCGATGCCGGCATGGTCGGTCCCTGGCTGCCACAGCACGTCGCGGCCGCGCATGCGCTCGAACCGGCACAGGATGTCCTGCAGCGTGTTGTTGAGGGCGTGCCCCATATGCAGCGAGCCCGTGACGTTCGGCGGCGGGATCACGATGGTAAAGGGCACCGCGTCGCGGCGGTCGGGGCGGCCGGCCTTGAAGGCAAGGCTGTCCTCCCACACGACGGACATGCGGGCTTCGATATCGGCGGGCTGGTAATTTTTCTCGATCATGGGCGCTAGAAAGCCGCGTGCGGGGGCCAAGTCAACGGAAAGCTCAGCGGCAACGAGGCTTCCGGGCCCGGTCGGGTATCCGACGATGACCTGCAAGCGGGGCTTTATGAGGGCTCTGCGGCCTGCCCTACCTGCCGCCGCGCGAAACTCGCTCGATTTCGGCCTTCACGATGCGTTCAACGAGGCCCGGCAAATTGTCGTCAAGCCAGGACTTGAGCATCGGACGCAGCATCTCCTTGACCAGATCCTCCAGGGTCCGCGCATTGCTGCTGAGCACCGTGTGGGCCAGGGAATTGAAGGCGGATTCGACCGCAGAGACGGTCGATTGCGCGAGCATCGGCTGCTGTGGCGGCAGCGGCGGTGCATCGAAATCCACCGGCGCATAGGAGGGGGGCGGCGTCGGACGCGGCGGCGATTCGGCGAATTCCAGGTCGTCGCGCGGCTCGACCCTGCGGAAGCTCGGCGGCGGCGGAGCCGGCGTCGGGTCCATCACCATTTCGTCGGTCAGTTCGAGCACGTCAGGCTCGGGCTCCGGCTCCGGCTCAGGTTCTGGAGCGCGGACCTCGGGCGCCGGCGACGCCACGTCGAGCCCTGCGAGCAGCGCGTCGATGTCATCCTGGTTGTTGGACGCCTCCGCCGCCGGTGCGGGTGGCGGGGGCGGCGCAGGAGCCGGCTTTGCGGCCGGTGGCGGCGCGGGCTTTTCAGCGGCAGGCTTTTCAGCAGCAGGCTTGGCGGCGGCAACTTTGGAGGGCGGAATGTCGTTCATCGCCTGCGGCTTCGGTGCCGGCGCGGCGGGAGCTGGTGCGGGCTTGGCGGCCTCCGCCGGCGGCGGCTTGGCCTCATCGTCGGCAATGATGCGCCGGATCGAGGCCAGAATCTCCTCCATCGAGGGTTCTGTGACCTTTGCAGGCTGCGTCATCTCCGACTCCACATGATCAACGCCCTCGCATGCGTTATTTTACACCAAGCACGACAGGATTGGCCGGTTCCGGACGGACGGCCCGACATTTTCGTCGTGGCAACCCCACTTGTCCCCAGTTCACGGCCCAACGTGCAGCGGTGCGCCCTGCCCTCAGCACTCAAACTTTACGCACACGACATCGGGTGCGGGGCGAATCGACCCGCATCTTCTTGGCAAGGCTATGTCAGGGATTTTGATGATTGCAAGCAGAGCACCGGTCGGCTTCGGCTGTTTGCGATGCCGACCGGATGACTACGGGAGTTTAGCGTCCGTCGGGCGTACGCACGCCCGCCCAGCTGTCGCGGACCTGCTGGTAGTGGACGCTGGGATCGTAGACCGTGGTGTTGAGACCGAGCACCTGCGGCGCCAGACGACCGACCGCGTTGAGCACCGAATAGGATGCCACCACACGGTCATGCTGGGCCGTAACGAGCGCGACGCGCGCGTTCACCAGCGCCTGCTGCGCGTTGAGCACGTCTAGCGTGGTGCGCTGGCCGGCCTTGGCCTCCTCGCGCACGCCGTTCAGCGCGATCTCGGACGCCGTCACCTGCGCCTGCGCGGACTTCACCTGCGCCTTGCCAGCTTCCAGCTGGCCCCAGGCCTGCACGACATTCGCGCGGGTCTGATCGCGGGTGGTTTCAAGATTGAGGCGTTGCTGCGCCAGGTTCTCTTTCGACTGGCGGATGAGCGCATATTCTGCACCGCCCTGGAAGATCGGCACGGAAGCTGTCGCGATCGCAGACGCGGTCGTGGTTCGGAACACCGTCAGGCTCTGCTGATACGCCTGGGTGACGCCAGCCTGAACCGTGACCGTGGGCAGCAGCGCGCCCTCGTTGATCTTGACCTGGAGATAGTTGACGTCGATGCCGTACATCGAAGCCGTGACGTTGGGATTCTCCACCAGGCTAAGATTGACCGCGGATGCGATCGTGTTGGGCAGGAAACGATCAACAGGGGAGCCCGGGGCAAGGTTCGTCGGCTCATTGCCGATGATGCGGCGGAAGTTCGCGCGCGTCGTCGTGAGATTCGATTCGGCGGTCAGGGCCTGGGTCCTGCCGGCAGCCAGCTGCGCTTCGGATTGCGCCACGTCCGTGCGCGTGACCTCGCCGACGTTGAAGCGATCGCGCGTTTGCTTGAGCGTCTGTTCGAGCACGCGCACGTTGCTGCGCTGGACTTCCAGGGTCGCGGAGTCGCGGAGATAATCCATGTAGCTCGTAGCGGCCTGCAGCAGGACCGTCTGCTCGAGCACACGCAAGGCTTCGCGGGATCCCGAGACCTGGCTCTCCGCCGCGCGCGTCCTGTTGGCAGTCTGATTGCCGTTGTAGAGCGTCTGGTTGATGGTCAGGCTGGCGCTGTTGGGCTGAAGGGGCGGATCGCTATGGATCGGCAGTCCCTTCTGCGTCTGTTGAATATCCTGATATTGATACCCGGTGCCGAGGCTCATATTGACCTTGGGCCGGTAGCCCGACAAAGCCTGAGGCACGTTCTCGTCGGTCGAGCGCACCTGGGCGCGTTGCGCGTTGAGCTGCGGATTGTTCTGATAGGCACGCACCAGCGCGGCCTCGATCGTGTCCGCCAAGGCAGGCGCCGACCCGGCCATCGCCAGCAGCAGGACCGAAACCGCAGCTCCGGTGAAGAGCTTCACCCCATGCATCCCTGAAATTCCGTTCATTCTAACGCCCGGCTCGTGCCCGCGAGCTGGGTTATCGTCAACCGAGTGGAGTCGTTGCCCCGCCGCAACATAGGACGCGGATGGGCGCGACGGAACTACCTCAAGGGAGTTCCCAGTGGAAACTCTTCACGTGCAGCATCCCGGCCACACTTCTGATTCAGAACGGGATTTTAACAGGGGCGGCCGTCAGAAGACGAAGGCGGCGGCCCGTTCGAGCCCGGGAAGGACCGGAGCCGCGGCATCGAACAGCGCCCTATGGCCGAACTCGCCGTGGGTATGGGTCACGATCATGGCCCGTGGCGGCCTGGATTCGGCAGACACCCCCACCAGACGGCCGCCGTCCTTGAGTTGCCCCAGCAGCCCTTCCGGCGTCACCTCGGCGGCGCCATTGAGAATGATCACGTCATAGGGACCAGCGGAGGGATAGCCCTCGGTACAGGCCGCCGCTTTGACGGTAACGTTGGCGAGCCCAAGGGAGGCACAGGCATCCCCGGCTTTGGCGGCCAGGGCCGAATCGCACTCGGTCGCAGTGACCTGGCGGGCGAGCTTGGCCGTCAGTGCGGCGAGATAGCCCGTGGCGCAACCGACCACCAGCACGTTATCCGCCTCACCGATTTCGGCGGCCTGAAGCAGCTTGCCGGTCAGTTGTGGCTTGATCAGGAAGCGCTTGGCAGCACCTTCGCTCACATCGAGATCGAGGTCGAGATAGGCCAATGCCTGTCGGGACTCCGGCACGAACACTTCGCGCGGAACCGTAAGCATGGCATCGAGAACATTGCGATCAGTGACGTCACTGGTGCGCACCTGGCCATCGACCATTTTGAGGCGCGCGGTCGAGAAACCGGACATTTGCGGACCCTGAAATGCGGACGACGCCGCGGACGAAAGTTGGCGGCATCTTTGGAACATGCCCGGCCAAAACGCAACATGGCCGTTGGCCCGATCAGCCAACGGCTTCCGCAACGCGGGGCATCGGGCCCGATGGATTATTCGATCGTCACAGCGAGGCGGCCGATCAGAGCCGCGACCTCGTCCAGGCGCGCCGAATCGGGCGTCTCGACCGCACGCGCCAGACAGGCGATGCATTCGTCGTCGCTGAGTTCGGGAAGGTCGGCCGGCAGAATCGAGGGGGCCAGGTGGGCGCGGTCGATCTGGATGTCGGGCATGGGAATCAGCTCCGTAAGGGTCCGGCCCGGCAAAGCTCGATTCGAATTAAGTCGATTTGGCGCCGCCCCGATGACAGCGGTGGCGCTGCTGCACACATCTGCTTGAACACGATTCTGCCGAGGATACGAGCGCGGATCATCCTGAGCGATCAGCCCAACCGCATCGCGCGTCACATCAGGACGCGATCACAAGTCATTCAATTTATTGTTGAATTTGGCTCCCCGGGCTGGATTCGAACCAGCGACCATCCGATTAACAGTCGGATGCTCTACCGCTGAGCTACCGAGGAAAGCAGCGAACCGACGTCCGCGCGCGGCTGCGTATAACAAAGCCGCTTGCGCTTGCAAAGGACGAATTCGTCATCTTCCGCAACGCGTCGAGGAAGGAGCCGACGGCCCCTCCCCGGGCCTGCGTCAAGCTGGTCTATTCGGCGACGAACGAGGTGGTCTTGGTGCCGGAATCGTAACGCAGCCGAAGCGCGGTGAACTTGCAGAGGTTGACGTTCTTCCAGAGCACGGACTCGTCATAGTTCTGCCAGTCGACGCGGATGTTCCACACACAGCCCTCGTCGTCCTCGTCGAACTCGACATAGGTGCTGGCCTGGTTCTGCAAAACCTTGTCGAGCTCGTTGTCCCATTCGTCCAGGCCGTCGTCCGGCGCGTTGAAGCCTAGGAACCTGATGGCATAGCCGGTCTCGTTGACGACGGTGACATTGCGGGAGTCAGCGGCGAACGAAGGCGTAGCGGCAGCAGCGAGGCCGATCGCGAACAGAGCAGACAGAAAAGACTTCATATTGAAATTCTCCCGATCGAAACAGGCTCCGGTGCCTGGCGTCGATCGGCGCAGGCGCCGCGGCAACACATGACGTTGCCTCGAA
>Ga0209563_100446_pt1 | contig 14265 bp, 12 predicted proteins | sample AraplaCvi_mMF_r2_FD_184271 | JGI IMG/M metagenome (GOLD analysis project Ga0209563, IMG submission 184271) | Arabidopsis root microbial communities from North Carolina, USA - plate scrape CL_Cvi_mMF_r2 (SPAdes) (version 2) | ecosystem: Host-associated > Plants > Roots > Endosphere | place: USA... | reverse complement strand
CCGTCGGCGGTGCGGGCGGCGAGGCCGATACCGACTTCACCTTCTTCGACCTCGGTGCGCGCTACGGCTTCACCAGCCTGGAACGTGGGCTGTTCGTCGACGCCAATGCCAGCGCCGGCTACGTCGATTACGCCAGCAAACGCGAACTCGGCGGCGGCCTCGGCACGGCCAAGGGCGACACCCAGGGCAACCTCACCGGCGCGACCTTGGCGCTGGGTTACCGCGCTCCGGTCAACGGCATGATTCTCGAACCCAGCCTCGGTGTGCGCATCAGCCACCTCGACCTCAAAGGCTTCCAAGAGAAGGGCAGCGAACTGTCCCTCGACGTCGACGACAACACCGCCACCCGCCGCAGCACCGTCGCCGACCTCAACGTGGCGTTCGCCCCGGTGGCGATGGGCGCCTGGCAAATGGTGCCGGGTGTACAAGTCGGCTACGAGCGCACGCTGGGCAACAACGACGTCAACAGCCAGGGCCACCTGCTGGGCCTCGACATCGAACAACGCGCCGCCTTCGACAACCGCGACCAGTTCAGCGGCGGCGTCAACCTGATGGCCAGCCTTGGCGCCGTCAGCGTCGGCGCAGAAGTCGGTGCCAGTGGCGGTGGTGACAGCCACGGTTTCAGCGGCAGCCTCAAGGCCAGTTACGCGTTCTAAGTGATGGGATGACAATCAGGTCAAGGATGACCCCAAAACTTAGAAGCGCTCCCAAACCTGTGGCGAGGGAGCTTGCTCCCGCTGGGCTGCAAAGCGGCCCCAAAAACCAGCCTTGTCAAACACACTCAGCCAGCTCGCCGACCTGACCATTCAATTCCGCACCCGCCCCACAACGCTCCCCAACGAACCGCAAAAACTCTCCCGCAGGCATCGGCTTGGCAACCAACCAACCCTGCCCGAAATCCACCCCACGATTGCGCAGATACTCCAGCTGCGCCTCTGTCTCAATCCCTTCAGCCACCACCTTCAAGCGCAAACTCTTGGCCATGTCGATGATGTGCGCCGTCACCGAACTCGCCTCTGCATCGCGCCCGATGGTGTCGACAAACGACTTGTCGATCTTCAGCACATCCAGCGGCAACTGCTGCAAATGCTGCAGGCTGGAAAACCCGGTGCCGAAATCATCGATAGCTGCCAGATGCCCCAACTCGCGTGCCTGATTCATCGTTTGCCGCGCTGATTCGATCTGCACAAAACCGCGCTCCGTGGCCTCCAGCCAGATCTGGCTCGGCCACACATCAGCCTTGCTAATCGCGGTCTTGAGTCGGGGCAGAAAACGGCCGCTGCTGACATCCGCCGCCGCCAGATTGATCGCCACATGCAGGTTGCGCTCTTTGACCAGAAGCGGCCCCAGATCCTGCACGACGTGATCGATCACCTGGTCGGTGATCGGCAGAATCAGCCCGCTCTCTTCGGCCAGCGGGATAAACAGATCGGGCCGCACCAGGCTGCCGTCCGGATGCCGCCAGCGCACCAGCGCTTCGGCCCCGATACAGGCGCCATCGCTCAAATCCATGATCGGCTGATAGTGCACGATGAACTCACGATTGCGCACCGCCAGCTCAAGCTCGGCCAGTGGCGACAAACGCCGGCGCGTGCGCCGCACGATCAACAGCGCAAGCATCCCGGCAATCAACCCGCCTATCGGCAGCAACAGCATCTCGCGGCGCACCAGCCCTTGCAGCAACTCATGACGCGATACCGCCGCAATCGCCACCCAGTCACCGCTGTGCACCAGCGTATACAGATAACCATCCTCCAGCGCCGAAGCAGGGCCCAGATGCACGCGACTCATGAAGCGCTCCGTCCCCGGCCGCGAAATTCCCACCAGATGCCCGGCAGCGGTACCGACCATCAAATGCACATCGTCCTCGACCAGGACCTGCAAAAACTGCTCGGGGTCGACCAGCACATTGAAGGCCGCGTACTGCAGCGCCATCATCGGCTTGGCTGGCACGATCCGCGCTTGTACGCCGAGCGACACGCGCACGCCATCAGACGTAATGAAGTCTTCTTTCCACGGCGTCACCCGATGACCCACCGGCCCCCACGAACCGCAGGCATAAACCTCTTCCTCGACATAGCCGATCGACTTCACCGCGAACGTGTTGATCGTCAGCAGACGCATCTCGTCGATGCTCTCCGGCGTACACGGTGCAAGGCTCGACGCGGCGACGCTCTTCAGCACCCCGGCGGCTTCATGGAAGGTATTGTTGGCACGGCTGGATGCCACGGACGCCAGCGATTCGAGACGTTGCTGCGCCGCTGCCAGGTTCAACACCCAGGCGACGTAACCCATCAAAAGTACTGGAAGCAAGACACACGGAAGGCCCAGGAGAATGCTCCCCCAGACCATGCGTTTTTTGTTCATTTGACGCCACCTTGGCCCACGGCCCGTGACGTGCGGCTGCACGGCTGTTAATCAGCGTCTACAGATTAGCGCTGGCGCGATCGGCCGATCTTGCCGCAGATCAATACTCTCGTCGCCCACGCCTGTCAGCGTCGCGCGCGCGCGCCCGAACGAAAATCTGCCGGACTCACCCCATACGCCTGCTGAAAATACTGACAAAACCGCCCGACATTGCTGAAGCCAAAGCGCAACGCCACCTCCGTCACCGACGCCGAATGCCGCAGCGCTTCGAAAGCCCGCTCCAGCCGCACCTGCCGCTGATACGCCACAATCGACATCCCGACAAACCGTCGAAACCCTTCCTGCAAAGCGCGCTGACTGACGTTGCTCAACCGCGCCAGCTCTACGCCACTGACCAATTGCTCCGGATGCGCCTGAATAAACGCCATCGCCAACTTCACATGCCGCGGCGCCACCCTCGGTGCAGGCTGGCGCAACGCCTCGGTAAAATTATGCGGCCACGCCTCCAGCACTGCATCAATCAACATCTCACGCAACCGCGATGGCATCAGCGTGCCGCTGTTGAGCAACAGATCAAACTCCGTGCCCGTCGCCAGATCAATCAACGCCTTGATCCCCCGAAACGCCGCCGTGTGCAGATCCACCACCGGCTCAAACACAATCTTCTGCACAACCGGCCGCCCCAACAACGCCGCCAACCGCTCCGTGAGCTGCGCCCGACTCACCGAAATCCCGTGCTGCGCGTGATCGTCGAGAAACCGCATCGAACGGATATCCGCTTTATCAATCGCCAACCCCACCTGGGCCACACCGACGGACTCGGTGCGGTGGTTGAACACAATCTTGCCCGCCGTGGGAATCACGAAAGTGATCTCGTCCTGCGGGTCGGGAAAGGTCACGGTGAAATCGCCGTGGTAATGCATACGCCGGAAACTCACGCCGTCGTGTCTGCCGTAGACACCGCCAATGATGATGCTGGAAGGGATTGGCGGGGAGTCGGCGTAGCGATTGCCGAAGAACCGGGAGAAGAGGGCGCCGAAGTCTTCGGCGTGGAGGTTTTCGGAGCGGAGGATGATTGTTTGGCGGGGTGGGGCGACGGAGTACACCTTGGGGCACCTTTTTTTGGGGCTCTTGGGTAAGTGGCGCAGGGGAGGTTAGCAGGTTGGGGGTGACAGGTTTGTGACGACGGTTTCGTCGGTGGAGACAGGTCTGCTTTCGGCCAATAGCTGTCTCTCGTAACGGGCTGAAGTTGACCCAATGCGATTGTTGAAATACGTTCTGAGCGTAAGTAAAGAGAGGGCTTATTTATTTCTCCTTCCCTTTATTCTGTGGAGCGAGAGCGTTTGCAGGCGCGGATTGGGGAGTTGGAGACTGTGTTGGGGCAGAGGGCTTGGTGCTTGCGTGATATAAACAGCATCAAATCGCCGTTACCATTGTGGGCGATTTCCCTGATACTGCGCGCAGTCACTCCGCCTTAATCAGGATCCCTCTCTCATGGATGATTTTCTGCAAACCGTGGCGCTTCTGCGAGCGAGATATCAGCGCCCGCCAGCTTTCAATCTCTTCTCCGTATTACGTAGCTCAAGTGACGAGGTTCGGCTTCACTCGCGCTTCCTTGCGTTCCTGCTTGATCCCAAGGCTACCCACCATCAGGGAACAACCCTGCTTAATCTCCTGTTGAAGCGACTGGGCATCGAGAACTTCGACTCAGAGAGTGTGACTGTCGAGGTCGAGTACCAGAACATCGACATCCTAGTCCGCAACCTATCCGGGCAAGCACTGATCATCGAAAACAAGATCTACGCCGGCGATCAGGATGAGCAGCTCTGGCGCTATCACCAGCGAATGCAAGCAGAAGGTTACGCCGACATCTGGACCACCTATCTAACCTTGGAGGGTTCCGAGCCCACTGAAAGGAGTCGCAAGTCCCTGCCCGTCATCCTGCTCAGCTATGAAGCTGAGATTGTGTCTTGGCTCAAGGACTGTGTCCCGCTGGTTGCCCGCGAGCCCGGCGTGCGAGAAAGCGTTTTCCAGTACATCGAACTACTCCAGAAGCTGACATCCAGTGACCAGAGCGAGATCTACATGAACAAGCTGAAAGAACAGATCCTGCTTGGCGAGAACCTTTTCGTGATCGCCGATATCAACCATGCATTCAACGCCGTATTGGCCGATCTACAGATCGACATCTGGGAGCGCATGACAGCGTATCAAGCTCGCCAATATCCTCAACTCGGCAAACCTGAAATTTCGGCCACGAAAGAGGCGGTTTACGCTTATTACAAAAAGGCCAAAAACAGCAAGTACATCGGCCTCACTTTCCCTTTTACCTTTATGAAGGGGGGCGTGTACATCGAACTCAATCATCGTCTCTACAGCGGCTACTACTGCGACGGTGAGCAGTTCCCGGAAGATCGGGAGCGCCTCATGGCGCTGGGTCGATTGATCGCGCCCAATACTCGCAGTTCAGGCACCCTGTTCTGGAAATTCCCCAAGATCAATGTGAACTTGCATGCGCCCACCAATGAAGATTTGGTTCTCCTCCGGGATCCGCAGACGAGGGAGTTAATTGCTGTCAGCCTGATCGATGACATGCACGAACTGTGGAAACGCGCTCATCAGCAATTCGCTTAAGGACAGGCATAGCATTCAAGGGGAAATGACGTTTGGCCAAATTTAAAGACCTTCGCACTTGGGAAAAAGCCCTAGGGGCTGTCGTTGAGCTTGGGGGAGAAGCCAGTCGGAAAGATGTTGAAGACTGGATCCTCACCAGGGATCCGGGGTACAACACCAACAACCTGGCAGACCTCTACATGTTGTCCGTCAACTCACCTGCCCGGACTGGCTACACACAAAATGAAAAGCCGCGTAGGACTGATCAGGGCAATCGTTACGACAGGCTGTTCAAGGTTGGCAAGGGTGCCTTTGAGGTTTACGACCCGTTCCAGCACGGCATTTGGGAAATCTACCCCGATGCAGCTTCGGGTAGCCGATTTGGTGTTTCTGTTCGGCGAGTTTCGAATCCGGTCGAGCAAGCACTGGCAGACGCTGAGGAGGCTGCTGAGCAAGGAGTTACTTTTAATCCTAAGGACATAGCCGATGCCAGAAAGCGCGTAACCGCCGACATTATCCGTCGCCGCGGGCAACCCGCATTCCGCAAAGCGTTGATGGGAGCTTATGACAGCGCCTGTGCCATCACAGGATGCAACCTGCCTGCCGTGCTCGAGGCTGCGCACATTTACCCCTATAAGGGGGTTCATACCAACGTTTTATCGAATGGAATTCTGTTAAGGGCGGACATTCATACGCTGTTCGATTTGCGGCTGATCGCCATCGAGTCGCAGAAGATGGTGATACGGATTTCACCAGAGTTGATCGGTACAGATTATGCGACGCTGGACGGCTCCTCGGTTCGTCTACCAAAACAGGATTCTGATCGAGTGAGTGCAGAGGCATTGGATTGGCACTGGAGTCAGTGTGGGTGGGGGGCTGAATCAGGAAGCGGGTCCGTCGTGGAGTCGTGAGTAGGGATAACGAAGAAAGTCACCATGAGATTATGCTTGCCCAGCCTGAGCCGAGAGTCTGGAGCAGAACGGAATAGCCGGCCGGTAGCGGTTGCTTCTGAACCTCTTCTTATGGCCGATCGGTGCCCTCCACGAATGGCACCGATCGGCCAGAAGCGGACGTTCACAAGCGACCGCAACCGGCCAAAAATGGTCATTCAGATACATTTACGAAAGCTAGAGAGCCATCCGAATTTCTGCGGCTGTTCGAGAAACGGATGCGTATATCCTTGATTAGCCTTTCGGCTGGCTCAGATAATAGCGCTGACTTGCAACCAGTTATGGCTTCTCAATAGTGTTCTCGGCGATGGTGACCACGGCTAATTGAGGGTGTATACAATACAAAATTTTCGTTAGTCACCTTGGAGCGATCGAGTGCCATGGGTAATAGTGATGGTTTTTTGATATGCTTCCTGAGCGCACGTAGTTCCAAAAGGAATTTAAATGCTAATCCCCGCCTCTGAAATAAGCAATGATGATCATTATATGTTTAAAGCGAGCTGTGAAAGTTCGCTGGAATATCAATTAAGAAAAGTTGTGCATCTCACCAAGGAAGTCGAGAGAGGTCTCGATGACCAAGCGAGCGGCCGCTACTGGTACGTCACTGACGAGAAGTTATCTTACAGTTTAGACGCACTAATTCACAACCTCTCAATACTCACAGAGTACTACCACGCATGGGTGGTTTTTTCTTTTATCGGAACAAATTCACACGGAAAAACCAAATACATACCACTAAAGAGGGACGAAAGGCTCAATGCTGAAATCGACAAAATATTTAAGTCGAATTCAATTGGAGTTTTGAGTTCACCTCAAAAATACCGTGGTGATTTTTATGAAGATTGCAAGAAAGCGTTCATGAAAGCTTATGACTTTCTGTTCATTGGGAAATTTTATGAAGTTTATGTATTAAATAACTATCTTAAGCACAACGCGGCGGCCATGTCATATGCCCCTAAGGCGATCGTGGACAATCGCGAGATATCTATTCCATACATATACATAGGAAAGCCTAATGATCGACTTTTGAATTCATCTGTTTTCAAAAGCCTAATCGATCACGAACTTGACGAGTTCGGAAAGGTGACTATTTCCAAAGATGATTATTTTTTAAACATCATTAAAGCTACAGCTCGCCCGGTGTGCAGCCTTGGCGGGTACAAAGTATACAATATCAATGGCCTAGATTATCTGAAAGGCGGCTCAAGCGTTGGGCTGACTGTGGAGTCCATCGTGGAGATGGCCCATGAACTGGTTTCAAATATAGTAAAAGTTTTTGTCGATGGTTCGAAGAGCGATTCAGATCGCGCGCCAAAGCTGAATCGATTGGTTGATGAGATTAATACCCGCCCACCCAAAACGCTTACCAAACTAATAAAGCCCTGAGGTTAAGGTCCCAAAAACGATATCTCAAATATCCTGGAGGTTTTCAAAGGTAGGCTGTGCCCCAGCTGACACCCATCCTCTCCTTAGGCACCGCTGACCGCTTCTAAGTCGGAGTGGTCATTTGTCAGATGTCAGTGAGGATTGGCTGATTGAAGGTATTTCGCCAGCATAGATTGAATGTAAGATGCCGCGAAGTTTGTTGGCCAGTACATCGTTCTTTGCTATGGCTACCATGCCCACATACCCCATGTACGACAACATCGACGACCAGCCCAACATACCGACGACGTGTTCGGATTTATAATTCCTGCGAATCTCATTGGTGGTAATTCGCGCCCGAACTTGAAATGAGCCACCATGAGTGAAGTCATTGAGCAAACCCCAAATCGCCTGCTTGGTCTCGGTAAGGTCCTGACTGTCAAAGTCCGGCAGTTTTCCTATGTCAGTTAGCAGTTCGTGGATTTTTGGCGCTTCCGCACCTTTCACAAATGAGTCCAACTGGGCGTCTGTGGCACATTGGTGATACCAAACGCCGCGAATGTACGCCTCGAACTGCGGACGCATTAGAGTAAATGCAGATCCATGCAACTCTTGATCGGTTAGTACGTGTACTGCCTGCTGATGTTCAGTGCAAAGAAGAAAAAGTGATGCTGCCACGCGGTTCCGGACAGAAGGACCGATGTCGAGCCCATCGATAAGGGGTGATGACTGGAGCATCCATTGTTCAGACTTCTCGATTGCGCTCTGCAATTCCATGGAGTTCTAGCCCTAATGTTTAAATTCACCGGTAAAAGCCGAGGGTAGCGTGAGGCACGGTTGAGCCGCAATCGGGACTGTAGTCGCAGCCTCGCTTTTGAGTTGAAACCGAGCGACTGCTTATGGCCGGAAGCAGACAAATCTCGCAGTCAATTTCCGACAGATCCCTCTCGGCGCTCACCATAGAGCGCCAAGCGGGAATGTTCGCTAGGCCGTCGGCACAACATTATCCAGCGCCTGATTCACCGCCAATTCCCCGAGCATCACCACCTGCGCAATGCCCAGCAGCGTCTTGCGAATCGGCCCCTCAACCAGCGCAGCCACATCCCCCAACATCACCGTCGCCGAACCCAGCGATTCACTGGCGTTCGCCAGCAGTTCCTCGGTGGCGATTTTGGGGTTGGCGAGGAACATGGCGTTGGGTGTGTAAGGCGTGGCCATGATCTGGCTGGCGGGGTTCAGGTAGTGGTCGAGGGCGCGTTCGGCGGCTTCGCTGAGTTTTCGGGAGTCGGAGGATTCGTAGGGGGAGACAGTTTCGGTTTCGGGCGGGTTTGGTGTGACTTTGAACATGATGTATCTCCTGGGAAAACGATTAAGGAGCCATCACGCTTCGCTACCAAACGAAGGGTGGCGGCCATGCACAGGTTGGTAGACCGGCCCAGGAGCCCGGCGCGCCCGAAGACGCCCTACGCATGACCACCATAAAACAGGGACGGAAAATCGACCTCTGCAAAAGGGGAACTATGCGACCTGGAAGTGCCGGGCTACCAAACCCGATCGCTGCTTTTCAGCGACCGAACCACGATAGAACCCGCACCCTGGGCGCACAAGCCGGCGGATTCTGGCGTAGTCGTAGGCAATGGCGCAAGGCGTTGTAGCCTGGGATGACGTAACGGCGAGTGTTTTTAAACGTGTGCGGGGAAAGGGTTAAACGTGAGGGTTTTCGGGGCTGCGCTTTTCGTGAATGGATGGTTTGGCAAAGAGGAAAGCGGGGCAGTGCGACGTTCCGCTAAATCCCCTCGCGACGGGGATAGTTGTTGTGTGGAAATCAGAGGCTTCGGAGGATTGAGCTGACTCAGGTTAATCGCTGACTGGACTGACGCCTTCGCGAGCAGGCTCGCTCCCACATGGGGTTGGCGGTGTACACCCTTGGTGTGGTCGATACGAAACCTGTGGGAACGAGGCTGCTAGCGAATGGCCTGTCCACGGTTCTCAGGTCTTATTCATCACCATTCTGGACACAGTGTTTGTCCAGCCGACCGATTTTTGCTGTGCGCTTCAACCCCTAACATCGTCTCCACTCCGTGAACAAACACGGTTCCCCACGAGACGGTGAACATCATGAAACTTGCAAAAATCGCTCTTCTTCTGGCCTTTGGCGGTATCGGCGCGCAGGCGTTTGCGGCGGATGAAACCGCGCCAGTCGAGGCGTACAACGCCGCCGCTCACGCAGACATCGCCCACGTGGTGTCGATCTCCGAGGCGGCCAATCAGTGCGGCGCGGTGCCGGTGCAGATGACTTATGAAGACTCGAACGGCGCGCAACATGTCGTGCAATACCAAGTGATGGGCAGCGGTTGTTCCAACGGTTGATGTCGGTGCCGGCGCTGGAGGGTCGACACTCCAGGTCTGGCGGCATTAAGCCTTGGCGAGTTCTTTGGCTCCGGCGATGTCTTCATCGGACGCCAGCAGTTGCGGAATGGCGGTTTTCAGGAACTCCACCCAGGTCTTGATTTTGGCGTCGACGAATTTGCGCGACGGGTAGATCGCGAACAGGTTGTATTCCTCCAGGCGGTACTGCGGCAGTACCCGCACCAGTGTGCCTCCCACTAATCCTTCGACGGCTGATGCCAGCGGCTGAATCCCGATGCCCATGCCATTTCTGATCGCCGTGGCCATGCCGTCGGCGGTGTTGATGTGGAAAGGGGAGTCGGGGATATTCTGGGTTTCCATGCCCTGTGGCCCTTCGAACACCCAGTTTTCTGCGGGCATCACCGTGTTGACGATGCGCAGGCAATCGTGCGCGGCGAGGTCGGCAGGTGTAGCGGGGTGGCCGCGTTTGGCCAGGTAAGACGGCGATGCACAGAGAATGCTGTAAGTGGTGCCCAGGCGTTGCGCGACGAAACCGGAGTCCGGCAGGTCGCGGGCGAGGACGATCGACATGTCGTAGCTTTCTTCGAGCAGGTCGGGCAGGCGGTTGCTCAGGGTCAGGTCGAACATCACCGTGGGGTGAATCTCGCGGTAGCGGGCAATGGCGTTGATCACGTAGTGATTGCCGATGGCGGCCATGGCGTGGATCTTCAGACGCCCTACCGGCAAGGTCTGGGCGGTGCCGGCTTCTTCATCGGCGTCGCGCAAGTCATCAAGAATTTTTTCGGCGCGCTGCAAATAACGTACGCCGGCTTCGGTCAACGCGAGGCGGCGGGTGGTGCGGTTGATCAGGCGCGTGTGCAGCCGGGTTTCGAGGCTGGAGACGGCTTTCGATACGTTGGTCGTGGTGGTGTCGAGCACGTCGGCCGCGGCGGTGAAACTGCCGCTTTGGGCCACGGCGACGAAGCAGCGTAGGGTCTGAATAACGTCCATCGTTGTTGTTGGCTCTGTGGATGGGATGGCCATTCTAGAGTTTGCCGTGGGTGGTGTTGCAATTGTTTGCGAGCGAGGGGCGGGCGCATGGCGGGTGAAAGGCTGGAAGACATTCTGGCGTCGGGGCTTTCGGTGGTGTTCTGCGGGATTAATCCGGGGCTACTCGCGGCGGCGCAGGGGCATCATTTTGCCGGGCGCGGGAATCGCTTCTGGCGCACCTTGCATCTGGCCGGGTTTACGCCGCATGAGGTGCAGGCGGAGGACGATCAAAGCATCCTGCAATTTGGCTGCGGCTTGACGGCGGTGGTCGAGCGGCCGACGGCGCGGGCAGATCAGTTGGCGGCGCAGGAATTCGTCGCGGCGGCTCTGGGCTTTGAGCAGAAGATCCGCCGCTATGCGCCGCGTTATGTGGCGTTTCTCGGCAAGGCTGCGTATGCCGCGTTGTCGGGGCAGAAAGTGCTGGCGTGGGGAGCGCAGGCGAAGACTTTGGGTGGCGCGCACGTGTGGGTATTGCCCAATCCCAGTGGGCGCAATCGGGCCTTCTCCCTTGAGCAATTGGTCGCGGCCTATCAGGAATTGCATCAGGCATTGATCGCAGGCCGATCCAGCGGGGTTGTTCAACGCCAGCCTGGAGGGCAACACCCGCCGTGCGATTGATTTTCACGAGGGCGATCCGGTCGATGAGCAGGCCTTGAAAGCGCTGATTCGCAAGGCGATTGCGCTGAAGGTGTCGAATTGAATCGTGGCGGTTGCCTTGATTCAGAAAATAACTGGCTGTTTTAAAACAAATTTTTTTGCACTCGGGGCTTCCCAGATCAAAAAAAGGTTGGTAAATTGCGGCCCATTCTCGCAGAGCTTGTTACAGAGCTTGAGATACAGGGGCGTCGCCAAGCGGTAAGGCAGCAGGTTTTGATCCTGCCATGCGTTGGTTCGAATCCAGCCGCCCCTGCCATATTCAGAAAAACGCCAGTCCGAAAGGGCTGGCGTTTTTTTATGCGCGCGATTTTTGTCCGGCAGCGAGGGTTGCCTGAGCCGTACCGGAAGACTGTTGTAAACTGCCCCGCGAAAAGTCCCGGCGGGTTGTTGGCCGGCGACCCTCATTCTCTCCAGACAAGAGACTTACATGGCTAATCACGACCTCAGCTTCACCCCTGATCCGGATGCGGATTCGATTTCCTCGGATGTTGTCGGTTTCAACGGCATTCTGGTCTCGACCCAGATCCCGACCCGCGCCGATGGCAGCCTGGAACTGGGGGATATCACCCTGCAAAGCGAATGCACCCTGCAGGCGCTGAAAGTGGCGCTGGAGCGGGCGGGCAGTTCGATGGATCGGGTGATGCACCTGACCATTTACCTCACCGACATGGCCGACCGCGCTGCGTTCAATGAAGTCTACAAGCGCTTCTTCGCCAAGCCATGGCCGGTGCGCGCGGCGGTGGGCGTGGCGTCGCTGGCGGTGGAAGGCATGCGCGTGGAAGTCACCGCGATGGCCGCCAAGGCCTGATCAACCTGCAAAATCGTGCTGGTTGGCCAGCGATGACGCCCGGCCATCCAGCACTCGTCTTGCGCACTTACTTCAGCGCATCAGCCAGCGGCAACCGCGCCATGTGCCTGGCTTTCAGTGAACCCAAATACAACCAGTCCCCATACTCGCGCGCCGTGGTTATCGGCGAGTAATTGCCGCTGCTGGCATCCTGCAGATTGGCGATCACCTTGCCCTGCAGATCCAGCCCCAGCACAAACCCACGTTTCTCCACCGGTTTGGGCAGCACAGTCAGTGCCCGGACGATCATCGTGCGCACCCACGGATGCCCGGCGGTGCCGTCGAGCAAGGCACTGCGCGGTGCGTAGAGGGCGACCCAGAAGCGGTTGCTGCCATTGAACGCGAGGTTGTCCGGCAAACCGGGCAGGTTGTCGATGAACATGTCGTGGGTGCCGGCCTTGGGGCCCGTCAGCCAGTAACGACTGATGCGGTAGGCGCCGGTTTCGTTGACCAACACATAAGCGTCGTCCGGGCCGAGTGTTACGCCGTTGGCGAACTGCAATTTGTCCAGCAGCACGCTGGTCTTGCCGGTCTGAAAGTCGTAGCGCAGCAAACGCCCGTCACCGCCATGTTCGATGATCGCCTCACCGTCGTGCCCATAGCCCCAGCGGCTGCTGGCGTCGCTGAAATAGGCGTAGTGCCCGGACTTGTCGATCGCCACGTCGTCGGTAAAACCGAAGGGCAGGCCATTGGCCTCGGTCGTCAGAGGAATCAGTCGACCCTGCGCGTCGAGCGAGAGCAGGCCTTTGACCGCGTCGGCAATCACCAGCAGACCGTTGGGATGCCGCGCCAGCCCAAGAGGGCGGCCGCCCGTGTCGCTCAGCACTTGGCGTGTCTTGCCATCAAGGCTGGTGCGAATCAGCCGCCCGTCATGCAGGCCGGTGATCAGGAAGTCACCTTCCAGCAGCAGCGCTTCCGGGCCGTCGATGTCGCCCGGGCCAATCTGTTCGACGGCTTTGAGTCGCTGGTTTTCGGCATATATCCCTTCGCTCAGTGACGGTGCCGCTGGCGGTTTCCACGCCACCGGTTGAACCCTGGTTGGCATCAACAGCAAAAACGCGATGACGAGGACGACCAGCAGTAACAGCAGGCGCTTCATGAATGTTGCCCCGTCAGCGTCAGGTGCTTGAGTGCCATGTCGCGCAGGGCGTGCATCGATGTGGCCGATTCACGTTCGATGCGGCGCTTCAACAGCAACAGGTTGGCAACGCGCATGCCCAAGCCGTCGAAGCGATAATCCAGGGTGCGCACGAACCGTGTGCCGTCGCCTTCGGCCGTGCATTCGTAGGTCAGCCGCAACGAGAGACCGTGGTCACCGCGCGCCCGCGCGCACCAGCGCCGGCCGGGCAGATACTCGGTGACCTCCCAGCGCAAATGACCGGCGCGCCCGCCGGCATGAATGTCTTCTTCGAAACGTGCGCCGGCGTGCAGCGGGCCTTGCGGGCCGTCGATCTTCAGCGACGAGGGATGCCACTGCGGCCAGTGGTTGACGCTGGCGGCGTAGCGAAGCACGGCGATGGGTTCGCCGGCGATATCGATCTGGTGCTGCATGCGGGTCATGGCGGGTCTCGAATGGCGCAACGGGGCGGGTTGCGGCTCCCAGTACAGGGTGCCGAACAGGTAATCCATCAACGGCAGAACGATATTGAAATTGCGTTCCTGCATGCACTCGCGACGGTGATGCAGTTCATGCAGATGACGCATCTGGCGGATCCACGGCAGGCGCGTCAGCGGATTATCCGGCGGCAGATGTTCGCAGGCATGAAACACCTCGTAGGTCAGGTAGCCCAGCACCATGCAGCCGCCGAACAGCCCGGCGACATTGGCGTTGAACTGTGCGAGCAGCCACCAGAGCGGCAGGGTGAAAACCAGTGTATGCACGACAATGAGCCAGGCCGGAAACAGAATCACCCGCCAGTCGCGAGCGCCGTCGTAAGTCATGTGGCCGGGGGTGAAAAAACTGTGGTGGTCACCGGCATGCCGCGCATAGAACAGCTTGGCGAACGTCTTTTTGTGGTGGCCGAGATGGCGATGGACCATGTACACGCCAACGTTGAACAACAGCAG
>Ga0209563_100442_pt1 | contig 14365 bp, 9 predicted proteins | sample AraplaCvi_mMF_r2_FD_184271 | JGI IMG/M metagenome (GOLD analysis project Ga0209563, IMG submission 184271) | Arabidopsis root microbial communities from North Carolina, USA - plate scrape CL_Cvi_mMF_r2 (SPAdes) (version 2) | ecosystem: Host-associated > Plants > Roots > Endosphere | place: USA... | reverse complement strand
ATAGTCGATGGTGCCGATGGCGACGTGAACGCGACCTTGGGCGGCCCCGTCATGCTCATCGGCCGCGCCGGGATCACCCGCCTTGTCGGCATTGCGCGCCATCAGCGCGCGCGTGCACTCGCGAATCGGCGTCCACGGCAGGTCGATCCGGACGCCGAGATCGATGCGGGCGTATCGCTGCAGCCTCATCAGGGAGCCGAAGTTCATCGGCGCATCGGCTTCCGCATCGACCGCGATGATCACCTTGCAGCGGCGGCGGAGCAGCTCGTAGACGCCGAGATTTTCGATATGACCGCCATCCGTCAGGTAAACGCTGTCGCTGTTCTCGTACAGGCGCCCCGAGATCTCGGACCAGAAGTAAAGCGGCGTGGAGCGGCGCTGCGGCCGCACGCGATCATCGACGTAACGTGGATTTTTCAACCAATAGCCGAGGCGAACGTTGAGAAGCGCGAGCGTCGGCGTCAGCGCCTTGATCGAGCTCGAGCCCATGTTCGCCGAGGCCGCGGCTCCGGAAATCGCCATCGCGGTTGCGAGGTCCAGGCTTTGCTCATCGTCCTGCACCAATCCGGTGGGCGCATAGCCCGTCGCCTCGCTGCCGACATTCAGGGCGGAGAACACGAAGAAATCCGCGTTGCGGCCGCGCCGGTTGGCAAAGTCCGAGCCTTGAATATTGAGCGCCGTATTGATGAGCTGATAGGGCGCGTGCAGCCTGGGCGCAATTGATTGCCCCGGAATGCGGTCCGCCTCGACCGGAGCCGCGTAGAGATCGGTCAGCTTCATGCGATCGAGCGTTCCGAAATCACGCCCTTGATCGAGGCTGGCTTCGGCGCGCGCGATACCGCCGTCCGCCGAACGCGTCGGATCGAACAGGAAAGCCTTGCTCAGCCGATCGCGATAGAGCCGATGCAAAGAGTTCGCATTCGGCGTCAGGCAAAACGAGACGGCGAACAGAACGACCCCGGCAAACGTGTACAGGATCACCATCGGAAGACTGAACGAATAGGAGAGTTCTGAAGCTGTCCCCCGGAACAGGCCGGGAAACTGCACCTGAACCACATGCCCTGCTTTCTGCGCGAGGAACAGGAGCCAGCCGGGAGCATGCCAGGTGGGCGTCAACCGCTCGCTATCCGCCACGACCGGCGGCACTGCCTTCGGCGTGATTTCGGCCGACAAGATACCCTTGCTGGTATCGAACTGGATCTTGCCTGCGAGGCTGCCTGACGGCGCGTTCGATTTGGCGTTGGCCAGGCACTCCCTTTGCGAAACGGCCCCCAGAGCCGACGGACACCGCTCGAACAGGTCGTTGGAGATGCCCCAATACGACAGGTAGAGGTATGCGACCCAGATGATCAGTGGAAGCGCGAGGCCCGCGATCCATAGGGCGACCCTGGCGACGACCGCAAGCAGCAGTGAACCCCATTGCGAGGAGGCGCTGTTGCCCTTCAACAATTCCACGAATTGCTGCCTGAATGCGGTGACGAGGACACCGATCGGCGCGGCCACCGCCGCGAGCGACTTGATCCAGGTGATCGCGACTGCGCCGGCCGGTCCGCCGATTGCGCTGCTCTCTGCGACGTCGAACATTTGCCCCAGCATGAAGGGCTGAAACTCGAAGAAGGCGATGACGGCCAGCAACACGAGGAAGGTCGCGCCCATGCTCGGCCAGTGTGAACGGAACTCCTGTCGCTTGCCGGGACTTGCGAACGACTGCTTGAGAGCCCATCCGAAAAACAGGACGACGCCGATGATTGCGATCGAGAGAGTCAGCGCGAAATGTTGAACCTTGAGAAAGCGCGCGAAGTCGCACGCAACGCCCAGTAACAGCGAGATCCCGGCAATGTAGGCGAAGACGACGCTGGGGCCGTTGCCACGAATGGAACGCGAGGTGAAATAGGCGAGCCCGCTGCAAAGCAGCATCACCAAGGCGATCGCCAGGCCGAATGTGCTGAAACCATAACGGTCGATGACGCTGAAATCATGCAGCTCGCATAATTTATTGTTGTCGAGGCTGACACCGAAGATGTTCGCGACCGTCAGGCAACTCCGCAGCGGCGTGGACCAGATCGTGACAGCGGCGAGCAGCAGCACGATGGGCAGCGTCAGTCCGATATTGGCGACCAGCCCGCGGACGACGATCGCAACGCCGGTCAGGAGATCGCGGGCGCCGGCCGGAATCAGATAGTTGGAATAGTTGCGGAGATGTCCGACCGAAGGCGTGTCGCTGATCTCGGCGGCCGTGGCGGTCCCGCCGACCGGCCTTTCACCGAATACGAATCGCTGCGCCTTTGTCATGGTGGCGCAGAGAGAGGTGCCGATATAGCCGCCGCCCGACACCGTGGAGAGATAATCGATCCGCCCGATCAGACCGTGGTGGTTCAACGCCTGCAGCACGCCCAGGCAAACGGCCGACGAGCGAATGCCGCCCCCCGACAATGCAAGCCCGGTGACGTCGAGCAACTGGCAGGCTTCGAGGCTGTCGGCATCGATGCGTCGGTCCGGCTCCCGCCGCGTGTTGATCGCCGCGATTTCATCGCGAACGATCTGATGGTGCTTTTCGCACCAAGGCGTTTCCTCGTCGACCGCGGCAGCGTTCTTTGACGCCGGAACCGGCGCGGCGGATCCCTGATCGAGCATGGGTGCCTCCCCAGGCGGAAATCGATCAACCGACAATCAAAAGTTGAAAATTATCTTCTCAATATCTCTTGGGTTAGTCTTGGGCGCGGCGCGAACGTTCAATCTCACGTCGCAAAATCTCAGGCTACGCCGCGAGAGCCGCCTCGGTATATGAGTGGATGGAACTCGCAGCGGCACTGCAAAAGACCTGCAGCGCCGCATAGTCGCGAAACTAAAATCGCCACAGCAGCCCGAAAGGAACTCGCGCCCGCCTCAGCCCATTGCCTCGAGTTCGTCAATCATCCCGGCGATGACGCTCAGGCCGCCGTCCCAGAATTTGGGATCCTTGGCATCGAGACCGAACGGCCGCAGCAGTTCGGAATAGTGCTTGGTGCCGCCAGCGGCGAGCATGTCGAGATAGCGCTCGGCAAAGCCTTCCGCCGCGTTCTCGTAGACCGCGTAGAGCGAATTCACGAGGCAGTCGCCGAAGGCATAGGCGTAGACGTAGAACGGCGAATGGATGAAGTGCGGGATGTACATCCAGTAGTTCTCGTAGCCCGCCTTGATCTCGATCGCCGGCCCCAGGCTCTCGCCCTGCACCGAAAGCCAGATCTCGCCGAGCCGCGTCGCGGTCAGTTCGCCGTTCTTGCGCTCGGTGTGGACCGCACGCTCGAAGGAATAAAACGCGATCTGTCGCACCACGGTGTTGATCATGTCCTCGACCTTGCCGGCGAGCAGCGCCTGGCGCTGCCTGGCGCTCTTGGTCTGCGCCAGCAGCCGCCTGAAGGTCAGCATCTCGCCGAACACGCTCGCGGTCTCCGCCAGCGTCAGCGGCGTCGGTGCCATCAGCGCGCCGTTCTTCGCCGCCAGCACCTGGTGCACGCCGTGGCCGAGCTCGTGCGCGAGCGTCATCACGTCGCGCGGCTTGCCCTGGTAGTTCATCAGCACATAGGGATGCGCCGACGGCGTGGTCGGATGCGAGAACGCGCCCGGCGCCTTGCCGGGACGCACCGGCGCGTCGATCCAGCGGTCGGTGAAGAAGCGCTCTGCGATATCGGCCATTTGGGGCGAGAAGCCGCGATAGGCGGTCAGCACCATGTTCCGCGCGTCGGGCCAGCCGATGGTGTCGGTCGCCGCAAAGGGCAGCGGTGCGTTGCGGTCCCAATAGGCCAGCCGCTTCTTGCCGAACCACTTCGCCTTCAGCGCGTAGTAGCGATGCGACAACTTCGGATAGGCCGCGCGTACGGAGGCGACCAGCGCATCCACCACCTCGCGCTCGACGCGGTTGTTCAGATGACGTGAATCCGCGACGTCCTTGAAGCCGCGCCAGCGGTCGGAGATGTCCTTGTCCTTGGCCAACGTGTTGGTGATCAGCGCGAAGGTGCGCTCATTGGCCTTGAAAGTCTTTGCCAGCGCCTCGGCCGCAGCCTTGCGCTTGGCGCCGTCACGGTCCGCCAGGAAATTCAGCGTCGGCTCGATCGCCAGTTCCTTGGACCCGACCTTGAAGCGCAGGCCGGAGATGGTCTGGTCGAACAGCCGGTTGAAGGCGGAATAGCCGGTTTGCGACTTCTCGAGGAAGAGCTGCTCGAGCTTGTCGTCGAGCTGATACGGCTTCTCCTTGCGCAGATCCTCGATCCACGGACGGTAATACGCCAGCTCGGTGGCCTGCATCGCGCGGTTCAAGATATCGTCATCGACGCGATTGAGCTCGAGCGCGAAAAACAGAAGATGGGTCGACGCCGCCGTCAGCCGCTCCGACACATCGCCGTAAAACTTTGAAATCTTGGGGTCCACGCTGTCGCCGGCATGAACGAGGCCGGCATAGGAACCGAGACGGCCGGCGAGATCGTCGATCGCCTCATAGCGTCGCACCGCCTCGGCGAGCCATTTTCCGCCATCTTCGTTTGCTGTGCCTGTCGCGAGCTTGCCCTTGTAGTCGGTCTCGAAGGCGACGCAATCGGCATCCATCTTTTCGAGATCGCGCGCCACTTCCGGCGCGTCGATCCCGGAATAGAGATCGGCGAGATTCCACTCCGGAAGCTTGCCGGTCTTGCTCGCAGACTTTGCGGGCGAAGATTTGGAGGGCTTTGGCTTGACGGCGGATTTCTTGGCGGCGGACGTCTTGGTGGCGGACTTGCGGAGAGCGGACTTTTTGAGAGCAGTCTTGGAGCGCGAATTCATTGTGTGGGAAACCTGTGTTCAACAATCGCGACGGCGGGCGGGGGCATCAAGGTTTAAGAGTGCGTTAATCGGCTTCGGCCAGAGTGCCCCGATTCGAGACAGATAGTAGTAGCGTGCGGGGAACACCATGGCTGCCAGTATTTTGATCGCCGACGACGACGCTGTGGCCCGCCGGCTGGTCGAGAACATGGTGCAGAAATGCGGCTATGAGACGATCGTCGTGGACTCCGGCGACGCCGCGATCGCCGCCCTCACCGCCCCCGATGCACCGGCCGTCGACGGCGTCATCCTCGATCTGGTGATGCCCGGCCTCGACGGCATGGGCGTGCTGGCGAAAATCCGCGAGGCCGGCCTCAGCGTCCCCGTCATCGTGCAGACCGCCCATGGCGGCATCGACAATGTGATTTCCGCCATGCGCGCGGGCGCGGCCGATTTCGTCGTCAAGCCGGTCGGCATGGAGCGGCTCCAGGTCTCGCTTCGCAACGCCCTCAACGCCTCCGCGCTCAAGGGCGAATTGCAGCGCATCCGTCACAGCCGCGAGGGCCGGCTGACCTTCTCCGACATCATCACGCGCGCCGAAGCGATGGGACCGGTGATGCGCACCGCGCAGAAGGCGGCGGGCTCCTCGATCCCCGTGCTGATCGAGGGCGACTCCGGCGTCGGCAAGGAGATGTTCGCGCGTGCCATCCACGGCAGCGGCGAGCGCAAGGCAAAGCCTTTCGTCGCGGTCAATTGCGGCGCGATCCCCGACAATCTCGTGGAGTCCATCCTGTTCGGCCACGAGAAGGGCGCCTTCACCGGCGCCACCGAACGCCACACCGGCAAGTTCGTCGAAGCCCATGGCGGCACGCTGTTCCTGGATGAGGTCAGCGAGTTGCCGCTGACCGCGCAGGTCAAGCTGCTCCGCGCGCTCCAGGAGGGCGCGGTCGAGGCGGTCGGCGGACGCAAGCCGGTCAAGGTCGATGTCCGCATCATCTCGGCAACCAACCGCCGGCTGCTGGATCGGGTGAAGCAGGGACATTTCCGCGAAGATCTGTTCTATCGCCTCCACGTGCTGCCGCTGACGATCCCGTCGCTGCGCGCCCGTCGCGAGGACATCCCGCACCTACTGCGGCATTTCCTGGCGCGCTTTGCCGCCGAGGAGAACCGTCCCATCGCCGGCATCAGCGGTGAAGCGGTCGCGCATCTCGCCGGACTCGACTGGCCCGGCAACATCCGCCAGCTCGAAAACGCGGTCTACCGCGCGGTGGTCATGAGCGACGGCGACCAGCTTGGCCTCGGAGACTTCCCCCTGCTTTCCTCGCAGCCGCATCCCGAAACGGAAATTCCGACCGCACCGCTGATGCTGGAGCCGATCCCGTCGCCCTCAATGGTATCGGGTAGCGAAATACCGATTGCGCCGCTGCCCTCGGCGGGATCCCTCTCCATGCTGACCCCCACCGGCGACATCCGCCCGCTGGAGGACATGGAGAACGAGATCATCCGCTTTGCGATCTCGCACTATCGCGGGCAGATGTCCGAGGTCGCCCGCCGCCTCAAAATCGGCCGGTCCACCCTCTATCGCAAACTCGACGAAGCCGGGGTTCCCGGCCATGGCGGGAAAAGCGGCGAGGAGACGCACTGAACCTCATGCGAACGGAGGTTCGCGTGACCCTGCGGGCCGCCGTAAGCCGTTCGCATGACGGCGGAATTCGACGGCGGCTTGAACCGTGACTTGGAAGTGACAGACACAGTGAAAAGCGCGCGGTAGAGGCGCACAATCCGTTGCAAACCAGCTTCCTTGAAGTCAGTTTGTCGTGAGTTGTCCCGGGTAGCGCTGGCTGCATAAACGGGGCCTGTATATCGTCTGCGTAGGAATCGTTGCGTGCAGGCGTGCAACTTTCGAGAGGCCGGCGCGGTTTAGCCGAAGCTCACTAGGCGATAACGAAGCTGTTCCACGAGGGACAGTTCACCCGAGGGGTGTGACAAAATGCGTGACTGTTTAAACCACCGTGCAGGCTTTGACCGCGTCTTGATGACGGTCGCGGCAACCTTCCTCACGGTATCGGCCAGCTCGGCCCTGGCACAGGATCAGCCGCGCAGCAGCGCCGCCGAGCTCGCGATCGAAGCCGCGATCCCGCGCCCTGAGCCGGCAAACGTCGCCCCCCCGACCGCAGCAGACATCAAGCTCGACAGCACCGCCACGGTGCAGGACTCCACGAAGGAGCCGACCAAGGAACCCGCGAAGGCCGAAGCCGCACCGGCACCTGCCAAGGTCGAGACTAAGCCCGCCGATGTCGCCACCACGCCCGCGCCTGAAGCGCAGCCCGCCAAGGCCGATACTGCGACCACAACGCCGGCCGCTCCGGCAGCACCCGCCACAGCTGCGGCTCCGGCCGCCGAGCCGGTGAAGGCCGCGAGCAATGTACCCGCCGCCGACCAGCCGGTCGCCGACAAGCTCAAGGACATCATCGGCGCCAAGACCTCGCGTCATTTCGACCGCAAGAACGAGCGCGCAGCCGTGGAGAAGCTCTACGGCGCACGTGACTTCGCACCGGTCTGGACGCAAGCCGGCAGCCTGACCGCTGCGGCCAAGGGCGTGATTGCGCGACTGAAGGATGCCGCGTCCGACGGCCTCAATCCGGCCGACTATCCGGTGCCGGATTTCGCCGCCGCCACTAATGCCGATGCGCTCGCCGATGCCGAGCTGAGGCTCACCGCCAGCATGTTCGACTATGCACGCCAGGCCCAGAGCGGCCGCATGCACTGGTCCCAGGTCAGCGGCGACATCCTCTATCCCGAGCATCCGGTCGATCCGAACGAGGTGCTCGCCAAGATCACGACCGCGACCGACGCCTCCGCTGCGCTCGACAGCTACAACCCGCCGCACAAGCTCTACAAGGAGCTGAAGGCCAAGCTCGCGGAGCTCCGCGGCCAGGGCAATGGCCCGGTGATCGAGATCGCTGATGGTCCGGCGCTGAAATACACCCCGGCCGGCAAGAAGCAGGCTGAAATCGTCGTCGAAGATCCGCGCGTGCCGCAGCTCCGCGCCAAGCTCGGTCTCGCCGAGAACGCCAGCGACACCCGCTATGACGCGACGGTCGCCGAAGCCGTGCGCAAGTTCCAGAACAGCGCCGAGCTGAAGGCGACCGGCATCCTCGACGACAAGACCGTCAAGGCGATCAACACCCCGAAGCGCGACAAGCAGATCGACGTGGTGCTGGTGAACATGGAGCGCTGGCGCTGGCTGCCGCGCGACCTCGGCGTTCCCTCGCTGGGCGACGCCTATGTCATCCTCAACATTCCCGACTACACGCTGAAGGTGATGCAGCGCGGCCAGCAGGTCTGGACCACCCGCGTCGTCACCGGCAAGCCGGGTACGCATGCGACCCCGCTGCTCACCGAGACGATGAAGTACATCACGGTCAACCCGACCTGGAACGTGCCGCCGTCGATCGTCTACAACGAATATCTGCCGGCACTTCAGCAGGACCCGACCGTGCTCCAGCGCATGGGCCTCAAGCTCGAACAGAACCGCGACGGCTCGGTGCACATCTCCCAGCCGCCCGGTGAAGCCAACGCGCTCGGCCGCATCCGCTTCAACTTCCCGAACAAGTTCCTGGTCTATCAGCACGATACGCCGGACAAGAACCTGTTCGCCCGGGAAGATCGCGCCTTCAGCCATGGCTGCATGCGGGTGCAGAACCCGGATCAGTACGCCTCCGTTCTACTCAACATCGCCTTGCCGAACGAGAAGTACACGCCCGAGCGCGTGCGCAGCATGTACGGCAAGAGCGAGGTCGACCTGAAATTCCCGACCCCGATCCCGGTCAACATCACCTATCAGACCGCGTTCGTGGACGACGGCGGCAAGCTGCAATTCCGCAAGGACGTCTATGGCCGCGACGCGACCATGATCAACATCCTGAAGAACAGCCGCGGCAAGGACCTCGAGAACATCGTGGCTCACTCGCAGCCGAGCTATTCGCGCCCGGCGACGACGCTGCCTAACGGCGTGGCGGTGGCCAATAACAATGGTGGCTCGTCCGGCCTGAATTTCTTCGAGCGGCTGTTCGGGGCCCCGACCCCGCCGCCGGCTCCGGTCGGCCGCCGTCCGCAGCAACAGCGGGTATTCACCCGCTGAGCCCGGTTCGGACCAGGCGCCTCATTTCCTGAAATTCTGCAATAAATTCAGCGACCCTGTCCCATGGATGGGGTCGCTTAACGTTAACCATTCTCCACCTGACTTCGGGCGGCGGGCGTTTTTTTGCCACACTCAACCGGTTAGGTTTGTATTCTGACTTGGTTTGGGGGCGGGAAGGTCAACCTCAAATTAACCTTCTCGCTTTAAGAAAGCGTTCACCCTCTTTCGCGCGCTAACGGGGTTGGCGGGAGAGTCCATTTTGAACGCTCGGTCGACTGGGTGGGCTCTAACGTGCTGACTGGTCTCGCACGCCAATTCGCTGTGCTGTCGTTGTCCCATGCGGGAGTGAGGGCCGGATCCAGGATCGGTCTCGCTTGCGCACTGCTGTTTGCGGCTGCCGGTTCGGTTCACGACGCCGCCGCGCTGAACGAGACCAAGACCCTCTCCTTCCACCACACCCATTCCGGCGAAGACCTCACCGTCACCTTCAAGCGCGACGGTCGTTACGATGAAGCCGCGCTGAAGCAGCTCAATCATTTCCTGCGCGACTGGCGCACCCAGGACGAGACGGTCATGGACCGTCGCCTGTTCGACATCCTCTGGGAAGTCTATCGCGACGTCGACGGCAAGCAGCCGATCCAGATCATCTCCTCCTATCGCTCCCCCGCCACCAACGCCATGCTCCGCCGCCGCTCCTCCGGTGTGGCGCGCTTCAGCCAGCACATGCTGGGACACGCGATGGACTTCCACATTCCGGGCGTGCCGCTGGAGCAGATTCGTTTTGCCGGCCTGCGCCTGCAGCGCGGCGGCGTCGGCTTCTATCCGACCTCCGGCTCACCCTTCGTGCATCTGGACACCGGCAGCATCCGGCACTGGCCGCGCATGACGCATGACCAGCTCGCCCGCGTCTTCCCGGACGGAAAGACGGTGCATCTGCCGACCGATGGCACGCCACTGAAAGGCTATGAACTCGCCAAGGCCGAGATCGAGCGCCGGGGCAATGGCGACGATTCCGGCAGCAGCAAGCCGGGCTTCTTCGCCGCCTTGTTCAAGGGCAAGCCGGCTCCGGCCGCCAGCAGCAGCGACGAGGATGACGAGGGCGCTCCGGCGGCGGCCGCCAAGCCTGCTTCGCCGACCGTGGTCGCAGCCGCCACCAAGCCGGCCGATCCGGTGCCGACACCGCGCGCCAAGCCGTCGATTGCCGCCACGATCCAGCTTGCCTCGGCCGATGCGCAGATCGTTGCGCCGCCCAAGCCGAAGCCCGTGCCCGTGGCTGACAAGTCCCCCGCCGGCAAGCCCGAGACTCCCGCCGACATCATCAATGCGCGCGGCTTCTGGGATACCCCGGCCACGCCACAGCAGGCGACGCCCGCCCAAGTGGCTGCGCTCAGGGCGCGCCAGGCCCTTGCTCAGGCCACTGATCCGCAAGCGACTGCCAGCGTCTCCAGCGCGGCCTATCAGGCATTGGCCTATGCGCCGGCCTCCGCCTCTCCGGTCGACCGCGCCAACGTCGTCGCCGCCTCCGCGCCGATCCCGCGCGCAGCCCGTCCCGCCGCTGCGACGCGCAGCCTCGCGCCCGCAACCGAGATCAACACCGTTGTCGGCAAGAGTGTCGATGGCGCAGTCGCCACCGCAACCCGCCTCTCGGCGCCCAAGAGTGAGAGCATCTGGCTCAAGATCGTGATGCTGTCGCCAAGCGCCAGCCGCGCGATGTCGGTGACGCTGATGGGCGAGCTCGATACCGTCGCGTTGCGCAGCTATTTCGTCAAGCCGCAGGCCGTGGTCGCGATGGGCTTTGCCGACGATCCGATGCAAGGCCTGTCCTGCGACAGCTTCACGGGCACCGCCACCGCGAAGCTCCAGACGACGTCGTTCGTCATGCGGACGGCGTCGCTGCGCTGAGGTCTTCGAGCGCGTTAGCGCTTGCTCCGCCGATCCAGATGATATGTCAGCGCCAGCGACAGGCAGACCGCAAGTTCCTGTTTCGGCAGCGCGCCTGACACCGGCAACAACAACGCCCTCGTCTGCCTGTACTCGAATTGATCGGGAAAGCGCTCGCGAAAGGTGTCGACCAGCGTCGTCCTGCAGTTGAACAGGATGGCAGCGCGCTCGGAATCCTTCAGCCGGCCAAGCCGGATTGTGCTGCCGCTACCGGTCTCACCGGTCAGATAAGCAGGCTCGCCCCATTTCAGGGTTTCGGTGAGACGGCCAACATCGTCGTGCGCGGCGGCTGTCGCAAAGATCAGCGCGCGCACCTGCAGCAGCCGCTTGCCGATCGGCGCCGGAAGAACGTCGAAAGCGCGGCCTACCTCGCGCGGCAGTGGCGGCGCGGTCACGACGTCTCTCCCGCCTTGAAGACTTTGGCTCGTCCTGGCTCCCTCCAGGACGAGAGCCGGCCTCAGATCATACCAAGCGCCTGCATGTAGGTCTCGAGGATCGTCTCGGCCTCGGCGCGCTCGTTGGGGTCCTGCTTGCGCATCCGCACGATGGTGCGCAGCGCCTTGACGTCGTAGCCGTTGCCCTTGCTCTCGGCATAGACGTCGCGAATGTCGTCGGAGATCGCCTTCTTCTCTTCCTCCAGCCGCTCGATGCGCTCGATGATGGATTTGAGCTGGTCCTTGGCAAATTTCGTCGCGGGCTCGTCGTCGCGGACGGCGGCGGAGGTGGCCATCTTGGTACTCCCAATGAAACTGGCAAAACGAGGTGACGCCGGCATCCTCACCGCGCGTGCTGGATAGACCCTTAGGGTTGGCGCTCCCTGCGTTCAAGCAAGCATCGCGCTCGTCCACAGCGCGCCCACACCTTCCTACGGTGAAACGAAGAAAGCTGTTGTGTGATGCGACTCAGGGCACGCGTTCGACGAAGCCGGTTCAGTGCCCGTGAGGATGGACTTTCTTCATCGCCTCGATCTGCTCAGGCGTGGCCGCGCCCTGGTATTTCGACTTCCAGGTCTCGTAGGGCATGCCGTAGACGGCCTCGCGGCTCTCGTCCTTGCTCAAGGCGACGCCTTGAGCGTCAGCGGCGTCCTTGAGCCAGTTGGACAGGCAGTTGCGGCAGAAGCCCGCCAGATTCATCAGATCGATGTTCTGGACGTCCGTGCGCGTCTTCAAATGATCGACCAGACGCCGGAAAGCGGCCGCCTCGAGCTCTGTTCTGGTTTTGTCGTCGATTGCCATAACTGAATTCCCTGGCTGTGGCCTGGCTCAGACCCTGATGGCGGTCACCCTTACGGGATCAGGTGGGGTCCTGTCACAGATTTTGCCATATCCCGGCGCAAACGGGCGTAAAGCCGCCCGGGCGGCAGTTCCTCGCCCTACGCCAAATCGTCAATGATCTGATATAGCTTTCGCGACAATGATCGCCGAATCTCCCCGCTCCCCGCTTCGCCTGCTCGCCCGGTTGGTCCCGGTGCTGGTGGTTGGCCTGCTGTGCCTCTGGGCCAGCCCGGCCTCCGCCGATTTCCGGCTCTGCAACAACACCTCGAGCCGGGTCGGCATCGCGCTGGGCTACAAGGACGCCGAGGGCTGGACAACCGAGGGCTGGTGGAACATCTCGTCCCGCTCCTGCGAGACCCTGCTGCGGGGAACGCTGGTCGCCCGCTACTATTACATCTACGCGATCGACTATGACCGCGGCGGCGAATGGTCGGGCCAAGCCTTCATGTGCTCGCGCGACAAGGAATTCACCATCCGCGGCACCGAGGATTGCCTCGCGCGCGGATACGACCGGACCGGCTATTTCGAGGTCGACACCGGCGAGCAGCGGGCCTGGACGGTGCAGCTCACCGACGCCAACGAGCAGCCGTCACGGCAGCAGCGCGTGCCCGGCCTGCCCGGCCCGGTGGGCCCGGGTGGCGGCGTTCCGGGTTTGCCCAACGGTCCGCCCGGTGCTACGCCCCCGGGCTCGCCCGGCCTGCCACCCCCGCCTGGAAATAAGCCATGAGGCGTCTTCGCCGTATCAAGATTCTCGCGACGCTCGGACCTGCCTCTTCGGACCTTGCGATGATCCGCCGCCTGTTCGAGGCCGGCGCCGACCTGTTCCGCATCAACATGAGCCACACCCCGCACGACAAGATGCGGGAGCTGGTGGCGACGATCCGCAATGTCGAGAGCAGCTATGGCCGGCCGATCGGCATCCTGGTCGACCTGCAGGGCCCCAAGCTGAGGCTCGGCGCCTTCGCCGAGGGCGCGGTGCAGCTCCAGAACGGACAGACCTTCACCCTCGATTCCGACAAGACGCCGGGCGATGCCACGCGCGTCAATCTCCCGCATCCGGAGATCCTGGCCGCGCTGCGGCCTGGCCATTCGCTGCTGCTCGACGACGGCAAGGTGCGCCTGATCGCGGAGGAGACCTCGAAGGAGCATGCCGTGACGCGCGTCGTGGTCGGCGGCCGGATGTCCGACCGCAAGGGCGTCAGCCTGCCCGACACCGACCTGCCGGTCTCGGCGATGACGCCGAAGGACCGCGCCGACCTCGAGGCGGCGCTGGTCACCGGCGTCGACTGGATCGCGCTGTCCTTCGTGCAGCGCGCCGACGACGTGCTCGAGGCCAAGAAGATGATCCGCGGCCGCGCCGCCGTCATGGCCAAGATCGAGAAGCCGCAGGCGATCGACCGTCTCGCCGACATCCTCGAGGCCTCCGACGCGCTGATGGTGGCGCGCGGCGACCTCGGCGTCGAACTTCCGCTCGAGCGTGTGCCGAGCCTGCAGAAGCAGATGACGCGCATGGCGCGCCGCGCCGGCAAGCCGGTGGTGGTCGCAACGCAGATGCTGGAATCGATGATCCAGTCGCCAGTGCCGACCCGCGCAGAAGTCTCCGACGTCGCCACCGCCGTCTATGAAGGCGCCGATGCCATCATGCTGTCCGCAGAATCGGCGGCCGGCAAATTCCCGGTCGAGGCGGTCGCGACCATGAATCGCATCGGCGAGGAGGTCGAGCGCGACCCGATCTATCGCTCCGTGCTCACCGCCCAGCGCCCCCCGCCGGAGACGACCGCGGGCGATGCCATCGCCGACGCCGCGCGGCAGATCGCCGAGACGCTCGACCTGCCCGCGCTGATCTGCTGGACCAGCTCGGGCTCGACCGCGGTGCGCGTCGCGCGCGAGCGGCCGAAGCCGCCGATCGTGGCGATCACGCCCAACATCAGCGCCGGCCGCCGGCTCGCCGTCGTGTGGGGCGTGCATTGCGTGGTGGCGGACGATGCGCGCGACCAGGACGACATGGTGAGCCGCGCCGGCCAGATCGCGTTCCGGGACGGCTTCGTCCGCGCCGGCCAGCGCGTGATCATCGTCGCCGGCGTGCCGCTCGGCATCCCCGGCACCACCAATATGGTGCGCATCGCATCGGTCGGCCCCGAGGGCGACGCGGATATCTAGGGCCGCCGGTACGGCCCAAACGAAAACCTCGAAAACAACCCCATGCACAGTAGCCGGCGCGTCCGGCTGGTTT
>Ga0209563_100438_pt1 | contig 14431 bp, 14 predicted proteins | sample AraplaCvi_mMF_r2_FD_184271 | JGI IMG/M metagenome (GOLD analysis project Ga0209563, IMG submission 184271) | Arabidopsis root microbial communities from North Carolina, USA - plate scrape CL_Cvi_mMF_r2 (SPAdes) (version 2) | ecosystem: Host-associated > Plants > Roots > Endosphere | place: USA... | reverse complement strand
CACTTCCCAGAAGCTGTGCGGATGCCAGGTGATGGCGATGTCGGCGTCCTCGAACGCGCCGGAGCGCACCATGAAGGCCTTGGCCGCGCCGCCTTCTTCCGCCGGGCAGCCGTAATAGCGCACGCGGCCCGGCACCTTGTTCTCGGCGAGCCAGTCCTTCACCGCAGTCGCGGCCAGCAGCGCCGCGGACCCAAGCAGATTGTGGCCACAGCCATGGCCGTGGCCACCCGCCTCGGTCGGCCGATGCTCGGCGACGCCGGCCTCCTGGCTGAGGCCCGGCAGCGCGTCATATTCGCCCATGAAGGCGATGACCGGCCCGCCCTCGCCCCATTCCCCCATCAGCGCGGTCGGGATGCCGGCGACGTTCTCGGTGATGCGGAAACCCTGGTGGCGCAGCTCGGCGAGATGCTCGGCGGCGGAACGCGCCTCAGTGTAGCACACCTCCGGCATGCCCCAGACCTTGTCGCTGAGGTCGATGAAACGCGCCTTGATCGTGTCGACGCCACGCCAGATGTCGCTGCGGTTATCCATTGCTTCGGTCCGTGATCTCTTGGTCAAACGAAGCGACAATCGGTAGCAGCTTCATTGCACTCCGCCTAGCATTTCGCGGGACAGCAGCCATGCGACTGGGGCCGGAATGAGCAGCCGGCCTGCGTCCTGCGCAGCTACCGCTTCTGTACCTTGCGAAGATTTCACGCGACCTTCTCCGGAATAGTTGGGGAACGAGGCTTTCAAGACGGCCTGCTCCGGCCTAAATTATGCGTGCTTCGCGCGTCGTTCCGCCAGCCACGTCGGAGCCGATGCACCCAGCCAGGAGAACTCCATGCCCGCCTTGACCGAATGGAGAGTGCCGCCGGCCAATCAGCCGCGTGCGAGCGACTACGGTTTCGATCTCGACCGCGCGCTCGCATCCGTCGTCGGCCTGCATGCCATCATCCCGCCGGACGCTTTCAGCGCCGAGACGCTGGGCACCGAACGCGCCGGCAACGGCGTCGTGATCGACGACGGGCTGGTGCTCACCATCGGCTATCTCATCACCGAGGCGGAATCGGTGTGGCTGCACCTCGCCGACGGGCGCGTCGTCGAAGGACATGCGCTCGGCTTCGATTCCGTCACCGGCTTCGGTCTCGTGCAGGCGCTCGGTGAGCTCGACGTCGAGCCTTTGCCGCTCGGCATTTCGGCCGAGACCCGGCTCGGCGACCGCGTCGTGGTCGGCGGCGCTGGCGGCCGCACGCGCTCGGTCGCGAGCCAGATCGTGGCCAAGCAGGAATTCGCCGGCTACTGGGAGTATCTGCTGGACGAGGCCATCTTCACCTACCCGGCGCACCCGAACTGGGGCGGCACAGCGCTGCTCAACGAGCGCGGCGAGTTGATCGGCATCGGCTCGCTTCAGCTCGAGCGCGAACGCGACGGCAAGGCCGAGCACGTCAACATGATCGTGCCGATCGATCTGTTGAAGCCGGTTCTCGACGATTTGCGCAAGTTCGGCCGCGTCAACAAGCCGGCGAGGCCCTGGCTCGGACTCTATTCGACCGAGATCGACAATCGTGTCGTTGTGATCGGCATCTCCGCCAACGGCCCCGCGGCGCGCGCCGAGCTGAAGACCGGCGACGTCATTCTTGCCGTGGACGGCGAGAAGGTCACGAGCCAGACCGACTTCTACAAGAAAATGTGGGGGCTCGGCGCCGCCGGCGTCGACGTGCCGCTCACCGTGCACCATGAAGGCGTCACCTTCGACGTCGCGGTGACGTCGACCGACCGCTTCAAGCTGTTGAAGGCGCCGAAGCTGCACTGATCCCCGTTAGTGAGGAAGCTGCAATGAGCGAGGCCGTGATCGACGACATCGTGGCCGTGCTGCCGCCGCTCCTCAATTCGCTGGAAGCGCTCGGCTTCTTCCAGCGGCATTTGCATCCCCCGGCCTTCGCCTCTGTCATGAATGAGATCGGAGCGCCAGACGAGGCGCTGCAATCCGCACGCGCGTCGATCGGCGAATGGCCCGAACAATTCGCCGGCCTGCGCAGTCGGCTCGATGCGGCCTGCAACGAGACACTCGCCGCCTTTGCCGGCATCCGCGAGGTCGAGCGCGGCAATGGCGATCTCGTCGCGGTCTTCCGCGCGCTGCGCCACGTGCCGCGCGCGCATGAGGCTCTGTACCCGCTGGCGGCACAGTTTCCGCCGGTGAGCAGCTTCTTCCTCAACGACGACAATCGCGAAAATGAAGATTTGTTATCGCAACTGGAAGTCGGCGCAGGCGAGCATACCGGCATCTTCCACGACCACAACGAGCCCGGCAGCCGCGGCGGCTTCTCGGTCTATGTTCCCGAATATTATTCGCCGGGACGCGCCATGCCGCTGGTGATGGCGCTGCATGGCGGCAGCGGCAACGGCCGCGGTTTTCTCTGGAGCTGGCTGCGCGATGCGCGCAGTCTCGGCGTGGTCCTGGTGGCGCCCACCGCGACCGGACCGACCTGGGCGCTGATGGGCGATGATGCCGACACGCCCAATCTCATGCGTATTCTCGAAACCGTCCGCAGCCGCTGGACCATCGACGCCTCGCGCATGCTACTGACGGGCATGAGCGACGGCGGCACGTTCAGCTACGTCAGCGGGCTCGACGGCGCCTCGCCCTTCAGCCATCTCGCACCGGTCGCGGCAACGTTCCATCCGCTGATGGCGGAGATGGCCGACGCCACGCGCCTGCAGGGCCTGCCCGTCTTCATCACCCACGGCAAGCTCGACTGGATGTTTCCGGTGCAGACCGCGCGGCAGACCCAGGCGGCGCTGTCGGCCGCCGGCGCCGACATCGTCTATCGCGAGATCGACGATCTCAGCCACACCTATCCGCGCGAGATCAATGCGGAGCTGGTGGCATGGCTGAACGGAGGATGAACGGGCCGTCCTTACCTGCGCCGCACTGCCGCGGAACCATCGTTAGGGGCCGACGTTATCGCCGGTCATTGGAGGTTAGCCATGCGGATGTTTCTGGGAATGATTTTGGGCGCGCTGCTGCTCGGCTGCGGCGTTTATGTCTATGACTCCATGCAGACGTCGTCCGTTGCTAACGGTGAGGTCGCGACCAGCAATCGCACCATCGTGAACTGGGATGTCGCGAAGGCCGATTGGGATCTGCTGCGCGATCGCGCGCACAGGGACTGGGTGCGCATCTCGTCGAAGTAATTCGATCGACAAAGCCTGAACAGGGCGCCGTCGCGGATCCGCGGCGGCGCTTTTGTCTTGACTGCGAACGGCGCGGTACGCCTCAGTTCATCTTGGCCTTGCGGGCGTCGGCGATGACCTGCTCGAATTCCTTCATGCTGAGCACGCCCGGCACGCGGTACTTCCCGACGATGAACGCCGGCGTGCCACGGAAGCCGAAGGCTTCGGCCTGCTCGTTGTTGCGCTTGAGGACGGCATCGATGTCGTTGGCGTGATCGGTCAGGTCACGCTTGAGGCGGTCCATGTCGACTCCGGCCGCCGCAAGCAGCTCGTTGATGCGTGGCTCGGTCAGACGCGAGCTGACGCCCATCATGGCGTCGTGGGCCTGATGGTACTTGCCCTGGAATTTGGCCGCGAGCGCGATCCGCGCGGCCGTGACCGAGACCGGCCCGAGGATCGGCCAATCCTTCATCACCAGCCTGACCTTGCCGTCGTCCTGGACGACCTGGCGCAACTCCGGCTCGAGCTTGCGGCAATAGGGGCAGTTGTAGTCGGACCATTCGATAATGCTGATGTTGCCGTCGGGATTACCGGCGACGGGAACGCCGGGATCGCGCAGCACTTTTGCTTCGGTCAACACTTCGTCATCGTCGGCGGCCGCACGTGCCAGCCTGATACTGCCCACCGCGAGAGCGCCCGCCCCGATCAGCGTCAACGCCCTGCGGCGCGTCGGCACAAGACTCTTATTCCTGAATCCAGCCATATCTCGTCCCATTTCAGTCCCATCGCCAGAATTACGGCTCAGGACCAGGAATTGTTACGGTCTATATAGAGTGTCGCGGAGGTCATGTCATCGCACCAGCAGCGTGACCGCCAGCGGCACCAGAAACGAGGTCACCAAGGCGTTCAGGCTCATGGCGATGCCGGAGAAAACGCCGGCGATCTCGTCGACCTGGAACGCACGCGCGGTACCGATTCCGTGCGCGGCAAGGCCAGCGGCAAAACCACGGGCGCGGTAATCGGTAACGCCGGTGCGGTTCATCAGGGGCGTGACGATGATCGCACCCATGATGCCGGTGAATATGACCGCGACCGCTGCCAGCGAGGGATCCGCATGCAGCGATTCGGCGATTCCCATGGCAACGCCGGCCGTGACCGATTTCGGTGCCAGCGACAGCACCACCTCGCGCGGCAGGCCGGCGAGCTCGGCCAGCAGCACGACCGACACCACGGCCGTGACCGATCCCGCGATCAGCGCCACCAGCATCGGCACGATGGATGACACCACGCGCTTGCGGTTCTCGTAGAGGGGAACGGCGAGCGCGACGGTGGCGGGCCCCAGCAGGAAGTGCACGAACTGCGCCCCGGCGAAATAGGTGGTGTAGGAGGTGCCGGTCAGGAGCAGGAACGCGCCGATGATCCACATCGCATGCAGCACGGGATTGGCCAGCGGATGGCGACGCGTCCGCAGCGACACCGCGTCCGTGCTCGCATAGACCAGTAGCGTCACCGTCAGCCAGAGCAGCGGCGACTGCGAGAGATAGACCCAGAGCGAGAATGGATTGTCGCTCATCGCACATCCTGTTGCTTCATCAGGCGGCTGACGAGACGGAAGGTCAGCACGGTCGCGAGCAGCGTGACGACCACCGAGAGCGCGAGCACCAGGACGATGGCGATGCCGTGGGACGCGAGCAGGTCCAGCTTCTGCACCACACCGACGCCGGCCGGCACGAACAGCAGCGACAGATGCGCCAGCAAGCCCTTGCTTGCCGTCTCGACGCCGTTGTTGTCCAACGGCCCGAGCGCGAGCCACTTGAGGCGGTCGCGGACGAGCAGCAGGATCAGGAGCAGCAGGAGACCGAGCACGGGGCCCGGCAACGGCAGACCAAGACCGCGCGCGACGGCTTCACCGATCAACTGGCAGAGCAGGATGAGGCCGAGGCTGGCAAGCATGACCGGCGCATCAAGAGATGTGTCGGTCATGCTTGTCAATCGCCGTGCACCGCATGTCGTGCAGGCACTGCCACGGACTGGCCGTGCCGCGACAGGTCGCCTTCTGAACTTCGCAATGGCTGCGTGCGCTTTTCCGCCGTTTGATTTGCGTATCCGGCCTGCACCGCGCTAGCAATACGGCACCGTATCAAGAGCCGGTGAGGTTTGCTTATGAGCGATGGCAAGGGCGACGTCTGGGTCGAGGCAGGGTTTGGCGAACTCGCCCGCTCGGGGGTCGAGGGCGTGCGGGTCGAGGTACTCGCCAAGAACCTCGGCGTCACCAAGGGCGGCTTCTACCGGCGCTTCGCCGATCGCGCCGCGCTGCTCGGCGCCATGCTGGAATGCTGGCGCGACGGGCGCGTAGCGGCGATCGCACATCAGACGAGCCTCGACGGACAAGAGCCCCGCGAGCGGCTGAAGGCGGTGATCCAGCTCTACTCCGAGCGGCTGAATCCGGAGGGCATGGCGGTCGAGCTCGCGATCCGGCAATGGGCCCGCTCGGACGAGAACGCCGCCGCGGCGGTGGCGAGCGTGGATGCGGCGCGGCTCAAGCACGTCGCAGAACTCTATCGCGCGACCGGCCTTGCGGCCGAGGAGGCCGAGGCGCAGGCCTTTCTGTTCTACTGCTTCATCTTCGGCCAGAGCCTGCTGTTCGTCGAGCGCGGTCCGCGGAAGCGATCGCAGCTCGTGGCGAAATCGGCCGAGAAGCTGCTGGCTTAAGCAAAATGGCCGGAGCTGTGCTCCGGCCATCGCATCAGGTCAAAGCTCAGGCGGCGCCCTTCAGCTTCTTGTTGCACTCGCTGTAATAGCCGCCGCCCTTCTCGATCCACTTCATGCCACCATTGCCGTTGGTGGTCTTGTTGGCGTTGTACTGGTCGACGCAGGTGTGGAGACGCGCCTTGCCGGCGGTCTCCTTGGCATATTTCGGATCGACCGCGTTCGGATAGATCGCGGGACCGGCTGGCAGGGTCGGGGCAGCAGCGGGAGCCGCCTCCTTCTTCGCCTGCTTCGGCTCGGCAGGAGCGGCGGGCGCAGCCGGAGCCGCTGCGGTCGGCGCAGCAGCAGGCGTCGCGTCCGCGCCGCACTGGGCCTTGCGGAAGTCATTCCACTTCGTGGTGCCGAGCGAGCCGTCCTTCTTGGCGGCCTGATATTTCGCGCTGCACTCCTGCGAAGTCAGCGCCTGCGCCGGCGCACTCGCCACCAGCGCGGCAAAACCCGACAGCGCAACTGCACACAACAATCTGGATTGGATGGTCATCCCTGGGTCTCCTCCTTGGTCTTTCCCGACGGGAAGTGAAGGATTGCTATCCTAGCGTGCGGCAGGCCTGCGACAAGGAAGTGATGGCTGCTGCCGCCAAAATATAGTGATCGCGGCGTTCAGGTTATTCATGTCGCGTTCAGCAACCCAGGCCGACGGTCCAAGCCCTTCGCAATTCTCGCAAGACAGAGTGCAACATCATGACCTTCACGTCTCGCCTCGCCGCCGTCGCCATCGCCTCCCTGCTTGCCACCGGCGCCGCCTATGCGCAGACCGCCGCGCCGGCCGCCAAGACCGACGCGGCAACCACCGCCGACAAGAAGGTAACGAAGGAACGCACGGCCGAGTCGCTCGAGTGCTCCAAGCAGGCGGACGCAAAGGGACTGAAGGGCAAGGAGCGCAAGAAATTCCGCCGCGATTGCAAGAGGGACGCGAAGGCCGGCACCACCGCGCCCGCCGCCCCCGCTGCGCCCGCCGCCGACAAGAAGTAAATCCGTCACAGGCCGCTCGCGAACATCTGCGAGAGGCGCACGCATTGCGGCATGACAAGCCTGCAATTGTGCGCCTCTCGCTGATTTGCGATAAGGTGGCGTGAAGCAGATCGCCGCCTCCCTGACTTTCGAATGGCCGAGCCGTGCCGAGATTTTGAGCACGGTGGAAACGCTCGTCATCGGTACCGCCGGCGGCCTCGTATTTCTCGTCGCCGGCCTCCCGGGCGGACTGATCTCGGGCTCGATGATTGCGGTCGGGATCGCCGCGATCGCCGGACGCAAGCTCGCGCTGCCGCCGATTCTGACCCAGACCGTGCTGGTGCTGCTCGGCATTTCGTTAGGATCGGTCGTCTCGCGTCACCTGATCCAGCAGGTCAGCGCCTATCCCCTCACCATCGGCCTGCTCGCCCTCGCCACCTTCTGCTCGACCTTCGGCTCGAGCTATTACCTGCAGCGCATCCATGGCTGGGACCGCACCTCTGCCTTCCTCGCCGGCAGCCCCGGCGCGTTGTCGCAGATCACGATCCTGGCGGTCGAGCGCGGCGCCGACCTGCCGGGTATCGCGGTGGTGCAGACCATGCGCGTCATCATCCTCACCGCGGCGCTGCCAATGGTGCTGGCGTTCGCGGGCGTCGCACCCTCCGCGGCCCCGTCGCTGACGACGGCGACCGCCTCGCCGCTCGACCTCCTGGCGCTCGTTGCGGCCTCGGTGGCAGCGGCACTCCTGCTTCGGCTGGTCAGGTTTCCGGCCAGCTGGATGTTCGGCGCGATGATCGCCTCCAGCGTGCTGCATGGCGCGGACTGGGTCGAGGGCGGCCTGCCGAACTGGGTGCGCGGCGTGGCGCTGATCGGCATCGGCGCGCTGATCGGCAGCCGTTTCGCGCGGATGCGGATCAAGACCCTCGCCGGCCACATCAATGCGGCGCTGGGCTCGTTTGCGGTGGCGATCGCCGTCTCCGCCATCTTCGTCGGCATCGTCGCGCTCACCACGCAGGTGAAATTCTCCGACGTCGTCGTCGCCTTCGCGCCGGGCGCGATGGACGCGATGCTGGCGCTGGCGCTGACCCTGCACATCGACCCGATCTTCGTCGGCGCCCATCATCTGTCGCGCTTTGTTTTCGTGACGATCGCGACGCCGGGCATCGTGCACCTGTTCGGGCGAACGCAGGACGATGTGGACGATTAGCTAACGCTTCGCGGTCGCGACAAATCCCCAGGCGGCGATCGCGGCCATCAGCAGCGAGATCAGCACGTTGTAGCCGGCGAGCGAGAGGCCGAGGAAGCGCCACTGCACCTCGTCGCAGCGCACCACCTTCACGGTATCGAGCTTCGACAGCAGGTCGGCGGCGCTACCGAGATTGACGACGGGGCCGGAGCAATCGGTCGGGCCTTTCCAGAGGCCCCACTCGACGCCGGAGTGATAGGTGCCGAGCCCGGCATTGGCGAGCGTCGCCAGCGCGAGGATCGCGAGCCCTGCGAGCAGCAGCGGCCGCGGCGCGCCGCCCCGCGCCGCAAGCACCACGAGCGCGCCAAGCGGGATCGCGAGGTAATAGGCGTAGCGCTGCTCGAGGCAAAGCGGACAGGGCACGATCCCCAGCACGAGCTGGAAGAACCAGGCACCCGCGATGGTGGCTGCGGCAATCAGCGTGACGAGAAGCGCGGCGGTCAGCGCGGGGCTCGTGGCCGCCGGTTTGAACGCAGGTATTGCGGCACTCTGGGTCGTCACGGCAGCCTCTTCCGGTGGGTCGCTTCCCTAGCCTCTAACCCCGGCCCATGCGGCTGTCGAGAACGGCCGGGATCACTTTGGCGCGGGTTGACCCCGCTTTGCCCATGGCTATAGTCCGCCCGCTTCGCGACGCCCGCTTTGGGGGGCCGACCGAGGGCCCCTGTGGCGGAACTGGTAGACGCGCTCGACTCAAAATCGAGTTCCGCAAGGAGTGCTGGTTCGATTCCGGCCAGGGGCACCAGCCAAAAATTAAGCGTCTGATTTCTCTTACATAGTTATTGATTTAGTCCCACCCGACGCTTCGTGGGACACGCTTTTGTTCACGCTTGCACGTCGCATGGCTGGATCAAATACAAGTATTTAATTTGTCTCCAAGAAAGCTCCTCGCGAGTTTTAATATTAACAACGACATGCTTGGCTGCGACCGTTAAATGCGATCGATATAGCGCTCCCTGATCGAGACAGCGCTTCCCTGGGAGTAAGTGGGAGCTCATGTCGACGTCGCCCACGGACTAATTAGCGGCCGCGGTTAACTAGGCTCCGAGGGAGTTATCAAGCCCGGCTGAGAACCGTGTAACTTCCAAGCGCAATCCCGCGGAAGATAAATAGACCTTAAATCTCGAATACTTAGGATTTAGAGATGTCCCGTATTTCGATGCTTTCATCTGACGACGTGACAGGCGCTCCTGGTAGACCTCTGGTCGTCGATCTGGACGGTACACTAGTGCGGTCGGATCTTCTTATTGAAACTGCTTTTTTTGAACTCGCGCGGGATCCGCTGTCATTGTTTGCTATCTGCAGAACTTTGATGCGAGGCAAAGCAGCTCTTAAGCACTGCTTAGCGGAATCGGCAGAACTTGATCCTTCGGCTCTTCCCTACGACGAAATTGTGTTGGCCCGGCTACGTCAGGCAACGCTCGAAGGACGACCGGTCTACCTTGCGTCCGCAAGCAATCAACGTCTAGTTGCAGCGGTTGCTGATCATTTGGGAATGTTTTCAGGATGGTTCGCTTCGGATGAGAAGATAAACTTGACCGGGGCCGCGAAAGCGGAACGCCTCGTGACGGAGTTTAAGGAAGGAGGGTTTGACTATATCGGAAATGATCTTGCCGATTTGCCTATTTGGGCCAAGGCTGGAAGAGCGATCGTCATCAGAGCTTCGAGTCCGGTGAAGCGCGCCCTTGCACAACATACGACAATAACAGAGGTTGAATATTTGCCGCACGAACGGCCAGGCTGGCGTACGTGGCTAAAGCTGTTTCGCGTGCACCAGTATGCCAAGAATGCCTTGATCTTCGTTCCCTTCTTTCTAGCCCATCAGTTTTCTTTGCAATCTACGGCAGATGTCTTCCTTGCCGCCATCGCTTTTTCGCTCTGCGCATCGAGTGTTTACATCTTAAACGATCTCGCTGATCTGCAGGCCGACCGACGGCATCCTACAAAGCGGAAGCGGCCGCTTGCGAGTGGTACGATATCTGTACTTGATGGCTTTGCTGCGATGCCGGCGCTATTCACGATCTCCGTGCTGATAGCAACGATGGTTTCACTAAACTTTCTGGCTGTGATGCTTGGCTATTTTGCGCTGACCGTAGCTTACTCTTTCGTCTTGAAAAGAAAGATGCTTATCGACGTCATCGTATTGGCTATGCTCTACGTCGTTCGGCTCGTGGCAGGTGCGATCGCGGCCCAAGTAGTATTCTCCGAATGGCTCTTAGCCTTTTCAATGTTCTTCTTTATGGCATTGGCGCTGATCAAGCGATACGTGGAACTCGCCGTGCGCGTCGACTCGGGATTGCCCGAGCCAGAAAATCGCAATTATAAGCTTAAGGATTTAGAAATTGTAGCGGGGCTTGCGGCCGCGGCGGGATTCAACGCTGTCACGGTATTTGCTCTCTATATATCGTCCGACACAGTACACTCACTATACCATCGTCCCCAGCTACTATGGTTAATCTGTCCGATATTGCTGTACTGGTTCAGCCGGGCGCTCATGATGGCCCACAGGCGGCATATGGAGGACGATCCGATTGCTTTTGCACTGAGGGACAAGAATAGCATCATAGCCGGAGCCATTACTGCGTTGCTCATATTGGCCGCAATCTGATGGGTCTTGCCTTCCGGTACATTGTGTTCGCCATCGCGTCCACGCTGGCGAACCTTTTGCTCCGGGAGTGTGTTTTTCATATTTCGCCGATCATGCCTCTCGCTACATCAATGGCGGCAGGGACTGGCATAGGCTTTGTGATCAAGTATGTGCTTGATAAATACTGGATATTTCAAGACGAGTCGGCCGGCCATACCGAGGAAATCAAAAAAATCATTCTCTACGGAGCTTTTAGTGTCGCAACCACGATAGTGTTTTGGGCAACCGAGATTATCTTCTGGCAGGTTTGGCAGTCGCCTGGCGCGAAATATGGCGGGGCTATCGCTGGATTGACGCTCGGCTACACCGCAAAATACTTTCTTGACCGAGCTCTCGTATTCAACGGACGGTAGCAACGATGGAGCCCACGGGTTGGGGACGTTTTCCGCGCCATTAGACAGAAGTGCGTCCCCCCAACTTTCGCGGCTCAATTTTCCTTACACTTCCGAATGCCGTCTCATTGCTGAACCAACCGTAGGCTGCCAAAAGGGCCAAGAGGGGTTCTACACCCGCGCGGAGATTCCATCTCACTAGGCCTGCAACAAAACCCGACGCCGCGGTTGTGGCTACAACTATCAAGGCGACCCAAACCCAAGACGGTGTCCTGTAGTTGGCCCTTAAGTTAGATAGAACAGTCTTACAAACGCCCAAAATGACCACGGCATGAATCGCAGTCCAGGTAACAAATAGAGCTACGAGCGCGAGATTCCGCCTCAACAACTCCGCGATTACGCCGACGACGCCCGCCTCGTCCCTAATTCTCAGCCAGGAAAAACCATCGGGGGTTTCGCCGAGGCCAAGGTAATAACCAAAAAGATGGTTGGCGCCTGGATTCAGGATTAAATTGAATGCGTCCGTGTACACCGAGTTGAAGGTGGCTAAGGGATGACCGGCTGCCAAGGCCAGAAACGCTGAAGGTCCCATTCGGCCAGTCGTGTCCAGCGGTAGTCCCAATATACGATCAGCGCGTAGTGCCAAATTTGTCGAGAGATCCGCATTGGATGCACCCAAGCCAAAGTCACCAACGAATAACAATCTCAAGGTCATCCAGGAAATTGGGAACATGGCGTAAGCTAGAACAGTGGCACCTAATATGATTTTCCGGTCTGAGAATCGAGCAATCGAAAGATAAGCAGCCAATGCCAGCGGAACTAACAGACCTTGGGGCCGAATTGAAGATGCCAAACCGAAACTAGCAAAGCCTATGTAGATAAGGACTAGGAAATCTCGTTTAGAAGCGTCCTTCACAGCTTGGCATATCGCAAATGTTCCAATTGTGAGAAGCAGAGTGAACCATGTCTCGGTCACTAGAAGGTGCGGGTTTAAAAGAGCACCAGGCATTACGAGCACGAAAAAGCCTGTCGCCACTGCTACAGTTGCGCTTCCGGTCAATCGGACGGCGGCGAGGAAGGTAGTAACAAGAATGATAAACTGAAGTGCGATTTGAAAACCGATTAGCAAATAGGGTCCGCCAATCGAATAGAGGATCGCGTGCTGTAGGAAATCGCCGGGCACACCCGAATTGAAAATTATACCTTCGAGTGAGTGCCGACTGGCTGCGAAGAGTTCGTTGAGTTTGGCAAGGCGGTCACTTGCGCGATCTCCGCGAATTACGGCGGCTGGGTCCGTTACATCAAACAAAAATAAGCCAGTATGGATGGCGAAAAAAAGAATGACGATGAGAGCAAACCAGAGGCGAGGGCTGGCCGATAGATTTCTCAAACTGTCCTCGCTTAACAACTTGGGGTTCGTAAGCTGGTGCCGATCGGAGTTTGATCGGCCGGTTATCCTTCGCGAATGCTCCAATCAGTATCGGCCGCTCGCCGCCCAAGTACCAATTTCGAGCGCGGCACGGCGAGCCTGTTGAACCGAGTTACGAGCCTTCTGCCGCGTCCGCCTGTTGTTGTAGGAAAGCAGTTCCTGCCTCAGCTGCCGCCGCTCGCTGCAGGTTTCAAAAGGGCAGACCTAATGTCCATCAGATTTCTTCCTTAAAGAATAAATGGTACCTCTGGTTCAATTGAGACGTCAAGCCGATGAAACCGAATCTTACAGTCGTGAAGCTCGCTGGCTGCTTACTGTGCAGGGACAGCGTTAGCCGCTTGATTCCGGGTTATCCGCGGTAGCAACGCCCAAAACCGGCCACTATGGTTCTGACTGGACCGCAAGGAGACCGGGCAGCACCACTCTGCATAAGAACAAACCGAAATTAAAACGGGTCCAGCGCTCTCTCTAAGGGACTGCGCTGTTTATCATTGAGAAGCCTGCAAAAGGGAATGGGGACGATCTATCGAGCCAATCCTGCCAATTCCAGGCGAGCCCCGGCACGAGGATGCACCAGCTTCTGCGACTCCAGCCGAACACCAGACGACCGCGGATGCCGCCACGAGTGGACCCATCACTTCGATGCCAAAGCCTGCCGGCACGTTCGTTCAGGGCGTTGCTAATTGCTTTTTACTAAATCTGCTTTTACGCGCGATGCGTCCAGATGCAGAAGAAGTCAATCCATCGGCGTTATGCTGCAAAGAACCTAAATCGGGCTATTTGCTTCTGCTGAAAAATTATTCCCACCGCGATCGGCCAAAAGTCAGCCCGAGGTTGGTAGATTTTCCGAGAATTCGTGAAGGTCACGTCATTGGCGGCGACATTCGAAATCGTTGAATACGACTTGGGTTGAGTCACTATCGACCCGAAGGGCAAACCCTAAGCCGTAGCCTTTTTGGCTCGTAAGCCTCTAATGTTTCGGTCGAGAATCCTGCGTAGGCTCTTGAGAAACGGCTTCTCAATCCAGCGGCTGATTGAGAGCCCGAGGAGATTGGAAGCCACGAGCGCAACGAGCACGAATACCAGACCGGTTGCGTACGACGATACGGGCATCACTTTAGCCAACGCCGCAACGACGAATACATTAAAAATATACGTGCTGTACGATGCGTCGCCAAACTTTTCCGCCCATTTGGCGAAGACGCCGCCCTCGCCGCCCTCACCGCTGCAAAGCATCACCACGCATGCGGCTGGAACCCACATCAGCAAATCAGTGGGGAAGGAGATGTCATCGAGGCTTCTGACGCAAGCGTATGCGACACACATCAACCCAAACATGAAACATGCAACAATAAACGGATAAGGAATTCGCGGATTCGTCGCAAATAGACCGATGAAGATGCCGATGACGAAGAGCAAAACGATATGTTCCGTGAAGAACAGCGCCGCCGTATGTGCAGGATTTCCAGGTCCGACAAAAAGCAAGTGCGACCCAACCAAGATCACGAACACCGCGGTGATGAAGGAAACGCCTGCCCTCAACGGTAGCAACATTGCAACCGCGAAGACGGCATAGAAGAACATCTCATAGTTCAGCGTCCATCCGACGCTCAATATTGGCTTCATGACGCCGTGCGTCGCGTCAAAATAGGGGACGAAAGCAAGGGATAGTCCGAGATCGATAAACCGCCACTCTTTTGCAACGAGCGCCACAAAGATAAAAGCGCAAAAGGTCCCAATCCAATAGATCGGCAGGATACGCGTCAAGCGTCTCAGAAAGAATTCCTTGGCGTTTCCGAGGGTCCCAAAGCGGTCTCGATTCGTCCTGATCATAATAAAACCGCTGACGATGAAGAACACGACAACACCGAGATTACCGATGTTGTATCTGACGTCATCGAAGT
>Ga0209563_100436_pt1 | contig 14459 bp, 9 predicted proteins | sample AraplaCvi_mMF_r2_FD_184271 | JGI IMG/M metagenome (GOLD analysis project Ga0209563, IMG submission 184271) | Arabidopsis root microbial communities from North Carolina, USA - plate scrape CL_Cvi_mMF_r2 (SPAdes) (version 2) | ecosystem: Host-associated > Plants > Roots > Endosphere | place: USA... | reverse complement strand
GAGGCGGCGACGCGCCTCGGCGATCGCGGCGGCGATCCCGACCGAGACGGACTGCGCCAGGATCGAGTGGAAGATGGTGTCGGTGTCGTCCTGCGCGCGGCGGACGACCGTCCACTCGCCGTCCTCGCCGATCAGCTCGGAGACCTTGCGGTGCACGAGCTCCAGAACCTGCGCATCCGTCAGCTGGGGGACCGGCGCCGCCGGAACCACGGCAACGTGCCGCCTACGACCAAACATCGCGCACCCCTTCCAGGTTCACCTGAATACCAGTGTCCTGGAGACGTACGGTACATTCCGGCGAGACACGCCGAAAGACAGCGGAAATCCGCGGGTCAGCGGCCCTTTCTCGACCGGACGACCTCGCCGTCGCGCTCGGAAGCCTCCTTCGACTCCTGCAGCACCGCACCGACGGCCAGCGCGAGCGAGATCGCCGCGTTGATCCACATCAGCGGAATGCGCCAGTCCCGCGGCCCGCTCTTGGACGACTGGATGGTGGTCCACAGACCGATCGCCGCGCTGATCACGGCGCCGTTGAAGAGGTACTTGCGCATCCCGTTCCTTTCGGTGTCGTCCCGTAGCGTACGCTTCCAAGGTCGGGGACGGGAGAGGAGTGCGATGCGCACCGCGATCGTGGGCGCCGTGCTGCTCGTGCTCGGCGGAGTGGCGCTGGCCACCGGGCTGCTGCCCGTGCCGGAGGCCGTGGAGCTGTGGGACCGCGTCTGGCCCATCCTGCTGTTCGTCATCGCCATCACCGTGGTGACAGAGCTCGCCGCCGAGGCGGGCGTCTTCACGGTGCTCGCGCAGCAGACGGCCCGCTGGGGCCGCGGCCGGGCGTGGGTGCTGTGGCTGCTGGTGGTGCTGGTGGCGGCCCTGAGCACGGTCTTCCTGTCGCTCGACACCACCGCCGTCCTGCTCACCCCCGTCGTGATCGTGCTGGCCCGGCATGCGGGGCTGAACCCGCTGCCGTTCGCGCTCACCACCGTGTGGATGGCGAACGCCGGCTCCCTGCTGCTCCCGGTCTCGAACCTGACGAACCTGCTGGCCCAGCACGCCATGGGCGACCCGTCGCCCGCCGCGTTCGCCGCGCTGATGTTCGCGCCGGCGATCGTCGCGATGGTGGTGCCGATGGTCGTCGTGTTCGTCATCGCGCGGCGGTCGCTGCTCGTGCGCTACGAGACGGGGGAGGAGGACGGGATCGAGGATCCTGTGCTCTTCTGGGTGTCGGCCGCGGTCGTCGTCGTGCTGGTGCCGCTGCTCGTCTCCGGGCTGCCGGTGTGGCTGCCGACCACGGTGGCGGCGCTCGTGCTCGCGGTCGTGTTCCTCGTGCGCCGCCGCGGTGTTGTGCGGTTCGGCCTGCTGCCGTGGCAGCTGGTGCTGCTCGCGTCGGGGCTGTTCCTGTTCATCGAGGCGCTGCACGCGGCCGGGCTCGGGACGCTGCTGGCCTCCGTCTCCGGCACGGGGGAGTCGCCGCTGGCGCTGCTGCGGCTCTCGCTCACCGGGCTGGTCGGGGCGAACGCGATCGACAACCTCCCGGCCTACCTCGCTTTGGAGCCGGTGGCCGGGAGCCCGGTGCGGCTGGCCGCGCTGCTCATCGGCGTGAACGCCGGGCCGCTGATCACGCCGTGGGCGTCGCTCGCGACGCTGCTCTGGCACCAGAGGCTGACCAGCTTCGACGTCGAGATCCGCTGGAGCCGCTACATGCTCCTCGGCCTGCTCGTCGCGCCGGTCACCGTCATCCTCGCGACCCTCGCCCTCGCCTACATCTAGTGGTCCCGACACGCCGTCATGCGTGTCGACGTGACGGCGTGTCGGGACCAGTCGTTGCGGTCACTCGGCGGGGAGCAGCTGCGCGGCGCGGATGACGCGCCGCCGGGCGACGGCGATGAGCGCCAGCGCGAAGCCGAACGCCGCCCACAGCAGCAGGCCGCCGAGGCCGCGCCAGGCGTCCGCCGTCCCGTCGATGACGCCGTGCAGCGCGGTGATCGCGGGCGAGGTGGGCAGCCAGGGCACGGCCGCGTCGAAGAACCCGGGCGCGGTCGACACGATGCCGGAGGCGAGGGTCACCACCACGACGAGCATGGACAGGAACCGGCCGACGCCGCCGAACAGCGCCGTCAGCCCGTGGTTGACCGCGGCGAAGGCGACCCCGACCAGCGCCGCCATCCCCGCGAAGCCGAACCAGCCTCCCGCATCGAGGCTGAGCGCGGGAGCCATGACCGCCGCGACCAGGACGCCCTGGACCGCGCCGAGCACCGCAGCGGGCACGAAGCCGTCGAGGGCGATCCTGCCGGCGGCACGCGAGGTGAGCAGGGCGCGGCGCGACAGCGCCTGGAGCACGAGGAAGGTCGCCAGCGCGCCGAGCCAGAGGGCGACCGCGGCGAACAGCGGGATGCTGGAGGTCCCGAACGCCTGATCGCCGGAGCTCTTCTGCGTCACCGGCTGGGCGGCGACCTTCGCCAGGCTCGTCCGCTGCCCGCTGTCGTACGACGGCAGCTGCTTCACGGCGGTGTGCAGGCCGGTGGCGAGCGACGCGGCGCCCGCGGCGGACTGGTCCGCGGCGGACGCGAGCGGCGGGATGCCGTCGCTCAGCTGCTGCGTCCCCGTCGCGAGCTGCTGCGCGCCGTCCGCGGTCTGCGACGCGCCGGAGGCGAGCGTGGAGGCGGCGGAGGCGGACTGCGCGACGCCGTCGGACACCTGGGAGGCGCCGGCCGCCGACTGGGCGATGCCCTGCGTCAGCGCGGGCATCCCGGCCGCCAGTTTGGCGTTGCCGTCCGCGACCGTGGCGGCGAGGCCGGTGAGGCTGGGGTTGCCGCCCTGCGGGGTCGTCATCCCCGCCTGCGCGGCCGCGATCCCCTCGCAGATGCCGTTCGTCGCGCCGTACGCCGCGACGCACTCGTCGTGCAGCTTCCCCAGCGCGGCGGCCGTCTGCTGCACGCCCTGGGACACGCCCTTGGAGCCGGCCGCGAGGCCCTGCGTCTGCGCGGGCAGGTCCGCCGTCTGCTGCTGCAGCTGCTGGAGGCCGCCGGACAGCGACGACGCCCCGCCCGACAGCTGCTGGAGTCCGCCGGCCAGCTGGGAGGCGCCGTCCGCCAGCTGCGCGGTGCCGGTCGCGAGGGACGACGCGCCGCTCGCGAGGGGAGCGGCGCCCTCGGCCAGCTGGTGCGTGCCGCCTGCGAGCTGCGTCAGGCCGCTCGCCAGCTGGTCGGCGCCGGTCGCGGCCTTCCCGAGCTGCTCGCCGAGCGTATTGAAGCCGACGTACACGTTCTCGATGTACGTGGAGGTGAGCTGCTTGTTGAGCACCGAGGTGGCCGTCGAGGTGACAGCCTGGCTGATCGCCGGGTCGACGAGCTTCGACTTCTGGCTGGTGCGCACGTCGATCGTGGCCTGGGTGGCGTCGGAGGGCGGCCCGGCGGTGGAGGTCGCGGCCTTCGAGAAGTTCTCCGGGATGACGACCACCGCGGCGTACTCGCCACTCGCGAGTCCCTTGTCGGCGTCCTTCGTGTCGGAGAGCACCCAGGTGAAGTTGTCGTTCTTGGTGTCGAGCAGGCCCGCGGACAACTGCCGGCCGAGCGGCACGGTCTGACCGTTGACCTTCACCGGCTGGTCGAGATTGACCACCGCGGCCTTGACCTCGCCGAGCCGCTCGGTCGGGTTCCACAACGCCCACACCAGCAACCCCCCGACGACGATCGGGACCAGGAGGATGCCCACGATCGTGAGCCAGGTGATCCGCTTGTCGGAGCGCATCCGTTCGAGCGAGAAGAGCGAGCCGGGGCGGCGGAGCGGGGAGGTGGGCGTGGTCATCGGGCGTCGGCCTTCTCGAGGTGGGCGCCGTGCTCGGCGCGGTCGGTGTCGGAGGCTTCGGGGGCGGCGGCCGGCCGCTCGGCGGCCAGGTCGACCGAGGTGGGCTCGGCGGTCTCGGGCAGCAGGTCGTCGAGGCCGGAGGGGTCGACGCAGCTGACCACGAGGGCGAACGGCCGCTCCTCGACCCGCGCGCGACTGAGGGCGGCGGCGAGCTCGGCGCGGATGCGGCGGCGCTCGACCGGGTCGGTGACCGCGTCGACGGCGTCGAGGGCGAGCAGCTGCGGGCGGCCGGCGAGCGCCCGGCGCAGGTCGCGCACGGGGGTCTCGGCCGCATCCATCCGCACCAGCGACGTGCGGGAGCGCACCGCGGCGCCGCGGGTGGGCAGCACGAACCCGGCGACCTTCACCGTGCCCGTGTCGATCGGCGTGTGGCCGGTGACCGCCATCAGCACCGCGCGTGCGGCGGTGCGGTCGTCGCCGTGCACGACCAGCACCTCCCCGTCGCCCAGCCGGAAGCTCACGTCGCCGACCAGGCGCCGGCTCCGGGTGCTGACGCCGAGTCCGTCGGCGGCCGCGACGAGGTTCGCGCCGTCCGCGGGCCAGTGCGCCAGCTCCAGCTCCTTCTGCAGGCCGTCGCCCTCCACGTCGAACGACGGCAGGATGCGGTCGAGCCAGCGCGGCATCCACCAGGCCTTCTCGCCGAGCAGCTGGAGCACCGCGGGCACGAGTGTCATCCGGACGATGAACGCGTCGACGAACACGCCGACGGCGAGGCCGAGGGCGATCGGCTTGATCGAGGTGTCGCCCTCCGGGACGAACGCGGCGAACACCGAGATCATGATGATCGCGGCCGCGGTGACGACCTTCGCCGAGCCGACGAAACCGCTCTGGATGGCGCGGCGCGCGTTCCCGCCGTGCACGTAGTCCTCGCGGATGCGGCTGACCAGGAACACCTCGTAGTCCATGGCGAGCCCGAACAGCACGCCCATGAGGATGATCGGCATGAACGAGATGACCGGCCCGGTCTTGTCGACGTGGACCGCGTCGGCGAGCCATCCCCACTCGAACACCACGGTGACCGCGCCGAACGCCGCGCCGACCGAGAGCAGGTAGCCGAGGGCGGCCTTGATCGGCACCGCGATGGAACGGAACACCATCGTGAGCAGGATGAGCGACAGGCCGACGACGAGGATGCCGAACGGCAGCAGCGCGCCGGCGAGCCGCGACGACACGTCGATCTGCGCGGCCGTGTTGCCGGTCACCTTGAGGTCGATCCCGTACTCGTCGAGGAAGTGCTGGTGCTTCGCGCGGATCTCGGCGACCAGGTCCGCCGTCTTCTGGTCGTCCGGGCCGGTGGTGGGGACGACCTGGACGATGCCGGTGTCGGCGGTCTGGTTGGGCGTCGCCAGCGGCACGGAGGCGACGCCGGGCATCGCGGCGATCTCGTCGCCGATCTTCTTCATCAGCCCGACCGGGTCGGTGCTGGAGATGATCGAGCCGGTGACGATGAGGGGACCGTTGTAGCCGGGTCCGAAGTGCTCGGAGACGAGGTCGTAGGCGACGCGCGCCGGGGCGCCCTGCGGCTGCGATCCGGCGTCGGGGAGGGCGAGGCGCAGCTGGAGGGCGGGCAGCGCCGCGATGCCGAGCGCGACGATCACGGCGACCACGGTCACGATGGGGAAGCGGATCACGGTGCGCACCCAGCCGCGGAAGAACCCGGGCGGGATCTCGGCGGTCGCGGCGTGCGCGAAGGTGGTGCCTGCGGGGTCCGCGGGCGCGGGCTTCGCGTCGACATCCGCTGCGGTCGGCCCGTCGTTCGCCCCGTCGGTCGCCCCGTCCGGCGCCGGCGCCGCAGCCGCCTTCTTCGCCGCCCGCTTCGCCGCGCGGCGTCCCGGCGTCAGCCGCGCTCCCGCGAACCCGAGCAGCGCGGGCGTCAGCGTGAGGGCGACCAGCACCGCCACCCCCACGGCCACCGACGCGGCGATGCCCATGGTGGTGAGGAACGGGATGTTCGCCACGGCCAACCCCGCCAGCGCGATGATCACGGTGATGCCCGCGAACAGCACCGCCGACCCGGCGGTCGCGACCGCCCGTGCGGCCGACTCCTTCGGCGGCACGCCCGCCTTCAGCTGCCCCTGATGTCGGGAGATGATGAACAGCGAGTAGTCGATGCCGACGGCGAGCCCGAGCATGAGGGCGAGGAGCGGCGTCGTCGACGAGATCGACCCGAACAGGGTCGCGATGAAGATCAGGCACATCGAGATCGCGACGCCGAGGATCGCCGTCAGCAGCGGCATCCCGGCGGCGAGGAACGACCCGAAGGTGACGATCAGGACGACCAGGGCGATGGCGACGCCGATCAGCTCGATCCACGAGAGCGACGGCAGGTTCTGCGAGAACAGCTGGCCGCCGACGGCCGACTTCGAGCCTTCGGGCAGCGCCTTCGCCAGGTCGGCGCCCGCCTGCTTCACCGCATCCTTGGTCTCGGCCGTGACCGTCGTCATCTGGCCCTTCAGCTGCACCTGGATGATCGCGGCCGACCGGTCGTCCGAGACGAGGTTCTTGACCTGTGCGGAGTAGGGGGAGGTGGTGCCGGAGACGCCGTCGATGCGGGCGATGGACGTCACCGCGTCCTCAACCGGCTGCTTGATGGACGGCTGGTCGACCGTCTGCCCTTCCGGCGCGACGACGACGATCTGCGCGGTCGTGCCGCTCACCTGCGGGAACGTCCGACTGAGCGTGTCGAGCGCCTCCTGCGACTCGGTGCCCGGGATGCTGAAGCTGTTGTCGGTGCCCTGGTTCAGCAGCAGGGCGCCGCCGCCGAGCAGTGCGAGGAGTCCGATCCAGAGGATGACGACCAGGGTTCGGGCGCGGTAGGCCCACCGGCCGACCGAATACAGCAGCGAGGACACGCGTTCTCCCGGGATGAGTAACGAAGATGGCGATCTGAGGTTGTTCGATACACCCTTGTATCCGTACAGAACCGTATCGGATACACTCGTGTATCGAGACCCGGATTCAGGAAGGTTTCAGTTTGGACACCACGACTCTCAGCGACGCACAGGATGCGGACGAGCGCGACGACGCGCCCGCCGAGTCCGCCCGGCGCCGCCGCACCCGCGAGCGCCTGCTCGACGCGGCCTTCGACGTGTTCGCCGAACAGGGGGTGCGCGCCGCGAGCGTCGAGACGATCGCCGAACGGGCGGGGTTCACGCGCGGAGCGTTCTACTCCAACTTCTCCAGCAAGGAGGAGCTGTTCTTCGCGCTGATGGAGCGCGAGAAGACGATGCGGCTCGAACAGCTCGACAGCGGCGTCGTCCAGTTCCTGCGGCCGCTCGTGGGGGAGCAGGGGGCCGAGCTCGGCGACGACGAGGTCGTGCGGACCGTCACCCGCATCCTCGAGCTGCAGTCGGACGACCCCCGCTGGTGGCTGGTGCAGGCCGAGTTCCAGCTGCTCGCGCTGCGCGACCACACCATCGCCGCCGACTACCTCCGCTACCAGGACGAGTTCTTCTCCGACCTCACCGAGATCGTCGTCGAGGCGCTCGCCAGCGCCCGGCGGCGGTTCACGATCGACCCGCTGGAGGGCGTCCGCGTCATCGCGGAGCTGTGCGCCAACGGCGAGGCCCGGGCGGTGCTGGCGGGCGACGAGCGCACCTTCCCCGAGCGGCTGTCGGAGTCGGTCCCGGCCATCCTGCTCGCCCTCACCGAGCGCGTTTGAGCGTTCGCCAAGCCGGCGCGACTACGCTCGGACGGATGCGAGCAGAAGCACCCAGGAACCCGCGCGCCCGGCGCGCCGCCCGCGTGCTCCGTGCTGCCGTCGCGCTGGTGGCGGGGCTCGCCGTCGCGGCGCTCACCGCGTGCTCCGGCGGCGGGGCGCCCGCAGAGCGGCCGCAGCCCGCGGCCACCGCCACGCCGGCGCCGAGCGCGACACCCGATCCCTTCCCCACAGAGCCGGTCACCGCATCCACCCGCTACGTCGCCCTCGGCGACTCGTACGCCGCCGGCTTCGGCGGAGGCGACGAGAAGGGCAAGTGCCGGATGAGCCCGGCCGCGTACCCGACGGTGTTCGCCCAGAAGTCAGGCGTCGACCTCGTCGTCAACGCCGCCTGCGCAGGGGCGACGACCTCCGACCTCCTGAAACACCAGCTCGCCGCCCTCGACGACCGCACCGACCTCGTCACGGTGAGCATCGGCGGCAACGACCTCGGCGTCGCCGCGATCGCGGAGGACTGCGTCGCGGGGAAGGCGGCCGTGTGCCGCAACGAGGTCACGGCCGCCCTCTCCCTGCTGAACGTGCTGCCCGACCGTCTGCGGACCACCTACAGCGCGATCGTCCAGGCGGCGCCGAACGCGCGGATCGTGGTCACCGGCTACGTGCTCCTGTACGACTCCTCCGACCCGAGCGCTCCCGACTTCCAGACCGCCGTCGCCATCAACGCGGCAGCCCTCGGTCTCAACGAGGTGATCCGCCAGGCGGTGGAGGAGCAGCGGGCGGGCGGCGCGGCGATGACCTACCTCCCCGTCGACTTCGCCGGGCACGCGTTCGGCGACCGGACGCCGTGGCTCAACACGTCGGGACCGGACATCTTCCACCCGACCGCGACCGGCTACGCGCAGTACGCGAAGCGGCTGACGGCGCTGCTCGGCACGGCACGCTGAGCAGCCGCATCCCGCAGGGCCGCCCCGGAGGGGGCTTGAAGGGCGCTGGTACCCTGGCTGGTATCCGCACCGACCCCTCGAGGAGTTGACTCACCATCACCACCACGCCTGAATCGACGACGCCCGAATCGACGACGACAGCCGAGACGACGACCGACACCTACGACCTCGTCATCGTGTCCAACCGTCTCCCCGTCGACCGGGTGGTGGACGAGCGGGGCGAAGCCGACTGGCGCCCCTCGCCCGGCGGACTGGTCGCGGCGCTGGAGCCGGTCATGCGCTCGCAGGACGGCGTCTGGATCGGCTGGGCCGGCGTCGCGGGCGAGGAGATCGAGCCGTTCGAGGCCGGCGGCATCAACATCCTGCCGGTGCCGCTGTCGGAGCAGGAGCTGCAGGAGTACTACGAGGGCTTCTCCAACGACACTCTCTGGCCGCTCTACCACGACGTCATCGCCCAGCCGAGCTACCACCGGGAGTGGTGGGAGTCGTACGTGAAGGTCAACCGCCGCTTCGCGCAGGCGGCCGCGGCCGTGTCGGCGCGCGGCGCCGTGGTGTGGGTGCACGACTACCAGCTGCAGCTCGTGCCCGCCATGCTGCGCGAGGAGCGGCCGGACCTCGTCATCGGCTTCTTCAACCACATCCCGTTCCCGCCGTACGGCATCTACTCGCAGCTGCCGTGGCGCCGCCAGATCATCGACGGCCTGCTCGGCGCCGACGTGATCGGCTTCCAGCGTGTGGCCGACGCCGGCAACTTCTCGCGCGCGGTCCGGCGACTGAAGGGCTACGAGACGCGCGGCCCGATCATCGAGGTGCCGATCGACACCGACGATCCCGGCGCCGGCTCGCACCGGCACGTCACCACCGACCGCCGCGGCGGCCTGGTGCGCACCGTGCTCGCCCGGGCATTCCCGATCTCCATCGACGCCGACCAGTACCAGGAGCTCGCGCGGCGCCCCGAGATCCAGGCGCGGGCGCGCGAGATCCGCGAAGAGCTCGGCAACCCCGAGAAGATCATGCTTGGCGTCGACCGGCTCGACTACACGAAGGGCATCGGCCACCGGCTGAAGGCGTTCGGCGAGCTCCTCAAGGAGGAGCGGCTGAACGCGGAGGATGTGACGCTCGTGCAGGTGGCGAGCCCCAGCCGCGAGCGGGTCGAGACGTACCGCCAGCTGCGCGACGAGATCGAACTGACGGTCGGCCGGATCAACGGCGACTACTCCACCCTCGGCCACACCGCGATCGCCTACCTGCATCACGGCTACCCGCGCGAGGAGATGGTCGCCCTCTACCTCGCCGCCGACGTGATGCTCGTGACGGCCCTGCGCGACGGCATGAACCTCGTCGCGAAGGAGTACGTGGCGACGCGCGTCGACGAGGACGGCGTGCTCGTCCTCAGCGAGTTCGCCGGCGCCTCCGACGAGCTGCGGCAGGCGCTGCTGATCAACCCGCATGACATCGAGGGGCTCAAGGACACCATCCTGCAGGCGCTCGCGATGCCCAAGCGCGACCGGACCCGCCGGATGCGCGCGCTGCGGAAGAAGGTGCTCACGAACGATGTGGCCCGCTGGTCCGCGTCGTTCCTCGACGCGCTCACCCGCAGCGCGCACGGCGACCACCCGCTCCAGAACCCGCCGGTCAACCGGCGCTGAACCGCCCCGCTTCACGGAAGACGAATGACGAACACCGCATCCCCGCACCCGCCCGCCTCCGCCGTCGCCCTCGCCTCCGCCCTGCAGGAGCTGGCGCGCACCGACCGCCTGCTGCTCGCGCTCGACTTCGACGGCACGCTCGCGCCGTTCGTCGACGTGCCGCGCGGTGCGCGGGCGCTCCCGGAGGCGAAGGCGGCCCTCGACCGGCTCGAGCACCTCCCCGACACCTGGGTCGCCTACGTCTCGGGCCGCCCGCTGAGCAGCCTGGAGATCGTCACGGAGGCCGACGACGACGCCCTGCTGATCGGCTCGCACGGGGTCGAGATCCGTTTCGGGCGCGACGGCGTCAGCCTCGACCTGACGGATGAGGAGCGCGACCGGCTGGCCCGGCTGGGCGAGGCGCTGCAGGCGCTGGTCGACGACATCCCGTCGACGAAGCTCGAGACGAAGCCCGTCGGCTTCGGCGTGCACTACCGCCTGGTCTCCGCCGAGCGCGGACCCGAGGTGGTCGCACGCGCCCGGGAGGCCGCGGCCGCGGTCGGCGGCGACCTGACCATCCGCGACGGCAAGGACATCATCGAGTTCTCGGTGCGCGAGGCGCACAAGGGCGACGGCGTCGAGCGCCTGCGCGAGTACACGAAGGCGACGGCAATCCTGTTCGCGGGCGACGACGTCACGGACGAGGACGGCTTCCGCGTCATCGACCCCGCGCGCGGCGATGTCGGCATCAAGGTCGGGCCGGGGGAGACCCTGGCGCAGTACCGGGTGGCGGACGAGCGCGCCATCGCGACGTTGCTGACACTGCTCGCGCAGGCGCGGGAGGCGCACGTCGGCCGGGGCTGACCGCAGCACAGCTCATATACTGACGTATCGGATTGATACGCCTATCCTCGGAGGAACGCTGTTCTTCCGAGAGGTGTGTGAATGTCCGCGTCCCTTCGTGCCCGGAAGCTCCTGGCTGTGCTCGTCACCGCGCTGGGGTTCGCGCTGGCCGCTGCCCTCGGGGGAGGCGCCCCGGCGTCGGCCGCCACGATCGAGACCATCCCGACGACGCCGCTGCTGTGGAAGCTCGCCGCGTCGCCCGATGGGGCGCATGTGTACGGGGTCGACTACGAGGCCCGCGCGGTGCTGGAGATGGACCCGGTGAGCCGTACGGTGTCGCGGACCTTCCCCCTTCCTGCCGGGAACGAGCATCCGATGGAGATCGGGGTCTCGCCCGACGGCGGCACCGTGTATGTCCTGACCGAGACGTCGCTCGTGGCGCTGGATGCGGCGACGGGAGCGGTGACCCGTGTCTTCGGGCCGCTGCGCACCGAAAACGGGGACCTGGCGATCGCGCCCGACGGCGCGACGGTCTATGCGAGCTCGCGGTACGACGGCATCATCTACACGATCGATGTCACGACCGGGACGATCGACGCGCACCCGACCTCCGTCAAGGTGGTCGGCTTCGGCGTCGTCCCCGACGGGGCGAAACTGTATTTCGGATCCTGGGCGGGTGCCGGCTTCAAGGAATACGTCGGCGTCCTCGACCTTGAGACGGGCGCCGTGTCCCAGATCCCGCTGCCGACTCCGGACGTCTTCGGCGACCTCGTCGTCGCTCCGGACGGCAAGCGCGCATACGCCGCCACCCAGTACTCCGGTGTGATCGTGATCGACACGGAGACCGACGCGGTCGTCGCCGTCACCGACGTCCCGGACCATCCGCTCATCGCTGCGAAAGTCTCGGCGGACGGCCGGTGGGTGTACGCGATCGGTATCGACGGCACGGTGTACACCATCAGCACGGCGACCAACAGGATCGTCGTCAAGGGCAGCTCGGGCGCAGGCTTCGGGCGGGGGGTCGCCGTGGCTCCGAACGGGAGTGCCCTCTACGAGGCCGTCGTGATCCCGACGCAGCCCGAGACGTATGGCGTGTCGATCCTTCCGGTGCCGGTCCTGTCGGGGGGTGCGCTCACGGGGGGAGTGGTGGGTGCGTCCTACTCGGCGGTCGTGCGGCCGGCGGGTGATGGGCCGTTCGAGTTCTCGGCGTCCGGTCTTCCGGACGGGTTGGTCATCGATCCGGCGACCGGGGAGATCTCCGGGGTTCCGTCGCGGACGGGTGATTTCACGGTCGCGGTGTCGGTGAGCAACGGTGTGCTGCCCGCGGTCGGGGAGTACACGATCCAGGTTGCGGCTGCGCCGGAGCCGCCTGCTCTTCCTGGCGGCACGTTGCCTGCGGGGACGGCGGGTTCGGCCTATCGGGCGGAGATCGTCCCGAGTGCAGGGACCGGTCCGTTCTCGTATGCGGCCGCGGGGCTCCCGGCGGGGTTGAGTATCGATCCGGAGACGGGGGTGATCTCGGGGACACCGACGGCTCCGGGTGATGCGACGGTGACGGTCGCGGTGACCAATGCTGCCGGGTCGGCGTCGGCGGTGTATTCCGTCCGGATCGCGGCCGTTGCGGTCGCCCCGGAGCCGCCGGGGGTCGGGCCGGGTGTCGGGTCCGGTGCCGGGCCGATCGCCGAGGCTCCCGGACGCCCGCCCGCGGTGGCCCGGCTGGCGGCGACCGGCTCGACGCTGCCGATCGTGGCAGCCGTCGTCGGGGGCGCGGTCCTGCTCGCCGGAGGAGCGGTGTTGGTGATCGCGCGTGTCCGTCGCGCGCGCACGGCACCCCCGAAGTCGTCCACAGACTGACCGAACGGGCCACTGTCCACAGCCTGCGCCATCCATGGTCCGAGCGGCATGCGAGACGTCCTAGAGTTGACCCATGCCAGAAGTCGATTGGAAGCCGCGCTCGCGCGTCGTCACAGACGGGATCGAAGCCACCACCAGCCGCGGGATGCTCCGCGCCGTCGGGATGGGCGACGAAGACTGGGAGAAGCCGCAGATCGGCATCGCCTCGTCCTGGAACGAGATCACCCCGTGCAACCTCTCGCTCGACCGCCTCGCGCAGGGCGCGAAGGAGGGCGTGCACGCCGGAGGCGGGTACCCTCTCCAGTTCGGCACCATCTCCGTCTCCGACGGCATCTCGATGGGCCACGAGGGCATGCACTTCTCGCTCGTGTCGCGTGAGGTCATCGCCGACTCGGTCGAGACCGTCATGATGGCGGAGCGTCTCGACGGCACCGTCCTGCTCGCGGGCTGCGACAAGTCGCTCCCCGGCATGCTCATGGCGGCGGCGCGGCTCGACCTCTCCGCCGTGTTCCTCTACGCCGGATCGATCGCACCCGGCTGGGTGAAGCTCTCCGACGGCACGGAGAAAGACGTGACGATCATCGATTCGTTCGAGGCGGTCGGCGCGTGCAAGGCCGGCAAGATGAGCGAAGAAGACCTCAAGCGCATCGAGTGCGCGATCGCTCCGGGCGAGGGGGCCTGCGGCGGCATGTACACCGCCAACACGATGGCCTCCGTGGCAGAGGCTCTCGGCATGAGCCTCCCCGGTTCCGCCGCCCCGCCCTCGGCGGACCGCCGCCGCGACTACTACGCGCACCGCTCCGGCGAGGCCGTGGTCAACCTGCTCAAGAAGGGCATCACCGCGCGCGACATCCTCACCAAGGAGGCGTTCGAGAACGCCATCGCGGTGGCCATGGCGTTCGGCGGCTCGACCAACGTCGTGCTGCACCTGCTCGCGATCGCCCACGAGGCCGAGGTCGACCTCACGATCGACGACTTCAACCGGATCGGCGACAAGGTGCCGCACATCGGCGACCTGAAGCCGTTCGGCAAGTACGTGATGAACGACGTCGACCGCCACGGCGGCGTCCCGGTCGTCATGAAGGCGCTGCTCGATGCGGGCCTGCTGCACGGCGACTGCCTCACGGTCACCGGCAAGACGGTCGCCGAGAACCTGGCGGAGATCAACCCGCCCGCGCCCGACGGCGAGGTGATGCGGTCGCTCGACAACCCGATCCACCCGACCGGCGGCATCACCATCCTCAAGGGCTCGATGGCTCCCGAGGGCGCGGTCGTGAAGACGGCCGGCTTCGACGCCTCGGTGTTCGAGGGCCCCGCCCGGGTGTTCGAGCGGGAGCGCGCGGCGATGGACGCCCTCACCGAAGGCACCATCAAAGCCGGCGACGTGGTCGTCATCCGCTACGAGGGTCCGAAGGGCGGCCCCGGCATGCGCGAGATGCTCGCCATCACGGCCGCCATCAAGGGCGCAGGGCTCGGCAAGGATGTACTACTATTGACGGACGGACGATTCTCAGGCGGCACAACCGGCCTGTGCATCGGCCACATAGCACCCGAAGCGGTGGACGCAGGTCCCATCGCCTTCGTGCGCGATGGTGATCTGATACGGGTCGATATCGCGGCTCGCTCCCTCGACCTACTTGTCGACGAGTCAGAGCTGACCGCCCGCCG
>Ga0209563_100435_pt1 | contig 14461 bp, 15 predicted proteins | sample AraplaCvi_mMF_r2_FD_184271 | JGI IMG/M metagenome (GOLD analysis project Ga0209563, IMG submission 184271) | Arabidopsis root microbial communities from North Carolina, USA - plate scrape CL_Cvi_mMF_r2 (SPAdes) (version 2) | ecosystem: Host-associated > Plants > Roots > Endosphere | place: USA... | reverse complement strand
CAGCGCGAACTGCGCGGCCGCCGTCCCGACCGTCACGGCGAGAACGGCGACCGCGCCGGACTCCAGGGCCGCCGCGGTCGCGAGGGTGGGGATGGTCATCCCGCGCGAGCGCAGCAGGCGCGTCTCCGGGCGCCGCGCGTCGGAGAGCAGGCGGCCGAGCAGCGCGAGGGCGATCACCGAGCAGACCGCGAGCACGGCGAGCGGGATGGGAATGACGGCCTGCAGGGCGACGACCGAGCGCTGCATGGCGACGACAGTGGAGAGCCCCTCTCCGGCGGACGAGAACGGGCTGTCCGCCGCCGTCGCGTTCTCGCTCAGCGCGTCGACGGTGCCGGCGAGGCCCGTGCGCAGCTGCGGCAGCTGCGCCGCGGTCGTCCGTTCCGCATCCGGGGTCAGCACCCACTGCACCGCGGTGCCGTCACCGGCGGCCGTGGCCACGGCGGCGGGGACGATCACGCGCCCGTCCGCGCCGCTCGACGCACCGGTCAGGTCCAGCCAGGCGGGAGCGGCAGGGTCGGCGGCCCTCCAGATGCCGGCGACCGTGACCGGCACCGCGCGGTCCGGGCCCGAGAAGACGAACCGGCCGCCGACCTCCAACCGGTGGGCGCGGGCGAAGGACTCGTCGACGGCGACCTGCGGCGCGGCGGAGGGCCACGCGCCCGAGACGATCCGCACCCGGGAGCGCAGGTCGTCCGTCGTCTGGAGTAGAACAGCCGTACCGCCGCCCTGCACGGCGGCGGCCGGGACGAACACCGACGACGCGACCCGCAGCGGCACCGCGCCGAACCGCGACCGGAGCGTCTCCCGCACGGCTGCGGACTGGGCGGCGGCGTCCGACGACAGCGAGGTCTGCAGCGCGAGTGAGGTGACCGCGGCGGGTTCGTGGCCGAGGGTGGCCCGCACGGCCGCATCCGGAGAGCGCAGGGCCAGCCCGGTCATCACCGAAGCGAGGAACGCCACCACCAGCACGACCAGTCCGGTGGAGACGAGCGTGCCCCGCTGCGCGCGCCCGCGCACCAGCCAGAACGGACGCACCCGCCCCGACCGTCCCCCCGCTGCACGCATCGCCTCTCACCGTAGCGCGGTGGTCCGCCGATCGCGCGGAGCCCGCGGATACGGGACTACATTGCTGACGGTGAGCGTTCCGACACCTCTGCTTCTCGGCCCGAATCAGCCCCTCGACCGCCCCTACCGCGGCGGCGCGGGCATCGCCCGGTTCCGCGGGACGCCGCAGCCGAGTCCGTGGACGCCGGAGGACTTCGTCGGCTCGACGACCGAGGTCTTCGCGGGCGGCGGAGTGGGGCTGACGGTGCTGCCCGACGGCCGGACGCTGCGCGATGCCGTGGACGCCGATCCCGTCGCGTACCTCGGGGAGGAGCATGTCGCGCGATTCGGTGCGCGCGCCATGCTGCTGGTGAAGCTGCTCGACACCGCGGAGAGGCTGTTCGTCCACTACCACCCGGACGACGCGTTCGCCGCCAGGCACCTGAACAGCCCGCTGGGCAAGACGGAGGCGTGGGCGATCGTCGACGCCGCGGACGACGCCTACGCGGCCCTCGGGTTCCGCCGGCCCGTCACGCCCACCGAGGTGCACGCGTGGTGGGACGGGCAGGACGCGGAGGCGATGCTCGACGCGATGAACCGCGTCCCTCTGGCCGCGGGCGACACGCTGCTCGTCCCGGCGGGGCTGGCGCACGCGGTCGGCCCCGGCGTCACGCTGGTGGAGCTGCAGCAGCCGACCGACCTGTCCCTGCTGCTGGAGCGCCGCTCCCTCAGCGAGGAGGAGGCGCTCCTCGGGCTGGACCTCGACACGGCGATCGGCGGGCTCGTGACGGGGCCGACGTCGGAGGAGCGCGTCCAGGCACTCCGCCGGGGGCGCGGAGCGGAGACGCTGTTCCCGGCGGATGCGGACCCGTTCTTCTCGGCGGAGCGCCTGCGCGTCGACGGCTCCCGCGAGCTGGAGCCCGGCTTCTCGGTGGTCGTCGTGCTCGACGGATCCGGGACCCTCGACTCCGCCGCGGGCAGCCTGCCGCTGAAGCGCGGCGACACGGTGCTCACGGCCTTCGCCGACGGGCCGCTGGTCATCGGCGGCACGCTCGACCTCATCCGCTGCCGTCCGCCGCGCTGACCCGCCCCGATTCGTGCCGAATGCGCGCATCGGCGCGGCCAGAGCGCACATTCGGCACGAATGCGGCGCGACCGCTGTCGGCGGGCGCGGTTAGGGTCACCGTATGGACAGCCGATGCGGCCTCTGCGGCGCCTCCGCGCATCCGGGCGCACCGCTCGCGCTGTGCCTCGCGCACCTGCTCGAGGCGCACGACTGGGTCGCGTCCGAATACGGCGTGACGGATGTGCTGCCGTCGCCGTGCGCGTTCTGCGGGTCGCGGCTCGGCGTGCGGTACCCGTCGGGCTGGCTGTGCGCGGTGTGCGAGTGGCGGGTCGGCACTCCCCCGCCGGACGACGCGTCCGCCGCGCGGGTCGACGTCGTCTACTACCTGCGGTACCGCGACCGCATCAAGATCGGGACGACCGCGAACCCGGCCCAGCGTTTCGCCGCCCTGCCGCACGACGAGGTGCTCGCGTTCGAGCGGGGCGACCGGATGGTGGAGCACCGGCGGCACGAGCAGTTCGCGCGGCTGCGCATCCCGGGCACCGAATGGTTCGAGACGGACGACGCTCTGCTCGCCCACGTCGGCCACCTCCGCACCCTCGCCCCCGACCCCTGGGCCACCCTCGCCCGCTGGCGCAGCGAGGCAGCCGCCCACCACGCGTAACCCCCACCATCGAGTCCGCGAAGACTGCACGCGACACGCCGGTCGAGCGTGGAGTCTTCGCGGACTCGATGGGGGGGTGGGAGGCGCGGGGGGTTAGGCGACTTCGAGGGTGCGGCGGGGGGCGCTTTCGGCGTCGAGCTTGGCGGCCAGGCGTGCCATTTCGGCGGCCTCCTCTGCGGCCGGGTCGATGAGCGGCAGGATGGCCGGGGCCGGGGTCTCGGCGGTGGCGGGCTCGGGCTCGGCCGCCGGGAGGACCGGGCGCCGTGCCCGCAGGATGACGGCCGCCACGACGGTGACCGCTCCGGCCGCCAGGGCCAGCAGGCCCGCGGTGGTGAACCCCTCCGTGTAACCGGCTTCGGCGGGAAGGCCGTCCGGCGCGATGGCGCCGGTCACGAGCGCGGTCATCACCGCGGCGCCGACCGCCGAGCCCACCGTGCGCAGGTTGGCGTTCATGCCGCTCGCGATGCCCGTCTGCGTCGCGGGGACACTCTGCACGACCACGCTCGTGATCGCCGCGTAGATGAGGCCGAGGCCGAGGCCGAGGCCGAACACCCCGGATGCGGCCGCCACCGCGAGAAGCGAACCGTGGAACGCCGCCAGCGACAGGCTCGCACCGCCCATGAGAACGGCCGACAGCACGATCTGCGCGCGGAATCCGACCCAGCGGGCCAGCGGTCCGCTGACGAAGCCGGTGACGGCCATGGTCACGAGCATCGGGAGCATCAGCATCCCGGACTCTGCGACGGACGCGCCGAGGCCGTAACCGGTGGAGACCGGCGTCTGCACGAACCGCGGGAAGAACGCGAACACCGCGAACATCGAGGCGCCGATGAAGACGGCCGCCGCATTCATCGACCAGACGCCCGGCTGGCGCATCAGGCGCATGTCGACGAGGGGATGCCGCGAGCGGAGCTCGACGAGGACCCAGGCGCCGAGCAGCACGGCGGCGAGGACGAAGAGGCCGATCACCGCGGGCGATGCCCAGCCCCACTGCGCGCCCGTGCTCAGCGGGAGCAGCAGCGCGATCAGCCAGCCGGAGAGCAGCACAGCCGCCCACGGGTTGACCCCGCCGGTGGCCCGCGTCGGCGACTCGGGGATGACGAGGAGCGCGAGCACGGCCGCGGTCACGGTGAGTGCGACGGGGATGAGGAACAGCCCGCGCCAGCTGAGCGCGTCGGCGAGCGGTCCGGCGAGCACCGTCCCGAGGCCGCTGCCGATCGCGATGATCGACGCGATCGCGCCGATGGCCGACGGGAGGCGGTGGGCCGGGAACTCGTCGCGGATGATGCCGAAGGCCAGCGGGAACATCGCCCCGCCGAGGCCCTGGATGACGCGGCCGGCGATCACGACGCCGATGGTGGGTGCGACAGCGGCGACGACGCTGCCCAGCGCGACGGCGAGGAGCGCGAGCACCAGGATGCGCCGCTTTCCGACGAGGTCGCCGACGCGGCCGAGCAGCGGGGTGGCGACCGCGGCGGCGATGAGCCACGCGGTCATGGTCCAGGTCACCCCCGCGGTGGTGGTGTGGAGGTCGGACTGGATGACGGGGAGGACGGGGACGACGAGCGACTGGAGGGTCGCGAAGGAGCCGACGCTCAGCGCCAGGATGGCGAAGGTCAGGCCGGGGTGGGATCGAGACATTGTCGGTTGGTTTCCGTTTCTCGAGGTGAGTGCCGAAAAGGGCTAGAATTGGAGGGAGGCTCCGTTCGGAGGGTTCCTCCGGTTAGCTGCTACATTACCGGAGGCAGCCTCCGCTTTGCAAGCCCCGATTTCCCGACCCCCGGAAGGACCGACCCCGTGACCGGCACCGAGACCCCCACGCTCGGCGTGGTGCGCCCGCAGCGAGCGGACGCGCGCCGCAACTTCGACGCACTGCTGACCGCGGCCCGCGAGGCGTTCGCCGCGCAGGGCGCGAACGCGCCGCTGGAGGACATCGCCCGACGCGCCGGCGTGGGCATCGGCACGCTCTACCGCAACTTCCCCACCCGCGACGACCTGGTCGAAGCCGTCTACATCGACGAGGTCGCGGCGGTCGTCCGCGCCGCCGACGAGGCCGCCGGACTCGAGCCGTGGGAGGCCGTCGAGGCCTGGCTGCGCCGGTTCGTCGCGTACGTCGGAACCAAGCGGGCGCTGATCGAGGGCCTCAACAAGGAGTCTCCCGTCATGCTCACCTGCCGGACCTCGCTCTACGACGCGGGAGAGCCGCTGGTCGAGCGCGCCCAGGAGGCCGGCGAGCTGCGGAAGGACGCGTCGATCGGCGACGTCATCCGGATGGTGTCCGGCATCGCCGGCGTCGCCTTCGAAGACGACGCCCAGCGCGACCGCGTCATCGCCATGGCGATCGACGGCCTGCGCGCCCGGTGACACCGCTCCGCTCCGCGACCTCCCCGTACGCTGAGTAGATGGAGCTCGGCGTCTATGCGGTGATCGCCGTCGCCGTCATCGTCGGCGTCGCCGCCTTCGCGCGCAAGCTCGGCGTCACCGCACCGATCATCCTCGTGATCGTCGGCGTGCTCCTCTCGTTCCTGCCCGGTGTGCCGGACATCAAGGTTCCGCCCGAGATCATCCTCGACGGCCTGCTCCCGCCCATCCTGTACGCCGCGGCCATCAGCGTCCCGCTGACCGACTTCCGCCGCAACCTGGCACCGATCGCGGGGCTCTCGGTGGTGCTCGTCGTCATCACGGCGTTCGCCTCCGGCTTCGTGCTCTTCACGATGCTCCCGGAGCTGAGCCTCGCCGCCGCCGTCGCGCTCGGCGCGATCATCAGCCCACCGGATGCGGTGGCCGCGACCTCCATCGGCCGCAAGCTCGGCCTGCCCCCGCGCCTGCTCACCGTGCTCGAAGGGGAGGGCCTGGTCAACGACGCGACCGCGCTCGTCCTGCTCCGCACCGCCCTCGCCGCCGCCCTCGGCGCGCTGTCGTCGCCGTGGGCCGGGGTACTCGACTTCCTCACCGCCGTGCTGATCGCGCTCGTGATCGGACTGGCGGTCGGGTTCGTTTCGGTGTGGGTGCGGTCAAAGCTCAACGATCCGGTGCTCGACACGGCCCTCTCGGTCGTCGTGCCGTTCGCGGCCTTCGCGCCGACCGAGGCGCTGCACGGATCCGGCGTGCTCGCGGTCGTCATCACCGGCCTGTACACCGGGCACGCCGCACCGCGGCAGTTCAGCGCACAGGCCAGGATCAGCGACCAGATCAACTGGCGCACCATCCAGTTCCTGCTCGAGAACGGCGTGTTCCTGCTCATCGGGCTGGAGCTGCGCACGCTCGTCGGCGACGTGCAGAACCCGGAGGTGCTGAGCGTCTGGAACGCCGTCGGCATCGGGCTGATCGCGATGCTGTCCCTGGTGGTGATCCGGTTCGTGCTGATCGTGCCGCTCATCCTGAGCCTCCGAAGACGGGCGGAGCGCGCCGAGCGCTCCGTGCTCCGCGAATGGCTGATGATCAGCTACTTCCGCGACCATCCGGTCCGCTACCGCTGGCAGGCGCTGCGCAAGCAGCGCGCGGAGCAGCGCTACCTGCGGCACCGCAGCGATCTGGAGGAGTACCGGCAGGAGGCGATCGACTGGAAGGGCGGCGTCGTGCTCGGCTGGGCCGGGATGCGCGGCGTCGTCACGCTGGCGGCCGCACAGTCGCTGCCCGCGAGCATCCCGTATCGCCCGCAGCTCATCCTGATCGCCTTCACCGTCGCGTTCGTCAGCCTGGTGGTGCAGGGCGGGACGCTGCCCTGGCTGATCCGCACGCTCGGACTGCAGGGCGCGGACGCCGGCGAGGACCGCCGCCTGCTCGCCCAGCTGCTCGACGACCTCAGTGAGGCCGGCCTGGCGGTGCTCGACGACCCGGAAGGCGCCGCGGGAACCTCCGCACCGGTGGACCCGGAGGTGGTGGAGCGGGTGCGGCAGTCGTCGTACCTGCGCGCCGAGTCGGCGTGGGAGCGGACGCTCGTCCATGCTCCCCCGGACAGCCGGCCGCATCACGTGTACCGCACGCTGCGCCTCGCCGTCGTGGACGCCGAGCGGACGCGCCTGCTGCTGGAGCGGGCGCGCGGGTCGTACCCGTCGCGCGTGCTCACGGAGGCGCAGTCGCTCCTCGATCTGGAGGAGACGCGTCTGCGGAGCCGCTCCCGCTGAGGAGCCGTGCGGCGCTCGCGCTGTACAGCGCGCCCGCGACGAAGCTCGCGACGATCGCCGCGCAGAAGACGACGAGTCCCGCCCGCGCGACCGGCAGCGACGCCACCCCCTCCTCGCGGGCGGCCGCGGCAGCGAGCAGCAGGGAGAACGCGGTGAATTGGAGCGCGGTGCGCACCTTGCCCACCCAGGACACGGCGATTCCGGGCGCCCCGCGGAAGAACAGTGCGGCGACGAGGCCGAGCGTGACATCCGGGACCATCGCCAGCACCACCAGATCGACGGGCAGCAGGCCGGCGAGCGCCAGACCGACGGCGAGCGCCACCACGGCGGCGCGGTCGGCCAGCGGGTCGAGCCACCGGCCGAGCGCGCTCCCCTGGTCGAAGCGGCGGGCGATGTAGCCGTCGGCGAAGTCGCTGACGAAGGCGACGACGGCCAGGACGGTCGCGGCGACGACCTGGTGCTGCGCGAGGAGCACGACGACGAACGGCAGCAGGGCGAGGCGGGCGACCGTGATGACGTTCGGCACGGTCGCCCAGCGCTCGCCGGCGGTCAGCCGGTGCCACAGCGGAGCGGGCGCCGGGTCAGCCATGGCCGGCCGCCGTCCAGAATGCCCAGGCTCCCCGGATCGCGCACGCCGTGGCCCAGAACGTGAGGGCTGCGGAGGCGAGGAGGACCGCCCGGCGCGCGAGCGCACCTCCCCGCCGGCAGGCCCGGAACGCGAACAGGAGCGCACCGAGCACGGGTGCGCCCGCGGCGAGCGCGATCGCGGTCGTCGGCGCGATCGCAGCGGTCGGCACGACGACGAGGGCGGCGACGAGGGCGCAGACGAACGCCGGGAGGCCGGCGGCGCGGACAGGGGTCATATCCGTGAAGACGGCGGAGCCCCGGGATGATGACGCGGGCCGATGCCGTCACGACCGGGGTTCTCGGTCGTCCCTATAGGTGAGCCCCGTGCGATCCGACGGGGACAGAGGAGGGAAGAACCATGGAACTCACCGTGATCCGCACGTCGGACGGCCGCCGCATGGTCGTCGCCGTCAGCGCCACTGACGCCAACGAGGCGCTCCGCACCATCCAGAACGCCATCGGCACCGTCACGGTCGCCCAGGAGAAGCCCGCGGTCCGCGTGCGCCGGCGACCCGCCCGGGTGGCCGCTGCTTTTTAGCAATTCAAAATTAGCCGCTAGGGTCGGAGCATGGACACGGCGCGGCTCGAGAGCGTCCTCCACGACGCCGGACTCAAGGCGACGCGGGGGCGTGTAGCAGTGCTCGACGCACTCACCGAACGCCCGCACGCGGACGCGGAGACGGTGTTCCGGGCGGTGCTCCCCGCGCTACCCGGCACCTCCATCCAGAACGTCCACAACGTGCTCGGCGACCTGGCGGCCGCCGGCCTCCTGCGGCGCATCGAGCCCGCGGGCTCGGCCGCCCGCTACGAGCGTCGCATCGGCGACAACCACCACCACGTGGTGTGCACGTCGTGCGGCGCCGTCGCCGACGTCGACTGCGTCGTCGGTCACGCACCCTGTCTGCATCCGTCGGATGCGGGCGGGTTCGAGATCGGTGCGGCGGAGGTCACGTTCTGGGGTCTGTGCCCGTCCTGCCAGAAGAAGAGATCGGAACGAGGAGAAGAATGACGGACGACTACACGACCACTCAGACCGGGACGCCGGTCGCCAGCGACGCGCACTCGCTGACGGCGGGGCGCGACGGCGTCACCGCGCTGCACGACCGCTACCTCGTCGAGAAGCTGGCCCAGTTCAACCGCGAGCGCATCCCGGAGCGGATCGTCCACGCGAAGGGCGGCGGCGCCTTCGGCGAGTTCGTCGTGACCGGCGACGTGTCGGCGTACACCAAGGCCGCCGTCTTCCAGCCGGGCACGGCGACGCGCACGGTTCAGCGGTTCTCCTCCGTCGCCGGCGAGCAGGGCTCGCCCGACACCTGGCGCGACGTGCGCGGCTTCTCGGTGAAGTTCTACACGACCGAGGGCAACTACGACATCGTCGGCAACAACACCCCGGTGTTCTTCATCCGCGACGGCATCAAGTTCCCCGACTTCATCCACTCGCAGAAGCGCCTCCCGGGCTCGGGCCTCCGCGACGCCGACATGCAGTGGGACTTCTGGACGCTGTCGCCGGAGTCCGCCCACCAGGTCACCTACCTCATGGGCGACCGCGGGCTCCCGCGCTCGTGGCGCACCATGCCCGGCTACGGCTCGCACACCTACCAGTGGATCAACGCCGCGGGCGAGCGCTTCTGGGTCAAGTACCACTTCCACGCGCTGCAGGGCAACGAGGAGATGACGGGCGTGGAGGCCGAGGAGCTCGCGGGCGCCGACGCCGACTACTACCGCCGCGACCTGTACGAGGCGATCGAGCGCGGCGACTTCCCCGCGTGGCGTGTCTCGGTGCAGATCATGCCGTACGAGGACGCCAAGACGTACCGCTTCAACCCGTTCGACCTCACCAAGGTGTGGCCGCACAGCGACTACCCGCTGATCGAGGTGGGCATCCACACGCTCAACCAGAACCCGCAGAACTTCTTCGCGGAGATCGAGCAGGCTGCGTTCTCGCCGGCCAACACCGTCCCGGGCATCGACATCAGCCCGGACAAGATGCTCATGGCGCGCGTGTTCTCCTACCCGGACGCCCAGCGCTACCGGGTCGGCACCAACTACAACGAGCTGCCGGTGAACCGTCCGGTCGCGCCGGTGCACAACTACTCGCAGGACGGCTCGCTGCGCCACGGCTTCAAGCCGGCCGACGCGCCGGTCTACGCCCCGAACTCCTTCGGCGGACCGGCGGCCCAGCCCGACCGCGCCGGCGAGGGCTCGTGGGAGTCGGACGGCGCGCTCGTCCGCTCGGCCGCCACCCTGCACGCGGAGGACGACGACTTCGGCCAGGCCGGCACGCTGTACCGGGAGGTGTACGACGACGACGCCAAGGCGCGCTTCCTCGACACCATCGCCGGCGCGGTCGGCGGCGTGAAGCGGGAGGACATCCGCGAGCGCGCGATCCAGTACTGGACCAACGTGGATGCGACCCTCGGCCGCCTGCTGCGCGACCGCCTCGACTCCGCGGGAGAGACCGCGAACGAGGCCGCCGAGTACGTCGGCGTCGCCGAGTAACCCAGCCACGAAGGGAGGTGTCCGCGGCCGCGCAGGCCGCGGACACCTCCCTTTTCTGCGTCCAGCGGCGCGTCGTGACCAAACATCCTCCGTTCTCGACGGGCCGGCCGAACATTGCGGTCGGCACGGAGTCGCGCCGGCGCCCGGATCGATAGTGTGGGCCGGACACACACACGATTGGGGGTCGTGATTGCCTGCCGCCGCATACCTGACGGGCTTCGGTCGTTACCTTCCGGGACCGCCCGTCGAGAACGACGACATCGCACGGATCCTCGGCGGTGACGACCCGGTCACGGACCGCATCCGCCGCCGCGTCCTCGCCGCCAACGGCATCCGGCAGCGCCACTACGCCCTCGGCGCGGACGGCCGTCCGAAGGAGCTCAACGAGGAGCTGGCGGCGAAGGCCGTCACCGCGGCGCTCGACGACCGCGGCCTCCAGGCGAACGACCTGCGGATGCTGGCCTGCGCGACGACGATGGGCGACGTCCTCGTCCCCGGGTTCGCCTCCATGGTCCACGGCCGGCTCGGCGGCGGACCGATGCAGACACTGTCGGTGTCGGGGGTGTGCACCTCCAGCCTCGCCGCGCTCGACGCGGCCGCGGCGAAGATCCGGCTCGGCGACCACCCGCGCGCCGCCGTCGTCGGGTCGGAGCTGGCGAGCCGGAGCCTGCACCAGAGCCGCTTCGACGGCCGGCGGGAAGGACTCGACTCCCATTTCCTCCGCTGGATGCTGTCGGACGGGGCCGGAGCCGTCGTCCTCGAATTCCAGCCGCACCCGAGCAGGCCGTCCCTGCGGCTCGACTGGGTGCGCCAGGTCTCCCTCGCCGACCGGCACCCCGCCTGCATGACCGCCGGGCTCCGGGGCGGCGAGGCGCGCCCCGGCGACACCTGGCAGGACCTGAGCGTCGCCGACGCCGAAGCAGCGGGGATGTTCGTGCTCCGGCAGGACATCGGGATGCTGGGCGACCTGGCGGAGGAGGGCATCCGGCAGTTCGAAGAACTGGTCGACACCGGCCTGGTCGACATCGGGCGACTCGACCACGTGCTCTGCCACTACAGCACCAACGCATTCCGCGACATCGCCCTCGACGCGATCCGCCGGCGCGCACCGCGCCTCGACGAGGACCGGTGGTTCTCGAATCTGGAGACCTGCGGGAACACGGGTTCCGCCAGCATCTTCATCGCCCTGGAGGAGGCCTGGCGCACGGGGAGGTTCGCCGTCGGCGACACGATCCTCCTCGCCGTCCCGGAATCCGGGCGCTTCTCGTTCGCCTTCGCCCAGCTCACCGTCGTCGGGCCCGACACACGTAAGGACGTCTGAACATGACCATCGAAACCTCCGCGGACACGACCCTCGCCTCCCGCCTCGCCCTCGTCTGGGAGGAGCTGGAGGAGCGTCTGGAGCGCGTGCCCATCCTGCAGCGTCTGGAGGCGGGCGACGTGACGATCGTGGACTACACGCGGCTGCTCTTCAACCTCCGCCAGCAGGTCGTCGACGGGACGCCGTGGATCTCGCGCGCCGCATCCAACTTCGACGCCGAGCACTTCGCCCTCCGCTCGGCCGCCATCCGCCACGCCGAGGAGGAGCACCGCGACCACCTCATGCTGGAGCGCGACTACGTTGCCGTGGGAGGCTCGCTGGACGACCTCCGCGGTGGCCGCAAGAACATCGGCTCCGAGGCGCTGTCGGGCTACATGTTCCACTACGCGAGCCGGCCCAACCCGATCGGCCTCCTCGGCGCGATGTTCATCATCGAGGGGCTCGGCGCGAAGCGGGCGGCCGGATGGGCCGGGCGCTTCCAGGAGGTCCTGGGCCTCGCCGACAACCAGGTGCACTTCATGCGGTACCACCAGGAGGCCGACGCCCAGCACACGGGCGCCCTCGACGCGATCCTGGCCTCCGACCTCATCGACGACGCCGCGGCCGACGAGATCGTCCGGTGCGCCCAGGTGGTGGCCCGCCTCTACGCCCTCCAGCTCGAAGAGCTGGATCGCTGACATGACCTCGCCCGCTGCCCACGACCCGAGCATCTGGGAGGCGATCGCGGCCGACCCGTCGATCCCTCTCGACCGACGGCTGGTGGGGCTGATCCTCGAAGACCAGCAGCGGCCGTCCCGCCAGTGGCTCTACCCGCTCTCGCGCATCCTGAGCCGGGTCGCGGTCACCGCGGTGTCGATCGCCAAACGGTTCGTGCCTCGACGCTGGATGTCGCTGGAGACGATGGATGCGCTCTGCATCTGGTTCCTCCGGCGGTTCGTCTCCCCCGACGCCGTCGAGCTGCTGATCCGGCACTTCGTCGTCGAGACGAATCTGCTCAACTTCCTCATCCGCAACAGCCCCGCGACGATCGAGCCCGTCACGCTGCGGCCCACGACGCTCGCCGGGCTGGGCGATCACGCCGTCGTCGAGCACGATCTGAACGTCTTCGACGTCTTCATCGCCCTCGACGGAGCACCGCTCTCGCGCAGGGAGCCGCTCGACTTCCAGCAACTGGATGTGCCGCCCCTGGACCCGGAGCGGCGACGGCGCCGACTGCTGCGGTTGGACATCCAGACGGCACTGTGCCTCATGAACATCCCGTTCTCCATCGCCCTCACGCGCGACGAGTACCGGCGTGCCATCCACTCGATGCGGTTCGACGACTCCCTCCTCGACATGCTGGCGGTCGTGTGCGGAGACGACGGATTCCGCCGCTGGACGTCCGGCACCCTGAGCCTGCGGGTCGACTCGAACGTCGACGTGCCCCGCGCGGTGTACGTGCACGCCCTCATCTGCGAGTACGCGCACGCGCGGCTCGTCGAGCTCGCCCATGCGGCGGGCGAGCCCCGTGAGACTCCGGAGGAGGCGCGCGCGGCGGCCCGGGACTAGAGCGTCGCCTCGATGGTGCGGTCGTAGACGGTCGTCCCGCCCACCCGCACGCGGCCGTCGCCGACCGGCTCCGTCACGATGTCGGACCCCTCGCCCTGCAGGATGCTGAGCGGCCGGCCCAGCCGCGCGGTCAGCGCGACCGCCGCGGCGCCGGTCGCCTCGTCCTCCACGATGCCCATGGCCGGGGCGAACATGCGGGAGCGGATGCTTCCCGCCTCCTCGTCGATCCACGCGTAGGCATAGGTCTGGCCGGTGGTGAAGGCGAACGGGTCGAGCGCCTCCACGTCCTCCGGCGACTCCAGCGCGAGCCACTCGAACTCCGGCGTCCACTCTGGCCGGGCGGTGATCCACGCCGTGTCGTCGTCGACGGCGACCTCGACGTCGCCCGCCGGCTCGCGCAGCACCTCCACGGGCGTGCGGCGGTCGGCGAGCCACCACGCGGTGCCGACGCTGGGGTGACCGGCGAACGGCAGCTCCTTCGCGGGCGTGAAGATGCGGATGGTTGCGCTCGCGCCCGCCTCATCCACGGCATCCACGAAAACGGTCTCGCTGAAGCCCAGCGCCGTGGCGATCTCCTGCTCCCGCGCGGCCGTCACCGGGGAGCTCTGCACGATGCCGAGCTCGTTGCCGTTGCGTCCGCTCTCGTCGGTGAACACGCGCACGACCACGACCTCGATGGTGTCATCACTCTGATCCATGGCCCCAGCCTGGCAGATAGCCATGCCCGTCGTTAACCCAGCGGGTAGATAATCGCGCCATGACGATCGACGACCGCCAGAACGCCAGTGACGAGGACATCGCCGTCGAGCACGCCGCAGAGCGGCTGGCCGAACGCTTCCCGGAGGTCCCCCGCGAGCGCATCGACGACCTGGTCGAGAAGCACCACGAAGGGTTCGACGGCGCGCCCGTGCGCGACTTCGTTCCTGTGTTGATCGAGCACGACGTGAAGCGCGAGCTGAACGCACAAGAGCGCGCCGACTGAGTCGGCGCGCTCTCCCGCTGGGCCCGGTCAGGCCGGGATCAGCGTGTACTTCGTGCTCAGGTACTCGTGGATGCCCTCCAGGCCTCCCTCGCGGCCGAGGCCCGACTGCTTCACGCCGCCGAACGGTGCCGCCGCGTTGGAGACGAGGCCGGTGTTGAGCCCCATCATGCCGGTGTCGATGCGGTCGATCAGGCGCTGGCCCCGCGCGAGGTCCTGCGTGAAGACGTAGCCGACGAGTCCGTACTCGGTGGAGTTGGCGGCGGCGATCGCCTCGTCCTCGGTGGAGAACGTGGTGATCGCGAGGATCGGGCCGAAGATCTCCTCGCGGAGGATCTCGCTCCCGGGCTGCACGTCGACGATCACGGTCGGCTCGAAGAAGAACCCGTCGCCCTCCGGCGCGGAACCGCCGGTGAGCACGCGCGCGCCGCGGGAGACGGCGTCCTCGACGAGCGCCGTCATGGAGGCGACGGCGCGGTCGTCGATCAGCGGGCCGATGGTCACGCCGTCGTCGGTGCCGCGGCCGATGCGGAGCGCATCCACCTTCTCGGTGACCCGGCGGGCGAACTCGCCGGCGACCGACTCG
>Ga0209563_100428_pt1 | contig 14644 bp, 18 predicted proteins | sample AraplaCvi_mMF_r2_FD_184271 | JGI IMG/M metagenome (GOLD analysis project Ga0209563, IMG submission 184271) | Arabidopsis root microbial communities from North Carolina, USA - plate scrape CL_Cvi_mMF_r2 (SPAdes) (version 2) | ecosystem: Host-associated > Plants > Roots > Endosphere | place: USA... | reverse complement strand
CGCCGGATTCGCCGCGGCACTCGCGGACGGCGAGGAGCTGGTGCGGGCGCTCACCCTCGGCGCGGCGGCCGCGAGCGCCAACGCGGCCGTCCTCATCCCGGACATCGGTCCCGACCCTGACCTCTCCGGCCTGCTCGCGCGCACCCACGCCCGCGTCGAGCCGCTCGCGGTGCGCGTGGCGCAGCCCGAGGGGCTGGGTGCGCGGCCGTGATCTTCGTCGGCGTCGACATCGGCACCACCCGCACCAAGGCGCTCGTGTACGACGCGGCGACCGGGGAGCGCCTGGTCGTCGCGCGCCCCACTCCCGTCGTCGGCTCGCCCCTGGGCGACCTGCGCGACGCCGGCGACGTTCTGCGCACCGTGACGGAGGCGACCGCCGACGCGGTCGCGCAGCTCACCGACGCGCAGCGCGCGCGGGTGGCCGGCATCGGCGTCACCTCGCTGAGCGAGGAGGTCGTGCTCCTCGGAGCGGACGCGACACCGCTCCGCGCCATGCCGACCTGGTACAACCAGCACGCCGGACGGGAGGCCGCCCTCGCGGCCGGCCTCGACCCGTCGTTCTCGTGGGCCAAGCTGCGGTGGGCGCACGACAGCGCCGACCGCCCGGCGCAGGTGACGGCGATCACGACCCTGAGCGGCTACGTCGCCGATCGGCTCGCAGACGCGGGCCGCTTCGTCGTCGACCACTCGCACGCCTCGCGCACCGGCTTCTTCGACATCCGGGACGCCCGCTGGCAGCCGGAGGTGTTCGAGCGCACCGGCTGGCCCGCGGCGCTGCTGCCTCCGCTCGTCGCGACCGGCTCCGCCATCGGCACGCTCGACGCCGACCTGGCCCACGAGTGGGGCGTCCCCGCTTCCGTCTCCGTCACGCTGGCCGGCCACGACCACTTCTGCGGCGCGTTCGGACTCGGCGTGCGCGGCGACGGCGAGCTGTACGTCTCGGCCGGCACCTCGGAGGCGCACTGTCTCATCGTCGACGCACTGCCGGAGGGACCGCTCCCGACGGAGATCGGCGTCGGGCGCTACGTCGACGGCGAGCGCTTCTACCTGCACCGCCAGCTGCCCTCCGGCCACCTGTACCAGCACTGGCGCGGGCTGCTCGGCTGCACCGGACAGTCGCAGGAGGAGGAGAGCGCCGCGCTGAGCGAGCGCCCGATCGGGTCCGACGACGCCGTCCTGGTGCCCGGCGTCGACACCGACACCCGCAGCTGGCTCCTGGGGCTCGGGACGGACGCGGACGCGGCGACCGTGCTCCGCGCGCTGTTCGAGGGCCTCGCGTGCGCGGCCCTCGACATCGACGAGGGACTCGCCGCGCGGTCCGGCCACGATGTGAACGCGGTCATCGCCGCGGGCGTGCCGTGCCGCTCCACGGTGTGGCAGGAGATCCGCGCTCACCTCTCCCCCGCCCCGCTCTCGATCAGCACCGAGACCGAGGCGCCCGCGCTGGGCGCGGCGCTCCTCGCCCAGCGCTCGGTGACCGGCGCGTCGGCAACGGCCCCCGCGGCCGTCGCGGTCGCCACCCGGGATGAGCTCCGCTCCGCCTATCGGGCGGTCCGCGAGCGCTATCAGCGGGTCGCGGCCTCCGTCGTCCGCTGACCCCGCCTCCACTCCACCTCTCTCGAAGGGAACCGTCATGTCCACCTCCTTGCCCACCCGTCGCCTCGGCACCACCGACCTCCGACTGACCCGCGTCGGCTTCGGCTCGCTCGCCATGGGCGGGGCGCAGTGGGTCTCCGGCCGGGGCGAGCAGAGCGACGCGGACTCGGTCGCGAGCGCCCGCGCCGCGGTCGAGGCCGGGATCAACTGGATCGACACCGCGCCCGTGTACGGCCGGGGCCTCGCTGAGGAGCTGGTCGGCTCCGTACTGCGCGACTTCCCCGACGCCGACCGGCCCTACGTCTTCACGAAGGCCGGCCTGGGCTGGGACGACGACGACCCGCGCGGGGAGCCGGTGCGCACCGGCGACCCATCGCGCATCCGGGCCGAGGTCGACGACTCGCTGCGCCGCCTGGGCGTCGAGCGCATCGACCTGTTCCAGATGCACTGGCCCCCGCTGGACGCGTACACGGTCGAGGACTACTGGCCCGTGTTCGCTGAGCTGCGCGACGCGGGCAAGGTGCGCGCGATCGGCCTCTCGAACCACACGGTCGCCGAGCTGGAGGCCGCCGAGCGGATCGCGCACGTCGACTCCATGCAGCCGCCCTTCTCGGTGCTCTCGCGCGACGCGGCCGCCGACGTCATCCCCGCCTCCGCCGCCAACGGCACCGGTGTGCTCGCCTACGCGCCGATGGAGTCCGGCCTGCTGACCGGCGCCTTCACCCCGGAGCGGGCGGCACGCCTGTCGCCGACCGACTGGCGCCGCACCAGCCCGGAGCACACCGGCGAGGGGCTGCGGCGCAACCTGCACGTCGTCGATGCGCTCACCGCGGTGGCCCGCGAGCGGGGCGTGACGACGAGCGCCGTCGCAGTCGCCTGGACGCTGTCCTTCGACGGCGTGACCGGAGCGATCGTCGGCGCCCGGGCGCCCGAGCAGATCGGCGACTGGATCGACGCCGCCTCACTCGACCTGACCGCCGACGAGCTCGGCCGGATCGCACAGGCCGTGGAGGAGTCGGGCGCCGGTCGCGGACCGGTCCGGGCCGGTGCGCTCGCATGAGCCTGGTCTCCCCGGCCGAGCTGCTCGCCGGAAGCACCGCGGGCGTCGCCGCCTTCAACGTCATCCTGCCCGAGCACCTGGAGGCGTTCGTCGCCGCCGCCGAGCACCGCGGCACCGGCCTCATCCTGCAGCTGTCGCAGAACGCCGTGCGCTACCACGGCGCGCTGGCTCCGATGGGCAGCGCGCTGCTCGCGGCCGCGCGGGCGGCCGCGGTCCCGATCGCCGTGCAGCTGGACCACGCGGACGACCCGGAGCTGATCGCCGAGGCCGCCGCGCTCGGCTTCACGTCGGTCATGTTCGACGGCTCGCGCCTCGCCTACGCCGACAATGTCGAGCAGACCGCCGCCCTGGCGCGCGACCTGCATGCCTCGGGCGTCTGGGTGGAGGCGGAGCTGGGAGAGGTCGGCGGCAAGGACGGCGTCCACTCGGCCACCGCGCGCACCGACCCCGCGGAGGCGGCGCGGTTCGCCGAACGCACCGGGGTCGACGGCCTGGCGGTCGCGGTGGGCAGCTCGCACGCCATGACGGAGCAGTCTGCGGTGATCGACCTCGCGCTCGTCTCCACCCTCCGCGACGCCGTGCCGGTCCCGCTGGTTCTGCACGGCTCGTCGGGGGTCTCGGATGCGCTCGTGCGGGAGGCCTGCCGCGCCGGCATCCGCAAGGTGAACGTCGGGACGCGCTTCAACGCGGTCTTCAGCGACGCCCTGCGGCGAGCCCTGGCGTCCGACCCCGCCGCGGTCGACCCGCGGCGCTACCTCCGGCCCGCCCGGGATGCGGTGGCGGCGGACGCGGCACATCTGCTGGAGGTCATCTCCACCCGGCCGTAGCAGCATCCTGCGATTAGTGTCATAATGATTCGTGCACGAAGTATTTTCCTCGTGCCGAAAGGAATCGCGATGGCAGGCCGCATGTGGCGCTTCTACGAGCGCGCGAACGACGTCGTCCGCACCTTCACCGGACCCGCGCAGCTCGGCGCAGGGCACCCGGAGGAGCCGGACATCCGGCGGGCCGACGCCGCCTGCCCGCTGTGCGGCCAGCCACTCGACCAGCACCGCATCGAGCGGTTCCAGGACTCGCGCACCTCGACCCGCATCCACTGCCCATGACCACGACGGAGAACCCGCTCGCCCTCGAGAGCCAGGTCTGCTTCGCGCTCTCCGTCGCCGCCCGCTCGGTGATCGCGGCCTACCGGCCCGTGCTGGAGCCGGTCGGCCTGACGCACCCGCAGTACCTCGTCATGCTCGCCCTCTGGGAGCAGGGCCCCCTCTCGGTGAGACGCCTCGCCGAGTTGCTCGCGCTGGAATCGGCGACCGTCTCCCCGCTGCTCAAGCGGCTGGAGGCGCTCGGCTACGTGACCAGGGAACGGTCGACCGCCGACGAGCGGGTCGTCGAGGTCACGCTGACCGACGCCGGCCGTGAGCTGCGCGCGTACGCCGAGACCATCCCGGGCACGATGATGGAACGGCTCGGGATGGGGCCGGACGAGCTCCGCGACCTGCACCGGACGATGAGCGCGCTGATCGAGGCGACGCGCCGGCCGGTCTGATCCGGGGCCGACCTCAGGCCGGCTGCGCCACCGGCGCCCGCCGGAACACGGCGGCGGTCGCGAACGCGAGCACCACGACGCCGATCGCCTCGACGACGACCGTCTCGGGCACCAGCGTGAAGCCCCACGTCTCACGGATGCCGAACAGGCCGACCGTCAGCGCGAGCAGCAGTGCCGCCAGGCTGGCGAGGAGGAACAGCAGGCCCAGCACGACGGTGACCCGCAGCAGCACACCGCGCGCGACCAGCATCCCGATCGCCAGCACGAACCCGGCGACCGCGTTGAGCACGAAGAGCACCGCGAGCAGCGGGCCGACGCCGACGAAGATCAGGTAGAGGTGGATGCCTCCCGCCGCCGCGAGGGCGATCGCGCTGAGGACGCGCACCGCCGTCAGGGCGCCGCGACTGGGTTCCGACATGGTGGGCACCTGCTTTCGCGTCGAGCCTCCCCGGTGGAGGCCCCTCTCCAAGGAACACGGCGCACCGGCCGGGATGGTTCACCCGCAGTCTAGGCGGCGCGCCGCCACCGTCTCGTTCGGGTGGACGTTGCCTAGGCGAGCAGCCGCTGTTTCGCCTGCTCGAACTCGTCCTTCGTCAACGCGCCGCTTCGGTGCAGGTCGGACAGCTGCTTCAGCTGGGTCGCGATCGTCGGCGACTCGGCCCCAGCGGAGGAGGATGCCCTCACCGGATGGCGCTGCGCCTGCACCAGCGTCCACTCCTGCGGAAGCCGCCACAGGTTCACAGCATCGCCGGGCTGCGGCGCTTCGTGCGGGGCGAAGATCGTTCCGCGAGGGATCCGGCCCACGACGAGATCGCCGTCGGGGGTGCTGATCGTGGCGACGAAGTCGGCGGTCGATCCGCTGTCTGTACGCGAGACCCGTGTGTCGGTGACGGTGCCGACGCCGACGACCGCTGAGCGGCGCCAGGTGTCGTAGTTCCCGCGGAAAGCGTCAGCGGCCGGCTTCCGCGCGAGCGAGCGGAAGAAACCGACCCAGAGCGGGCCGAGGAACACCCATGGGAAGAGCACCCAGATCGGATTCCAGAACCAGGGGAAGAAGCCCTCGTCATCCCAGGCGTTGACGGTCACCAACCACACAAGTCCCACGGATACGGCGACCAGGAGCAGCGGTTTCGCCACCATCCCCGTCGGCGACGTCCCGCGCCCGACGAAGGCGCCCGCATCCGGCGGCAGAGCATCGACACTCTCGCCGTACGGGACCAGCCGCAGGACGGCACGCGGATCCGCCAGCTTCTTCGCTTCGAATATCGTCTCTGGAAGTCGTTGCATCTCATTCCTGTGGGGTCGAAGTCCGCTGGCCCATTGGAGTGCCGGCGAGCGTACGACAGAACCCTACCGAGGGTCCGGGTGCCGCGCGGACCCGCCTGCGACACCCGAGACCCGTTTCCCTCCCGTTCACCTGCACGTCGCCGGCCATACCGACGGCCCGGTTAGTTTCCGTTCCTATGCGAACTCTCAGAACCCGAGCCGTGGCGGCCCTCGCCGCCACCGCGACCGCCGGAACGCTGGCGATCGTCCTCCCCTCGGCCGCGTACGCGGCGGCGACCCCGGACGTCCGGATCACCGAGTGGATGTACTCGCCGGTCGGCTCTTCCGGCGAGTTCGTCGAGTTCACCAACCTGGGTTCGACGCCGGTCAGCCTGGCCGGCTGGTCGTTCGACGACGACAGCGAGACGCCGGGCACCGTGCCGCTCGACGGGCTGGGGACGCTCGCACCCGGGGAGTCCGCGATCATCACCGAGGCGGCGGAGGCGACCTTCCGCGCGGACTGGGGCCTCGGCGCGCAGGTGAAGATCCTCGCGGGCAACACGACCACGCTGTCCCGCGGCGACGAGATCAACCTGTTCGACGGCCCCGACCCGGTCGCGAACCTCGTCGACCGGCTCGCGTACAACGACCAGACCGCCAACGGGCCGCGCACGCAGGGCCGCTCCGGCATCCCTCACACGCCTGCGGCGCTCGGCGCGAACGACGCAACGCAGTGGCAGCTGTCCGCCGTCGCCGACGTGGAGTCGTCGTGGACCTCGACCGGCGGCGACATCGGCTCGCCGGGGAAGAGCCGGTTCGCGCCTCCCCCGCCGGCCTGGACCAACATCCGTATCAACGAGGTCTCGTCCGACAACACCGCGACGCCGGTCGCCGACGCGATCGAGCTGGCCAACACCGGTTCGGCGGATGTCGACATCACCGGCTGGCTGCAGATCGACAGCAGCGCAGCCTCCACGGCCGCCCCGTTCGCCGCGACGCTCGCCGACGGCACCCCGACGACGGTCGTCCCGGCGCACGGCTACGTGTACTTCTCGTCGACCAAGGGCCTCGGCAGCGGCGGCGACAGCGTCAAGCTGTACCTTCCCGACGGCGCAGGCGGCACGGCAGGGACCCTGGTCGACTCGGTCGACTACACCGCGGGCGAGGCCGGCGCGGATGAGACCAACGGGTTCGGCGCCGGAGCCTACGCGCGCTGCCCCGACGGCACCGGCGCGTTCGCCTCGGTGGCGCAGAAGAGCTTCGGCGCCTCCAACGCGGCCGCGTGCGGCACCGTGCTCACCAACCCTGGCGGCGGCGGCACGCCCGGCGGCGGCACCCCGCTGACCTGCCAGCCGGAGGCCCCGTCCGGCACGGGCACCCTCCCCGCGGGCGCGCTCACCCCGACCGCGTGGCCGGGCAGCAGCACCGTCGCCGCGGCGGACCAGCTGTGCGCGTGGAAGACCACGACCGGCCCCGAGGGCCGCGATGTCAGCGGCCTCGTCTTCGACCCGACGAACGCGAACGTGCTGTACAGCGTCAAGAACAAGAGCTGGGTGTTCCGCATGGTCAAGCAGGGCGGACTCTGGGTCGCCGACACGGCCGACGGCTGGGGTGCGGGCAAGCAGATCTTCTTCCCGGGCAGCACCGACACGGCGACGAACCAGCCCGACTCCGAGGGCCTGACGGTCGGCCCCGACGGTGCGCTCTACGTCACGACCGAGCGCAACAACGCGGCCAACACCATCCCGCTCAACTCCATCCTGCGCATCGACCCGGCGTCGCCGTCCACCCAGCTCGTCGCGACCGACCAGTGGGACCTGACGGCGGAGTTCCCCGAGCTGCACGCGGGCAGCAAGACGGAGGCGAACCTCGGCTTCGAGGGCGTCACGTTCGTGCCCGACAGCTACCTGACCGGCACCGGTTTCGTCGACCAGTCGACCGGCCGCACCTACCGGCCCGCCGACTACCCCCTCCACGGCACGGGCCTGTACTTCGCCGCGCTGGAGAACGACGGAAAGCTCTACGCCTACGCGCTGAACAGCGACCACACGTTCCACCGCGTCGCCGTCGTCGACACCGGGATGGGCCATGTCATGGACGTGCAGTTCGACGCGGACGCCCAGCGCATCTGGGCGCTCTGCGACAACACGTGCGGCGTCACCTCGACCGTGCTCAAGGTCGACGGCACCGGGACGATCGTCCCCGAGGTCGTCTACGCCAAGCCGTCCGGCCTGCCGGTGGACAACCTGGAGGGCTTCGCCGTCGCGCCGAGCTCGACGTGCGCGGGCGGCACGAAGGAGGTGCTGTGGGCGGACGACGGCGTGTACGGCACCGGTCCCGGCAGCGCCACCGAGGGCCACGCCCTCTACAGCGGCCGCATCGACTGCGACCTGCACCTGGGGCCGCAGGGCGTCACCCCGCCGGCGGCCGCGGCGGCACTGAGCCTGTCCCTGGGTTCCGGGGTCGCGGGCGAGCGGATCGCGGTCCGCGGCGAGCACTTCGCACCCGGCACGCAGGTGGCCTTCGTGTTCCACTCCGACCCCGTCGCCCTCGGCTCGGCGACCGCCGGCCCCGACGGGACGCTGACCTTCGCCTTCGCGGTACCGAACGTGCCGGCGGGCGCGCACACGGTGACGGCGGAGGTCGGCGGGACGGTCGTGGCGAGCGCGGCGTTCACGGTGACGGCGTCCGCGGAGGCGGCGGGATCGGCGTCGGGCTCACGCTCGGCCTCGGCGCTGGCGTCCACCGGCACGGATGTTGGGGTCGCGCCGCTGCTGATCGCGCTGGCGCTGCTGCTCGGCGGGTCCGCGCTGGCGGTCGCGCGCCGCCGGTTCGCGGGACGCGGGGAAGAGTAGGCCGGCGGGCGGCCGTGAGTGACCGTGTGCCCGGGGGCAGTTCTGCTGCGTCCGGGCGCACGTCCGTCTCAGCCTCGGGGACCGCCGCCGCCCTCGGCCGAACGCCGGATGAGGTCTTCGCGCTCCTGGGCCTGCTGCCTCGTCATGGCGTCGTACTCGTCCTCCAGGTCGTCGAGCACCCTGACGCCGTCGCGCAGGTTCTCATCGAACTCGTACGAGACGCGCTCGAACGTGGACCGGAAGGTCGAGTCGTCGGCCACCCCGTGCTGCACGGCCACGCCATGGAAGACCTCCTGCATGGCGCGCATTCGCGAGCGGTAGTGCATCAGCCGCTCCTCTGCCACGTCGATGCGTCGCCGCGCCGCCGCCCGCGCTTCGAGGTGTCGTTCCTCCAGGTCACGGAGACTCTCGTGCGCCGTCATCGGATGCTGTTCACCGCCCGCGCGTAGTCGGTGTCCTTCGCCAGGTGCGCAAGGCCTACCTCGACCTTCTTGGCGACCATGCCCGCCAGCACGGTGTTGCCCATCCCGAGACCGGCGAGGTTGACCTGGACGGCGGTGGCGTGCCCGGTGACCAGTGCCCACGTGGCGGTCTTCGCCGCGATGTTGCCCCCGTGCACCAAGGGAGGCAGGAGGCCGTTCAGCAGCTGCACGGCCGCACCGTGGACGAGCTGGTCGATGGCCCCGGTCGCCGAACCCGCCACGTCCTCGGCGGCGCACAGGACGTCGTCCATCATGCTCATGCGTCGATCTCCTCGCCGTTCAGCGGCCGCCGTAGGCCTGCGCCCATTGCCTGTCCTGTGCGATCGCGTGCGAGACCGCCTGCCCGATACCCGCGGAGAGACGGAAGATGGTCTCGATGTGGTCGTCCACGAGACGACCGACCTCGGCGACGGCCGCGAGGTCGAGGTTGTGCCGCACCTCCAGCTTGTGCGTTTCGACGCACTCCAGGACGTCGCGTTCTGTGACGAACGGAAAGAGGTTCACCGCCGACATCGCCCCGGTGAGCCCCGCCTGCAGCTGCTCCTCGAGTCCCGCGTTGATCGACTTGATGGCGCGCAAGGAATCCGCCGCACCGAGGACCGTCGACGACATCGACATCGCCGCAACGGTGTCGACCGTGACGATGAGGCCCGAGACCAGCATGCCCACCGTCGATCCCACTGCGGGGTCACGGAGCGCGTTCATTGTCGCCGCGAGAGCCGGGACGAGCAGCCACGACAGCGCCGGCGCGTCCTTGTCCATCAGGTTCGCCAGAATCTCCTGGTCGGTACGCCCCGGGACCCCGACCCCGACCACCGCCCCGTCGCCGTCGAACTCGAAGGCGTCCTCCAGGTCGTGGTACGACAGGACGTCCTTCAGAGGAGTGCCCCTCACGTGGACGATCGTGCCCAGCCAGTTGAAGACGGAGTTTCCGACGATGTCGTACTCGTTGACGTAATCGGTCAGCGGAAACCGGCCCGCCTCGACCTCCGCCTTCAGCCACGCCTTGGCCTCGGGCGACAGGTCCTCCCAGGGGACAGGACCGTTGAATGCCGTCGACTGCCAGCGCCTCTCTGCTGCGACGAGCATGGCGAGGTAGCCGCCCAGGGAGTGCCCCGTCGTCGACACGGAGGGCGGCACGCCGCCGTCGCGCTTCGCCGCCTTGGCGCGAGCCTGATCGGCGAACGAGAGAGCGTCCGCGGCCTGCGTACCCGGGCCGGACTTCAGGCCGACCACGGTCACGACGTCGGCGATCAGGTCGGCGCGATGGTCGGGGTTGGTGCCCGCGTACGACACGATCATCTGGGAGTAGTCGGGCACGCCGTTCACCACGGGGACCACGGCCATGCCCTGGAAACCGTTGACCGGGTTGGTGGCGGTGTGGACGACGAGGTACTCCTGACCCGTGGCAGGCGCTTTGAACGTCGCGCCGGCAGCGAGTGGAGGAGTCTTCTTCAACGGGTCGACCGCGTACACCTCACCCGCAATGGACTTGAAGTCGTACGCCGTCGTCACTGGACAAGCTCCTGGGTGCCATCGCTGTAAGTCACGGTGATGGGGCCGACGGTCGACCCGTGCGCCGGTGCCGGCAACGGATCACCTCCCCAAACCTCGGCTCCCAAGATTTCGTTGAAGCCCTGCCCGCCGACGGTGACCACCGCATTGGCACTCCAGGGCGCGCCGAATCCTGGCTTGTTGCCCTCATCCGTGAATCTGATATTTGTCAGCGCCGGGTTCGCGTAGTCTCGCCAGAAGATCAACGCGACTTTCCGCTGGTTCGCCAGATTCGTCTCCGTCGTCTCGTCCTGGCTCACTGTCCTGCCTCCGATCAATGAACACCCGGCCTGCCCGCCGACGATCGCACAGGCGATGACCAGTGCCACGAACAAACGCGTCGCCGCGGGTGTGTTCGCGCCTCCGTACCGTCGACCGACCATCAGGCGGTCTCCTCAGTGGCACCGTCGCTCTGCATCGGCCCCTCCCTGCGGTCAGAATTGTCGTCGACAATATCAACATCACATCTGATTGGACAAACGACGCTGGCCGCAATTCCCGGCTACGGTGGAAGGGATCGGGGTCCTCACTCGGCGAACGCGAGGGCGTCCGCGGCCTGCGTACGCCGGCCGGCAGTGAACTTCTCTCCCACAGCAAGCGGAGGGTCCTGCTTCAGCGGGTCGACCGAGTACACCTCCTGGGAGAGTGACTTGAAGTCCTCCGGGGTCGTCATTCGAGAGTCTCCGACGTGCCGTCGGCGAACGTGACATTCACTGGTCCCGGCGCAGCACCGGTCGGCGCGATGGGGAGGGGGTCCCCGCCCCAGAAATCCGTGGCGAGGATCGCCTTGTAGTCCATCCCGCCCACTGTCGCCACGGCGTTCACTCGCCAGGATGCGCCGAATCCCGGGCGTCCACCCTCATCGGTGAAACGGAGAGCAGTCAGCTCCGGATTCGAGTAGTCGTTGATGAACTTCAGCGCCACCTTCCGCTGATTCGCCAGATTCGTCTCCGTCGACTCTTCCTGGCTCACTGTCCTGCCTCCGATCAATGAACAACCGGCCTGGCCGCCGACGATCGCGCAGGCGATGACCAGTGCCGCGAACAAACGCGTCGCCGCCGGCGTGCTCGCGCCTCCGTACCGTCGACCGACCATCAGGCGGTCTCCTCAGCGGCACCGTCGCTCTGCATCGGCCCTCCGTACGGTCAGAATTGTCGTCGAAGATATCAACATCACATCTGATTGGACAAACGACGCTGGCCGCAATTCCCGGCTACGGTGGAAGGGATGACCAGCTTCCGCATCCGGCCCGCCGCCGACACCGAGTACCCGGCGATCGGCGCACTCACGCACGCCGCGTACACCCACGACTACGACGATCTCCCCGAGAACTACCGGCGCGAGCTGAAGCACCCGGAGGCACTGGCCGACACCTTCACGTTCTTCGTGGCGGAGGACACGGCGACCGGCGCGCTCATCGGCACCGTCGCCATCCTGAAGCCGGGCCACGACATGCACGGTGAGATCGGGCCAGACGAGCTCTACTTCCGGCTGCTCGCCACCCACCCCGACGCACGGGGACGCGGAGTGGGGATCGCCCTCACCGAGTTCGCCGTCGAGCAGGCGCTCGCGCGGGGAGCGCGGGCCGTCGTGCTGAACAGCGGACCCGACATGCTCGGGGCCCACGCGCTGTACCGCAAGCTCGGCTTCAGCCGCCGGTCGGAGCGGGAGGGCGTGATCGAGCTTCCCGACGGCCGCACGCTTGAGCTGCTCACCTTCGTGCGCGACCTGGCCGCCTGACGCGCCTCCCCGCGGCGGAAAAGGAGGAGGGTGGAGGCGACACGCCGCCGGACGACGCGGAAGGGAGGAGGCCCGGGCCGAACTGGCACCGGGCCTCCTCCCTTCCGGACGAGCTCCGTCCAGGGCGACGAGGCCGCTCAGGCCTCGCGCGTCTTCGGCGAGCGCGTCGCGGTGTGCGACGGGTCGCGCTCGACGGCGCCGCCGAGCACCTCGTCGACGCGGCCGAGCAGCTCCTGCGGGATGGTGACGCCGGAGGCCTTCACGTTCTCCACCACCTGCTCGGGCCGGGATGCGCCGATGATCGCGGTGGCGACGTTGTCGTTCTGCAGCACCCACGCGACGGCCAGCTGCGCCGGGGTGAGGTCCAGCTCCTGCGCGATCGGGAGCAGCTCCTGCACGCGGGTCAGCACGTCGTCGGTCAGCCAGCGCTTGACCGCTCCGGCTCCGCCCTTCTCGTCGGTCGCACGGCTGCCCTCCGGGAGCGGCGCGCCCGGCTTGTACTTGCCGCTCAGCACGCCCTGCGCCACGGGCGACCAGACCACCTGCGAGATGCCCAGCTCCTTCGACGTCGGCACGACCTCCGCCTCGATCACGCGCCACAGCGCGGAGTACTCGGGCTGGTTCGAGATCAGCTGCACGCCGAGGTCCTTCGCCAGGGCGTGGCCGGCGCGGAGCTGGTTGGCGGTCCACTCGCTGACGCCGATGTAGAGGGCCTTACCCTGGCGGACGACGTCCGCGAAGGCCTGCATGGTCTCCTCGAGCGGGGTCTCCACGTCGAAGCGGTGCGCCTGGTACAGGTCGACGTAGTCGGTCTGGAGGCGCTGCAGCGAGCCGTCGATCGACTCCAGGATGTGCTTCCGCGACAGCCCGACGTCGTTGTGGCCCTTGGGGCCGGTCGGACCGAACACCTTGGTGAAGATCTCGAGCGACTGGCGGCGCTCGCCCTTCAGTGCCTCGCCGAGCACGGACTCCGCGACCGTGTTGGCGTAGACGTCAGCCGTGTCGAAGGTGGTGATGCCGGCGTCGAGGGCGGCGCGGACGCACGCGGTCGCCGTGTCGTTCTCCACCTGGGAGCCGTGGGTCAACCAGTTGCCGTAGGTGATCTCGGAGATCTTGAAGCCGGAGTTTCCCAGGTATCTGAACTGCACTGTCGTTCCCTTTCGTACGTGGTCTGCTGGCGATGGTAGACGCGCATCCGCTCATCACTCCAACAGCAAATGCCTCTCGCACTCAGCGCCCCCGCCGATCAATACCGTCGCACCCGCCCGTCGCGTCGTGGGCACGGAGGGGCTAAGGTCGCCGCATGTGCAGGAACATCCGCTGCCTCCACAACTTCGAGCCGCCGACGACCGACGACGAAGTGCGGGAGGCCGCCCTCCAGTTCGTCCGCAAGGTGAGCGGATCGACGCGTCCCTCCCGCGCGAACGCCGCCGCCTTCGAGCAGGCCATCGACGAGATCGCGGAGGCGACGCGCCGGATGCTCGACCAGCTCGTGACCAGCGCCCCGCCCAAGAACCGGGAGCGGGAGGCGGTCAAGGGCCGCGAGCGCCACGAGAAGCGGATGGAGCGCGAGGTCAGGATCCGCACCGCGTCAGCGTGAGGCCGCGTCCAGGAGGGAGGCCCGCGGCGCGAGCACCGTGCGGCACCAGGTGGCGACGTCGGTGGCCCCGAGCTCGGCCACGGCCCAGTCCGCGTCGTAGATGCCGTCGGCCTGGGCGACGAACATCTCGGTGGTGTCCCTCAGCGCCTGCTCGCTCGCACCGGCGGACCGCATGGCGCCGGCCATCGCCTCGATCGCCACGGGCCGGAACGCGACCGGGCGGCCCAGCTCACGGGACATGACCTCCGCCATCCCGGCCGGGGTGAGGCGGTCCGGCCCGAACAGCGGGAGGTCGAGCCTGCCTTCCCAGGCGCGGTCCGTCAGGAGGCGGGCCGCCGTTGCCGCGATGTCGTCGGTGGCGACGGTGGCGAACGGACGGTCGGCGGCCACGGCGAGGCTGAACACGCCGTCGCGGACGATCGACTCCAGCTGGCCGAGCAGGTTCTCCAGGTAGAACGGCATCGAGAGCGCGGCGTAGGCGGCGCCGGAGGCGGCGAGCTCGTCGTCCATCGCGAACGCGGCCGACAGCACCCCGGCGGAGGGCGCCCAGCCGTGGCCGGCGCTCGTCACCCCGACCAGGTGGCCGACGCCGTGCCGCCGGACGGCCGCGGCGGCGACCCGCGACATGCCGAGGTAGTGCTCGCGCGCACTCGCGGCCGAGCGATCCGGCGGCACCAGCCAGAACAACGCGTCCGCTCCGGGCAGCGCGGCATCCAGGACGGCCGGGTCGCCGTGACTGCCGACGACGACCTCGACCCGGTCCTGGACGTCGTCGGAGAGGCGGGCGGGATCGCGGACGACGACGCGGACGTCCTGGTTCGCGGCGAGCAGCCTCCGGACGAGCGCGCTGCCGATCTGGCCGGTGGGGGTGGTGACGACGATCATGGTCCCTCGTTTCGTAATCGGAATCGGAATTCCGCTTCACCATACGCTCGCCGTGGGCCG
>Ga0209563_100427_pt1 | contig 14715 bp, 14 predicted proteins | sample AraplaCvi_mMF_r2_FD_184271 | JGI IMG/M metagenome (GOLD analysis project Ga0209563, IMG submission 184271) | Arabidopsis root microbial communities from North Carolina, USA - plate scrape CL_Cvi_mMF_r2 (SPAdes) (version 2) | ecosystem: Host-associated > Plants > Roots > Endosphere | place: USA... | reverse complement strand
CGGGCCGGATGGACAGGAGCGAGCGTGCACCTTGCTTAACCTTCGAACGTATGTTCGAATAGATCCATGCGGTGGAGTGGTCAGGAGCTTTCGGTCGATGAGCCGTCCGCGCTGCCCGGGCTGGCGCGGCTGAACAACCTGGTGCGCTCAGTGCGCACGCCCGACTTCGCCGGCATCACGTTCCACGAGGTGCTGGCGAAGTCGGCGCTCAACCGCATCCCCGGCGGGGGAGGGCCGATGCCGTTCGGGTGGACGATCAACCCGTATCGCGGGTGCTCCCACGCGTGCGTCTATTGCTTCGCCCGCCCGACCCACACCTACCTCGATCTCGACTCGGGCAAAGACTTCGACAACGAGATCATCGTCAAGGTCAACGTCGCCGAGGTGCTGCGCAAGGAGCTCACCAAGCCGAGCTGGGGTCATCACCCGGTCGCGCTGGGCACGAACACCGATCCGTACCAGCGGGCCGAGGGGCGGTACGCCCTCATGCCGGGCATCATCGACGCCCTGGCCGATTCGGGTACGCCGTTCAGCATCCTGACCAAGGGCTCCCTGCTGAGGCGCGACCTCGACCGGTTGGTCGAGGCCAACGAGCGCGTGCCGGTCGATCTGGCGATGTCCATCGCCGTGTACGACGACGAGCTGCAGCAGTCGGTGGAGCCGGGCACGCCGACGACCAAGGCGCGGCTGGCCACCGTGACGGCCGTGCGCGAGCACGGACTCGACTGCGCCGTCTTCCTGATGCCGATCATCCCGTATCTGACAGACACGCGGGCCCACCTCGACGAGGCGCTGCGGCAGGCGAAGGCTGCGGGCGCGACCTCGGTGCTCTACTCGGCGCTGCACCTGAAGCCGGGCGTCAAGGAGTGGTTCTACCTCTGGCTCGGCGAGCAGCATCCCGAGCTCCTTCCCCAGTACCGGAAGATGTACGGTCGTGGCACCTACGCGCCCAAGGAGTACCGGTCGTGGCTGGCGGCGCGCATCAAGCCGCTCATCCGGTCGCACGGACTGGAGCGCGGGCGGGAGGACCCGCTCACCGGTGGCGTGCGATCGAGCGCGCTCGGGATGCTGCGCGACGACGAGGGGGAGCGGCAGCTCGTCGGCTCCGCGGTGCGGCAGCTCGCCGGCCCGGCGGCCGTCGTCGGCGCGAGCGGAACGGGAAGCTCGAGCGCGGGAGGACCGAGAACGGGGGCGCACGACGCGGAGGCGCCGGATGCCGCCTCCCTCGTCAGCGCCTCGCTGACCGGTCTGGGGGTGCAGCCGACGCTGTTCTGAGTGGCATCCGGGCAGTAGTGACTTCTGTGCCGACGCGGTCAGCGATCTTTGAAGAAGCGGAACAGGTGTTTCTCGCGCGCGAGAAGAGTCGATACCGCCGCGCCGACGAGTACCCCGGCGAGACCCGCCAGAGGGATGGCGATGAGGGATGCGAGAATGGCTCGCTGGTCGATCTCGGGAACCAGGCGCGTCGCGCCGAGCGCTATCCCCACAGCGATGACACAGGCTGCCAGCGACCACGCTGAAGCTTCCAGCGTGTGGATGGCGACGACGTCACGCCTGCGGACGCCCGCGTGGAGCGCCGAGGCGATGTGGAGTCGTCGAATCCGCACCGATAGGAAGCCCAGGCTCAGACCGATCAGCGCAGAGACCGCCGGATTGGCCCGCGTGATGCGACTGAGGAACGCCGTGTCCCCGGCGAAGGAACCTCCGAGCGTGGGGTTGAGCTGAGAAATCTGCGGCTGTTTCGCGGAGACGCCGTCGGCGCCCGGCAAGACCGTGGACAGGAGGAGGGAGCGCAGGTTCGTGAGCTGGGGCCACACCGTGATCCAGCATTCGTCGAATGCGAGCGGTGTGTTGGAGACCGCGAGGACGCTGTAGGCGAAGCCCGGACGTCGACCGTCGGAGGGGTAGTCGAAGACGGCCGCGATTCGGAGTTCGCCGTGGGAAGACGGCACCGCGTCTCCCGGGGCGGTCCCGAGCGTCTCCGAAAGCTCACGCGAGACGAGGACTCCCCGCGGCTCGCCGCTCTCGGCGGCGAGGACCCCGGCGAATCCCGGAGACACCTCGTGGAGCGGTATCGGGGAACCCGGCAGGGTCGCCACCGTCACCCGATCGGAGGGTGCACGCAGCGCGCCGGCAGCGGAGACCCCTTCCGCAGATCGGAGGTTCTCGCACGTCGCCGGGTCGATGCGGTCGTCGGCGGTCACGTAGTAGGTCGTGGCGCCGGCGGCACGGAAGTCGTTTGCGGAGCGAATGTGCTTGGCGATCGAGACCGCGTCGCTGCAGATCAACGCTGCCAGCATTGTGGCGAAGACGGCTGTCAGAAGCGCCAACCTCGTCGTCCCGCTCGCGATGTCCCTCCCCGCTTCCCGGAGGAGAGCTCGAGCTCTCACGTCGCCGGCTCTCTCGGCAGAGAAGCAAGATCGAGCAGGTCGGTGCAGGACTCCCTGGTCCGCTCGTCGTGGGTCGCTACGACCACCACGGTCTCGGGGTCGGCGGTCGAGCGAATCGCAGCGTTCACCTTCTGCGCGGTGCGCACATCCAACTGGGCCGTGGGCTCATCGACGAGGAGCAGTTCCGGGCGCGAGGCGAGTCCTCGCGCGAGCATGAGGCGTTGCGCCTCGCCACCGGAGAGTTCGCGAAACGCCCGCCCGGCCACATGCTCGAGGTCGAAGCGGGCGAGAAGTCCCAGGGCTTGTTCATCGGCTTGAGCAGGATCGATCCCGCGGGCGATGATCGGCAGCGCGACATGGTCGAGCGCCTTCCGTCGCGGGGTACCGAACGGGTTCTGAAAGACCCAACTGACCCTGGGCGGCCGCGAATACCCTATGCGGCCTTCCGTCGGTTGGGACAGACCAGCCAGCACCGACAGCAGCGTGCTCTTCCCGCATCCCGATGGTCCGGTGATCGCGTAGACGCCGCCGGCCCGAAATTCGTAGCTGAGATGCCGGTACAGCCATTCCTGATCCCGACCGAACCGGTGGCCGATGTCGTGGGCGCTTATGAGCACGTCGCCTTGCCTCCCGGCGCCGCGTCGACCGTCTTCGGCTTGGCGGCATCGGTGAACGTGACGTAGGTCTGGCCCAGTTGCGATCCGACGATGGACACGCGGGATCTCCGACTGCCGGAGCTGACGCAGCCGAGATTGCCTTTCACCGCGTACACGGCGGACGGAGGGACGCTCGCGACTTCGACCGGCTCAGCGAGCGACAGCATCCCGTTCACAGCTTCCGGGGAACCGGCCTCGGACGATTGCGCGGCCTGCTGCGACAGGCGGCTCAGGTAGTTCCTGTAGGAAGGCGTCTCCGCAAGTGCCGTCAAGGACTCGGCGTCCGAGACTCGGCCGTCGGGCGCCACCGCGACCGTCTTGTCGTCCAGCGTCACTGTCCGCGCGCCCTCCAGGAGATCGCTGGGCAGTTCGTGGACCGACGCGGAAACGAGTTGCTGCGCGGTCGTCGCCACCGCACTGCCCGGCGTCACCGTGTCTCCGACCGCGACATCGCACGTTCCCACTGCCGCGGTCTCGCTCGGCAGCCAGATGAACCGGCTCGCGGGCACTGCGGCGGTCGGTGTGGCCGCTTCTGTTCCCGGTGCCAGCAGTTTGGCGACGGCGGCGAGAGTGGAGGGGCCCACTTTGCCGTCGACACCTGTTCCGTACCCCAATCGGGAGAGCTCGGTCTGAAGGGCCGTCACGTCCTTCCCGGAATCACCGTCGGCGAGGTCGCGCCACAGCGGAATCGAGGTCGACAGTGCGACGAGCGGCTCGCCATTGACCGCCAGGATCGACGATCCCGACGCCACGGTGCCATCGGCGACGCAGGACGACGACGTGACTCGGCCGGTCGCGCCGGAGGTGAGGGTGACGGGCGATGACAGGGCGAAATCGACCGCGACCGAACGTGTGTCGGCGAAGGGCTGGTAGCTGACGGGCACCCGGGAAGGCGCCGTCGACACCGCCAGCGACGGCGGGACCGAGGGAACGAACCAGAGCCAGCCGGCGGAGAGACCGGAGACGAACACGACCAGGATCGCGACGGCGACCACCGCGAGCCACGGGCGTCCGGTCTTCATTTCCCGACCGTTTCAGCGAGCAGACCGAGCGGGTCTACCGCGCACTCGTTCAGGGCCTTCTCCCCGGCGCGATCGTCGTGGAACGGATACGCCATCCCCGGCGTATCCCTCGTGTAGTCGCGTGCCGAATAGTCCCGGGGTACCACTTTCTTCTTGACCAGGCACTCCGCCATGATCTTCGCGTCGTCGAGATGGTCGGGATTGCGCTGCATCGCGAAGGAGATGTAGCCGACGGTGTCGAGTCCCGATTCCGCAGAGCACGCATCAGCCTGCTTGTTCGCCTCTTCCGTCGTCGTGGTGCCGGTGGGGCGGAACTCGTACCCCCCACCCGGCTGGAACCCGTCGAACGCGACGCTCCGGCTCGCGAGGCAGCGTGAGAACCGGGTCTCCATCTCGGAGAACTCGCTGTCCGACACGACGCCATCCTGTAGAGCCTCGCGCTCGAAGTCCGTCGACGCTCGACCGTACACAGAAGAGAGTTCGTCAGCCCAGGGGCCGGTGAAGCCGTGGTCGGCACGCTGAGCCGAGGAGCTGGACTGATCGGGGGACGGCGGCGTTCCGGTCGTGCATGCGGAGAGAGCCCCCGCAAGGGCGAGAGTGGTTGCGAGGGCCCAGACGGCTCGTGTCGTTTTCATCGATCCTCCGCCGGAAAGTCGGCATCGTGTCACCTGAGGCAAGGGCGGGACGGCGGATGGCGAAGAGACAGCGGTCGTCTCTTCGCCATCCGCTCGGATCAGTAGTTGTAGTAGTACCAGGTGTTGCCGGTGACGGTCCACGAGACCGACGCGCGCGACCATGACCCTCGAGCAGCGTCGGCCGAGCGGAGGCACTTGGTGGAGTTGCAGGCCGTTGAGCGATGAACCTTGGACGGGTGGTGGTAGTTCGACCAGGTTGATCCCGAGTTCCCGTAGTCCCACGTGCCGCCCTCGGGATAGCTGGTGTAGGCGCTGGCGGGCGCCGCTCCCACAGCTATCCCCGCTGCTACCATCCCCGCTGCGAGAACGGTTGCGGCTGCTGCGTTTCTGAGTCTCATCGTCGATCCCCTTCTTGAAGAAATGCCACTGAAGGCGGCAGAACATGTGTTCTTGAAAAAACTAACGGAAGAGGTTCTGTATAACAATGTTTGTATTGCATACATAGAATGGAGACTCTCGCGAGGACCGGGGTACGAAGTCCGGGGTACACAGCACGCGCGGCGAATGCCATAATCCCGAAGAGGCCGACGAAGAGGACTCGGCCCCGGAAGGGACACGCGCGTGTCGCTCGGCCTACCCAGCCACCTGGCACGACCCGCGAATTCGCGCGCCCTCGCGACCGCCGCCCGCTGGGCCGGCCTGGTGTGCCTCGCGGCCGCCGTCGTGAACGTCGCCAGTTCGGGCCTCGGCAGTCCCGACCCCAGCTGGTGGCTGACGCTGCTCGTCCTGGTGCCGATGGTCACCCTGCTGCTCGTGCTCGCGCGGGGCCGCACCGTCGCGCTGACCCTCGCCTACCTGCTGGTCGGAGCGGTGTGCACGTATTTCTACGTCGTCGCCCTGCTGACCGCCACGCCCTCATACCGCGACACGAACCTGTTCGTGATCGCCCTGCCCGTGATCGCGATGACGCTGGTCGGCGGCACGGGGACCGGGTCGCTCGTCGGCATCCTCTGGGCCACCCTCGGGTTCGCGCTGGCCGAGGCGGCCGTGATCCTGGCGGCGGCGACGGCCGAGCGCACCTACATGCCGGATGCCGTCTCGCTCGGCGCCTACCTCCTGCTGGTGGGCGTGCTGGCGTTCGACGGGCTCACCCGGGGCACCCGCTCACGGGCGCAGACGGCCCTCCACCGTGCGGTGCGGGATGCCCGGCTCGTCGACCTGCGGCGCGACCTCCTCGCCGAGTCCACCGCCGACCTCCACGACACCGTCCTCAGCGAGCTGGCGGCGGTCGCGGCGGCGCACCCCGGACCGCTCGACCCGCGCATCGCCCGCAGGATCGAGTGCGACCTCGCCGGCCTCGCTCCGGGCGTCGCGGGGACGGATGCGCCCTCCAGCGAGGCGGCGGAGGCCGTCGATCCCTGGTACGACAGCGAACTCCATCAGGCGATCGAGGCGGCGCGCGACGAGGGCCTAACCGTCGACGTCTCCGGCGACCGTGCGCCCTTCGTCCGGCTCGACGACGACGTGCGCCGCGCGCTCGGCCTCGCGGTGCGGCAGTGCCTGGTGAACGTGGTGCGGCACTCCGGCAGCCCTGTCGCCGAGGTCGCCCTGTCCGCGGGCGGGGGATCCGTCTCGGTCATGGTCGTGGACAGCGGCAGCGGCTTCCCCACGGCCGGCCCGGCGGCGGACCGGCTGGGCCTGCGGCAGTCGGTGCAGGATCGCATCGCCCGGGTCGGAGGCAGCGTCGACATCTACTCCAGCGCCGATGTCGGCACCACCGTCATCCTGACCGTCCCGGCGGCGCAGGACGGGAGCGTCGCCCGATGACCCTCCTCGGCTCCCGCATCGTCGCCGTCACGCGGCCCGTCCCCCTCGAGCGCACCCCGCAGCGCCTCGACCCGCTCGGCGCGCAGTCCGCGTGGCTGCTCGTGCCGCTGCTGGGCGGCCTGGCGCTGGCGTACGCGGTCTACTCCACCTTCGTGCACCGCGACCAGCTGCGCGATCCCGCGCTCGCCGTGGCGGCACTCCTGGTGCTCGCCCTCGTGGTGGTGACCGCCGCCATCCGGTCGCATCCCGCACTCGCACCGTTCGACCGGTGGTCGCACTTCGCCGTGATCGCGCTGGCGGTCACGTCGGCCTGCCTGTTCACCTCCGCCGTCTGGGGGCGCAACGAGCGCCTGCAGGACGACTGGGGCCAGATCGCGGTCGCGCTGCTCCTGATCGTCATGCCCCTGTACCGGCCGGTCGGCGAGGTCGCCGGGACGGCCATCGTCTCCGCCCTCGTCCTCGCCGGCCTCGCCGCAGCGGAGGAGTCGCTGGTCATCGCGAACAACCCCGTCGTCTACGCGACGGTCGTGGCGACACCGGTGCTCGCCCTCGCGGCCGGCGGCGCCGGGTACGCCTGGACCATCACGGGCGAGACGCTGCGGTGGCGGGAGGTGGCTCGCGAGGGGCAGGCGCGGCTGGAGGGGGAGCTGCGCCAGGCCGCCGCCCGGATGATCGCGCAGGAGCGCATGACGGCGGTGAACGCGGAGGCGGCACCGTTCCTGATCGGGCTGGTCCAGCGGGGCACGGTGACGGAGAACGACATCCGGCACGCGCGCGCCATCGCCGACCGGCTGCGCGGCCTCTCGGTGCAGGCCGTGGGCCGGACGTGGCTGGGGGACACGGTCGAGCTCGCGCTGGCGGCCCGCTCCGGCATCGGCCCCGACGGCGGCGGACCGCGGGTGGACGACCCGGAGCGCCTGGAACGCGTCCTCACCTCCGATCAGCGGGCGATCGTCGGCGCGCTGATCGCCACGGTCGCCGGCCGCCCGGCCCTCGACCCGGCCAGCCTGTCGCTGTCCGCCGAGAACCCCGAGCGGCCGACCTTCCTCCTCCGGGCTCACGTCGACGAGCCGCCGGGCGAGCTGCGGCGCGCGCTGCTCCCCTTCGTGAGCGCCCTCAACTCGGTCGCGATGCACGCGACGATGCGTCAGCGCTCGGGCGAGCTCACCATCCGGTTCTCGTCGCCGGCCGGCGTCCTCCCGTACGCTGGGGGGAGAGCACGATGACCGCACCCGTTTCCGACCCCGACGCCGGGGCATCCCCAGCCCCGTCCGCACGCGACGCCGAGCCGCCGATCCGGCTGGCGATCCTCGACGACCACGAGATCCTGCTGGACAGCCTGTCGACGTGGATCGAGAAGAACGCCCCCGAGTTCGACCTCGTCGTACGCGCCGGCAGCTGGCTGGAGCTCGTCCACAGCGACGCATTCCCCACCGACCTGGTCATCATGGACCTGCAGCTGAAGGAGTCCGTCTCGATCGGCGCGCGCGTGCGCACCTGCCGGGCCGCCGGCGCGAAGGTCGTCGTGCTGAGCGCCGTCGACACGCCGGAGGATCGGGATGCGGCCCTCGGGGCGGGCGCGGTGGCGTACGTGACCAAGTCGCAGCCCATGGCGGAGCTCGTCGCGGCCGCGCTGTCGGCGGTCGGCCGCGGCGCCGACCGGACCCAGTCCGCCGCTCAGGCGTGGCGTCCGCGGCCGCTCATCCCCGACTCCGCCCGCCCGCGCCTCAGCGACGGGGAGCGGCAGGCGCTCGTGCTGTACGCCGACGGGCGCACCACCTCGGAGGTCGCGCGCGCCATGAACGTCCAGTACGAGACGGCGAAGACGTACCTGCGGCGCGTGCGCGAGAAGTACGGCAAGGCCGGCCGCCCGACCAGCTCCCGTGCCGACCTGATCCGGCGTGCGGCGGAGGACGGCTACCTCACGTAGCGCGGCGCAGACAGAAGAGGCCCAGACGGCGCGGCACAGACGGAAACGGTCGGGGCCCGGGGCCCGGGGCACGGGTGACGCAGAAGCGGGCAGCGAAGTGCCCGCCACAACCAGTGGCACCCGCGAGACTGAGCGTCGCGGCGGTCACTCGCAGCCTTCGTGTCTTGCCCGATCCCATGGAATCCTCTCTGTCCGTGACCTTTATCTCCTGCGCTGTCTGATGGACGCCGATTCCCCGCCGATCCCTGCGACAGACAGTAGTCACCGGCTCGCCCTTTAGGATCGATGCGTGGCGAAACTGTATTTCCGGTACGGCGCGATGAACAGCGGCAAGAGCACGGCGATGCTCCAGGCGGCCTACAACTACGAGGAGCGTGGGCACCGTGTGCTGCTCACGAAGCCCGCGATCGACACCAAGGGCGACCTGGGCATCCTGTCGCGGCTCGGCGTGACCCGCGAGGTCGACTTCCTCATCGCCCCGGAGACCGACGCGTACGGATCCTTCCAGCGGCACCGCGAGCGCACGATGAAGCGCTTCGGCAGGGACGTGAGCGCGCTGCTGGTCGACGAGGCCCAGTTCCTCACCGAGGCGCAGGTCGACGATCTTCTGCGCATCGCGCTGCTGGACGACGTCCCCGTGCTCGCGTACGGCATCCGCACCGACTTCCAGACGGTCGCGTTCCCGGGCAGCCGCCGGCTGCTGGAGGTGGCGCACAGCCTGGAGGAACTCAAGACGATCTGCCGCTGCGGCCGCAAGGCGATCTTCAACGCGCGGAAGATCGACGGCGTGTTCGTCTTCGACGGCGACCAGGTGGCGATCGACGGCGCCTCGGTCTCGTACGAGTCGCTCTGTGGCAACTGCTACCTGCAGGAGAGCCGCGGCGTGCTGAACAACGGCCGCCGGCACTGGCCGGTCGACTCCGCCCCCGCCTACGTCGACGAGCCGGACCCCGACTTCACCTGACCAGCGCCGCACCCGCGCTCCGCCGGTCCGCCCGCCCTGCGGGCGGCCACGACCCAAGGATCTACCGATGAGAATCTCCGTGATCGGCTGCGGCTACCTCGGTGCCGTCCACGCCGCGTCGATGGCTCACCTGGGCCACGAGGTCGTGGGCATCGACATCGACGAGGCGAAGATCGCCTCGCTCTCGGCCGGCCGGCCGCCGTTCTTCGAGCCGGGCCTGCCCGAGGTGCTGGAGTCGGCGACCGCGAGCGGCCGGCTGCGGTTCACCACCGACTTCGCGGCGGCCGCCGACGCCGACGTGCACTTCGTCGCGGTCGGCACGCCCCAGTCGGCGGACGGGGGTGCGGCCGACATGCGGTTCGTGGATGCGGCGTTCGCCTCCCTGCTGGAGCATGCGAAGCCGGGCGATCTGATCGTGGGCAAGAGCACCGTCCCCGTCGGCACGGCCGCGCGCCTCGCCGCGCTGGTCGCCGAGCGGCAGCCGGGAGCAACGCTCGCCTGGAACCCCGAGTTCCTCCGCGAAGGGTTCGCGGTGAAGGACACGGTCAGCCCCGACCGGCTCGTGTACGGCGTCCCGGACGGTGAGGAGGGGGAGCGGGCCGCGCGCCTGCTGGACGAGGTCTACGCCTCCGCCGTCGCGGCGGGGACCCCCGTCATCGTGACGGACTACGCCACCGCCGAGCTGGTGAAGGTGTCGGCGAACGCCTTCCTCGCGACCAAGATCTCCTTCATCAATGCGATGGCGGAGATCGCCGAGGTGACCGGCGCCGATGTGACCCAGCTGGCGGACGCGATCGGGCACGATGCGCGCATCGGCCGCCGCTTCCTGAACGCCGGTGTCGGGTTCGGCGGGGGCTGCCTGCCCAAGGATATCCGCGCGTTCAGCGCCCGGGCCCGCGAGCTGGGCCGTGGGGACTCGGTCCGCTTCCTGGAGGAGGTGGACAGCATCAACCTCCGGCGCCGGACCCGCGTCGTCGAGCTGGTGCGGGAGGAGGCCGGCGGGCTCGCCGGAGTGCGGGTCGGCGTCCTGGGCCTGGCCTTCAAGCCGCACTCGGACGACATCCGCGATTCGCCGGCACTGGAGATCGCCATGCGGCTGGCCGAGGCGGGAGCGGTGGTCCGGGCCACCGACCCGGAGGCGGCCGCCAACGCGCGCCGTCGCGCGCCGCAGGTGGACGTCGTCGAGACGGCCGAGGAGGCCGTCCGGGATGCGGACGTGGTCGTACTCATCACCGAATGGCCCGAGTTCACCGAACTCGACCCGGAGGCGGTGGGGCGTCTGGTGGCGCACCGCACGGTGATCGACGGGCGCAATGCGCTCGATCCCGCCGCGTGGCGTGCAGCCGGGTGGACGTACCGCGGCCTCGGCCGCTGAACCCGGAGCGGACTCGCCCCATTTTGGGGGCCGCCAAAAAAGTGAGGATTTGTTAGATTTGTCGCATGGCGACAGGTCTCACCGAGCCGGACGCACCGCCGCGGCCCCGCGACGCGGTGGCGCCGAGCGTGCCGCGACGCCGGCCGCTGCGGCATCCGGCGACCATCGTCATCCTCGTCGGGCTCGGCGTGCTGCTGCTCTTCTCCATCGTCTGGCTCGGCGTCCGCGGCTACCTGGCGCAGCGCGCCCTCACGGACGCCGTCCCGGCCGCCGAGCAGGTGAAGACGGCGATCGGTTCCGGTGACCTCCCGGCCGCCGAGCGCGCGGCCTCCCAGCTGAGCGATCGCACCCGGCAAGCGGCGTCGCTGACCTCCGACCCGGTGTGGCTGACCGCCGAGGCGGTTCCCTGGCTCGGCCCGAACCTCACGGCTGTCCGGACGGCCGCCGCGGCGTCCGAGAGCGTCGCGACCCGCGTCGTGCAACCCCTCGTGGCCGCGGGCGAGGGTGTGGACCTCCGCGCGCTGGCGATCAAGGACGGCCGGGTCGATCTGGCCCCGATCGTCAAGGCGCAGCCCGCCGTCGCCAAGGCGCGGACCGCCTTCATCGCGGCGCGCGCGAGCGTCGCGGCGATCGACACGGGTGCGCTCGTGAACCCCGTCGCGGGCGGCATCGACCGCCTGCGCGACGTGCTCGGCACGGCCGCACCCGAGATGGATGCGATCGCCAACGCGGCGAAGCTGCTCCCGGCGATGCTGGGAGCGGACGGACCGCGCGACTACCTGCTCGCCGCGCAGAACCCGGCGGAGCTCCGCGCCACGGGCGGACTGATCGGCGCGATCGCCCTCGTCCACGCCGACCAGGGGGCCGTGACCCTCGTGAAGCAGTCGGCCGGCACCTCCATCGGACCGTGGACCGCTCCGATCGCCGACGTGCCCAGCGCCACACAAGGGCTCTACGGGCCGCTGGTGGGGCGCTACCTGCAGGATGCCAACCTGACCCCCGACTTCCCGCTCGCCGCGGCGACCGCCTCCTGGATGTGGACGACCACCAATGGCGGAAAGGTGGACGGGGTGATCGCCGTCGACCCCGTGGTCCTCAGCGGGCTGCTCACCGCCACGGGTCCGGTGACGCTGCCCTCCGGCGACCGGTTGACCTCGTCCAACGCCGTGACGCTCCTGCTGAGCGACGTGTACAAGCGGTACTCCGAGCCGGCGCAGCAGGATGCGTTCTTCGCCTCGGCGGCGACGGCGGTGTTCGACCGTCTGTCGTCCGGCCAGGCGAACGCCAAGAAGCTGGTCAGCGCGCTCGCCGCGGCGGGGGAGTCGCGCCGTGTGCTGATCTGGAGCGCGCACTCCGACGACCAGAAGGTGCTGGGTCAGACGACCTTGGCCGGCGGCCTGCCGCACTCCGATCTGTCCAACGCGGGTATCGGGGTCTACTTCAACGACGCCACCGGCGCGAAGATGGACTACTACCTCGGCACCTCCGTGGCGGCCGGTGCCGCGGTCTGCCGGGCGGACGGCAAGCCATCGACGGTCGTGCGCGTGACGCTGACGAACCGCGCCCCCGCGGATGCGGCGACCGCCCTGCCGGCCTATGTCACGGGGGCGGGGACGTACGGCGTGAGCCCGGGCTCCATCCGGACCCGCGTCTCGGTCTACGGCCCCTCCGGCGGCCTTCTCGCCGCAACGCAGAGCGACGGCGCCAACTACTCGACGGTCGCGGGTGTCGATCGGGGGCGCCCGGTGAGCCTGTTCACCGTGGAGCTGGCGCCTGGGGAGTCGCGGACGGTGACCGTGCAGTTCCTGAACCAGCAGCAGTCGTCGCCGAACCTGAGCGTGGTGACGACCCCCACCCTCCCGGCGGATGGTTCGACCCCCGTTGTGGGGGCGCGGAATGCTGTCGCGCCCATTGTCGTACAGTGCTCCGCCGTCGTAAAGTGAGCATTACTCACCTACCCGACCGTAAGCCGGACCCCATCTGAAAGGCGGGCCGATGTTCAAGAAGATCCTGGCGGCGATCGCCATGACCGCGGGGCTGCTGCTTGCGGCACCCGCGGCTGCGAACGCCGTCGACTACACCAACGGCGCCCAGTGCAAATTCGACGTGAGCGTCGCAGAAGCAGGCGGCACCGCGACCCTCATCTGCATCCCGGGCACCTGGTCGCCCGGCGAGGCGATCACCTGGACGGTGACCGGGCAGGACGGCTCCAGCTTCAAGCTGGCCTCGTTCAGCACCGCCACCAGCAGCCTCCAGTTCGTCAAGCACTCCAACGCCGACGGCAGTGACGTGCTCACCGTGACCCTGCCCTCCACCGCATCCGGCCAGTACAGCGTGGTCGGCGTCGGGCAGAGCAGCGGCCACGAGTGCCCCGCCTCCCTGACGGTCCTTCCGGCCGACCAGGCCAGCACGGTGGTCGACCCGGGCAGCAGCAACGGCCTGGCCCACACCGGCTCCGTCGTGGCCACCTGGGCGGCATGGGCCGGCGGTTCGCTCGTCGTCCTCGGCCTGATCGCCCTCGCCATCGTGGCCTGGGTGCGCAAGCTCAAGACCAGCGCCTGAGGGCTCTCAGCCGCGCGAACGGGATTCCCGGCCGGCCCCCTGCGGGCCGGCCGGGAATCGCCGTGTACGGGGACGTGTTGCACCAGGGGTGACTACGCGCAGCATCCCCCTCAACGTCCTCGACCTCGCCAGCCGTCCCGCGGGCGGCACCAACGCCGACGCCGTCGCCGGCACCATCCGGCTCGCGCAGACGGCGGAACGGCTCGGCTACGACCGGTTCTGGGTGGCAGAGCACCACGGGATGCCGGCCATCGCCTCCAGCGCCCCCGCCGTCCTCATCGCCGGCGTCGCGGGCGCGACCGAGCGCATCCGCGTGGGCAGCGGCGGCGTGATGCTGCCCAACCACGCCCCACTCGTCGTCGCGGAGCAGTTCGGCACCCTCCGGGCGCTGTACGGCGACCGCATCGACCTGGGGATCGGGCGCGCACCGGGCACCGACGGCGCCACGGCGATGGCCCTCCGCCGCAGCACGGAGGGCCTCGGCGTCGACGACTTCCCCCAGCAGCTGCTCGACCTGTTCGGGTTCTTCTACGGCGGGATGAGCGACGCCAACCCGCTGCACAGCATCACGGCGGTGCCGGGGCTCGGCGACGCGCCGCAGGTCTGGCTGCTGGGCTCCAGCGGGTACAGCGCGCAGGTCGCGGCCGCGCTCGGGCTCCCGTTCGCGTTCGCGCACCACTTCGCCGGGGAGAACACGGAGGCGGCCCTCGACCTGTACCGCTCGCGGTTCGAGCCGAGCGACGCCCTCGCCGAGCCGCACACCATGATCGCCGTCAACGTGATCGCCGACGACGACCCCGAGACCGTGCGCGCGCTGTCGCTGCCCGGGCAGCTCTCGTTCCTGCGCATGCGGCGGGGCCTGAAGCCCGAGCCGGTCAGCATCGAGGAGGCGTTGGCGTACGAGTTCAGCCCGGCGGAGGAGGAGTTCATCGCGAGCCGCAACGCGCGCCAGGCGATCGGCACCCCCGACGAGGTGCGGTCGCGGCTGGACGCGCTGCTCGCCTCCACGCAGGCCGACGAGCTGATGGTCTCGTCGGGGGCCGCGACCGTCGAGGGCCGCATCCGTTCGCTGGAGGTCGTGCGGGAGCTGTACCCCGCCGCATGACGGACCGTGACGACGCACCGCGCGGGGGCGGGCGTCGCCGGGTACCGTTGGGCGAAATCCCGGTTCCCAGCCAGAAGGCGGTCCCCACATGTCCCACCCACTCAGAGTGGTCGGAGTGAGCGGAAGCCCCACCCACCCGTCCCGCACCACCGTCCTGGTGGACGAGGTCGCCCGCGCGTACGCCGAGGCGACCGGCGGTGTCGCCCGCACCATCCAGCTCGCTCCGCTGCTGCCCGAGCTCGGCGCGGG
>Ga0209563_100422_pt1 | contig 14868 bp, 20 predicted proteins | sample AraplaCvi_mMF_r2_FD_184271 | JGI IMG/M metagenome (GOLD analysis project Ga0209563, IMG submission 184271) | Arabidopsis root microbial communities from North Carolina, USA - plate scrape CL_Cvi_mMF_r2 (SPAdes) (version 2) | ecosystem: Host-associated > Plants > Roots > Endosphere | place: USA... | reverse complement strand
CGCTCAAGTTTTTCAACCAACAGCTTGGTTTGCGGGCTCTGTCCGTCCTTCGTCATGGCGATGTGCACCAGGCGCTGCAAAATGGGTTCTGAGGCGTTCACCGCGTGGTTCTGCCCGATGACCACGGCGCCACGGAAGGGCGGTTCGCGGGTGTCGTTACCGTTGTTCTTTACACCGGTTGAGCGAACGCTGCGCCCGTTATAGGCGGTCTTCAGTTCGTCCCAGTCGTATTGGCGGGTCTGGCTTCCATCTGATTTTTCGCGCTCTGATTCAATCAACACCACCGGCAGATTCCCGACTTGGGCAAAGTTTCGTGCCCGAGCAACTGGGGTGCCTTTAGTGGGGTCAAAACCTTCGTAGTCGAGGCGTCCGCACAACTTCCAGAGGAATTCGATCAGGGTGGATTTACCGGCGCCTGGCTCACCGATAATTTCCATGAAGGGGTAACTCTTTTGATGCTGCCGGATCTGCTCGGCGAACAATGAGCCGAACCAGAAGGCGAGAGCGACCAGCCCTTTGGCACCGAAGCATTGCCAAATGATGTCGAGCCATTCGGTGTCGAACTTCTCCAGGTCAGTGTTCAGGTTCAAGGTCACTGACTGGCTGAGCGTTTTAATGCTCAAGCGATCCATGTCGAAGAAGTCTTCTTCGTTCAATTTGAAGATTTTACCGTCGCGTACCGCCACATCGCCGTACACGTAAGCGCCGTGTTCGCGGGTATAGCCCGTGAAGTCGATGGTTTGAACGGTCTTAAGAGCGTCGGTTTGTTCCTCAATGAACGCGTCCAATTGCTGCGTTGTGCCGGTGAACATCCCACCGGGGGCAATGCCCAACAGACGCTTTTTGAACTCGGCCGATGAAGAGATCTGAGCGCTGGTGAAAGTGTTTTTAATCGGTGCAGCGTCGTGTGCAAACGTGATCCGGAAGTAATACCAGGACTCGTCTGTGAGCTTGTTTTCCTGGTAGTACAGTGCTTTCGGATTGCAGGTAGCGATCCGCTGCAGCGCGCCGCACTGCTGCATGGCTTTCGCCCGCATTTGTTTATTGTTCAGTTGCTGATCGTCGTGATGCTCGCTGTCCTCCAGTTCCTGAATGGCCTTGTTGTATTTCTCCAGATCAAGCTTGAACCAATACAGGCGATTGCCGAACTCCAGATGAAATTCGCTTCGACGCTTCCAATCGAACATCACCAGTGCTTTTTCGGTAGCGTTCTCAGCGATCAGCAGCGCGCCGTGATGTCGAGCAATGGTGATGTCTTTTTCAATTTGGGCGTCGCGCTTCTCGCCTTCGTCCAGGAACTGCCAACGCTGGTGTAAGTCATTCCAATCGACTTTGCGTTTGTCCCGCTGAGGGATCTGCGCGGCCTCACAGGTAAAGCCTAATTCGCGGGCCATACGTACCCAGCGCTTGGTGTAGGCGTGTGCACCTGGTTCGTTGTCCAATGCCCAAACCAGCTTCGGCAGATTGCCCGGGCGTGCTGTGACCAACGCCTGCAGCGAGTCAGCCGGGAAGGCGTTGGATGACATGGCGGAAACGGCGGCAATGCTATGGTGCACCAGGGCGATGGCGTCAAAGATGCCTTCCACGATCCACACTTCTTTCGCTTCGAGCAGATCCACACAGGGCGGGCACCACCACACCCCCCGGTAACTTTCACCCGGAGCGAAACGCGCTTTCATCTTTCCGAAGCGTGCCGGTTTGTCGATCAAGCGTTCCCAATAGCCACCTTTTTCCAAAGCGAAACGCACCGTCGCGCTGCCTGCGTTGTGCTGAGAGGAGTAGTAGGTGTCTTGCGTGAACCAGCCAGCAATCAACTGGATGTCGAAGCCCCGGCCGAACTCCAGATAGGCGCGGGCTGTGGCCGTTGGTGCACTGTCCGTAGCGGGGGCTCGCTTGCTCCAGTCTTCGAAAAGATCGTCGTAGATCTCCTTGACGTGCATGGTGTGGCCGCACTTTTCAGGGCGACCGCAGATAACCAGCCACGGCTTATCGTGACGTGAATACAGCTCTTTCTTCCTGCACTTGGGGCATTCACCACCGCGCATGTAGTCGGTGCCGGTACGGTGTTTTAGGCCGTAGTCATTTTCAAGGCGCTGCAGGACGTCGGAGCGGAGATCGTCTCTCATGGTTTTTTCACTGTTTTGAGGCTTTGAGTCAGGGCGCCGGCGAGGGCGCCGATCAGGTGTTTTCGAGCGGCCATCACCGGATCGTTCGTGAGGATCGACCTGTGGCGCAGCCCTTCGGGGATCAGGCGGTAATGGTCGGAATACCAAAGGTCATTGAGGCTGAGACGGTACTGCTCGCGCAGGTTGGCCAAGAGCGCTTCGGCCTGCACCGGTGGCAGTTTTGCGTTGATGTTCAGGGCGTTTTCCATCGTCAAACCTCAATTTCGGGCGCAGCTCACCCAAACCCATGGGAATGGGGGGATTGGGGATTTAGTGGTAGGTGTTACGGAGTGGTGACGCGAAAGCGCCCGTTGTCCGGTGCGTTGAGGATGCGTTCATAAATCAGGCTGACGGGAATGGCCCAAACCTCACCGGTGCCTGTGTCAGTGATAACGGTGTGTGTCGGTGTGCTGGTCATTACATCCAGTCGCTGCCGATCGCTGACAACAGACAAATCGCTGTAGGCCAGGTGAACCATTTTTTCAGCTGTCGGAGTGAGTACGTCGAAGTCCGCGACCAAGTGCTGCACAGTTCGTTTAATCAGTTGTTGATCGTCGCTCAGGTGTTCGCACCGGTGCCGTTCAAGAAACACCGACGCGGCAGCTTTGAGCATGTCCTGATATTCCTGTACTGCAGGCAGATTGTTCATTGGGCTTTCCCTGAGCGGTAAAGAGCTATTGCGGCAAGCACTTCGGCGTGCCGTGCAGCAACGTGTAGGTTGTGAGCGTCCAGAATCAGTTCGGCTTCTTCTTCGCTGATTGAACCGTCCTCCAGCGCCTTGGCGATCGCCTGGTCGACACAACCGCGTTTTGCCGCTACCTGCAGTGATCGAGCGTATAGCTCGACGTTGTCTAGCGATTCAGGATCAGCCACTGGAACGAACAACCCGCCGTACATTGAGGCGACGTAGTTGGGGAAGTGGTGAGTTCCGCAGTCCTGCTCAAGCATGAAAACCTGAGAGTCACTGAGAGGACTGCATCCGGCGTTTTCGTAGGCATGGTTGTCGAACTTCTTGAGCTTCAGCCCCAATCGTGCAGCGGCGGCTTTGCGTCCGCCGGCATAGCTGCGGATGATCTCGCTCATGACTTCTTTGCGAGTGTCTAGGATCGGGCTTTTCATCTTCTACTTTTCCCTGTTGAGCGCTGCCGCTACTGTTCAACCACACCTTTTTTTACGCCGAGCAATACTGCGGCGCGGTGTGCCTCCCCACGGCGACATTTGCTTTGTCCACTCAGCACTGCGTAAACGGTACTGGGACTCAGGTTGTGTAAAAGTGCAAAGTCCTTGGCGGATTGTCCGCGCTTCTCCAATGCTTCCCGCGCTCTGTCGCGGGCTTGCTCGCTGATGCTTGTCTTCGGCATAGTGCAAATCCATGCAATTTCATGTGGTGTGAAATGCAGAATGATGCACTTTGATGCATTTGTAAATATTTGGGATGAATGATTTTGCATCTTTCTGAAGATATTGGTTCTCGCCTGCAGGAAGAGCGCAAGCGCTGCGGTATGACTCAAGCCGAGCTTGCAGACGCGATTGGCGTAGTGAAAAGAACACAGGCCAATTACGAGGCAGGGACAAGCGATGCGCCTGCGCCCTACCTGAGCAAGGTTGCAGCGAAATTCGGTTTCGACATCCCTTACATCCTGTCCGGGACTCGAACAAACCTGGCTGAAAGTGCTTTGGACGATGTCGAGAACCGAATGATTGTTCAGTTTCGAAGCATTCCGGAAGATGATCAAAAGGCTATTCGCCGCATCCTCGAAGCCATGGCCGACGACGCCGCCCGGCACCGTTCTTAAATCGCAACAAAGCCTTTCATCCATTGGGATGACTCCGATTCCAATGCCGTTTGCTACGCCCCATAAAGCCATTTCAGCAATGCACTTTATGGAGTAGTAAGCATGTTGGATCGCAAGATGAACGATCGAACCGCGTTCGAGAAAACCGAGTTCGATACGTCTGGACTCACAAATATCGAGCGTCGTTTGATCGATCTCTATCGACGGTTGAGCCAGGTGGAGCAGCAGCAAGTCCGCCGAGTTGCCGAGATACTGGCTGTAAATCCAAAGGAGCCAGTAGAGGGCTGAATCTCAGTCCTTGAGTGATCCCGATCGCCGACGCTTCCGCGTTGGCGGTTTGTACCTACGCCACCGCCTGCGACCCTAATTGCTCGAACAGCTCCCGCTGCTTCGCCCTGGGCAACTCGCGAAACCGATCGATCAACATGCGTTCGAAGGTCTGCGAAGACGGACTGAGCGTGTGTGAGAACGTCAGGTTCGACACCCACGTATGCCCGCACCTTGCGTCCAGGCATTGGCAATACAGCTTCACAAACTCCGTTGTTACCTCTTCCCGTGAAGCAATTCGGCCCTTGTGGCCGCACTTGCATACAACTCTCATTGTGTCCCTCCCCAGGGGCAGCTGATCGCCTCCATATTGCCACAATATGTAGTGGCTTTCTCTCCACTTGCTTATTCATGTAGTGGTATCAACTGCTTCATGACCAGACTTCCAGCTAAAGCGCCTGTCTTCTCGCAACTTGTTATTAAGCTGGTCGAACAACTGGCAGATCGGCCGGATTTCGTTGCTGGTGTACACGCGATCGATCTTTTCGATGTCGCCGAATCCACCGGTGTTTTCCGGGATGATGCCTGCCAGCGCCGGGTTCATCCGCCAGGCCGCGATGACATCGTTTCGAGTGATGTTCTTCACTTTCTCCAGCTCGTCTTTCGCCTGGAAGTCGCCCACCGGGATGATCTGGATGGCGTTTTCCTTACCGTTGGGGATGTTGACGAACATCGATCGGAAGTTGCCCACACCCTTGCTCGCGCTGATTTGGGCGCGCAGCTCGTCTTCGTCCTCTTCGGTCAGGTCGGGGTCGTTGGTGTAGAAGATGTAGCCGGCGTGCGCACCGTTGCTGTAGTAGCGCCGGCGGAAGAGGGTAGCGGCCTCATTTAGCAGCAACGCCTGCAGACCTCCCAAGTAATCTGGAATCCCGTAAATGTTCTGTTCCACGTCGTAGTCCAGGACGTGGGAGATCTCGTGCGCCTCGAACTCCATTTCCTTGTTGTCGGGCAGCAGCATCACGAAACCGCCGTCGACCTTTACACGCATGTTGATCGCCGGCAGGTGCTGAAGCTCCAGCACCTGGCCGAATGCGTTGGTGTCGTTGTAGAAGTACGCTTCGCCAAACACCATGTAGTCCAGTCCGGCACGCCCCATCGTCTCCGTGCTGCAGCCAGCCGAAGCGATGAACTCACGCAATAGCAGGTTGCGCTTGAACTTCGGAATGGCGCCGTGGTGAGCGTTGGCGCGTAACAGCTTCGCCAGGCCGCCCCGTGATACCGGCGGCTTGTAGATTTTGCCGTCGTCGCTGGGGAACACGCCCACGTATTCGCCGATGTTGCCGGACAGCACCTGCTCCGGTTCCCCGAATGTAAACGAACGCATCGGCTGCTGCTGTGGTTGGGCTACGTGGTGCTTTCTGCGTTTGCGGTTGGCCATGGCTGCTCTGGTTACTCGTGACGTAGCGGCTACGACGCCGCTTGTTGGTGTTCAAAGGTTCGTTGGACAGGGCGTGCATCACCGCCCAGGCAATGTCGGCGTGACCGGTGGCTTCGGTACGGGATGCGCTGTAGGTGATCTGGCCGCTGTTGGTGGCGCCGCGCTTGATGGTCAGGAAGGCTTGGGCGATATCCGTCCATCCGGCGTCCCACTCGATGCGACTGCCTTGAATCGTGTCCTGGGCTTTCAGTACCAGGGCGTTTTTCGCTTCTAGGCTGTAGTGAATCGGTGTCGCCTTTGCGTAGAAGTCGCGCACCAGGTCGAACACGCCGTACCCCACGCCGGTGACATCGATGCCGATGTGCTGCACGTTGAAGCGCTCGGTCAGCTTCTTGACCTGCGCGGCCTGGTAGGTAAACGAATGGCCCCGCCAGCTGTGCTTCTCCAGGATCCGGAACTTCGCCCCGGGTTCGAGAGGTGGCGCGATGACCACACAGGTGGCGTCGTCGCGCGTACGACTCGGGTCGTACCCCAGCCAGACTGGGCTGTTGCCGAACGGACGATCCAGATCCGGGTTGTAGTCCTCCCACAACGACAGATCCGAGTAGCAGCGCTCCAGATCCTTGAGACTGAACGCGCTTTGGGTGCTGTCGATGAACTTGCAGTAGAACAGCTGCTGAAACTTGTCCTCGTCGTACTCCAGCTGCAGCTGCTCGAGGTCGAACAAATCGCAGCCGCCGGCGATCGCATCGTCCAGAGTGATCGTTTTGCGCCACTGGCCGTCCGGACACAGCGCGCCCTGTGTGTATGCCGTTTCGCTCGGCCACACACCGCCGGCCTTCTTGCCGCGCTTGCTGTTGCGGAACTCTTCGCCCGACCAGAACGGGTACGCCTGGTGCGACACAGCGCTGGGCGTCGAGAAATAGGTTTTGCGCCACTTCTTGTGGGTGCCCATGGCGCTGGCCACGGTGCTGAGTTTTTCGAAGTCGCGAATCCAGAAATATTCGTCCACGTAGACGTGGCCGTGGTAGCCCTGGGCGGTGCTGCTGTTGGTGCTGAGAAATCGTAGTTCGGCGCCGTTGCTCAGGGTGATCGGGTTACCGGTCAGCTCAATATCAAACCATTGCTTGGCGAACTGGATGATGTAGCTGCGGAAGATCTCGGACTGCGACCGGCTGGCCGACAGGAACACCTGGTTATCACCGCTCAACACGGCGTCCATGAACGCTTCGCCGGCGAAGTAGTAGGTCAGGCCGACCTGACGGCTTTTGAGGATGTTCCGGACACGGCGGGTCAGCGGGTTCTGTTTCGCCTCGAACAGCTCTTTCTGGTAGCCGTACATTTTCGAGATGAACTTATCCAGGAAGTCCACTTCGGTCAGGCCGCTGATGTCGTTCTTTGCCTTCTTTTCGCGTTTCTTGCCGCCGCCTTCGCCACGCTCACGGCGTTGACCAGGCTGACGTTCACGAGGCTCGCCCGGACGATCTGTTGCCGCCGCCGGCGTAGGTTTGGCCACGAGCTTTTTCAGTCGCTCAAGCAGGCTTGTCAGCCGCTCCAGTTCGTCCAGTTCGGCTTTAGTCAGCGGCTCGATCTTCTCCAGAATCAAGGTGATTCGTCGGTTGACGGCGCTCAACGGTTCTTCGTCCGTCAGCATGTCGTCCCAGCCGCCTTGGCGGATCCAGTAGTAGACGATTCGGATGTTGGGCAGCTTCAAATGCGCCTGGATTTCCTTCACCGAACAGCGGCGCAGGTAGAGGCGTTTTGCGGCTTCTTTGACTTCGGTCGGGTAGTTCATGGGCCGCAGTCTATGCGGCGAAAACGCCGGAAACGCGGGGTTAAATCCCATCATTCGCCTATATCGAGAAAATAGGAGATCGCCGAAAACCAACCGTTTGTTTGGGGCAAATCGGCTCCCTATCGTGGCGGCTCATTCAGTGATTGAGCGCAGTTACCCACCATGCCCCGTTCCCTTGTCTCCTACTGGAAACGTGTTGCCACCAGCGGCCCGACCGTCGATGGCCGCGAGATCCTTCCCCAGGAACTGCGCGACATCGCCGAGACCTACACGCCTGCCAAATACACGGCGGTGATCTGGTGCGACCACGAACGCTGGCCGGGTTCCCACGGCACCGTTTTTGCCGTGCGTTTGGTTGAAGAGGGTGAGGATCTGGAGCCTGGCCAGATCGCGCTGGAAGCTCAGCTGAAACCGAACGATCGACTTCTGTACCTCAACGACCAGGGCCAGAAGCTGTTCAGCAGCATTGAAATCACCCCAAATTTCGCCGGCAGCGGAAAGGCCTATCTGACTGGCCTGGCGGTGACTGATTCGCCGGCGAGCCTCGGCACGCAAGAGCTGTATTTCTCCAATCGCACCAGCCGCGCCGCGTACTACGCCGCCTCGCAAGAACTCGGCCCCCTGCGCGAAACCGAGCCGCAGGGCGAGATCGGGCGCCTTGCCGCCATGTTCACCCGCCTGTTCAAGCGTTTCGGCATTGAAGACACGCCCACCGAAACCACCCCGCAAACCCCAACCGAGAGCAAACCCCCAATGGATGAAGCTACCGCAACGGCTTTGAAAGCCCTGCTGGCCCAGCTGCTGGTCGTCGCTGCCGGCATTCAGGCCGTGATTGAGCCTGCCGCCGAAGACGCACCAGAACCCGATCAAGCCCCGATCGATGACGTCAGCACGGCTGTCGACGAGATCGTCACCACTGCCGAGGAACAGCGCGAATTCAAGCGCAACGGCGGCGGCAACAAGGCAGTGCTTGCAGCGCTGACCAGCCTGCAGAAGCAGTTCACCGCGCTGCAGAACACCTCCACCGGACGTCAGTTGCCGCGCAATTCCGGCCCGACTGACAAGTCCAAAGCGCGGGTGCTCTGACCATGGCTCGTTCCCTGAGCGCCTACGGCGCCAAGATGTACGCCGAAATGCAGCTGGCGATCGCCGAGACATACGGTGTCGAGCTGGCCAGCAAGATGTTCTCTGTTGAACCGTCGATCGCCCAGGAACTGAACGAGGCTATCACCGCCAAGTCGGACTTCCTGCAACGCATCAACGTCATTCCGGTGACCGAGATCAAGGGCGAGAAGGTGTTTATTGGCGTGTCTGGCCCGGTGACAGGCCGCACCAACACCAAGACCACCGACCGCGTGGCGAAGGACGCTTCGGCGCTGGATAACAGCACCTACGAACTGTCGTCGACCGAATCGGATGTGGGCCTGCCCTACGCGAAGATCGATGCCTGGGCCAAGTTCCCGGACTTTCATCAGAAGTATTCGGCTGCTGTGCAGAAACAGATCGCCCTGGATCGCATCATGGTCGGTTTCCACGGTGTGAAAGCGGCTGCGCAGACCGATATCGAAAACTATCCGATGCTGCAGGACGTGAACAAAGGCTGGCTGCAGCAACTGCGCGAGCAGGCGCCGCAGCAGGTTCTCAAGGAAGGCAATACACCTGGCAAGGTCACCATGGGGCCGGGTGGTGATTACGAGAACCTGGACGCCCTGGTGCATGACACCAAGCAAATGGTGGACGAGCGTCTGCGCGACAGCGGCGACCTGGTAGCGATCATCGGCACCGACCTGCTGGCCGCTGACAAGGCCAAGCTGTATGCCAAGCAGGGCGACACCCCGACCGAGAAAGAGCGCATCGAGGACGCCCAGGTGATCGCCACCTACGGCGGTCTGCCGAGCTTTAGCGTTCCGTTCTTCCCGGTCAACGGTGTGCTGGTCACCAGTTGGGACAACCTGTCGATTTACTTCCAAGACTCCAGCTGGCGCAAGCAAACCGTGGACAACCCGAAACGTTCCCGCGTCGAGGATTACAACAGCCGCAACGAGGGCTACGTGATCGAGCAGCTGGAAAAGATCGCGCTGACCGAAAACGTGGAGCTGGTGAAGTGAGCCTGGCCCTTGCCCACAAGCGCCGCATTTTGGCTCAGGGAACTGCTGCAGTGATCGCTGCTGCAGCGGCACCGCTGGCGTATTCGCCGGCGGAAGCCCTGAGCAGCCCAGCCAACGCGAAAAAACACCTGCTGCTGATGCAAGCCTCGCTGGATGAAGACCTGAAGCGCTTGAGCGATTTAAAGAACTTGGCGAGCAAGCAAACGCTTAAGCGAACCGAGTTGCTGCCCAAGTACCAGGACTTTATCCAGCGCTACATGGATTCGGGCCTGATGATGCAGAACCCCGTCCTGGTGCAGGTGATGGTCTGGCTGTTCGACACCGAGCAGTTCGAAGACGGTCTGGAACTGGCGGACTTCGCGATTGAGCAGGGCCAGGAGATGCCGGAGCGCTTCAAGCGCAACGTGCAGACCTTCGTGGCTGACGCGGTGATCGAATGGGCCTTCCGTGAATACAACGCCCAGCGCAGTCCGGAGCCGTACCTGTCCGACCTGCTACCGCGTGTCGACGGTGAATGGGATCTGCCCGAACAGATTCCGAGCAAGTACCACAAGTTGATTGGCATGCGCGCCATGGAGGCCGAGCAGTGGGAAACGGCGCTCAAGCACCTGGAGCGATCTACCGAGTTGCACGCCAAGGCCGGCAACGAGACACGCATTGCGAAGTGCCGTAAGGCGATCGCCAAACAAACACCCGCCGTTACTGGCGCCCAATAACCGACTACCCCCCCCAGCGGGGAACTGTGGACGTGTGTCTGCCATTCATGGACAGCCCCACGAAAAACAGTCTCCCCGCCCTAATTCGAGCGGTCAGCAATGAGCTTTTCCGGGAAACCCACCACCATCGTGGAACAGGCGATCGAGAACGACGGCTTCTGGCCGAACCTCTCCGTGGCCGAGTTCCAGAAAGGCTATCGCCTGCCGGCGGAGTTCCTGGGCGACCTGCTGACCGACGCCTTGTTTATCGCGATGGCTGAGATCAATACCGATCTGGCCAAGCTCAAAACCAGTTGGCTTGCGGCGGGCATTGCCGCCGTGGAAACAGCCGATCCGATGCTGCTGCCTGAACGAGCGTTCAAGGCCAAGCTGTACAAGCGCGCCGTATATTGCCGCGCCAAGGCCAGCGCCCTGCAGCAGTTCGCCACCGTGACACGTCGCGAGAGCGCCGAGAACAACGGCAAGGAAGCGCCGGAGCGTGAAGACACGTTTCTGGCATTCAGTCAGCAGGCTGTGCGCGCCCTGCAGGGCCGTGGCCGCATTACGGCGAAGTTGCTATGACCAAGCTGCAGGCGTTGACCGCCTACCTGCTGGAACGGCGCCTGGTCGAGCCTGAACAACTCGACAGTTTCACCGAGCAGGTAAGGCTGTCGCTGATCTGGAAACCCGACGTCGGCGGCATGCACTTCGCGGACATGCACTATCGCGCCGCGATCGTTCTGGAGCGCTTCGCCGACCATCCGGCGCGCCTGATGGCCTTGGTCGGCAGTTGGCTGGAAAACCACGACACCGATCGCGACCGCCACGAACTGCCGGCGCCGGAATTCGCCGTGGAGCCCCTGGACAGCGATCTGTTCGACGTGGAAGTCACGCTGGAATTCGTCGAGCCGCAGTATCTCTCTGAAGAACCGGACGGCGAGATCCAAGCCTTCGGCAAGACCTGGGCGTTCATCCCGTTTGACCTGTGGGTCGCTGAGCGCGGCGAGGTGGCCACCAGTGGCGGGGCGTAGCACGTTCGAACTCGACGTGCGCGGACGCCTCGGCGTGCGTGAGCAACTGGCGTTGCTGGCTTTGCCGCCGCAATTGCGTCGGCGTTTGCTGAACCAGGTGACCAAGCGTGTGCGGACGATGAGCCGCAAGCGTCAGCGCGCCCAGCAGAACGTGGACGGTTCAGCTTTCGCGCCGCGCCAAGGTGACGGCAAAGGCAAAAAGAAGATGGAAGCGGGCCTGGCCAAGCTGATGGTGGTCACCAGGCTGACGGCTGATGAAGCGGAACTGGGCTGGAAAAACGCCCTGACCCGATGGGTCGCCGCCCAGCAGCACAACGGTGTCAGCGAGCGCCGCACGGCCGCGCAGATGCGCCGCTGGAACAAAACCCCGCCGGGACTTGCGGCCACCGAGAAACAAGCCAAGCGCCTGTGCCGGTTGGGTTTTCGCGTGCGCCAAGTTGGCAAAAAGAGCCTGACCAGGCCGTCGGTGGCGTGGATTCAGGAGCATGTGAACTACGCCAAGGCGGGCTTGCTGATCCGCATCCTGGACGAACAGCGCAGCGAGTCGTCGGGCGCGCAGAGCTGGGAAATCACTTTGCCGAAACGCCAGTTCATCGGCGCCGAAACCGAACGCGACACCGACCTGCTGATTAGTCAGGTGTTGCAACAAATCCTAACTTCACCCCGCTAACGAGGCACTGCATGGCACTCGGTCAAGTCACCGTCGACAATCTCAATCTGGGCCAGGGGCCAGTGAGCGAGATTGAGCGTTACTTTCTTTTCATCGGCCCCGCCGGCAAGAACGTCGGGCAGATCCTGCCGCTGAACATGGACAGCGACCTGGACGTCCAACTGGGCGTCCCGGCAAGCGACCTGAAAACCCAAATCACCGCCGCCCAGCTCAATGGTGGCCAACGCTGGGCGTGCGTGGCGGCTCCGATCGCCGCCGAGGGCGATTGGGCCAGCGCATTGGAAAAGGCCCAGCAACAGGGCTACTCCGTCGAAGCCGTGGTGATTACCAACCCGGTCACCACTGCCGCTGAATTGTCGGCCATGCATGACGCGGCGATCGCCCTGAACAACACCTACGGGCGCCGCGTGTTCGTCATGGCGTCCGTGCCTGGCATCACCGCCGAACAGACCTGGGCGCAGTACGTCAGCGAGCGCAAAGGGCTGCTGGCCAATCTGGCGGCGCCGCGTGTGCTGGTCGTGCCGCAACTGCATGGCAATGACCTGGGCGTGCTGGCCGGGCGCTTGGCCAACGCTTCTGTGAGCATCGCTGACAGCCCCATGCGTGTGGCCACCGGTGCCGTGCTGGGCCTCGGCCCTGTCCCGATCGATGGCGACAAAGTCCCGCTGACCTCGGCTGTGCGCAGTGAACTGGATCGAGCGCGCTACTCGGTTTCGCAGACTTATCCCGATTACCCGGGCGTGTACTGGGGCGACGGCAACATGCTGGACACCGCCGGCAGTGACTTTCAGGTCGTGGAATACCTGCGCATCACCGACAAGGCCGCTCGCCAGATCCGCCCGCTGCTGATTCGCCGCGTGGCCGATCGCCGCCTGAACAACACCCCCAACAGCATGGCCGTCAACACCAACCAGTTGATGGCGCCGCTGCGTGCCATGGCCAAGTCCACCACGTTCGCGGGTCAGGTGTTCCCCGGTGACATCGAGCCGCCGAAGGATGGCGACCTGGTGCTGACCTGGGAGACGAAAACCAAGGTCGCGGCCTACATCAAGCTCAAGCCCCACAACTGCCCGAAAGACCTGACCGCGAACATCGCGTTGGATCTTTCCACCGACAAACAGGAGTAACGCCCCATGGCGAAGATTGGCGGCAAGAACTTTGACGTGAGCCTGGGCGATATCGCGCTGCACGTCGAAAGCTGCACTTTGGATATCACCGACAACTCTGCAGTGGCCCAAACCCGGGGCGTGCCAGACGGCACCGTGGACGGTGACGTGGCCGCTGCCGGCGAATTCGAGCTGGATACCACCAACTTCAATCTGCTGATCGACGCGGCGCGCTCGGCGGGCAGCTTCCGAGGCCTCAAACCCTTCGATGCGGTGTTCTTCGCCAAGGCCGGCGAAGACGAGGAACTGCGGGTGGAAGCCTTCGGATGCAAGGTGAAGCTGTCCAGCCTGCTGGCGATCGATCCGAAGGGCGGCGAGAAGTCCAAACACAAGGTTCCGTTCGACGTCACCAGCCCGGATTTCATCCACATCAACGGCGTGCCTTACCTGGCTGCGACCGAGATCGAGGGGCTGCGCTGATGGTGGACTGGTTCGACCGTGCCCAGGAGCTGGAGCAGCGCCAACGTGACCAGGCGATTAAAGCCCAGCTGAGCAAGCCTGTGCCGGTCGGGCCGAGCCTGACCCATTGCCAGGACTGCGACAAACCTATTCCGCCGGCGCGTCAGGCGCTGGGCGGCATTAAGCGGTGTGTCCCGTGCCAGACGGATGTCGAGAAGAGTAAACGCCGATGACCACTGAAACTTCGCGTCTGGGAACGCTGGAGCGGCAACTCGCCGTGATCGAGCACCGCATGAACGAGTTTGAAGGTCGTCACGACACCGTGCCGACTCGCGTGACCAAGCTTGAGCAGCAATTCGAAAACATGACTGGCCAGCTCAAGGAACTGAACAAGGGCCAGCAGGCGTTGACCTTGGCGGTCAACGTGATCGGCTCCAAGGTCGGGCGCTTGCTCACGATTCTGACGCTGGTTGGCGCCGTGCTGCAGATGGTCGTGCCGGCACTGCTGCGCGTGTGGTTCCCATGAGTCTGCGCGGCAGGATCATGGCCGGCGTGATCGCGCTGGCCAGCACACCGCTGGTGATCTTCCTGGGCACCTGGGAAGGCAACGGCCAGAACACCGTTTACGCGGACAAGCTCGCCGGCGGACTGCCCACGGTTTGCAAAGGCATCACCCGGTTTACGAGTCCGTACCCGGTCGTCGTCGGCGACTACTGGTCACCTGCCAAGTGCGCCGAGGTGGAGCAGCTGGTGATCCGCAAAACGCAGCTGCAGCTGGCTGAGTGCATCACGAACCCGAACGTGGGACAGAACCCGTTCGACGCACTGACCAGTCACGCCCACAACTTCGGCGTGAGCAGCACCTGCGCCAGTCGAGCGGTCGCGCTTATCAACGCCGGTCGCATTGCCGAAGGCTGCAAGGCGCTTGCCTGGGCGCAGGACGGCAAGACGCCGGTGTGGGCCTTTGTGACGGACGCCAAGGGCCAGAAACGCTTTGTTCCCGGCCTGCACAACCGCCGGCTGGCCGAATCCCGGCTGTGCGCGGAGGAGTTGTGATGCTGCGCGAAGCCTTGTTCCTGGTCGTGCTTTGCCTGGTTGCCTGGGTCGGTTTTGACGTACTGGAACGCCAGCGCGACGACGCCAGGCGCGAGCGCGACAGCGCGAAATGGGAGGCCAGCGGCCTGCGCGAAGCGGCACGCATCAGCGGCGAAATGCTCGCCGAGCGGGACGCGATCGACCAACGAAACACCAAGGAACTGACCGATGCACGCACTGAAAACGAACGCCTGCGCCGCGCTATTGGCGATGGCACTGGTCGGCTGTACGTCAGCGCCACCT
>Ga0209563_100416_pt1 | contig 15040 bp, 16 predicted proteins | sample AraplaCvi_mMF_r2_FD_184271 | JGI IMG/M metagenome (GOLD analysis project Ga0209563, IMG submission 184271) | Arabidopsis root microbial communities from North Carolina, USA - plate scrape CL_Cvi_mMF_r2 (SPAdes) (version 2) | ecosystem: Host-associated > Plants > Roots > Endosphere | place: USA... | reverse complement strand
TCACGCGCTCGCGCGTGGCATCGGAATGCCGCGCCCACAGGATCATCGCGATGGTGCCGAACAGATAGGGGATCGCGGTGACGAAACCGGTCTGCGCATTGGTGAGACCGAACGCCTTGACGATCTGCGGCAGCCAGAACTGCATGCCGTAGAGCGCACCGACGAAGCCGAAATAGATCAGGCTCAGCATGATCACCTTGGGCGAGGACAGCGCTTGCCCGAGCGTCAGATGCTTCACGGCCTGCTTGGCCGCGATCTCGGCGTCAAGCTTCGCCTTGAGCCAGGCCTTCTGCTCGGGCGAAAGCCAGTCCGCCTTCTCCGGCTTGTCGGTGAGATAGAACCAGGTGACGATGCCGAGCAGCACCGAGGGGATGCCCTCCAGAATGAACAGCCACTGCCAGCCCTTCAGGCCCATCGCGCCGTCGAGCCCGAGCAGCAGGCCCGAGACCGGCGCGCCGATCACGGTCGAGACCGGCACGGCGATGGCGAAGGCCGCGAGGAAGCGCGCGCGATATTCGGCCGGATACCAGTACGTCAGATAGAGGATGATGCCGGGGAAGAATCCGGCTTCGGCGACGCCGAGCAGGAAGCGCAGCACGTAAAAGCTGGTGACGCCGCTCGTGAGCGCCATCAACGCCGAGATGATGCCCCAGGTCACCATGATGCGGGCAATCCAGCGGCTCGCGCCGAACTTCTCCAGCGCCAGGTTGCTCGGCACCTCGAAGATGAAATAGCCGATGAAGAAGATGCCGGCGCCCCAGGCGAAGATCAGCGGCGTGAACTTCAGCTCGGCATTCATGGTCAGCGCGGCGAAGCCGAGATTGACGCGGTCGAGATAGGAGAAGAAGTAGGCCAGCACCAGGAACGGTATCAGGCGCCAGGAGATGGCGCGGATGGTCGAGGTCTCGATGGCGCTCTTGGCAGCGCCGGCATAGGTCGTGGTCTGGCTCATGGCTTTCCCCCGGGTTATTGCTTTTGTGAGCTGATCCGGGGTTTTCAGCATCGCGGGCAAAGAGTCAATGGAGCAAGCGGGGCAAAGGCGTGCTAACGCCGTACCCACTATTTCTCTTCACTTATTGCGATGGTGGGCACGCTCCGCTTTACCCCCTAGGAGATCGGCGCCTTGGCGAGCAGCCTTCAATCCGCCAATTGAAACCGCGCAAAGCGATCAAGTTCTTCCTCAATCGCACGCTTCAGCTCCCTGCGCCCTGCGGTCTTCTTCCCCTGCCCGACCCAGGTCCATTTCTGCATCAGCAGCTTCTTTGCCTGCCGGTCGGTCTTGAGGTCGAGCGCGGCAACGATCTCGTCGCCGACCAGCACGGGCAGTGCGAAATAGCCGAGCTTGCGCCTGGCCTTCGGCACATAGGCTTCGAACAGATGATTGTAGCCGAAGATGAGATTGGTGCGCTTGCGCTGGATGATCAGGGGATCGAACGGCGAGAGGATGTGGACGAGGTCCGGCGACACTTCGCCGGGCTCCAGCGCCGCGGGCGCGGCCCAATGCTCCTGCTTGCCGGCGCCGTCGATCGCGACAGGCACGAGCTCGCCGCGGCGGACACGTGAGGCGATCAGGCCCGCCACCGCCTGCTTGCTGGGCGCATCGAGGTGGCAGATCGAATCCAGGCTGACCACGCCCTGTGAGCGCAGCGCGCGATCGAGCAGATAGGCCGTGATCTCTCGCGCCGACGCCGGCTTCGGCAGCCCGTCCCAGCCGAAATGACGCGTCATCAGCTCGTAGGTCTTGAGCATGCCCTGGCGCTCGCTGACGGTCGCGACGCCGGTATAGAAGGCGAGCTGCAACGCGCGCTTCGAGGGCTTTCGGCTCTGCCAGAGGTGCTCCTTCTCGGTGAGCACATCGTCCTCGATGTCGCGGATGGTCAGCGGGCCGGCACGCAGGAGCCGCATCACCTTGCGCGTGTCGGCCGGCGTCACCGAGGCGTACCATCGGTGGCCCTCGCGCCGGTGCTCGCGCATCGCCGGCAGGAAGAAGCGAAAATCGTTCGAGGGAACGTAGGAGAGTGCATGCGTCCAGTATTCGAACACGCTCCTGTCGACGCTCTGGGCCTGGCGCAGGTCGGCGCGACGGTAGGACGGAATGCGGCTGAACAGGATGTGATGATGACAGCGCTCGATCACGTTGATGGTGTCGATCTGCACATAGCCGAGATGGGCAACTGCATCCGCCACCGCCTGCGCACCCTCCCCGAACGGCGTACGCTCATCCAGCCGCTGGGCATGCAGCCAGATATGCCGGGCCTGTGTCGTGGTGAGCGGGATCGGTTTCAGCGCGCGTGACATTGCAGACGGCAATGTAGCTGGATTCGCGCGACGGAAAAGGAGGGACCAAGGGAGCGGCCCAAGAAAAGCCGCGCTGCCAACTGCTGACAGCGCGGCTGGATCATGCGCGCGGCCCGCGCCTATTTCATCGATATCGCCTTCTGCGACTTCATGTAGTGCATGCAGGCGCTCTTCATCTTGCCATTGCTCATGTCGGTGTTGGCCATGGCCATTTCCTTGTTCGCCGCCATCTTGGCCGGCGTGTCGGGTGTGCCGCCCATCATGGCGGCGGACTTCATCATGTTGTCCTTGGTGCATGCCATCATCGCGGCGGATGCGGGTGACAGGGAAAAGGCGAATGCACCAACGACTGCGGCGGTGAGCAAGATCCTCATCGAAAAGTCTCCTCCGTAAAAAAACAAACCGGCGCCACGCCGGTATTCGTTAGTACGTTTCTCCAGAGAGAACGTTTCGCGGAGAATAAAATTTCTCGTCGCTGCGGTGCGAAGGTGGAGGGATCAGCGCACGCCCTTGGGTGCCCCGGAGCGGTCGCCAACGCTTCCCGTAGCCATGTCCTGCTCGCACGAGGCCTTGCCGCGCGCCTCCGCCTGGCAGCGATAGACGCTGCCGGTGAGGCGGTCGACCAGCCACATGTTCTCGTCGTTCGGGCCATCGAGGCCGACATAGCGGCCAGTCAACCCGCTGATCAGCGTCGACAGCAAGATCGCCACCGCAATCATCGCCGCTCCGACGTAGATGGGCATCGAACTCAGGGACACAGTCCGATCCGGCGGGCCGCTGCGATAGAACTGGTAGTCACTCGGCCTCGGCACTGTGCGGAACTCGGCTCCACTTGTTCACGACTAGCGGTGAAAGGCTCTGCTAGGCGTGCATCTGGCCGAAAGCTTGTTCACGGGCAGGCCATGCCGCGACCGCTTTGCGACGATCGATGTGCGCAGGTTTCCAAAGCAAAAGCGGCTCGATCTCGGGTCGCTTCGCATCTTGCGGCTCTTCACGTCACCGCCGGAACAGGCCGCCCATCATGTGACCGAAGAGATTGCCGGGGCCACCCATGCCGCCTCCGCCGTGCGCGCGGCGGCTGCCACCGCCAGAGGAGCGGCGGCGCGCGGGCTCATCAGTGGAATCCTCAGAGGCCACGCGGCTGGAGACGATCTCGGACTGCATCGCCTTGTGCTGGAGCTTGTTGAGATAGCCGGTCGTGGGGTAGCCGCGCGCGGCCTGCCAGCGCCTGATCACGGACCGGGTCTCCTCGTCGAACTTGCCGGTCGCCTTGATGTCGAAGCCGAGACCGGTGAGGCGGCGCTGCACGTCGCGGCGCTGGTTCTTGTCGAGACCAACCTGGTCTTCGGCGATCTGGTCAGCCGTATCCGTGAAGGTCGCGGGATCGATTCCTGCGGTGAGGTTGCGTGTCATCGTGGACGGACCGTCCTGGAGCGCGGCGATGCGAGCAAGCGCCAGCGGCTTGAAGGTGCCGTTCGGATAGTTGGTAAGATAGGCGTTGAGCTCCTCGACCTTGTTGGTGTCCTTGATCGAGCGCCAGAACTCGAGCTCGACTTCGCCGGCCTGGGCGACAGCTACCGGAGCCGCCGCGTCGGACGCCGTCGCGGCGGCCGGGTTGAGATAGACTGTGCCGGTGAGATTGGTGTGGCCCCAGGGCAGCTGCGCCTTGCCCGTCTCGTCGTTGACCTGGGCACGAACCTTGGTCATGGCCTGCTGGATCTCGAGGCCGGGAGACGCGATGTTCGCAAGGAGCGCGCGGGTAAAGGGGCTGTTGGTGCCGGCCTCGCCGTCGAGGGCGGTCTGGCCGGGACCGGTGGCGAACGCGATCAGCGTGCCCTCTCCGGACTTCATCTCGGCAAGACCGCTGGCCACGTTGACGGAGCGCGTCGCCTTGGCGGAACGGATCTTTGCGGCGAAGGGATTGTCGCGGCAGGCGTCGAGGAACACCAGCTTCACCTTGGCATCCGCCATGGTCTGCTCGAGCGTGAGATCGACATTGATCGCCGCGCCCAGCTTGACGTCCATCTCGGATTTGAGGTCGGCGTCGACAGGCAGCAGATAATTGGTGCCGTTCACCGCGATGCCGTGGCCGGCATAAAAGAACAGCGCCACATCGGCGCCTTCGCTCTTCTTGCCGAACTCAAGCAGCTTCGCCGTCATGGCGTCGCGGGTGAGATTGGCACCCTCGACCACGTCGAAGCCGACATTGCGCAGCACCCGCGCCATCGACTTGGCGTCGATCGCTGGATTCGGGAGCTGCGGGACATTCTTGTAGGCAGCGTTGCCGACCACGAAGGCGACACGCTTGTCGGCGAGCGCCACGTTGCTGCCAAAGACGAAGGCTGCGAGAGACATTGCCGCGAGCAGGAAACGCATGGTCTTTCTCCCCAGATCAAGAACCACCGATGACCGCAGTGTGATCCCTTCCACGGAAGCCGAATGTGATCTAGATCACGTTAGGGATCGCAACGGCTCAAACCGGCCTCAAGAAAAACGCGACTACCGGCGTTCGCGCCGTAGCGCCGGCCTTTCCCTGTGGAAGCGCCCGAACGCCCCCAAATGCGCTAGAATGAGTTAGGAGGCCTTTCTGACCTGCGTGACCAGGATCACATCAAGGCCTTTGAACCTTCCCTATGCTCGCGGCATCAAATCGCCATCAGGCGTAACAGCGAGGATACCACGATGACCCGTTTTGATAAGTTCTTTGCACTGAAGGCGATCACTCTGACGGCAGCGCTGTCGATGACGGCGGGCCTGGCCCTGGCCGGCGACAATGTCTCGTCCGACAAGATCCTGGATGCTTTGAAGCCGAAGCCGGTGACGCGCGGCCTGTCCGTCGGGCCGCAGGCCGATCCGGCGGTGCAGGCCAAGGAATCGACCTTCCTGAACACAGTGCGCAACCGCTCCACCCGGTCGCTCTCGACGGGCGAGCGTGAGCAGATCGCCGAGCTGGCTGCGACCAAGCCGAAGATCGATCTGGAGATCCAGTTCGACTATAACTCGGCCGACATCGCCAAGACCTCGGTGCCGTCGGTGCAGGCGCTTGGCAAGGCGCTGTCCGACCCGTCGCTGAAGGGCTCGACCTTCGTGGTCGCCGGCCACACCGATGCGGTCGGCACCGAAGAGTACAATCAAGGCCTCTCCGAACGTCGGGCCGACACCATCAAGAAATACTTGATGCAGAACTACGGCCTCGCGGGCACCGATCTCGTCACGGTCGGCTACGGCAAGACCAAGCTGAAGGACACCGCCAACGGCGCCGACCCGATCAACCGCCGCGTCCAGGTGGTGAACATGGACACCAAGACGGCGTCGTCCAAGTAACCCCCAATTGATCGCCAATGAAACGCGCCGCCTGCCGTAACCCGGCAGGCGGCGATTTTATATCCAGCTCTGGAACAGCATTAGCCGGTTGAAGGTCTGCATCGACGTCCCGACGAAAGCCGCCGAGATCGGCAGCATCACCGCAAAGCCGATGGCGGCGACAGCGACATAGGCCCATAGCAGCCAGTGCGGCAGGCCCTCCCGACGCAACACATAGACCAGGGCGAGCGACGCGATCGTTGCGGCCGGCAGATAGTAGTAGATGAAGCCCAGCGTACGCGGCAGCAAAGCCCAGGCGAACCAGCAGCCGAAATAGAACATCGCAATCAGGAATGCATCCCAGCGGCGCGTGACGATGAAATCGCGCAGCACGATCGCGAGCGCGGCCAGCGCCGGCCACAGCACCAGCGGGTTGCCGAGAAAGACGATCGCGGAGACGCTGCCCTCCGTCGTCTTGTCAAACAGGAACCACACCGGTCGGGCGAGCAGCGGCCAGGATGGCCACGAGCTCATATAGGTATGGCCGGCGATCGCGGTGGTGGTGTTGTCGGCAAAGATCCGGCGCTGCGCCTCGATCAGGTCGGTTAGCGACAACCCATAGAGGGGAACGAATGTGGCAAGATAAGTCACCGCCGGCAGAACGGCGAAGCAGAGCGCGGCATACTGCACCCGAAAATCGGTCCAGAGATCGGGGCGATACCAATCGCCCGGCTTCGCGTCGGCGAACAGCGTGCGCCAGCCCTGCATCAGGCGGATCACCGCGACGATGACGATGCAGATTCCGAGCGGGAACAGCCCGCTCCATTTGCAGGCCGCGGCAAGACCGAACAACGTACCCGCCAGCGCGAACAACGCATGCGGGCGCTGCCTTCGAAAGCCATGCATGAAGGCCGCGATCGCGAGCAGGCTGAAGCCGAGCGCAAAGATGTCGAGCATCGCGATACGCGCCTGCACGTAGAGCATCTGGTTGAAGGCCGCGATCAGCGCTGCTGCGATCGCCGGTCCTTGTGCCGAGAACAGCGCCAGCCCGCACAGATAGATCGCGACGATCGCGAGCGCGCCGAACAACGTCGCCGGATAGCGCCAGCCGAGCGCGTCGTCGCCGAAGGCCGCGATCGACGCCGCCATCAGCTCCTTGGCCATCGGCGGATGCATCGGATTGAGCATCGGCTGCGACATCGCTGGTGCGAGCATCTGCCGCGCCGCGGGCACGTAATGGACCTCGTCGAAAACGAACTTCTCCGGCGTTGTCAGGCCGATCAGCAGTGCAAGATGGGCAACCAGGAAAATCGCGACAGCCAACACTGCGCTCCGCGACATCTTCGGAACCGCAGGCAGATCGAGCGACATGTGTGGGGAGGTTTTGCGTGGCAAATCTGCTTCACCGTGGAGAAAAATCTGGCTGGCACTTTTCATTGAACGCATTCTGCCGCAACTGTCACTAAGGATAACGCTCGTCCCGCGCCCTTTGTGATAATTCCGCCACGAAGCGCGCGCGGTCCGGTACGATCAGGGACCATCGATCGGTTGTGAAATGAATTTGCGTTTCTGGCTTTTCCCCACTCTGTTGGCGGTCGTTGCATGCGTGGCGCCCTGCGCGCAGGCGCAGACGCGCGTCGGCGAAGCCGTCGTGATCCAGAACGAAGTGGTGCGCGTGGCCGCGAGCACGACGCCGATCAATGTCGGCGACAGCATGCTGCGCGACGAGACCGTGCGCACCGGCGCCGACAGCGCGGCGCGCTTCGTCATGGCCGACAGCACCAACCTGTCGCTGGGGCCGAGCGCGACGCTCAAGCTCGACCGCACCGTCTTCAACGACGAGCACAGCTATCGCGACGTCGCGATCCGCATGACCACGGGCGCCTTCCGTTTCGTCACCGGACATTCGGAAAAAACCGCCTACAAGATCACGACGCCGCTCGCGACCATCGGCGTGCGCGGCACAACGCTCGACATCCTGTCCCAGCGCGGGCGCTCCGTCGTCGTGCTTCAGGACGGTGCGGCCAGCGTCTGCACGACCAGCCGCCAATGCGTGCAGCTCACCCAGCCGGGCGACACCGCAGTCATCGTTTCGGCCGGCGGCAAGGTCAGCATCACCAAGACCAACACGCCGCCCTGGACCTTTGCCGCCAACTGCGCCGCGAGTGCCGGGCTGTGCTCGGTCAACCAATATGCCGACGCTTCGCCGACCATCACGCCCGCCGTCAATGACGACGGCATGCTGTGCGGGCGGTGACGATGGCAGGAATGGCAAAACGGCTCATGGCCTGGGCGGCGCTCGCGGCGGCTGTCCTCGTCTGTTCTCTCGCGTTCGATGCGCGGCCGGCTGCGGCTGACGAATGCGATGCCGGCTATTGCGAGCCGACTCCCACGCCGACCTATTCGCCATCGCCGTACCCATCGCCGACACCGACGCCCTCTCCGTCGCCGAGCCCCTACCCGTCGCCCTCGCCGAGCCCCTATCCGCCACCGTCGGGCCCGACCGGTGCGGACTCCAGCGGCAATTCGATCGGCGGCCTCGCCGACCAGCGCTTCAACCAGATGATCACCAACCGGGTGCTCGGCACGGTGCTGCTCGGGGTCAACGAGCAGGTCAATTGCAGCGACTGCATCAGCGCGTTCGGCTCCGCCGGTTCGTTCTCGGCCGGCATCCACGGCCGCAAGGAGCTGACCAACAATCTGTCGCTGCTCGCCGGCATCGCCTACACGCAATACAACGAGGGCGGCTACAAGATCACCAGCGCCCCGATCGGCGCCTTCGCGCTGCGCTACGACTTCACGGACTGGGGCTCGTCACGGCCGTTCTTCGACGTCGGCACGATCCTGACGCCGTGGGAGAAGGCGCGCTACACCCGCAGCTACAACACCAGCCTCGGCCCGGTGAGCGTCACGGGTTCGACCAACGCCTCGAACTACGCGGTCTACGGCCGCGCGGGCTGGATGAGCCGGGTGTCGCCACGCGACGAGGTCGCGGCTTCCATTGAAGTCTGGCAGCTCTGGCAACGCGTGTCCGGCTACAGCGACAGCGCCGTGGCGTTCAATCCGTTCGACGCCACCATCGCGACGGGCACCGACCGCACCAGCCTGGTCAAGATCGGCGGCCAGTGGACCCATCTCTTCGGCGGCAACATCGAGACCAACATCAACGGCGGCTGGGTGCAGTCCTTCGCCAGCCATAGCGGCATCGTCGCCACCGTGACCGGCGACGGCACTGTGGTGCCGACCATGGGCAACCAGGGCTGGTTCGAATATGGCGGCCGCCTCGGCTTCCGCGTGCAGAAGGGCTGGATCGTGGATCTCTTCGCCAACGGCACGCTCGGCCCGCAGCCGGTAGGGAATACGATCCATGGCGGCGTGGGGCTGAGGATCAATTACTAGCGGCGGTTTCGAACGCGCAAAGCAGCCTCAAATTCCGCTGTCATGCCCCGGCTTGACCGGGCATCCAGTACTCCGCGGCCTTTCGGTTCAATCACTATCGCCTCGGAATACTGGATCGCCCGCCCCAGTGCGCAAATGCACACAAGGCGGGCGACGACGCTTGTCGGGTAGCGCGAGCATCACGACTAAGCCGCAGACTTGCCCTCAAACGCGCGACGCAGAACCTCAACATCCAGCTTCACCATCTTCATCATGGCCTGCATCGCACGCGCAGCCGCCGCCTTGTCGGGGCTCGACAGGAAATCGAACATCACCTTCGGCACCACCTGCCAGGATACGCCCCAGCGATCGCTGATCCAGCCGCACTGCTGCTCCTTGCCGCCATGAGCGAGGAAGGCACCCCACACGCTGTCGACCTGGGCCTGATCGTCGCAATGGATCATCAGCGAGATTGCGTGGGTGTATTCCACCTTCATGCCGCCGTTGAGAGCGACCAGCGGCTGTCCAGCGACCGTGAACTCGACGACGAGCACGGAACCTGTTTTGCCGGACGGGCCATCCGAGACGTTGCGCTGGACGTGCGTGATCTCCGAGTTCGGGACCAGCGAGACATAGAACTTCGCGGCTTCCTCGGCATCGCCGTTGAACCACATGCAGGGCACGACCTTGGACATCGTGGGCTCTCCTCTCTGGCGTTTCGAAATGGGTGGAGTTTGGTCAGGCGTTCGTCATGTCGGACTGCGCTGCGAAGGCGGCCATGTCCATCCAGTTCACGCCCCACATGTGGCCATCCGGATCCTCGAAGCTGCGGCCGTACATGAAGCTGTATTCGTCCTTCGGGCCGGGATCCGCCACCCCGCCGGCACCCTCGGCCTTGCCGACGATCTCGTCGACCTCATTGCGGCTGTCCGCGGACAGGCAGAACAGCGCCTGATTCGACAGCTTTGCATCTGCGATCGGCTTCGGCGTGAATTGACGGAATTTGTCGTGGGTCGTCAGCATCGCGTAGATGGTCTCGGAAAAGACCATGCAGCTCGCCGTGTCGTCGGAAAATTGCGGGTTCCTGACCGCGCCGATCGCCTCGTAAAAGGCGGTTGCGCGTTCGAGGTCGGTCACCGGCAGATTGAGGAAGATCATCCTCGGCATCGGAAGCTCCTTGGGCGGGGTTCTGCCCGAGGACGGACGGCGTGGCGCCGATCCGACACGGCTTCCGGAAATTTTTTCTGGAGCCGCGGGGTGAGACACCCCCGCGGCCCCGAGCAGCCTACTTCTTCTCGTTGGGGTCCCGATGCACCGGGTCGATCCACAGCACGGTCTCGGGCTTTTCGACCGGTTCGATGTCGAGGTTGATCGCAACCGCCTCGCCGTCGCTGCGCACCAGCACGCATTCCAGCACCTCGTCCGGGCTGGCGTTGATCTCCTGATGCGGCACGTAGGGCGGCACAAAGATGAAATCGCCGGGGCCGGCCTCTGCGGTGAACTGCAGGCTTTCGCCCCAGCGCATGCGCGCCTTGCCCTTCACCACATAGATGACGCTTTCGAGATGGCCGTGATGATGCGCGCCGGTCTTGGCGTCAGGCTTGATGCTGACGGTGCCCGCCCACAATTTCTGCGCGCCGACGCGCGCGAAATTGATCGCGGCGGCGCGGTCCATGCCCTTCGTCGACGGCACGTTGGTATCGAGCTGGTTGCCGGGGATGACGCGCACGCCGTCATGTTTCCAGCGATCGTCGTGATGATCGTGGTCATGGTGGGAATGCGTGTGATCATGGCCGGTCATGGGGCTTGCCTTCTGTTGGTTCCGTCCGCGCGAAACTAACCAAAGCCGCGACATCAAGCCATACCCAAAAAGGGAACCCAGACAGCCGTCAGGTGTTGTCCCCCCGAGCAAACAGGAAGGAGAGTTTCATGGGTAGCACCAGCGACAAGATCAAGGGCACCGCCAACGAGGCGATCGGCAAGGCCAAGCAAGGTATCGGCGAAGCCACCGGTTCCGACCGCCTCAAGGGTGAAGGCGTGGTCCAGGAAGTAAAGGGCAAGGGCCAGCAGGCCATGGGCGACGCCAAGGATGCCGCGAAGGACGCGATCGATCGCGCCGCAGCGGCGGCAAAGCGCGCGGCGGAGTAACGCGCGAAGTTGAATGCGAAAGACCGGCCGCGAGGCCGGTCTTTTTGTTTGCAGGGTTATTTCAACGCGAGCAATTCCACATCGAACATCAGCGTCGCATTCGGCGGAATCACGCCGCCGGCACCGCGGGCGCCGTAGCCGAGTTGCGGCGGGATGATAAGCGTGCGCTTGCCGCCGACCTTCATCGTGCTAACGCCCTCATCCCAGCCGCCAATGACGCGGCCCTTGCCGATCGGAAACTCGAACGGCTCGTTGCGATCGACGGACGAGTCGAATTTCTTGCCCTTCTGGCCGTTCTCATAGAGCCAGCCGGTGTAGTGCATCACGCAGATCTGGCCGGGCTTCGGCGAGGCGCCGGTGCCAACAACACTGTCGATGGTCTGCAAGCCTGAAGCTGTGGTCATGGTCTTTCCTGCGGTCTGGGCCGAGGCCGTGGTGGAAACGAAGCCGGACACGCCGCCGATCACGGTGATCGCGAGAGCCGACATGATGGCGAGGAGTGCGCGCTGGAAACGCTGCATTAGGCACCTTCCGTTTGAGCCGGGAGGTGTCTAGCCCAACAAGGATACCGTTTCCAGCCCCGCGCCCATCAATAGCCGAGCGCGCAACCGTCCTTGCGCGGGTCGGAACCGCCGGTGAGCGTGCCCTTGTCCCAGTCGATCCAGATCGCCTGGGCGCCGCCGAGCGGCCCGACCACGCTGGCGGTCTTGTGACCGAGCTTCTTCAGGCCCTCGACGATGTCAGCCGGCACGCCGTCCTCGAGCTGGTACTGGCCCTCGTAGTGCAGGCCGCGGGGCATGTCGATCGCTTCCTGCACGTCGCAGCCGTAGTCGAGGATGTTGGTCAGGACATGGGTCTGGCCGGTCGGCTGGTACTGGCCGCCCATCACGGCGAACGGCATCACGGAGCGGCCGCCCTTGGTGAGCAGACCCGGCATGATCGTGTGCAGCGGGCGCTTGCCGCCTTCGATGCAGTTGGGATGGCCCGGCTGGATGCGGAAGCCGCCGGCGCGGTTCTGCAACAGCACGCCAGTCTTGTTCGAGACGATCGCCGAGCCGAAGGAATGCGCGACAGAGTTGATGAACGAGCAGACGTTGCGGTCCTTGTCCACGACCGTGATGTAGATGGTCGAGGGGTTCATCGGCGGCGCGACGTTCGGCAGGTCGAGCATGCCGTCCATGCGGATCTTGCTGATGTACTCGTCGGCAAAGCTCTTTTCGAGCATCTCGGCGACGTTGATCTTCATGTGCTCGGGCGAGGCGATATGCATCTCGCGGTTCATGTAGGCGATGCGCGCGGCTTCCGCCTCGAGATGGAAGCGCTCGACGCTGACGGGCGCATACTTGGTCAGGTCGAAGCGCGACAGGATGTTGAGCATCAAGAGCGCGGTGACGCCCGGGCCGTTCGGCGGGCACTGCCAGACGTCATGGCCCTTGTACATGGTGCCGATCGGCGTCGTCGTCTCGGTGGTGTGCGCGGCGAAATCGTCGAGGGTGTGCAGGCCGCCGATGCCCCGCAGGGTCTCGACCATGTCTTCCGCGATCGCGCCCTTGTAGAAGGCATCGCGGCCGTCCTTGGCGATCGCGCGCAGCGTCCTGCCGAGCTCGGCCTGGCGGATGACGTCGCCGGCCACCGGCGGCTTGCCTCCCGGCAACAGGTAACGCGCGGTGTTGGTGCCGTTCTTGAGCTTCTCGAACTGGTTCTTCCAGTCGAAGGCGATGCGGGGGGCAACGACATAGCCCTCTTCCGCCGCCTTGATCGCGGGCTGCAGCAGGCGGTCGAAGCCGAACTTGCCGTGGTCGCGCAGCACGGTGGCGAAGGCGTCGATCACGCCGGGGATCGAGACCGCGTGCGCCGAGGTCAGCGGCACGGAGGTAATCTTGCGCTCGAGGTACCAGTCGGCGTTGGCCGCCTTCGGCGCCCGGCCGGAGCCGTTATAGGCGATGATCTTGCCCTCGCCGCGCGGCTGGATCAGCGCAAAGCAGTCGCCGCCGATACCGGTCGATTGCGGCTCGATCACGCCGAGTACGGCAGAACCCGCCACCGCTGCGTCCACCGCCGTGCCGCCCTCGCGCAGCACCTCGATCGCGGCGAGCGACGCCTGCGGATGCGAGGTCGCCACCATTGCGTTGGTGGCGTGGACCGTGGACCTGCCGGGGAAGTGGAAGTTTCTCATCGAATTCTGCTCTCTCAAGGCGCTCTGGTAAGGCTCTGTTGGCCCGGGCTAAGTCTTGAGGCGCGCGCGGGTCGCGCCACCTCGGAAAAACCGCGCCTACATGACACATTCCGGCCCGCCCGGGCAATGCTGGCATACCAGAGAAATGGCTGCCATCCGCTGGGCGTATGGACCTGCCGCGCCCCCCGCGCGATGCGGGTTTTCCGGGCGCCGGCCGCCTGCTAAACGAGCCGACATGATCCACAAGGTTGCCGCCTTCTACCAATTCGCCGCCCTGCCCGATTACCGCGAGCTGCGCGACCCGCTGCGCGCGTTCTGCGCTAGGCTGGCATTGAAGGGCAGCGTGCTGCTGGCCAGTGAAGGTATCAACGGCACGATCGCCGGAGCGGTTGAGGCGATCGACGCCTTCGCCCATGAGCTCGCGCACGGCGAAATGTTCGGCGGGCGACTGAACAATCTCGAATTGAAGTTCTCGACTGCGGAAACCATGCCGTTCGGCCGGCTCAAGGTGCGGCTGAAGAAGGAAATCGTCACGCTCGGCGACGCGGACGCCGATCCGACGCGGCAGGTCGGCACCTATGTCGATGCGAGCGAATGGAACGCGCTGATCTCGGCGCCCGATACGTTGCTGCTCGACACCCGCAACGCCTTCGAGGTGGCGATGGGAACGTTCGAGGGCGCGGTCGACCCTGATATCAAGAGCTTTGGCCAGTTCAAGGATTTTGCCACCGAGCAGCTCGATCCGGCAAGGCACCGCAGGATCGCCATGTTCTGCACCGGCGGCATCCGCTGCGAGAAGGCGAGCGCGCATCTGCTCGCGCGCGGCTTTGCCGAGGTCTATCACCTCAAGGGCGGCATCTTGAAATATCTCGAGGAGGTGCCGGAGGCGGAGAGCCGCTGGCGCGGCGAATGCTTCGTGTTCGACGAGCGCGTCGCGCTCGGCCACGGTTTGCGCGAACGGGACAAGGGGCACGGCCGTGACGAGTGAGACCAAGATGCTCAGCGAGCGCGTCGACGCGCTGGAGATGCGGATCGCCTATCAGGACGACACCATCGAGACGCTGAACCAGACCATCACCGCGCAGTGGAAGCAGATCGACGTGCTGACGCGGAAGATCGCAGAGCTTGGCGAGCGGCTGCAGGAAGCCGAGGCGAACGCGCCGGGAGCGGCCAACGAGCGTCCGCCGCATTATTGAACGAATCTACTGGCCGGACGCCTTCGGCAGCAGACGAGCGACCTCGCCCGCCATCATCAGCCGGTCGCGGCCGGCATCCTTGGCGGCATAGAGCGCCTGATCCGCGGCCTCCACGAGCGTGCCTACGCCGGCGGTGCGCTCCAGCGCCGGCCGGCAGGCCGCGCCGCCGAACGACGCAGTGACGCAACCCGACGGGCGATTGGTGCTGTGGACGAGGCCCGCCTCGCGGATAGCCTTCCGGAGCCGCTCGCCGATGCGGGCGCAGCCCGCCGCGTCGGTGTTCGGCAGCAGCACGGCGAATTCCTCGCCACCATAGCGCGCAGCCTGGTCGCCGGCGCGATGCATCTCGGCCGCGATGGTCTGCGCCACTACGCGCAGACAGGCATCGCCTGCGGGATGGCCGTACTCGTCATTGTAGGACTTGAAGTGATCGACATCGATCATCAGCAGAGCGAGGCTGGAACGTTCGCGATAGGCGCGCGCCCATTCTTCCCTGAGCCGTTCGTCGAAACCGCGGCGGTTCGCAAGCCCGGTGAGACTA
>Ga0209563_100414_pt1 | contig 15090 bp, 12 predicted proteins | sample AraplaCvi_mMF_r2_FD_184271 | JGI IMG/M metagenome (GOLD analysis project Ga0209563, IMG submission 184271) | Arabidopsis root microbial communities from North Carolina, USA - plate scrape CL_Cvi_mMF_r2 (SPAdes) (version 2) | ecosystem: Host-associated > Plants > Roots > Endosphere | place: USA... | reverse complement strand
CGCCCTTGCCTCCAATGCCGCCGGCGAGCGTCATCATGATTTCCTTGGCGCCGCCAATGCCGCCAGCCATCGGATAGCCGCCGGTGATCGCCTTGCCGAAGACGGTGAGGTCCGGCTTGACGTTGAAATAGCCCTGGCCGCCGCCCATGCCGACGCGGAAGCCGGTGACGACTTCGTCGAAGATCAGCAGCGCGCCGAATTCGTCGCAGAGCTTGCGGACCTCGCGGTTGTATTCGGGTGTCACGGGCCTGGTGCCGCTTTCCGGACCGAGCGGCTCGACGATGACAGCTGCGGTGCCGCCGCGGATCCTGTTCAGCATCAGCTTGCGGCGCAGCGACCCAAGTTCGTTCGGGAAGACCTCCTGTGTGTAAGCTGTCGAGCCCTTCGGAATGCCATGTGCTTCGCGGCGGCCTGTGCCGGGCACGCGCATGCCATAGACCATCTGGTCCGACCAGCCATGATAATCGCCGCCGACCTTGATCACCCATTTCTTGCCGGTATGGGCGCGGGCGAGGCGGATCGCGCCCATCACGGCTTCTGTTCCCGAACCCAGCATGCGGAACATTTCGATGCCGGGCATGTATTTGCGGATGATCTCGGCGAGCTTGATCTCGTATTCGTGGAGCAAACCAGTCACCGGGCCGCAGCTTTCGACGATCTCGTGGACCTTCTGGCGGACCGGCTGATAGTTGGAGCCGAGAATGGTCGGGCCGCCGGCCTGCAGGAAGTCGATATAGCGGTTGCCGTCCTCGTCCCACATATAGGCGCCGTCCACCTTGGCGGCGGCAATGGCGAAGGGATAGTTAAACGCGAGGTTATGCTGCACGCCGCCGGGAATGACCTCCTTGGCGCGTTCGGCCAGTGCCTTGGAGGTCTTGCACTTCTGTTCGAAGTAATCGAGCACCTGCGGCATGTTCTGGCGGGCAATGCCGCGCACCGGCTGCTTCAGCAGGGCGTTGAGACGGTCCATCAGGTCCGGATAGTCCGGCCAGGCGCTGATCGAATAGGCGTTGGTGGAGATGTCCGCGCTCATGTTCATGTCTCAAGCTCCCATCATTTCAATTTTGTTCAAGGTCTTCAGGAGGCTCGCCTGAAGAGGCTTGTCGAAGTTGGCGCGCTTTTCCAGGCGCGCGCGAAGAAAGGCTGCGGCAGCCGCGTCGATCTTGCGGATCACGCCAAGCCCAGCCTGAAGATCCGGCGCCGAGCAGATGACGCCGTGGCTCGCCATCAGATAGGCGTGAATGTCGGGCCGCAGGTTATTGCGGAAGGTCTTGGCTAGCATGCCCGTGCCCGACGGCCGATAGGGAATGACGGCGATATGACGCCCGAAAGCCTTTCGGTCGGCGTCGGTCGGCCAGGGCAGAACCTCGTGAGACAGCGCCACCGCGCTTGCCACCGGCTGGTGGGTGTGGAGGCTGGCGCGATGGTGCGGGTGCATCTTCAGCATGGCCGCGTGGAGGCTCTTTTCCACCGTCGGGGTCATTTCACCCTCGACGACCGCGAGCGTCTCGATATCGAGCACGACGACATCGTCCGCCCGCACCTGATAGTAATCAGTCGCGGAAGGCGTCACGGCCATCAGCCTGTCATTGAGGCGAAGACCGAGATTGCCGCCAGTGCCCGCGAAATAGCCGTTGTCGGCTAACACCCGGCACATGTCGGCGACATCCTGTCTTTCCTTGGCGAAACCGATCATCACATCATCCTTTCGCGCCGTTGAGCCGGCGGTAGAGCGGGGCGAGGCGTTTGTGCAGTTCCGTGAAAATCCCGAAACGCTCGTCGTAAAGCTGGCGATGGGCCGCCTGGGGTTCATAGACCCGGTCGATGACCACGGATTTCGTCGCCTCCTGCATGTCCAAGATCTTCAATCCGTGAAGCGCGATGAAGGTTGCGCCGCGCGCATTCGCCTTCATCGGGTCGCGCGGCTGGCGAATGCGAACATTGAGCACATCGGCGAAAATCTGGCACCACGAGTTGGACATGCCGCCGCCGCCGATGATGGTCAGTTCCTCTATTCTGCGGCCCAGGAATTTGTTGACCGGGCGCATCATCCAGCGCGTGTTGAGCGCGACGCCCTCGAAGACCGCGCGCACAAGTGTTTCGCGGTTATGCTCGATGCTCATGTTGAAAATGCCGGCGCGCAGCGAGGCGTCGTCCACGGGGCTACGTTCGCCGAACAGCCAGGGCAGATAGACCATGCCCTGCGCGCCGGCCGGTGTGCGGGCGGAAATCTCATCGAGAATGGCATAGACATCCGGCGTCGGTTCGCCCCGATAGAGCCCGTCATCGTGATAGACCATGCGGTCCTTGAGAAAGGCAATATTGGCTGCGCCGCTCGATTGCATGGCCATCATCAGATATTTCGACGGCGCCGGGCAGGGGATGGAGGCGATCTGGTCGAAGACGCTCGTCTTCTTGAAGGGCACATGCGCGCCGACCCAGGAGGAGGAACCCATATAGAGATGGGCCTCATAGTTCTCATAGGCTCCCGCGCCGATGGCAGCAGCTGAGTTGTCGATCGCACCGGCAACGACGGGGGTCTTGGGCGACAGGCCAAGCTGGTCGGCGACCTCTGGCAGAAGCGTGCCGATGACATCGGTGCAGCGCACGAGATCGGGAAATTTCGACTTGTCGATGCCGCTCGCGGCGATCAGGCCGTCGTCATAGCGGATATTGTTGACGTCGCGATTGTCTGTGACCCAGGAGGTCAGGATCGAATCCTGCGTCGCGCAGAAGCGTCCGGTCAGGCGCAGGTTGAAGAAGTCGAGAACGTTGAGGAACTTGTAGGTCTTCTCGTAAATGCCCAGCAATTCGTCCCGGACGAACAGCATGTGTCCTGCGGGGTCCTTGCCGGACAGAGCCGGCGCGCCGCCGCAGAGCCGCAGCCATTTCTGCAGCTTGATCGCGTTGTAGCCGGCTACCTTCAGCGATCCGCGCATGGATTTCTTCAGATGCCGGGCACCGCGCATGTCGAGCCAGGTGATCCCGTTGGTCAGCGGCTGGCCGTTGCGATCCACGGCGATCGTGCCTTCGCCCTGCGTTGAGGCACAGATCCCCGCGATCTGGTCGGGCGAAACGGTGCCCTTGGTCAGCGCCTCCCGGCTTGCCTCGATAAAGGCATTCCACCAGTCCTCGGGCCGCTGCTCCGCACCAATGCCGTCAACCACCAGCAATTCGACCGCGCGGAAGGCCCATGCCGCGACGTCGCCCGTAGACGAAATCAGGCCGACCTTGCAGCCGCTGGTCCCCAGGTCGATCGCCAGAATGTATGGATCGGACATCGTCATCGCACGTTCCCGGACGGGTCAGCGCTTGGCCGCGCCCTTTCACCCATTTGTCATGAAGCTACCGGGAAAAGACCGCCGCATGAAGCGGCGGATATGTCCGATAAGGGGTCTATTTCGGCCAAACAGCGGAGACATCCGCTCGCATGGCGCCGGGTGTCGCTCCCGTCCAGCGGCGAAAGGCGCGGCGGAAATTGCGGGGGTCGGTGAAGCCGACGGCATACGCGATCTGCTCGACGGACATGGCCGGATTGGCCAGCAGCTCCAGCGCACGCGCCTTTCGAATGCCGTCCAGCAGTTCCTGGAAGGACACGCCGCTCTCGGCAAGCCGCCGGCGCAGCGAGCGCTCGCTCATGCCCAGTTCCTTGGCGACATCCAGAATGTGGCTGCGGTCGCGCAGCTTGTGCCGCAAGACCCGTTCGACGGACTCGATGATTTCGACCGCAACCCTTGTTTTCTGCCGACTGTATTCGAGGAATTCGAGCAATTGCCTGTGGCTGTAGGGGTCCGCGCTGGCCAGCTGCCTGCGATAGATCCCCGGTTCACAGATGAAGGCGTTTTCCAACTGGCCGAAGCGGATCTCGCAGCCGAAGATGCGCGTGTACTCGCCGGCATAAGACGGTGGCGGGTAGGCGAGATCGACACGGACGGGTCTGAAATCATCGCCCGCGAGTTCGCGGCCGATGCCCATGAAGCTGGCAAAGGCCTCTTCGACCAGAAAGACATAGATCTCCGGGTCGTGAAAGCGGCTCGTGGCGGTGTAGGCTAGTCCCTCGGGCAGGGTTCTCGTGTCGAATTCGAGCATGCTGCCCGTATCCTTCTGTAGCGCCAGGCCGATATTCACAGCGTCGCCGACAGTTGCCGCCGTCAGCATCGCATAGCCGACCAGACCGACCGAGGTGATCTTCTCGCGGATGCCGGTTTCGAGGCCCAGCGCCCGGCCATTGGCGAGCTTGAGCGCCCGGAGCACGATTTCGCGTCCCTGCCGGAACGAAATGCGGCAGGCGGGGTCTGCAAGATCCGCCATCGTCACGCCGAGCCCGACGGTAAGCCGCGAGGGATTGAGAGCAAAATCCTCAAGCGTCTCAATCAGGCTGCGGATCAGGAAGGCCTGGATGTTCGCCGTCACGTAGCGCGCATCGATCGACTTCATAGGACCCCTCCTTATGCTGTGCCCTAAGCATCTATTCTATAGTGCTGTAGGCGAGCCCGCAAACAGAGCCGCTGTTTCCAAGTTTTGGCCGGATATGATCCCTCCTTGTCCTCGCCGGTCCCTTGTGAAGACGTGCTATCATCCTACTGTTGAAAAGGTGAGTTGGCGGGTCCCGCCCTATGGTCGGGCGGACGAGGCATTGGGAGTAGGGTCTTGGAAACTGTAGCGGACAAGTTGAGGATCGTGATCGAGCGGCAGCGCTCAGCTTTTCAGGCCGAGCCTTTTCCGAGTTGCATCGTGCGTCGCGACAGGCTCGATCGCCTGCGCCGTCTGGTCAAGGAACAGGCGGAGGCGTTCGGTGAAGCGATCTCGGCCGACTTTGGCAACCGTTCTCGGCATGAGACGACGCTTCTTGAGATCGCGCCGCTTCTGGCAGAGTTGCGCCATGCCCGCGGGCATGTCGGTCGCTGGATGCGGCCCAGGCGACGCGGCCGTTCGCTCGAATTCCTGCAGCTTTCCAACTGGGTCCAGTACCAGCCCCTTGGTGTCGTCGGGATCATGGTGCCGTGGAACTATCCGATCCTTCTGGCGCTGGGGCCGCTTGTCGATGTGCTGGCTGCGGGAAACCGCGCGGTGATCAAGCCTTCGGAGCTGCTGCCAAAGACGTCCGCCCTGCTGGCCAGGGTCATTCCGGATTATTTCAGCCCGGCTGAAGTCACCGTTGTCGAAGGTGGTGTCGATGTTGCTCAAGCCTTCGCGGCATTGCCGTTCGATCACCTGATCTTCACCGGCTCGACGGCTGTAGGCAAGCGGGTCATGGCGGCCGCGGCTGAAAATCTGACGCCGCTGACGCTTGAACTCGGAGGCAAGTCTCCGGTGGTCATCGCGCCCGACTATCCGGTCGAATCCGCAGCGCGGGACATCGCTTTCGGCAAGATGATGAATGCCGGGCAGACCTGCATAGCGCCCGACTATGTGCTGGTTCCGCGCGAGAAGATGGGGCAGTTGGCGGAAGCTCTGGTCAAGCGCATCGAGGCATTCTATCCGAAAGGAAGCAAGGCGGCGGATTTCTCAAGCCTTATTGCCGAACGGTTCCAGACACGGCTCGCGAATGCTCTCGAAGAGGTACGCCAACGCGATGCCAAGATCGTTACCTGCGACATCGATCTTTCCGGCGCAGGCTCCCGTTTCGCGCCGACGCTGGTTCTCGACCCGGCGGACGATTGCCTGCTGATGCAGGAGGAGATTTTCGGGCCCGTCCTACCAATCGTTCCATACGATACGGTTGAAGATGCCCTGGCCATCATTGCCCGAAAGCCGCGGCCTCTGGCGCTCTATATCTTCACGCATGATCGCAAGACGGAGAGGCGGCTGCTTCGAAACACCATATCGGGCAATGTGACGATCAATGGCACGCTTCTGCATATCGCTCAGACGGATCTTCCCTTCGGCGGGGTCGGTCCGTCGGGGCAGGGGGCCTATCACGGGTTCGAAGGTTTTGCCCGCTTTTCCCATGCTCGCGGCATTGCGAAGGTCAGGCTCTTCAACCCTTCGGTCTTCGCCTCGCCACCCTTCGGGAAAATGGCGACGTGGCTGGCGCGATTGATGATGCGTTGAGCTTTGCGCGGCGTCTCAAGTCTCTGGAACAACAAGCTTTTCCAGAATGCCGCCGAATAGAAGTCCGACCTGCCTTAAAAGCATTTCCTCTGGAATCCGATCCTCTTCGATGGCGAGTTCGCCGACGATATAGGCGAATTCCACGGCGATGCGGACACGAGTCCACAAGGTTTCCTCCGGCACGTCTGGGGCAAGCTCCCTGGCGGCCTCGACGATCCGGTCGGCATAGACCCGCTGCCACCTGAGCCTCAGATGCGTCAGGTTTGGCAGCGCCCGCAGCGCCCGCATGGTCCACATTCCACCCGGCTCCTGAGCCGCGATCCTCACCGCGGCTTCGAAGAGCTTCTCCAAAGCTTCGGCAGTGGGGAGTCGCTGGCCGTTTTCGGAAAATTCGGCAAACCAGGCGAAGAAGTTCTCTTGCTGCTTGCGCATCATCCGGTTGGCGAGCTCTTCCAGCACCTCGTACTTGTTGTTGAAGTAGTGATAAAAGGCCGGCGGCGTCAGGCCTGCACGCGCGCAGATTTCGTTGGAGGTCAACCTTTCAAAGCCGGTGTCCGCCAGAACGTCCGCCGCCGCCTGCAAAAGCTTCTCGAAGCTTGCAGTGGAGCGCGCATTGGTCGGTCGCCTGCCCTTCGTTTCGCGCGCTCGCTTCTGGATGTTTTCGCTTTTGGTCATGAATAGGTCTCAAGGCCAGACACCGCGCGCCAGCCGCGCGTTCTGATTCCGCCCGGTGCCGCTTCGATGTTCGGTGATGTCTGCACCGATATAGTGTTCGGTGCATGTGGTCAAAGGACGACAACAACAAGGCAACACGATCGCCCTGACAAAAAGAGACGGCGGCCGAAGGGCCGCCGTCTTGATCTCCTGGGAGCTGCTGCGAGACAACCGCCGGGATCGCCAACTGGCGCCCGGCGCGTCGCTCAGATCTCTCCTTACCAGCCGCTCAACTTGGCGAGCGAGACCTTGAAGGTCCGTCCCTTGCCAGCGTCGCCGGAAAGGTTGTTCTGGTATGGCTGGTTGAACATGTTGTCGATGCCGGCGCGCAGTTCCAGTCCCTTCAGCATGCCTTCATCCGGCTTCCAGGCCACGAAGATGCCGTGCAGCTGGTAGGCCTTAAACGGACCCGTCGTCGCGCCGGTATTGATCGGCGCGGCGAAGAACGCGTTCCAACCGAACTCCAGGTTCTTCTCCGGCAGGCGGCCGCCCAGGGTGGCGCTGAGGCTGTTTGCCGGAATGGTCGTCAGCGCCTTATGCGAGACGAGGTCGGTGCCGGTCATCATGCTCCATGCAGCAGAGCCAAAGACGTAGTCGGAATCATACGACGCCTCGACTTCGATGCCGCGGATCAGCGCCTTGCCGATATTGACGTAATAGGGAACGGCAGAGTTGCTGGTTGTCAGCGGGTTGGTGCTGATCATGTTGGTCAGATTATTGTGGAAAGCGGTGAACTTCAGTCGGCCACTGTCGCCACTCTGCACAAGGTCGTCACCCGAAAGCGAGAAGCCGAGTTCGTAATTGTTCGACTTTTCCTTCTGGAGTGTCAGGCTCGGCGAACGTCCGCCCGGGTAGGAACCCGCACCGGTCCCGGCAGACCAGGAATAGAGCTCGTCCAGGGTCGGCATACGTTCGGTATGAGCGGCGGAGCCGAAGACCTTAACGGCGTCGTTGATGTCATAGAGCGCTGCGATCTTCGGTGAGAACGCCACGTCGTTGACATCGCGTGCACCGGCGATCCGCTTGTCGGGCGACTGCCAGACGAAGTCGGAGCGGACGCCGGGGATGATCGTCAGCTTGTCCGCCCAGACAAATTCGTCCTGAACGTAAAGACCCATGCGCGCATCCGTTCCCTGGGGGTGGAAGGCGATGGCGCTGCCATTGGTCGTGGTTTCACCCACACGGCTCTGGTGAGAGAGCTGGATGCCGGTCGTGAGATGATTTTCAAAGCCCTCGCCGGAGGTCTCGATGGTGTTCTCGAGCCGCGTGCTGAAGGTCTTGTAGGCGTATTTCGAAGGCAGAAAGAGCGCGTTGCTGGCTTGGCTTGCGAGACTCGCCGGCAGCTTGGCGTCCTTCTGCTCGACGGACGTGTCGGAATAGGCCACCGAGAATTTCAGGTCGAGCCAAGGATTGTCGCTTGCCGGGTTCTCATAGGAGAAATTGAAGGTCTTGTCCGTCGTGTCGCGGTCGATCGTGCCGAAGGTCAGCGTCCCGGTCTGAGAGTAATCCGTGTCGTTCAGCTTGCTCTGCCATTGCTGGTAGGAGAGGCGGATGACCTGTTCGTTATCATCCGCAAAATGGTGCGTGACCTTGGCAAGACCCGACCACGAATTGAAATCCGAGCCGGAAATGCTCTTTCCAGTCGCCGTCTGGATCTTGTCGGACTGACGATAATTACCCGAGAAGAGGAACTCGGTGTTCTCGCCCATGCGCTGCGCCCATGTCAGCGAGCCGAGAAGGCCGTTGCCATTGGAATCGTAGCTTGTCTTGGTGCGAATGGCGGTCGTTTGCCCCGGTTCCAGGAAGTCGGATGCGTCCTTGGTCGTGAAATTGACTGTGCCGCCCAGTGCGCCCGAGCCGTAGAGGGTCGAGGAGGCCGGGCCACGCAGCACTTCCACCTGCTTGTAGAGTTCCGGCTCGGTGAAGAGCGAGCCCATCCGGTACTGTTCGTAGAATTTGTTGACGCCGTCGATATTGATCAGGATCTTCGACTCGTCGGCCGCTTCCAGCGCCCCGATGCCGCGGATGTTGAAGGCCTGGCCCGCGACGCGATCCGAGCCGACGATCGTCACGCCAGGGACGCTCTTGAAGAACTCGCCGATGGTGCCGGCCTGCTTGCGGTCGAGATCGTCCTGGTCGATCACGGTCACGGCCTGGGGCGTATCGATCGCCACCTTTTCCTTGCCCGCGCCCACGACAAGGCGCTCAAGCAGCGTGACGCGTGCCTTTTTCTTGTCGGCCGCGCGAGCCGAGTCGTTTGCCGCGTCCTGGGCTGAAGCGCCCTGTGCGACCAGTGCCGCTGCGCAAGCCATCAGCCATGTCTTGCGGGCATGAAGCATCCCCATGAAACTCTCTCCTTACAAGTGTGGGCGCTGGCTTGCGAAGGAGGCTGGCTGGCGGAAAACAAACATGATTTTTTCACTCATGTATTGCGCCGTGTAATTAATATGAATATACGAGTCAAGTATTGAAGAAAGGACGTGCCCAGCCAGCTCGCAGCCAGCCAGGCCAACGGAACAGCAAGCCAGGCAATGCACAGAGCAGACAAGATCACGACCGAGCGCGACGACCGCAGCGCGACCCCGCAAAGAACGACGACCTATTCGACGGCGTCCCTCTTTGGTGGCGCGCGCGAGATAGAGATCGAGCATAATGGCGAGATCTACCGGCTCCGTATCACCCGCCAAGGCAAGCTGATCCTCAACAAGTGAGAGAGGCTTTGATGACTGGGGCAACACAGAATGCCGCCGCAATCCGGCAGGCGAAGATCGACAACCCGAAAATGCGCGAACGCGACATCGCTGCGATGCTCGGCATTTCCGAGGCTGAGTATGTGGAGGCCTGGATCGGCCATGGTGTGTTTCGCATCACGACGGATTTCGACCGAGTCTTTCCACGGATCGAGGAGCTCGGACCCGTCACGGCGCTGACGCGGAACGAGAATGCCGTGCATGAAAAGATCGGCATCTACGACAATTTCCGCGCTGGCAAGCACGCGGCCATGATGCTGGGTGCTCAGATCGACATGCGCATGTTCCCACGCCACTGGGCTTATGGCTTCGCGGTCGAGAACGATACGGGCGAGACGATCAAGCGCAGCTTCCAGTTCTTCGATGCGCATGGAGAGGCCTTGCACAAGATCCATCTCCGTGCCGACAGCAATGTCGATGCCTGGAAGAGGCTCGCTGCCGAACTCGCGCTTCAGGGCGACGTCGCGCCGCTGTCGATCACGCCGGCAAGCGTCGAGGCATTCGAGAACGACGCTGACGTGCCACTGGAAGAGCTGAGGACACGCTGGTCGGCCATGACCGACACGCACCAGTTCCCGGGTCTCCTGAACAAGCTCAAGCTGTCGCGTCACAAGGCAGTGTCGAGCATCGGCGCCGACTATGCCTGGAAGCTCGATCGCGCAGCCATCCTGCCGCTTCTCGAGGGTGCGGCTGGAATTGCTCTGCCGATCATGTGCTTTGTCGGCAATCGCGGCTGCATCCAGATCCATTCCGGCCCAGTTCAGCGCATTGCCACCATGGGGCCTTGGCTGAATGTCATGGACGAAACCTTCCATCTGCATCTGCGGGCCGATCGCATCGCCGAAGTGTGGGCCGTGCGCAAGCCGGTGGAGGGCGGCCATGTGACCTCGGTCGAGGCCTTCGACGCGAGCGGCGAACTCATCATCCAGTTCTTCGGCAAGCGGATCGAAGGTCAGGACGAGCGCGGTCCCTGGCGTGCGCTGGTGGAAAATCTCCCGACGTCGATGGCATCGCAGGCGGCATGATGAGCATCGTGAAGAGGTATTTCTCCCCCTGGCTTCGCGTGACCGCATTGGCTGCGTCTCTGCTTTCGCCAGCGATGGCGCAGGCGGCGGACGCCAAGCCGTCCCGCATCGTTGCCATCGGCGGATCGGTCACGGAGATCGTCTATGCGCTGGGCGAGGAGGGCCGCCTTGTTGGCCGCGACTCGACCAGCGTCTATCCTCAGGAGGCGCTCAAGCTTCCGGATACGGGCTATATTCGCGCATTGTCGCCGGAAGGTGTGCTGTCGCTGAACCCAGACCTGATTCTGAGCCTCGACGGCGCGGGTCCGCCGCCGGCGCTGGAGGCACTGAAGGCCGCCGGCGTTCGCTTGGTGACCATCCCAGAAGGCTTTGACCGCAAGGCCATCGTCTACAAGATCGACGCGGTGGGCGCGGCGCTCGGCGTTGAGGACAAGGCGAAGGCATTGGCGGCAAAGATCGAGGCTGGCCTCGACAAGGCCGTGGCTTCGTCGGCGACGCAAGCCAAGAAGGCGCGAGTCCTCTTCATCCTGTCGGCGCCGCAGGGTCGAATTATGGCTGCGGGCGGACGAACGCAGGCAGATGGCATCATCAAGATGGCCGGAGCCGAAAATGTCTTGTCCGAGATCGAGGGCTACAAGCCGGTAAGCGACGAGGCGGTCATTGCCGCCGCCCCGGAGGTCATTCTGATGATGACGCCGAGGGGTGATCATTCCGTCAGCGATGAAACGGTTCTGGCGCTGCCGGCGATTACGGAAACGCCCGCTGGCAAGGCGAAGCGGATCGTCCGAATGGACGGCATGTATATGCTCGGTTTCGGTCCCCGCACGGCAGACGCCATCGTTTCGCTGCACGAGGCGCTTTACGGCAAGCAGAAGCCAGGAGAGTGACCGTGGCCGCGACAGATGTTGCCGTTGATAGGAGCCGGAGTGCCGAGAAGGCGGCGCGTGTGGCGCTGCCGCAGGTGATCCTGGCACTCCTTGCCATTGGAGTCGTGATCGCTTCCGGGATCTCGCTCACGGCAGGGGCCTCGCAGGCATCGGCGCTTTCGGTTGCGGCGCATTGGGCCGGTCTCGGCGCAGCCGACGCCGTTTCGCCGCGTGATCTGCTGATTGTCGAGCAGATCCGGCTCCCGCGGGTGGTCATGGGTCTGCTGGTCGGCGCAGCCCTTGCGGTTTCCGGTGCTGTCATGCAGGGCATTTTTCGCAACCCGCTCGCCGATCCGGGCCTTGCGGGCGTCTCTGCCGGTGCCGGCCTGGGGGCGGCAACAATGATCGTGCTCGGCGGCAGGCTCGCACTGCCGATTGCCGGCATGCTGACTTATGCCGCTCTGCCGGCAGCCGCCTTCCTCGGCGGCCTTGCGACGACCCTCATTCTCTATGGTCTGTCAACGCGGCTTGGGCGAACCTCGATCGCCACAATGCTGCTTGCCGGTATCGCGCTCGGCGCTCTCTCGGGCGCTGCGACCGGTGTGCTCGTCTATCTCGCGGATGACAAGCAGCTTCGAGACCTAACCTTCTGGAGCATGGGCTCTCTAGGTGGAGCGACCTGGCCGAAGATTGCGACGCTTGCCCTCGTGCTGGCTTTATCGTTCGCGGCCTTGCCCTTCATGGCGCGCGGCCTCAATGCGCTGGCTCTGGGCGAGGCAGCAGCTTGGCATATGGGGATCTCTGTCGAGCGGCTTAAGCGCATGGCCATCGTGATCGTTGCCGCCATGACGGGAGCCTCCGTTGCAGTCAGTGGCGGGATCGGATTTGTCGGGATCGTCGTGCCGCATGTGCTGAGATTGGCGATCGGGCCCGATCACCGTTTCCTGCTGCCCGCGTCGGCTCTTCTGGGCGGGGCGCTGCTTGTCTTGGCGGATGCCGTGGCCAGAACGATATCTGCTCCGGCAGAGCTGCCAATTGGCATCGTGACAGCCCTCGCGGGAGCGCCATTTTTCCTTTGGCTGCTTCTGCGCCGGCGCAGCATTCTCGATCTCTGAGGGACCCTCCATGGCCACGATCTCCGCAGAAAACCTGATCGTCCGTTACGATGCGAACACGATCCTGCACTCTGTCAGTTTTCTCGCGCGCGCAGGAGAGGTGACGGTCGTTGCAGGCCCCAACGGGTCCGGGAAATCGACATTGGTAAAGGCCCTCTCGGGGGAGGTCAGATCTGCCGGCGCGATTACCATCAACGGACAAGACCTCCGCAGCTGCAAGGGCTGGCAGCTGGCTGCCCAGCGTGCGGTTCTGGCCCAGGAGACGACTGTCGCCTTTCCCTTTACTGTGGCGGACGTCGTCGGCCTCGGGATTACCGCCGGCGCCATGCGCCCCGCAAATCCGGCTAGCATGATCGAGATGGCGCTGGAGCGCGTGGGCCTTTCCGGCTTTGGCGCGCGGCGCATTCAAACCTTGTCCGGCGGCGAGCGCCAGCGCGTCCAGCTCGCGCGTGTGCTTTGCCAGATCTGGGAACCGGTCGGCGATGATGGCCCGCGCTGGCTGATCATGGACGAGCCTGTGGCAAGCCTCGATATCCGCCATCAGATCGCGCTGATGGAACTGGCGCGCGACTATGCCCGGGCCGGCGGCGGCGTGATCGCCGTGATGCACGATCTGAACCTCAGCGCCATGTATGGCGACCAGATGGTTCTGATGAAATCGGGCCGGGTCGCGGCCACAGGCGCGCCGGATGCCGTGCTGCGGCCCGAGACGCTCGCGGATGTCTTCGGCTGCCGCCTCCATCCCAACCTGGCCCCGAGCGGCGGGGTCTTCGTGTTGCCCCAGTCGGCATTGGCAACGCCGGCGCTTGCCTATGCTGCCGAGTGAAAGGAGTTTGTCGTGATTGTTTCAACACCAAGTTTTTGCAGAGTTCTGGTGCTGGCGGCCTTTGTTGCGGCTCCGGCGCTTGCTGAGGACAAGCCGGAACTGAAGATCGAGCTGAATGCGCTCGCCGATGCCAAGGATAGTTGCCGCGCCACCTTCCTGCTGACGAATGGGATGCCGGGCGAGATCTCCAAAGCAGCCTTCGAATTCGCTTTCTTCAACAAGGCCGGCGGCGTCGAACGACTGACCGCTCTGAATTTCGGTCGATTGCAGAAGGGGCGCACCGTGGTGCGCCAGTTCGATCTTCCGGGCGGGGCATGCGGCTCCTATTCCCGTGTCCTGGTCAATGCGGTGAAGAGCTGCGACGGCATCGTGGGTGAAGCGGACGCCTGCGAGGCGGCGCTGGCGACCGCGAACAAATCCTCCATCGATTTCGGGCTTTAGGGAGCTCCCTGCGAAAACCGGAACGCCGGACGCGTTCGGTGTTTTGCATTCTTTGATTTTCGGCAGTGAAACGCCAAAATGGGTGAGGTTGCAGCGACATGACGGATCTGCACATGGACGGCAAGGCGCGTCGCGCTGGATCGCTGCACGGCTCCGCGGAGCTGCAGCGACGCAAGGAGTTGCGCAACGGCCGCCGCACATTCCGTTCGTGGCCGCTGCTGCCGGTACCTACCGTTCCGCAACGTGCAGGCCTCCAGACTGGTCCCGCTGTCGACTGGCCGCAGGGCGATACGATCAGCGGAGACGATTGGCAGGACAGGCCGGATGACCGGGATCTGGGCCAGGACTTCGCGCTGGCGCCTGAAGCCTCTGTCTGGCAGGAAGCCGTTGAACGCCTGCAGGCGGGAACGCGTTCGCGGGCGTTGAGGATCTGCGTTCTGGCGTCCGTCGCGCTGCATCTCTGCTGTGCGGTTTTCCTGATCTCCATGCCGGCCCCGGAGGCAGTCGAGATCGCCGGCGGCGGGGCGGTGTCGGTGATGCTGGTGGGCGAGCAGGCCTTCGATAGCCTTGCTTCGGGCAAGGCCGACGGTGAGGAGGCTGCGCAGCCGGTTGAAGAAACGAAGGCTGCGGAAACCGCAGAACAGCCTCTTGAGGCTACGACGACGCAGGAGGTTGTGGACCCCGCGGCAATCGAAACGACGACATCGGAACCATTGAACCCGGCAGCGCAAACGGCTTCGGTGTCGGAAGCGACGCCGGTCGACACAACATCGCCACCTGAGCACGTCGCGCAGACGGTTTCGGAAACGCAGGAGGCCGCCCCACCTAAAACCACTTCGTCGGCCGAAACTCTTTCAATAGATCCGAACTCGGTTTCCGAGACAGGTGAGTTGCCAAAGGTTCATCCTGCCGAACCTCTGCCGCAGAAGCAGATTGAAGCGGCCGAGGCACCGCCCGTTGAACCCGTAAAGACCGCAGAGCCAACGAAACCGTTGGAGAAGGCTGAGAAGAAGCCCGTCGAAAAGAAGGCCCCGACGCCGAAGAAGGTCGAGAAGACCAAGGCTGAAGAAAACAAAGTGGCGGCGCGCAAGCAGGCGGAGACTGAGCAGGAGGCCAAAAGCACTCCCGCAAAGAGCCGCAAGGGCGAATCCGGCGAAGCCAATACGAATGCCCAGCGCGGCGCCTCGGCCGCCAGCAACAATCAGGCCAGCTCCGATCCGGGGAATGCTGCAGCCTCGAACTATCCGGGCAAGGTGGCCGCGAAGCTTCGCCGCGCGTTGAAATACCCGAAGAGCGCAG
>Ga0209563_100412_pt1 | contig 15099 bp, 12 predicted proteins | sample AraplaCvi_mMF_r2_FD_184271 | JGI IMG/M metagenome (GOLD analysis project Ga0209563, IMG submission 184271) | Arabidopsis root microbial communities from North Carolina, USA - plate scrape CL_Cvi_mMF_r2 (SPAdes) (version 2) | ecosystem: Host-associated > Plants > Roots > Endosphere | place: USA... | reverse complement strand
CCGCCGGCGCGGTCAAGTAACCGAAAGCACCCCTCCCGCATGAAGTTCACCGATGGTTTCTGGATGCTGCGCGACGGCGTCACGCCGGTCTACGCCCAGGAGGCGTACGACGTGTTCGCCGCAGACGACAGCATCACGATCACCGCGCCCGGCAAGGTCATCGAGCGCCGCGGCGACACGCTCAACCGGCCGACCCTGACCGTAACGCTGAGCTCGCCGCTTCCCGGCGTCGTCGGCGTGCGCGTCGAGCACTGGAAGGGCGTGCGGCCGCAGCGCGGGTTCGACCTGCGCGCCGAGAGCGGGCACGCGGAGGTCGTGGTCGACGACGAGAGCGGCGTGCTGACCACCGGCGGGCTGACCGCCACGGTGAAGCGGGGCGCGCCCTGGTCGCTCACCTTCTCGGCGGGGGACCGCGTCCTCACCTCCAGCGGGCACAAGTCGCTCGGCTACATGACCGTGGAGGGCGACGGCACCTACGTGCACGAGCAGCTGGCCCTGGGCGTCGGCGAGCTGGTCTACGGCCTCGGGGAGCGGTTCGGCCCGCTGGTGAAGAACGGCCAGGTCGTCGACGTGTGGAACGCGGACGGCGGCACCTCCAGCGAGCAGGCGTACAAGAACATCCCGTTCTACCTGACCAACCGCGGCTACGGCGTGCTCGTCAACCACCCCGGGCATGTCTCGTACGAGATCGGGTCCGAGTCGGTCGAGCGGGTGCAGTTCTCCGTGCCGGGCGAGAGCCTGGAGTACTACCTCGTCTACGGCCCGACGCCGAAGGAGATCCTGGAGCGGTACACCGCGCTGACCGGTCGCCCCGCGTCCGTGCCCGCGTGGTCGTACGGGCTGTGGCTCTCGACGAGCTTCACCACGGCCTACGACGAAGAGACGGTCACCTCGTTCATCGACGGCATGGCCGAGCGCGACCTGCCGCTGTCGGTGTTCCACTTCGACTGCTTCTGGATGCGCGAGTTCAACTGGTGCGACTTCGAGTGGGACCCGCGCACCTTCCCGGACCCGGAGGGGATGCTCGCCCGGCTGCACGACAAGGACCTCCGCGTCTGCGTCTGGCTGAACCCCTACATCGGCCAGCGCTCACCGCTCTTCGCGGAGGCGGCGGAGGCCGGGTACCTCGTCAAGCGCCCGAACGGCGATGTGTGGCAGTGGGACATGTGGCAGGCCGGGATGGGCCTGGTCGACTTCACGAACCCGGACGCGACCCGCTGGTACCAGGACAAGCTGCGCGCCCTCGTGGCGCAGGGCGTCGACTGCTTCAAGACCGACTTCGGGGAGCGCATCCCGCTGGAGGTCGAGTACTTCGATGGCTCGTCGCCCGAGCGCATGCACAACCTCTACACGCAGCTCTACAACGAGGCCGTGTTCGAGGTGCTGCAGGAGGCGCGCGGGGAGGGTGACGCCGTGCTGTTCGCCCGCTCCGCCACGACCGGCGGTCAGCAGCTCCCGGTGCACTGGGGCGGCGACAACACCTCCAGCTACGAGTCGATGGCGGAGACGCTGCGCGGCGGCCTGTCGCTGGCGCTCAGCGGGTTCGGCTTCTGGAGCCACGACATCGGCGGCTTCGAGGGAACGCCCGACCCGGGCGTCTTCAAGCGCTGGACCGCGTTCGGGCTGCTCTCGAGCCACTCCCGCCTGCACGGCAGCGACTCGTACCGGGTGCCGTGGGCGTTCGACGAGGAGGCGGTGGAGGTCACCCGGCGCTTCACGAAGCTGAAGCTCCGGCTCATGCCGTACCTCTTCGCCGCGGGCCAGGAGGCGCACGCGTCCGGAACCCCGGTGATGCGGCCGATGCAGCTGGAGTTCGCCGGCGACCCGGCCGTCGACTACCTCGACCGCCAGTACATGCTCGGCGGCGACCTCCTGGTGGCGCCCGTGTTCTCGCCCGCCGACGTCGAGTTCTACCTGCCCGCCGGGACCTGGACCGAGTTCTTCTCGGGCCGCCCGGTGGAGGGAGGCCGGTGGCTGCGCGAGACGCACGGGTTCGACAGCATCCCGCTGTACGTCCGCGAGGGTGCGGTGCTCCCGCTCGGCGCGCGCGACGACCGGCCCGACTACGACTACCGCGACGGCCTCACCCTCGCGGTGTACCCGGGACCGGACGGCGACCGCAGCGTGACGGTGACCACTCCCTCCGGCGACACCGCGGAGTACACCGTGACCCGTCGCGACGGCGCCCTCACCGCGAGCGGGCCGGCCGGGTTCCCGTTCACACTGCGGGATGCGGCCACCGGACGGACCGCCGGGGCGGACGCGCAGTCGGGGACGGCGACCCTCGACTGACCCGGTCCCACCGGACCGGCCGCGCGGCGGCGCGGGTGCTCGCCTGGCGCCCGCGCCGCCGCCGCGCGGCCTGCCGGCGGCCGGCTCGACGATAGGGTTACGGGGAAAATGAACGGCAGGGCGACGGGGACGAACCTCGACACGGTGCGACGGCACAACCTCGCCGCGGTGCTCGGGATCGTGCACCGCGACGGCCCGCTGGCGCGCTCCGCGCTCACGCAGGCGACCGGCCTCAACCGCTCGACGGTCGGCGCGCTGGTGGGCGAACTGGCCGAACTCGGACTCGTGCAGGAGCGGGAGCCGGAGCTCAGCAACCGCGTCGGACGCCCCTCCCCGCTGGTGGTCGCCGACAGCAGCGTGGTCGCCATCGCCGTGAACCCCGAGATCGACGCCGTGACGGTCGGCGTGGTGGGTCTCGACGCGGTCGTCCACCGGCGCGTGCGCTACCCGATCGGGCACATCCCCTCGGCGGCGGAGGCGGTCGCCGTCGCGCGTGCGGTCATCGACGGGCTGCGTCCCTCCCTCGCCGGCGCCGCGCGCGTCGCCGGCATCGGGGTGGCCGTTCCGGGCCTCGTCCGGGAGGAGGACGGCGTCGTGCGGCTCGCCCCGCACCTGGGGTGGCGCGAGGAGCCGTTCGCCGCCGAGCTGGCGGAGGCCACGGGATTCCCGGTGCTCGCCGCGAACGACGCGAGCCTCGGGGCGAACGCCGAGCGCCTGTTCGGTGCGGGGCGAGGCGCGAGCGACCTGGTCTATGTGAACGGCGGCGCGTCCGGCATCGGCGCCGGGGTGATCGTGGGCGGTGTGCCGCTCACCGGCATCAGCGGTTACGCAGGCGAGCTCGGTCACACCCTGGTCAACTCGGCGGGGGTGCGCTGCCACTGCGGCGCGATCGGGTGCTTGGAGACCGAGGTCAGCCAGGGCGCCCTGCTGCGCGTTCTCGGGATGGACGCGGCCGGGCCGGAGGAGCTGGAGCGCGCGCTCTCGGCGGCGATCGCGGACGGCGTGCCGGAGGTCGTGGCGGAGGTGGACCGCCAGCTCGGCTTCCTCGCCACCGCGCTGCGGAGCGCGACCAACGTGTTCGACCCGCAGCTGATCGTGCTCGGCGGGTTCCTCGGGGCCCTGCACGGGCTCGACCCGGACCGGCTGCCGCGGCTGGTGGGGGAGCAGGCGCTCGCCGCCAGCGCCGAGCGGCTGTCGATCGTGCGCTCGGCGCTCGGCTCCGACATCCTGATGATCGGCGCGGCCGAGCTGGCCTTCGGCCCGCTGCTCGCCGACCCGGCCGGCTGACCCGCCGCATCTGCGGTCGCTCGTTACGTGTGCGGCAGTGCGCGCAGCCGCAGTCGTGACGGGAGGCCGCATTCGCTGGGCGCATGCGGCCATGCGCACGTTCACATTTTCGTTGCCGCAGGTATAGCATTGTTCGTATCCGGCAGGTCGAATCGATTCGACGGCCGGGGTCGCCAGCACCGCGAGCATCGCGGTGCTGTTCTCATGCGTCCGACGGCGGGCGCCCTCCCACCCGCTTCCGACCTGTCAAGGACGTCCCGTGACCACCGTCGTGCACCCCGGAGACTCGCTCTCCGGCCGCCAGCGCCTCGCCTACATCCTCATCCTGGGCGCGCTCACCGCGCTCGGTCCGTTCACGATCGACACGTACCTGCCGGCGCTGCCCACCCTCCAGAACGACTTCGAGGTGTCGACGGCCGCCATCCAGCTGACCCTGACCGCCACCACGATCGGTTTCGGCGTCGGCCAGCTGCTCGTCGGCCCGTGGTCGGACAAGATCGGCCGCCGCACGCCGCTGATGGTCGCGACCGGGGTGCACATCCTCGCCTGCCTGGCGGCCGCCATCGCGCCCAACGTCGAACTGCTCGGTGTCGCCCGCGCCCTGCAGGGCATCGGCGCCGCGGCGGGCGGTGTCGTCGCGATGGCGATGGTCCGCGACCTCTTCGGCGGCCGGCCGCTCGTGCGCATGCTCAGCCGCCTCGCCCTCGTCAACGGCCTCGCCCCCGTGCTCGCGCCGGTGCTGGGATCGTGGCTGCTGCTCGTCATGCCGTGGCGCGGCATCTTCGTCGTGCTCGCGGCCTACGGCCTCTTCGTCGTCGTCTGCGTCGCCCTGTGGATCGTCGAGACGCTCCCGAAGGCCCGCCGTCACGACGCGGGCCACTCGACGGTCGGTCAGCGCTACAAAGCCGTGCTCAGCGACCGGGTCTTCGTCGGCATCGCGATCGTCGGCGCGGCGAACTTCACGGGCCTGTTCTCGTACCTGTCGTCGAGCTCGTTCATCTTCCAGGAGATCTACCGGTTCAACGCGCAGGAGTACGGCCTCCTGTTCGCGATCAACTCGATCGGCATCATCATCGGCGTCCAGTCCGCCTCCCGCCTGACCAAGTACGTCGGCCCGCAGTGGATCCTCGCCTGCTCCACCATCGTGATGTTCCTGTCCTCCGCCACGATCGTCGTGCTCGACCAGTCGCACGTCGGACTGTGGGGCACGGTCATCCCGCTGTGGTTCTTCATCGCCGCCTGCGGCTTCGGCTTCCCGTGCGTCCAGGTGCTCGCGCTGAACGGCCACGGCCACGAGGCCGGCACCGCCGCGAGCCTGCTCGGCGCGCTCAACTTCGGCACGGCCGGGATCGTCTCGCCGATCGTCGGCATCCTCGGCGTGGGCAGCGCGGCCCCGATGGGCGCGGTCATGGCCATCTGCGCGCTAGTCTCCATCGCCGCGCTGTGGGTGGTGGTGCGGCCGCGTACGGTCCCCGAACTGGCCCACTGACCCGCGGCTAGGCGCTCCATGCTCGCACGGGTACGTTGGCGTTCATGAGCGCGCACGAGACCGACCCGCCGAAGCCCGACGCGGAGGGCCACGACGTCGTCAAGGCGGCACGGGTCGCCCGGCGCTGGCCGATCGTCGCCGCGTCGGTCGCCGTGGTGCTCGTCGTCGGGCTCGGCGTCATCATCGCCCTCCGGCCGCGGCTGCCGTTCGAGGTGGACACCGAGTGGATGGGCGAGATCGTCGAGCACCGCTCCCCCCTGTGGCTCGGGCCGGCGCTGTTCTTCAACTACGCTGGCGGCGGGATCGTCGGCTCGGTCGTGGTCCCGCTCGTGATCTTCCTGCTGCTTCTCGCCTTCCGGCGCCCCTGGGGTGCGGGGTTCTTCGCGATCGCCAGCATCGTGTCCGTCGTCTGCGTTCAGATCCTCAAGCACACCGTCGGACGTGCGCGCCCGACCGAGATCCTCGTGCATGCCGACACCGGTTCATTCCCGTCCGGGCATACGGCCAACGCGGCCACGATGGTCGTGGTGCTCGGCATCCTCTTCCCGCGGGTCTGGGTGTGGTGCCTGGGGGTCGCGTGGGCGATCCTGATGGCGGTCAGCCGCACCTACCTCGGCGCGCACTGGATGAGTGACACCATCGGCGGCCTGCTGCTGGGCGCGGGGGTCGCGATCATCGTCTGGGCTCCGCTCGCGCACAAGCTGGCGATCGAGGCGACGAAGCCGCATCCGTTCTTCCTCGCGCGCCCGGCCGCCGCGCGGTAGCCGGGTGCGCGAGCGCTCAGGAGGCGATGCCGCGGAAGCCGCGCAGCCGCAGGCTGTTGGCCACCACGAAGACGCTCGAGAACGCCATCGCCGCCCCCGCGAGCATCGGGTTCAGCAGGCCGAACGCGGCGATCGGGATGGCGGCGACGTTGTACGCGAACGCCCAGAACAGGTTGGACCGGATGGTGCCGAGGGTCCGGCGCGAGAGCCGGATGGCATCCACGGCCCCGCGCAGGTCGCCGCGCACCAGGGTGATGTCGGCCGCCTCGATCGCGACGTCCGTGCCGGTGCCCATCGCGAGCCCGAGGTCGGCCTGGGCGAGCGCGGGGGCGTCGTTCACGCCGTCGCCGACCATCGCGACGACCCTGCCCTCCCGTTGCAGCCGCGCGACGGCCGCGACCTTCTCCTCCGGGAGCACCTCCGCCACGACCTCCTCGATGCCGACCTCGCCGGCGACCCGGGCGGCGACCGCCGCGTTGTCGCCGGTCAGCAGCACCGGGGTCAGCCCCAGCTCCTTCAGCCGGCGGACGGCCTCGGCGCTCGTGGGCTTCACCGCGTCCGCGACGACAAGCAGGCCGCGCGCCTGACCGTCCCAGCCGACGGCGACGACGCTCCTGCCCTCGCCCTCCGCGCGCGTCTGTGCGCCGGCGAGGGCGGTGCTGAGCGGCAGCCCCCGCTCGGCGAGGAGCGACGCGCGGCCGACGACAACGGAGTGCCCGTCCACGGTCCCCAGGACGCCGCGGCCCTCGACGTTCGTGAAGCCGTCCACGGCGGGGAGCATCCCGGTCGCTTCCGTGGCGCCGCGCGCGATCGCCTGGGCGAGTGGATGCTCGGAGGCGTCCTCGACCGCGCCCGCCAGCCGGAGCAGCAGGGTGGAGTCGGCGCCGGCCTCCGGGATCACGTCGACGAGGGTCATCCTGCCGGTGGTGATCGTGCCGGTCTTGTCGAGCACGACCGTGTCGACCCGGCGGGTGGATTCGAGCACCTCCGGGCCGGTGATGAGGATGCCCAGCTGGGCTCCGCGTCCCGTGCCGACGAGCAGCGCGGTCGGCGTCGCGAGGCCGAGGGCGCACGGGCAGGCGATCACGAGCACGGCGACGGCCGCGGTGAACGCGGCTGCGGGCGGGAACCCGGCGACCAGCCAGGCGGCGACGGTGACGAGCGCGATGCCGATCACGACGGGGACGAACACGCTCGACACCCGGTCCGCGAGGCGCTGGATCTCGGCCTTCCCGGTCTGGGCGTCCTCCACCAGCCAGGTCATGCGCGCGAGCTGGGTGTCGGAGCCCACCCGCGTCGCGCGGACGACCAGCCGCCCGCCCCGGTTGATCGTGGCGCCCGTGACCGCGTCGCCCGCGCCCACCTCCGCCGGGACCGACTCGCCCGTCAGCAGCGACCGGTCGATCGCGGAGGTGCCGGAGACGACGACCCCGTCGGTGGCGATCTTCTCGCCCGGCCGGACCACGAACTCGTCGCCGACCCGCAGCTCGTCCACCGGGACCTTCGTCTCGACGCCGTCGCGCAGGACCGCCACGTCTTTCGCCCCGAGCTGGAGCAGCGCCCGCAGGGCGGCGCCCGCCGAGCGCTTCGCGCGCTTCTCGGCGTAACGGCCGGCCAGGACCAACGTCGTCACCCCGGCGGCGACCTCCAGGTAGATGTCGCCCGCGCCGTCCGACGGGGAGAGCACGAACTCGAACGGGTGCGTCATGCCGGGCTCGCCCGCCGTGCCGAAGAACAGCGCGTAGAGCGACCACAGGTACGCCGCAAGGGTCCCCATCGAGACGAGCGTGTCCATCGTGGCGGCGCCGTGCCGGAGGTTGACCCAGGCGGCCCGGTGGAACGGCCAGCCCGCCCACACCACGACCGGGGAGGCGAGCGCGAGCGCGACCCACTGCCAGAACGGGAACTGAAGGGCCGGGATCATCGACAGCGCGACCACCGGCACGGTGAGGACGGTGGACACCAGCAGCCGGGTGCGCAGCGCGGCCAGCTCGGGGTCGCCCTCGCCCGCATCCGCCGTGTCCGCGCTCGCCGGGCGGGGGAGTCGCGCCGTGTATCCGGCCTTCTCCACCTCCGCGATGAGGGCGTCGGAGTCGTACCCGAACGGCACCGTGACGCTCGCCTTCTCGGTGGCGTAGTTCACGGTCGCCGCGACGCCGTCGAGCCGGTTGAGCTTCTTCTCGATGCGCATCGCGCAGGAGGCGCAGGTCATCCCGCCGATCTCCAGCTCGACCCCCGCACCCGCGGCCATCGTCCGCGCCGGGTCGCCCATCAGAGGCGTGCCGCGGCGTATCCGGCCTCGTCGACGGCGGCGAGGACCGCGCTGTCGTCGAGGTCGCTCGCGGAGGTGACGACCAGTCGCCCGGTCTGAGCGCTCACCCGGATGTCGGAGACGCCCTCCAGGCGGCCCACCTCTTCGCGCACGGACCTCTCGCAGTGCTCGCAGGTCATCCCGGTCACCTGATACTCGCTGATGGTCACGGTCACTCCTCTCGGGTACCCCTGGTGGGTATCTGGCACCAGCCTAACACGGTACCCCCAGAGGGTATACCTCGACGACGTAGGCTGAAGGGGATGACGGACCAGCGCGCGACCCTGCTCTTCCCCGACGCCCGCTCCGCGCGCGACGCCCTCACGTTCGCCGAGCGCGCCGCGCGCATCGGCGACGACGGCCTCCACCTGCTCGCCGCCGAGGGCGTGCTGACGATGACGGCCCCGGCCCTCCTGCCGCGCAGCATCCTCGACCGGACGCCGTTCGTGCTGGCCCTGCGCAGCCTCGCCGTGGATCCGGAGCTCGCCTGCGACCTCACCGTCGAGGCACTGGAAGCGACCGCGGACCCGCACCGGGTCGCGCTTCCCGACCGGGCGATCGCGCCCGGCTGGGCGGCTGTGCCGCTGCCGCGCGAGGGATGGACGCACACGCGCACGGTGGCGGCCGGGGTCCTCGACGAGGTCGCGCAGCGCGGAATCCGTGCCGTCGCGCAGGCGATTCCGGAGCGACCGGGACTCGATGCGGTGCAGAAGGTCAGGGCCGCCGTCTGGGGCGAGCCGGAGCCGGAGCTCGGAGACCTGCCGCGCGGCACCGCCTTTGCGGCGACGGCCTTCGGGCTGATCGGCGAGGCCGACGAGAGCGCCCGCATCCTGGTCAGCGGCCGCTGGGTCCGCATCGCGCTGCGCCGTGGTCACGTGCTCCTCCGCGGGCCGGCGGCGGCCGGGCTCACGCCGGTCCGCCGGACGGGGCGTCAGGCCTGACGCGCCGTTCCGCGCGGGAGGCCGAGCAGCGCGCGGGCGCGGAGGGCGACACCTTCCGCCGCCGGCCCGGCACCCGCCGACCGCGCGCCCGCCGCGTCCGCCCGGGACCACAGCGCCGACAGCGCGCCCCAGGCGAGCGCCCAGCACAGCACGCGCCGCTCGGCCATCCCCGTCTCCGCCGCGATCGCGGAGACGGCGCGCTCCAGGCGGCCGGGCGCCAGCGCGACCGCAGCATCCGGATTGCACAGGATGTTGGCCACATCGAATCCGGGGTCGCCGTGGAGCGGCTTGGGGTCGATGGCGAGCCACCCGCGCTCGCCGCCGTCGAGCACGTTGCCGTGGTGCAGATCGCCGTGGAGCACGACATCGCCGGCCGGATGGTCGAGCAGGTCGAGCGTGACCGACCGGGCGTCCGCGACCAGCCCCGCGCGGAGGGCGTCGTCGGCAGCCCGGTCGATCAGGTCGCGGAACCACCGCCGCAGCGGGAACAGTCCGTCCGGGCGGGGCGGTGCGCCCGCGGCGTGAAGCCGCAGGCCCGTGCGGCACAGGATGCGGGTCGCCTCGTCATCGCCGTCGGGCCCGCTCCGCGCCAGCGCCGCCAGGTCGCGCGGGCCGTCCGCGCGCTCCAGCAGCTGCACCGGCCCGTCCGAGCGCGCCACACGCACCGACCCTTCTCCGCCCCACCAGGCGAGGGTCGCCGCTCCGGTCCGCTCCTCGGCGGAGACGGCCAGCTTGAGGAAGAACCGCTCGCCCCCGCGGCGCACCGGCTGCAGGATGCTCGACGGCGTGGCGAACGCCTCCCCGTCGGCCTCCAGCCCCCAGTCCCGGCGCCAGCGAGAGAGTGCGGCCTCCACCTCCGTCACGCCGGTGCCGCCCCCGCCGAGTACGTGCCGGGCGTTGTGCCGACGACCGCCTTGAACTCGCGGCTGAAGTGGGCCTGGTCCGCATAGCCCAGTTCGGCGGCCAGCTCGGCCAGCGCGGGAGGCTGCGGCGACCGGAGCGCGGCCGCCGCCTCCTGCAGGCGGTAGCGCTGGATGAGCCACTTCGGCCCGAAACCGATGTGGCCGGCGACCAGGCGTTGCAGGTGGCGCACGTTCAGCCCGAAGCGCTCCGCCAGCTGCTCCACGCGGAGCAGGCCCCGGTCGCTCTCCACCGCCGACACGATGCTCTCGACCAGGCGTGCGTCGTGGTCGGGGTCGGGCAGGCCGTCCAGCCAGGACTCGAACGCCGCCGTGGCGCCCCCGTCGTCGTCGCGGAGCATCCGCTCGCGCACCGCGCCCGCCATCGCTTCGGACCCCTCGGCGCGCAGCCGCGCCAGCGGGAGCACCGCGGGCGCGCTCCGGAGCGAGGCGCCGACCCAGGAGCGGGCGACACCGGGCTTCAGGAGCACGCCGAACGCCCATCCCGAGCCCTCGAGCGTGCGGGAGCTCAGGCCGCGGTGCGCGCGGAACAGGGCCGACGAACCGGGCTCGACCACGAGGTTCGTCGTCGGGTACTCGAGCACGTCCTGGCGCACGACGGCGCCCGGCGGCAGACTCCAGCGCGGCAGCCAGTAGTGCCGCACGAACAGCGCGGCCCGGCCCTGCGGCGCCCGCCGCGCGATGCTCACGGGCGTGCCGGGAGTCAGCAGCCCCTTGCTGCGCGGCTCGACGTCGGTGCCCGCGGTCACCCTGTCATCCTGTCACGGACGGCGGACACCGCACCCGGCCGGGGCGCGAGCGGGCTCAGCGGCTGAAACGGACGCGCTCGAACCAGTAGAGCAGGCGCGGCCAGGCGCGCCGGACCTGCGCGGGCGTCATCGGCTCGGCCGGACGGGTGGCCGGCACATCCAGCTCCTCGACGACCCGCTCCATGTCGGCCTGGGACCAGAACTGACCGCGCATCCTGATGAGCAGGCGCCCCTCCGCGGAGGCGACGAAGAGCTGCGGGAGGACGTCGAGGGTGCTGCCCTCGTAGACCTTCACCATGATGACGGCCCCCGGCTCGCCCGGCGCCACGCGGATGGTCCGCCCGAAGAAACCGCGTTCCCGCACACCGGAGGGTCCGACGGTGATGGTGGTGTTGAGGAACGACGCGACCCCGACGATCGTCGCCGCGATCACCAGCAGGTGCGCGACCAGCACGAAGGGCCAGCCTCGGCCCGGGATGGTCAGCCAGTACAGCACGGCGAACACCGGCGTCGTCAGGGCCAGGACCGCGACGATGCCGCGCAGGAACAGGTGCCGGTGCGGGCGCAGGACGGTCTCGCGGGTCCGGCCCGCATCCCTGTCCACGTCGGTCTGCTCACTCACCTGACGAGACTGCACGAATCCGCCGGGGCCCGGTAGCGGCATTTTGGAGGACACTCGTGCGGGGGGCGCGGGTCTCCCGTGTCCCCCGAGGGTCAGCCGGCGGCCTTCTTCACCAGCTCCCGGATGCGCTCCTCGTCGTCGGCGGTCAGGTCGACGACCGCGAAGGCGACAGGCCACATCGTGCCGTCGTCGAGCTGCGCCGGGTCGTTGAACCCGAGCGTCGAGTACCGCGTCTTGAACTTCGACGACGGCTGGAAGAAGCAGAACGTCTTGCCCCCGATCGCGTAGGCCGGCTGCCCGTACCAGGTCTTCGGCCACACCTCGGGGACGGTCTCGGTCACGATGGCGTGGATGCGCTCCGCCAGCCGGCGGTCGTGCGCGGGCAGCTCGGCGATCTTGTCGAGCACCTCCTGGGTGTCCTCCTCGCGCGTGGCCTTTCCGCGGCGTGCGCCCTTCACCTCCTTCGAGCGCTCCTTCATGGCGGCGCGCTCCTCCTCGGTGAACGCGGCGCTGCTGGACGTGGTCTCCGTCGTCTTCGTCATGCCTCGACCGTAGAGGGCGGGAGGGGCGTCCCGCTTCTCCGAAACTGCTCGCTTGCGCGTGCGTCCGAGATCCGGTTGCGTCGGATCGCCTTCGTCTGCCACTGTCTGAACCGACGGGGCTTCCGTCTGCTGGGGGTGTGGATGGCAACGATCACTGCGCGCGGCGCGCTCGCCTGCGCTCGTCATCGGTTCTCCCGTTCCCGGGTCTCGGCGGTGGCGATCCTCGTGCTCGCGATGGTGGTCGGCAGCACCGTCATCGCCGCATCGGTCGCCGCCGACGCCGCTGCGCACACCGCGGCCTCGAACCGGTACCGGGAAGCCGTCGAGAGAGTCGCATCCCTCGACGGGGAGCTGGCCGGCGCGCTCGTCGACTTCGACGAGGCCAGGTCCGCACTCGCCGGCATCGGCGGCACGGTCGACAAACTCCGCTCGAATGCGGTGGGGCTCCTCTCCGCGCAGGAGCTCGCGTTGCTCGACGGCTCGCACGGACGAATCGTCGGCGCCCTCGCCGTCACCCCGGGAGAGGCCGGGGGACCGGCGGAGGCGCGCGCTTCGGACGGCGACCCCACCAGCGTGCTGTCCGCGGCGGCGCGCACCCTGGAGCGGCAGGCGCGGCGCGAGTCGGGGTGGCTGGACGCCACGCACGACGCCACGCTCGTCCAGAGAGTGGAGCACGATTCCGCGGCCGCCGTGATGGTGGAGCTGGTGACCGGGGGCGCTGCCGACGGCGATCGCCCCGCGGTCGAGCCGCTCGCCACTGCGATGTCAGCGCTGCTCGACGCCCATCCGCGTGCCGAGGAGGGGCCACGGCAGGCGCTTGTCGTCTCGGCGGAGACGGCTCGAACTGCTGCCTCGGCGGGCGCGTCCGTCGAGGTCGAGCTCCTCGACGTCGTCTCGCGGGCGGACGCGGTCCGGCATTCCCAGGAGGCCGTCGACCGAGCCGCCGCCGAGGCCGCAGCGCGTGCGGCGGAGGAGGCGAGCCGGACCACGCAGCAACGCCCGTCGGACGACTCGTCGGGGTCCGGACCATCGAGAACGGTGCATCCGCCGGGCGGCGCGACCCCCTTGCCGCCGCCCCACTTCTCCCTGGTCAGCCACACGCCGAATGTGTTCGCCAACGGAATGTATGAGCCGGGGTGCGGAGGTGTGCCGTCGGAGACCATCCAAGCCGCGAACCACGGCTACCAGCTCATGAGTCTGGACTACGACCACGGGTACGACTACCGCACCTTCGTCACGGAGGACGGCTGGGGAGTCACCGTCTTCGACTGCACGAACCCCGGCTGAGCGGCCGACGGAAGCCGGCCGCAGCGGCGACCCTACAGCCCTTCGGCGACGGCCGCGGCGGCGTGGAGCCACGCGCGGCGCGTGCGCGGGGCGAGCGACTCGAAGCCGAGCCGGCCGCCGTGCATCTCGGGGTCGAACGGGATGGTGACGGCGCGCCGGGCGAGCGGCTCGAAGCCCGTCGCGACCCGGCGCACCTCGGACGCCGGGCCGGTGCGCTCCGACTGCGAGACGATGACGACGGCCTCGCGCGCGAGCCGGGCGGAGTGCTCGTCCCGCTGCAGCAGCGCCTCCAGGAGCAGCGCGCCCGCCTCCGCGTGCTCGCCGAGCGCGGTGGTCGCGATGACGAGCTGGTCGGTGTGGTCGATCATCCGCAGCCAGCGCTCGGCCGACTCGTCGTTGCCGCTGTCGATGATGACGAGCCGGTAGAACTTGGTCGCGACCGCGTGCAGGCGGTCGAAGTCGGCGGTGGAGATGCGCTGCTCGGTGGCGAGCATCGTCGGGTTGGAGCGCAGCACGTCGTACTTGTCGGCGTTCTGGTGGTGGACGAAGTGGCCGATGTCGGCGGTGCGGGCTCCGGCCGACATGAGCATGTCCGTCGCGGGGAGCAGCGACTGCACCGTGGCGTCGTGCTCGTCCTTCTCGGTCCGCCAGCCGAGCGTTCCGCGCGTCTCGTTGTTGTCCCAGGCGAGCACGCCCGAGCCGCCGTTGCGGGCGAAGACGGCGGAGAGGAGCGCGGTGGTCGGCGTCTTGTTGGCGCCGCCCTTGCCGTTGACGATCGCGATGGTGCGCGGGCCGGCCCAGTGCCGGCTGACCGCATCCAGCTCCGCGCGCTCGCGCAGCTCCGCGGCGGAGGGCGCGAGCGGCACGCCGGCGCGGGCGAGCGCACCGCGCACCCCCTGGCGCGCGCGGTCGGGCCGCGGGCGCTCGACGTGCAGGAACGACTCCCGCGACGGCGCCTCCCGCGGCGTCACCTCGAGCGGCGCCGTGTCGCGCGGGGCCGCGTCCTGCGGCACCACGAACGACGGGACCTCGATCCGGGTCCGGTACAGCGGCTCATCGGTGTCGGGCGAGGATGCGTCACGCGATGACACGGGCAGGTGCTCGCCGCTCTGGGCCAGCGACAGCGCCTCCTCGTCTCCGATGCTGCCGTCCGGGTGCACGGCGAGCAGCCAGTCGCCCTCCTCGTCCGAGACGGTGAGCCGGACCGGCTGCCCGGCGGAGGCGGCGAGCTCGCCGACGCGACCGAGGATCGCCTCGCGCAGGCGCTCCGTGCTCTCCTCCGCGAAGGCCTCGCGGACACCGTCGACGATCAGCTCACCCGTCGCATCCGGTGAGAAGCGCGCGGTGAGCTGCGGGGTCGGGGACAGGTCCAGGGTCACAGTGTTCCTTCCGCGGTCGGTGCAACGAGACTGCACACACCGACAGCGCACGGTAGACCTGTTCCCTGGGATCGTCCAGTACCGCCCAGGCGGTTGCCAGGCTTCCGATGTGCGCTCTCCGAACGCGTGACGGAAGCGTCGGAGGCCGGATAGCGTGGGGCGCATGCCCGCACTCCGGATCGACGTGGCCTCCACCCTGGACGAGCGTGACCTGGCGGCGATCCAGCGCCTGCTGCCGCAGTTGTCGCGCTCCGCCGCCTTCGACCGGGAGCGCGTCGTCGCGATGCTGAGCCATCCGGGCGCGGAGCTGGTCGTCGCCCGGCTCGACGGGGAACTGGTCGGGATGGCGACGCTGGTGTCGTTCCCTCTGCCCACCGGATGGCGCGGCCACGTCGACGATGTCGTCGTGGACGACGCCCACCGGGGCAAGGGGATCGCGCGTGCGCTGCTGGAGGCGGTCCTCGCCCTGGCCGACCGGCGCGGCCTCCGCACGCTCGACCTCACCTCGCGGCCCAG
>Ga0209563_100410_pt1 | contig 15121 bp, 14 predicted proteins | sample AraplaCvi_mMF_r2_FD_184271 | JGI IMG/M metagenome (GOLD analysis project Ga0209563, IMG submission 184271) | Arabidopsis root microbial communities from North Carolina, USA - plate scrape CL_Cvi_mMF_r2 (SPAdes) (version 2) | ecosystem: Host-associated > Plants > Roots > Endosphere | place: USA... | reverse complement strand
CAGTACGTGACCCTGATCTCTGGCCAGCTCATCGCGCTGGGTGTGTTGATCGTGCTGCAGAACCTGCTGACCACCGAACAGCTGTACGCGTGGGGCTGGCGTATTCCGTTCGCCATCGGCGCGTTGTGCGCGATCGTTGCGCTGTACCTGCGTCGCGGCATGGAAGAGACCGAGTCGTTCACCAAGAAAGAGAAGTCCAAGGAAAGCGCCATGCGCACCTTGCTGCGCCATCCGAAAGAGCTGCTCACCGTGGTCGGCCTGACCATGGGCGGTACGCTGGCGTTCTACACCTACACCACTTACATGCAGAAATACCTGGTGAATACCGTCGGCATGAGCATCTCCGACTCCACCACCATTTCCGCGGCCACGCTGTTCCTGTTCATGTGCCTGCAACCGATCATCGGTGGCCTGTCGGATAAAATCGGCCGGCGTCCGATCCTGATCGCTTTCGGTGTGCTCGGGACGATCTTCACCGTGCCGATCCTGATGACCCTGCACACCATCCAGACCTGGTGGGGCGCGTTCTTCCTGATCATGGCGGCACTGATCATTGTCAGCGGCTACACCTCGATCAACGCCGTGGTGAAGGCCGAGCTGTTCCCGACCGAAATCCGCGCGCTGGGCGTCGGCCTGCCGTACGCACTGACCGTGTCGATCTTCGGCGGTACCGCCGAATACATCGCACTGTGGTTCAAGAGCATCGGCATGGAAACCGGTTACTACTGGTACGTGACCGCGTGCATCGCGGTGTCGCTGCTGGTGTATATCACCATGAAAGACACGCAGAAACATTCGCGGATCGTGACTGACTGATCGGGTTTTCACAGCCACTGCAATGGTGGCTGTGGTGGCCTCATCGCTGGCAAGCCAGCTCCCACAGGTTCAGGTGGTGCACACAGATTTGGTGAACATCACCGCTCATTGTGGGAGCTGGCTTGCCAGCGATTGGGGCGACTCGGTATCAAGTCAACTCGGCAACCGGCGGCTTGCCATAACGCTTCTGCGCATACGACGCGCCGACAATCATCACCAGCAGAATCCCTGCCAGCACCGCCGACGAGCCGATGGTGCCGAAGTCCAGGCCACCCTTTTCATGGGATTTGGTCATCAGGTCGCCCAAGGTCGCACCGAACGGCCGGGTCAGCACGAACGCCACCCAGAACAAGACCACGGTCGAAATCCTGGTGAAGTATTTGAGCGCAACCACCACGGCAATGGTCGAGCCGATCAGCAGCGCGCCACCGGCAAAACCCAGGCCCGAATCATCGGCCAGGTAGTCGCCGAGCGCGGTCCCCAGGGTGTTGGAAAACAGAATCGCCATCCAATAGAACATCTCGCCGCGGAAGGTTTGCACCTTGCTGACGTTCAGCGAATCGCCGCTCAGGCGCCAGGCAGCGAAGATCGCCAGAAGAATCGCAATCAGGATCATCGATCCGGTGGCGTAGCCCAGTTCAAGGGTGCGGTCCATGAAGTCGGACATGGTGGTGCCGGCGGTGCTGGTCGACAGAATCACGATCCAGTACAGCAGCGGCTTGTAGGTCTTGGCCATCAACTGGGTGATCAGGGTCAGCACGAACACGCTGATCAGGATCAGCGAGCTGAGGGCGTAACCGACGTTGAGGGTCATCGACAGCAAATCCCCTGCGGTTTCCCCCAGGGTCGTCGCGCAGATTTTCATGACCCAGAACGCCAGGGTGATTTGAGGCAGTTTATTCATCGCAAGCAAAGCTCCAGTGTGAGACGGCCGGTTCTTGGTTTTCTGGCCGTGGGCAGACTGGCGTTGCACCGGTGAAAAACCGGTCGGGAATGTATGAAAAATCTGTCACACAGCCCGAAGGAGGCCATTAATTAGCGGTTAATGCATCTCCCGCATCCTGCACCTGCCTGATCGATGACCTGCGCGGCGCTCGCTCTAACGACGAAAGCGAATTGAATGCGCCGCCCTTAATATCAAGTTAATCGATTGTTTTTAGCATTTATTTGCGCTTTTTAATCAATTTAGTTGGCGTAGCATTAGATCCAAGCAAGACACATCGCCAACGCATCTGGAGTAACTGACATGAAAACCAAACTGATCCTCGCCCTGACCCTGTCCGTATTGGCCGCCAACACTTTCGCTGCCGATGGTTCGGACAAAACCAAATCGGCCGACTTCATTTCCGGCGCCAGCGCCGCCATCGAAACCAGCCACTCGGGCACTTACGCGGCTGACGGCTTCGACAAGACCGGTACTGCTGCAGCCATCAGCTAAGTTTCAGCAGTCCATTCACAGCCCGGCCTCGGCCGGGCTTAGTCATTTCTGGGGCAGCACAATTTCTGAAATCCATACAAATCCCCTGTAGGAGCTGCCGAAGGCTGCGATCTTTTGATTTTGTTTTTAAGATCAAGATCAAAAGATCGCAGCCTTCGGCAGCTCCTACAGTGGGATCAGCGTTCGACTGGAAATACGCGGTGCGCTCTTACACTATGGCGTCTTTCAGATTGCCCTTTTGAGGAACTCCATCCATGTCCGATGACATCCACTTCTACGAACCCGCTCACGGCCACGGCCTGCCCCACGATCCGTTCAACGCCATCGTCGGCCCGCGCCCCATCGGCTGGATTTCTTCGCAGGATGCCAATGGGCAGTTGAACCTGGCGCCTTACAGCTTCTTCAACGCGTTCAACTACATTCCGCCGATCATTGGTTTTTCCAGCGTCGGGCGCAAAGACAGCCTGAACAACATCGAGCAGACCGGCGAGTTCGCCTGGAACCTCGCCACCCGGCCGCTGGCCGAGCAGATGAACCAGAGCTGCGCGATGGTCGCGCCGCAGGTCAACGAGTTTGAACTGGCCGGACTGACGCCCGTAGCGTCGAAGGTGATTGCGGTGCCACGGGTCGCCGAAAGCCCGGTGTCTTTCGAGTGCAAGGTCACGCAGATCATTCAGTTGCAGCGCGCCGATGGCGAAACCGTGCCGAGCTGGCTGATTCTCGGCGAAGTGGTTGCCGTGCATATCGCCAAGTGGCTGTTGAAGGACGGGATCTACGACACCGCCGCGGCAGAACCGATTCTGCGCGGCGGCGGGCCGGCGGATTATTTCCAGTTGGGGCCTGAAGCCCTGTTCAAAATGTGGCGCCCGGGGGCGGTCAAATAACTACCAGATCAACTCGGCGTCATCAGTGACACCCTTGAGGCGATCCAGCTCATTGATGGCAGCCTCATCGGCAGCGATGGCGCCGGGGAACACCTGGTCACCCAGCAGTTTGTGAAAGCGTGGCACACCGCCATCGACCAGGGCCTTGACCGCGATTGCCGCGTGATAACCCTTGTTGCCGCCCAACTCGACGGGGACGACTGCGGAGACTGCTTCGAAGTGTTCAAACTCTTTACGTGCCATGGCACACATCCCGGCTCAGACCAATAAGCCGGACATTAAACCCTCAACCGGCGAGTTTGTGTATCGGTGCCGGACATTGTCCGAGCGCCTGCGCCGCCGACACCTCTTTGAAGGTGTGGAAATCAAGGCTGTTGACCACCAGGTCCTGGACCAGCTCGGCAAAGATCTGCATCGACGGGCTGTTGAAATACGCAGTCATTGCCTGTTGATGACTCCAGAAACCGGAGACCAGCCACAGTTCCGGATCGCATTGCGAATGCTGCAAGGCGAAGTTCAGGCAACCGGGGGCGTTGCGTGACGGTTCGATCAAGGCACTGAGGCGTACACCCAGTTCGGCGGAGCGTCCGGCGCGCGCTCGAACGAAGGCCATATGACTGACGGGAATCTGCTTGGACATGTTCAACCCTCCCAGGGAGTCGCGTGGCAGCCGGGGGACGGGCTGCGACAGGATCCAAGGTTAAGGGCCGCGCGCAAGGTGCCGTTAGTCGATTCCTGCCGCTGCGTTGCACAATCCTGCGAGACTGCACAAACGCCCCGCATCGATGGGTAGAAACCTGTCACACCGCTGTCACAACGCTTTTGTGTAGGAGCTGCCGAAGGCTGCGATCTTTTGACTTTTGTTTTTAAAATCAAAAGATCGCAGCCTTCGGCAGCTCCTACAGGGGTCTTCGACCCAAGGGGTAAGGTGGCGGTCGCGGGCTGATGGCCGGCAAGCAAAAGCTGCCCATGCAGAATCAGGCAAGCATTTGACAGGATGTGTCTACCGCTGGCGCTTGCACAAATATAGGCTCTGCCCCATTCCACCGTCTTAGCAGAGGATGCCGCGCATGACGTCATTCGATCGTTTCCAGTCTCCGCCCGATGCCGACATGGAAAAACAGCGTGCGGAGCTCGCGGGGATCATCCGCCGCAACACCACCGACGACGGCAGTTACCAGACCGCCATCGGCTCACTGTTCATGTCGCGCCACACAAAATCCCATGATTTCGCCCCGGTGCTGGCGCAACCGGCGCTGTGCATCATGGCCCAGGGTCGCAAAGAGGTACGGCTGGCCGATGAGTTCTTCAATTACGACCCGCTGAATTACCTGGTGGTCTCGGTCTCGATGCCGCTCAGCGGGCGGGTGGTGAATGTCTCGCCGGAGGAGCCGATCCTCGCTGTGCGCCTGGACATCGACCCGGCGGAAATCACCGCACTGATCGCCGACGCCGGCCCCATGGGCGTGCCGACCCGACCGACCGGGCGTGGCCTGTATGTGGAAAAGATCGACAGCGCGATGCTCGACGCAGTGTTGCGTCTGGCGCGACTGCTGGATGCGCCGAAAGACATTGCCATGCTCGCGCCACTGATTCGCCGGGAGATTCTCTATCGCCTGCTGCGCAGTCCGCAGGGCCACCGCTTGTATGAGATCGCGATTGCCAACAGTCAGAGCCATCGCATCAGCCAGGCGATCAAATGGCTCAACGGCAACTTCGAACAACCGCTGCGCATTGATGATCTGGCGAAAGAAGTGAACCTCAGCGTCTCGACCCTACATCACCGTTTCAAGGCGATGACGGCGATGAGTCCGCTGCAATATCAAAAGCAATTGCGCCTGCAAGAGGCGCGACGCCTGATGCTGGCTGAAGGGCTGGAAGCGTCGGCGGCAGGCTATCGCGTGGGCTATGAAAGCCCGTCGCAATTCAGCCGTGAGTACAGCCGCTTGTTTGGTGCGCCGCCGTTAAGGGATCTGGCGCGGTTGCGGCAGTCGGTCTGATCAAGGTGTTGTGTTGTATCGGCTGACGCCATCGCTGGCAAGCCAGCTCCCACAGGGTTTTGTGCTGAACACAGAATTTGTGCACCCCCGAAAAACCTGTGGGAGCTGGCTTGCCAGCGATGGGGCCAGTCAAGACAACCTCAATCCAGAATCAGGCACCGAGTACCCGACACGCCTCGCTCGGCAACGTCACCGACACCGGATGCCCGATCCCCAAACCAATCCCCTGACACGGCGTGCTCAACGCGGTGAACGTCACCCCGGAACACTCCACCGTGGTCTCGATGGTCGCGCCGATATCGCGCACGAACGTCACCTTGCCGAGCAAGCGATTACCCGCCGTGGCTTGTGGCGCGGACAGTTGCAGGTCCTCCGGGCGAATCAGCATCTTCACTTTCTGCCCCGCCTCGATGCTGCTGCAGATCGGCACTTGCAGCGCGTCACCGCCCGGCAAGCTGACCTTGCCGTCGCCCAGCGCCGTGGCCGGAAAGATGTTGCCCGAACCGATGAAGTCGGCGACGAACTCGTTGGCCGGGTGCCGATAGATTTCGATCGGCGTGCCCACCTGCTGCACCTTGTGCTCGCCGAGCACCACGACGATGTCGGCCATGGTCATGGCTTCGCGCTGATCATGGGTGACCATGATCGTGGTGATGTTCAAGCGCTGCTGCAACTGGCGGATTTCCACCTGCATCGACTCGCGCAACTTGGCGTCCAGCGCCGACAGCGGTTCGTCGAGCAGAAGGATTTTCGGCCGCGAGGCGATGGCCCGGGCAATCGCTACCCGCTGTCGTTGCCCGCCGGAGAGTTTCGCCACCGGCCGGTCGATCATCGCTTGCAACTGGATCAGCTCCAGCAACTCCACCACCCGCGTCTGCTGCTCGGCCTTGCTCACGCCGCGCAGTTTCAGCGGGTAGGCGATGTTCTCGCCAACGGTCATGTGCGGAAACAGCGCCAGCGACTGGAACACCATGCCGAAGTTGCGCAGGTGTGCCGGGGTGCGACCGATGTCCTCGCCGTCGAGGCGAATCTCACCGCCGCTGAGGGTTTCCAGCCCGGCGATCATCCGCAGCAAGGTGGTTTTGCCACAGCCCGACGGGCCGAGAAAACACACCAGTTTGCCTTCCGGCAAATGCAGGTTGACGTCTTGTACCGCGCACGCCGAGCCGTAGAATTTCTCGACGTTTTCCAGAATCAGACCAGTCATGTTGCACCTCAAATCAAAAGGAAACGCCGCCCTCGCCCACCAGCTTCTCCAGCGCCCAGATCAGGACGAAGTCGATCAGCACGATCAGCACGGCAAACGAGAACACGGTAGGGTCGAGCGATGACACGGTGCGGCTGTACATCCAGATCGGCACGGTCATGACGTCGATGGTGTAGAGGAAATAGGTCACGGTGAATTCGTTGAACGAGACGATGAACGCCAGCAGCATCCCCGCCAGAATCCCCGACTTCATCAACGGCACCACCACATCGACAATCGCCCGCAGCGGTGAGGCGCCGAGCATCCGCGCCGCCTCTTCGACTTCGTTGCCGATGGAGAGCATCGCGGCGGTGCAGTTTTTCACCACGAACGGCAGCGCCAGAATCACGTGGGCAATCACCAGCCGCGAGGTGGTCAGGTGAAACGGCAGGCTGTCGAACACCAGCAGCAAGGCCAGGCCCAACACCACCATCGGAAACACCAGCGGCAGCGACATCAGTTGCAGCGCCACGGCTTTGCCACGGAACTCGCAGCGGGTCAGCGCATAGGCGGCGGGCACCGCGATCAGCGTGGCGAAGACCATGGTCAGGCACGACACCAGCAGGCTGGTGGCCATGGCCTGGCCGAGGCTCAGCACGTCGCTGGCGTCCGGCGAAACGAAGGTGTGCCAGGCCGCCTTGTACCATTGCAGGCTGTAGCTGCTCGGCGGGAAGTCGAGGTTCGACGCGCCGCTGAACGACATGACGATCATGGTCAGGATCGGCAACACCGCCAGCAGCAGAATGACCCCGGAAAGGATCCCGGCGAACTTGCCGGTGTCGCCGGGCAGCAGCGCCATGCGCTTGTTGGTCAGGGTACTCATTGCGAAGCCTCCAGCAGGCGCCGACGACGGCCGGTGATGTATTCGGACAAAGTCATGATCGCCAGCGTGGTGACGATCAGTACCACCCCGGCCGCCGATGCGGCGGGCCAGTTCATCAGCGGCGCGATCTGGTCATGCACCATCACCGCGAGCATCGGCACACGGCGCCCCCCGAGCAGCAACGGCACGACAAAACTGCTGGCGTTGTAGGCGAACACCAGCGTCGCCCCGGTGATGATCCCCGGCAGACTCATCGGCAACACCACCTGACGGAACACCTGAAAACGACTGGCTCCCAAGGTAGCGGCGGCCTCTTCGTAGGTGCGCGCAACACCGCGCATGGCGCTGGCAATCGGCAGCACGGCCAGTGGAAACGCAGTCTGCACCAGGCCCATCAGCACGCCGTTCTGGTTGTACAGCAACATGATCGGGCGCTTGATCAGGCCCAGGCCCATCAGCGTCTGGTTGAGCATTCCGCCCGGGCCGAGAATCACCAGCCAGCCGTAGCTTTGCAGCAGCAGGTTGACCAGCAGCGGCAACAGCACCGCCGCGAGAAAAATCCGCCGCACGAACGGCGAGGTCAGCCGCGACATGGTGTACGCCACCGGGATCGCCAGCAGCACCGCGATCACCGCACTGATCAGCGCCAGACGCAGGGTCAGCAGCAGGGATTTGAGGTAATAGGGTTCGAGTAATTGCGCGTAGCTGGCGAGGCTGAACCCGCTCCATTCCGCGCCTTTAGTGCCGACGCTCATGCGTAGCACCAGCAGGCTGGCGGCGATCAGCACACCGAGAAACAGCATCGACGGCGTGAGGAAAAACCACGCCCGGGCAGTCGGCGAAACACCGCGCGCCGGACGCACGTCAGCGGCGCCGACCGGTTGGGTCAGGGATTGATGTTCCATAGCAATGATCTCGTCAATGGAAAAACAACAGGATTGAAATCCGGGATAAACCCTGTGGCGAGGGAGCTTGCTCCCGCTGGGTCGCGAAGCGGCCCCATGAATGGCTAGACGCATTCGCAAGGTTGCCATTCAGATTGCGGCTGCTTCGCAGCCGAGCGGGAGCAAGCTCCCTCGCCACAAAAGATCTTCAGTCCTCGGAAATCAGGAAGAAAAAATTTCCGTATAGCGACGAATCCATTGGTCATGCACGGTCGCCAGGAAGGCGTTGTCGTGCATGATCGCCTTCTCGGCAATCTGCTCCGGGGTGAGGATGTACGGGCTCTTGCGCGCTTCGGCGGAGATGATCGCCTTGGCGTTGACCGGGCCGTTGAAGATGTCTTCGGCCATCTTGCCCTGCACCAGCGGATCGAGAGAGTGATCGATGAAGGCGTAGGCCAGGTCGGTGTCGCCCGGACGGTTCTTCGGCATCACCGAGAGCATCAGGTCAGTGTAGAAACCTTCCTTCATGCCGAACGTGGCACCGAGACCGTAGTTCGGATCGCGGATCTGCTTGGGGAAGAATGCCGGGGCGTACAGCCCACCCATGTCCAACGACCCGGTGCGGAACAGCTCGGCGATCTGGTTCGGGTTCTCGCCGAGGGTGACCACGCGATCCTTGAGCTCGGCGAGTTTCTTGAAGCCCGGCTCGATGTTGTGTTCATCACCACCGGCGAGTTTTGCGGCGATGATGATCAGGTCCATGGCCTCGGTCCAGTTCGGCGGCGGCAGGAAAATGTTCGGCGCCAGATCGGCATCCCACAGCGCGGCGTAACTGTCCGGAGCCTGTTTGAGGGTGCGGGTGCTGTAGACCAGACTGTTGCACCACAGCAGGTAACCGATGCCATGCCCGTTGGCGCCGGTGCGGTATTGTTCCGGTACGTCGATCAGGTTGGGAATGCGGTTGAGGTCGGGCTTTTCCAGCAGCCCGGCGGCGGCCAGACCTTCAGCGCCGACCCCGGCCAGGGTGATGATGTCGTACTGCGGACGGTCACCGCCGGCCTTGAGTTTGGCGACCATTTCAGAGGTGCTGCCAGTGCGGTCGGCAATGACCTTGGCGCCGGTCTTGGCCTCGAACGTGGCGGCGATGTTGCGCAGTGCGGCGAGGCCGGTGTCATCCGACCAGGTCAGCAAACGCAAGGTCTTGCCGGCAAACCGTGTGTCGCTGGCGCTGGCCCGGATGAAGGGCATGCTCAGGGCCGCCGCCGCTACCGAGGCGACGCCGACGGTTTTAATGAATTGACGCCTGTTCAGATCATGCTCGCCCATGAAGGACTCCCTTTGTTCTTTTAAGTATGAGGTTGGTCGCAACCGTTGCATCCGCGCGGCCGGATCCGCTACAGGCCTTGTATTCAAAGGCCTGCAGCGCAGCCGACGGGTTCATCCTGAGGTCGTGCAATACACCTGACTATCGATAAAAACTCATCGAAGCCATGACACCGACGCATGCCTCGTTGCGAGGCATGCGCTCACCTTTTTTGGGCGTTCAGAGCGCCCGGATCACGTGTTTGATTTCCTGAAACGCAGCCAGGCCCCACGGCCCCAATTCACGGCCGATGCTGCTCTGCTTGTAGCCGCCCCACGCCGTCTGCGGGAAGATCACTTGCGGCGCATTGAGCCACACCAGCCCCGCCTGCAGGGCGTTGGCGACCCGGTCGGCGGTCTCGGCGTTACGCGTCACCACACTGGCGACCAGCCCGAACTGGCTGTCGTTGGCCAAGGCAATCGCTTCGGCTTCGCTGCTGAAACTGCGCACGCAGAGCACCGGGCCAAAGATCTCTTCACACCACAACGCACTGTCGAGGGGCACGTCGGTGAACACCGTCGGCTGCAAAAAATAGCCGCGCGGCAGATCCGCCGGACGATTGCCGCCGCACACCAGCTTCGCCCCGGCGCTCAGACCACGGTCGATGTGGCCGAGCACGCGCTGGTATTGCGCCTGATTGACCAGTGCGCCCATCTCCACGTCCGGGTCGAACGGGTCGGCCACGCGAATCGCTTGCGCGCGCTTTTGCAGACGCTCAAGAAATTCATCGCCCAGCTCATCGGCGACCAGCACGCGACTGGTGGCTGAGCACATCTGCCCGGCATTGAAGAAACCGCCGCCGCAAGCCAGTTCCACCGCCAGTTCCAAATCGGCATCTTCGAGCACCAGCAACGAAGACTTGCCACCCAGTTCCAGGCTCACGCCCTTCACGGTTTCGGCGGCACGCTGCATCACCTGCACGCCGACGGCATTGCTGCCGGTGAAGGAAATCTTGGCGATACGCGGGTCCGCCGACAGCGGTGCACCGACCGCCAGACCGGTGCCGCACACCAGGTTGAATACGCCATTGGGCAGACCGGATTCAGCGATGATCGCCGCCAGTTCCAGCTCCGGCAGCGGCGTGACTTCCGACGGTTTGAGCACCACACAGCAACCGGCGGCCAAGGCCGGTGCGAGCTTCCACGCAGTGGTGACCATCGGAAAATTCCACGGCACGATCAGCCCGACCACACCGCACGGTTCACGGCGCAGACGCGCACTGAAATCGTCGCTGGGCAGCGCCACGTTGCTGTCGAGTTGTGCGTCGAGGCCTTCGGCCAAACCGGCGTAATACTCGAAGGTGGCGATCACATCATCGACGTCGATGGCCGCTTCGAACTGTGGCTTGCCGTTGTTGCTCGACTGCAACTTCATCAAGTGGTCACGCCCGTTGCGCACACCGTTGGCAATGTTGCGCAGGATCGCGCCGCGTTCGGCACCGCTGGTTTTCGACCAGTTCTTGAACGCTGCAGTGGCCGCGCTGACGGCCAGATCAACCGCGCGTTCATCGCCGCCATTGACCGTGGTCAGCAGTGCTTCGGTGGCCGGATTGATCACCCGCAGGTGCTCACGCCCGGCCGACCATTGACCGTTGATGTACAGGCCGTCGAGTGTGGTCGGGAAGTTGATCATTGGGCCACCGCCTGCATCCATTGGGTCTGGTCGATTTCGATCAGGGTCGGGCCCTGACGATCGGTGGCGGCACGCAGCGCGCCACGCAATTGCTCAACCGAGCTGATCGCTTCAGCGGCGCAGCCCAGGGCCTTGGCGACGCCGATGAAATCCGGGGTGTAGATGTCGACGCCGACCGGCTCGATGGCGCGGTTGACCATGTATTTCTTGATCTCTTCGTAACCCTGGTTATTCCACAGCAGCACGATCACCGGGGTGCGCGCTTCAACTGCGCTGGCCAGTTCCGGCAGGGTGAACTGCAAGCCGCCGTCGCCAATCAGGCACACCACCGGCGGACGAGCGCCGCCCTCGAGGTTGCCGCCAAGCCACGCACCAATCGCCGCCGGCAGGGCGTAACCGAGGGTGCCGTAACCGGTGGACGAGTTGAACCAGCGCCGTGGTCGCTCCGGGTTGAAGGTGAGGTTGCCGGTGTACACCGGTTGCGTGGAGTCGCCGACGAACACCGCGTCCGGCAACTCGTGCAGCACGGTTTCCAGAAAACGGGTCTGTGCCAGGGTTGGCACGTCCCAGGTCGCGGCCAGCTCATCGCGCAGACGCGCTGCCCGCACCTGGCCCCAATCGTTGCGTCGCTCAGCCAGCGCCTGCTGCGACAGCGCACCGAGCAGCGCTTGCGCAGCGTTGCGCGAGTCGGCGACCAACGCCACGTGCGGCGGATAGTTGCGCACGGTCTGATCGGCGTCGATGTCGATGCGCAGCAACTTGCCGGGAATCTCGAAGCCGCCGGCGAAGGTCACGTCGTAATCGGTTTCGGCCAGTTCGGTGCCGATTGCCAGCACCACGTCGGCATCGGCCACCAGCGCGCGCGTCGCGACCAGGCTTTGCGTCGAGCCGATCAGCAGCGGATGGCTGGTCGGCAACATGCCTTTGGCATTAATGGTCAGCGCCACCGGGGCGTCGAGCAACTCGGCCAGTTCGGTGAGTTCGGCGGCGGCATCGATGGCACCGCCACCGGCGAGAATCAGCGGACGCTGAGCGCCGGCCAGCAACTCGCTCATGCGCCGTACGGCAGCCGGTGCAGCCCCGGCGCGGTCAATATTCACCGGAACGCTGGCGAGCAGTTCGTCAGCCTGTTCCACCAACACATCCAGAGGAATCTCGATGTGCACCGGACGCGGACGCCCGGCCTGAAACAGTGCGAAAGCACGGGCCAGCACGGCCGGCAATTCTGCCGCCGACATCAAAGTGTGGGAGAACGCCGCGACGCCGCCGACCAGCGCGCTCTGGTTCGGCAACTCGTGGAGCTTGCCGCGACCGCCGCCCAACTGGCTGCGGGTCTGCACGCTGGAGATCACCAGCATCGGGATCGAGTCGGCGTAAGCCTGGCCCATCGCGGTGGTGATGTTGGTCATGCCCGGGCCGGTGATGATGAAGCACACACCCGGTTTGCCGCTGGTGCGCGCGTAGCCGTCGGCCATGAAACCGGCGCCCTGTTCATGCCGTGGGGTGACATGGTTGATGCTCGAACGGGCCAGCCCGCGATACAGCTCCACGGTGTGCACCCCGGGAATGCCGAACACCTGCTCGACCCCGTAATCCTCGAGTAACTTGACCAGTACTTCGCCACACGTCGCCATGTCGATTGCCCTTCTGTCAGCTAAAAACACAGATCCCGTGTGGGAGCGAGCCTGCTCGCGAAAGCGCTGGATCAGCCAACATCAATGCTGAATGTGAAACAGCCTTCGCGAGCAGGCTCGCTCCCACATGATCTGAACATGGGCTCATTGAACGGGGGGCAGGTAGCGGCAACAATCGATTAAAAGTCATACTAGCCATGTCCTCACGTCATACCTTGGATCCACATGAAACGACTGCCTCCCCTGCCCGCCCTGCACACGTTTCTGATTACTGCGCAGTGCTGCAACTTCACCCGGGCGGCCGAGCAGTTGCACATCACCCAGGGCGCCGTGAGCCGGCAGATCGCCGGGCTGGAAGATCATTTGGGGTATGAGCTGTTCATCCGTCTGGCCCGAGGCCTGGAGCTGACCGCCGAAGGGCGCGAATGGCTGCCGCGGGTGGAGAAGATTTTCGGGTTGATCAGCGAGGCCACCGAGCAGATCGGTCGCAAGCGTCAGACCCTGCAACTCAAGGCGCCCAGCTGCGTGATGCGCTGGCTGGTGCCGCGTCTGTTGCAATGGCAAAAGGAACGCCCGGACGTGCCGGTCAAACTGACCACTACACTGGCCCATGGCGTCGACTTTCAGCGCGAGCAATTCGATGCGGCGGTGATCTACGGCACGCCGCCGGACAACTCATCGACCGCGCTGCATCTGTTTGATGAACAACTGACGCCGGTCTGTTCGCCTGCGTTATTGAAAGGCCCACCGGTGCTGAGCGAACCGGCCGATCTGCAACAGCATCTGCTATTGCATCCGACCCGCGATACGCAGGATTGGACGGTGTGGCTGACGGCGGCCGAATTGCAGTTGAACAACGTCAACACGGGCCAGCATTTCGAGACACTGGATCAGGCGATGTCGATGGCGTCCCACGGGACGGGTGTGGCGATTGGCGACTGGTCGTTGATCGGCGACGACCTGCGCGCCGGGCGGCTGGTGATGCCGTTTGAGCTGAAGGTGAAAACGGGGCTGGGTTACTACGTGGTGATGCCGCAGGGTGCAGGGGCGTCGCCGCAGCTGGAAGAACTGATGATCTGGCTGGTGGAGCAGGCGCACACCCGCTGACCCACCCAAACACCCTGCAGGAGCTGCCGCAGGCTGCTCCTACAGGGGGCGTTTGCAGGTCAGTAGCCGACGGTAAACCGCTGACGCGAATGCTTCGGCGTTTCCACTTCGTCAATCAACGCAATCGCGTAGTCGGCGAAGGTGATCCAGCTGCGACCTTCGGCACTCACCAGCAAGTGATCCTTGCCGACGCGGAAACTGCCGGTGCGCTCACCTTCGACAAACTCGGCCGATGGCGAGAGGAAGGTCCAGTCCAGTTCCTTCTCCTGACGCAAGGCATCGAGAAACGCTGCCCCGGCGCTGGCCTCGGCTTTGTACTCGGCCGGGAAACCGGCACTGTCGATCACTCGGGTGTCATCCGGCAGCAACAGCGAACCGGCACCGCCGACCACCAGCAGACGTTTCACGCCCGCCTGCTTCACCGGGCCAACCACGGCACTGGCCGGTACCGTGGCGAAATGCGCAGCGCTGATCACCACGTCGTGACCGGCGACGGCGGCTTGCAGCGCTGCCGAATCCAGCACATCGACATTCTTGCTGACCACACCGGCACGTGTGCCGATCTTCGAGGTGTCGCGGGCGATGGCGGTGACACTATGGCCACGACGCAGGGCTTCTTCCAGCAGTTGGCTACCGGCACGACCGGTGGCACCAATGATTGCGATCTTGCTCATGACATTCTCCAGTTGGCTTGAGAGTTTCAACGACGGCATAAATCTAATCTTGAAGCGGTATTCCCTGTGGCGAGGGCGCTTGCTCCCGCTGGAGGGCGAAGCACTCCCCGCCTGTTTCAGCTACAACGCATTGGCAGCTTTTGCGCCTGCTGCGCAGGCGGGCGGGAGCAAGCTCCCTCGCCACAAAAGTCCTCTCGACCTGTGTTTCAGATCAATCGGCTTACCACTGCATCTCGCCCTTGGCGACTTTGGCGCTCAGCTCCAGCGAGCTTTCTTCGCCGAGTGTCGGGTAGCGCTTTTGCATGGCCTTGATCAGTGCGGCGGAATCCTTGGCCTTGGCGGTTTCTTCGTCGAAAGCCTTAATGTAGTCGGCGGTGAATTTCACGCTGGCCAGCGAGCGGCTGCTCTCGCCCAGAAAGTGACCGGGCACCACGGTTTTCGGCTTCAGGGTTTCAATCGAATGCAGGGTTTGCAGCCAGTCGGCGTGGGATTGCGCAGTCTGGGTATCAGCCATCCAGACATGAATGTTCTCGGCGACCACAACACCACCGACCACCGCCTTGAGCGACGGAATCCACACGAAGCTGCGATCCGGTTGTTTGCCTTCAAGACCGACCACC
>Ga0209563_100408_pt1 | contig 15335 bp, 9 predicted proteins | sample AraplaCvi_mMF_r2_FD_184271 | JGI IMG/M metagenome (GOLD analysis project Ga0209563, IMG submission 184271) | Arabidopsis root microbial communities from North Carolina, USA - plate scrape CL_Cvi_mMF_r2 (SPAdes) (version 2) | ecosystem: Host-associated > Plants > Roots > Endosphere | place: USA... | reverse complement strand
GGGATCTCGACCGTGGACGGTGGGGAGTCGACCGGCACCGGGTTCGGTTCGTCCGGCGTCGCCGGCGGTGTCGCCGCCGCGGTGGCGGTGTCGCCCACCGTCCCGTTGTCCACGTCCGCTTGGCCGACCGTATAGGTGGCGGTGCAGGTCACGGAGTCTCCGGGCGGCAGGGAGGTGACCGGGCAGCTGATCGAGGACAGGTTCGCCGGGTCGGAGGGGGCGGCGACGGTGTCGGTGATGGTGAGTCCGGTCATCGTGACGTTGCCGGTGTTGGTGACGACGAAGTCGTACGGGATCTGCTGTCCGGCGGTGGTGACGGTCGTGGTGGTGGAGGACTTCACTACCGTCAGTGCCGTGCTCTGCGGGATTGCCACGGTCAACGGGTCGTCGCCGGAGCTCACGCGGGGCGGGTTGGGGTTCCCCGGCGTCGCGGGGGGAAGCCCGGACGCGGTGGCGGTGTCGGAGGCCGCGCCGTGGTCGATGTCGGCCTGGGTGACCGTGTAGGTGGCGGTGCAGGTCGTCTGTGCGCCCGGAGCGAGCGTGGTGACCGGGCAGTCGATGGCGGAGAGGTTGGCCGGATCGGAGGGGGCGGCGACGGTGTCGGTGACGGTGATGTCAGTCATGGTGACGTTGCCGGTGTTGGTGACCAGAAACTCGTACGAGATCTGCTGCCCGACGGTGGTCGGCGGTGCCGAAGTCGAGGACTTCGCCACCGTCAGCGCGGGGCCGCCGGCCACAACGAGGGACACCGTCGAGGGCGGCGAATCGACGGGGGTGGGGTCGGGGTTCTCGAGCGTGGCCGGTGGGGTGCCGGTGCTGGTGGCGGTGTCGGTGACGGTGCCGTTGTCCACGTCGGCTTGGGTGGTGGTGTACTGCGCTGTGCAGGTCATCTGCGCGTTCGGCGCCAACTCGGTGGCCGGACACGTCACCGCGGAGAGGTTCGCCGGATCGGAGGGCGCGGCGACCGTGTCGGTGACCGTGATCGCGGACAGGGGCAGCGTGCCGGTGTTGGTGACCAGGAACTCGTAGGGGACCTGCTGCCCGACGGCGGTCACGGTCGCCGTGGAGGACTTCACCACGGTCAGCTCCGCCCAGGAGACGATCGGCACGGTGACGCTCGACGGGGGCGAGGTGACCGGTGTCGGGTTCGGGTCATCCGGCGTGGCCGGCGGGGTGCCGGCCGCGGTCGCGGTGTCGGTGAGGGAGCCGTTGAACACGTCGTCCTGCGCCACCTGGTACTGGGCGGTGCAGGTGATCTGGGCGCCCGGGGCCACTGTGGTGGTGGGGCAGGTCACCGGAGACAGGTTCCCGGGCAGCGCGGGCGGGGCGACCGCGTCGGTGACGTTCACTCCCATCAGGGTCACGTTCCCGGTGTTGCGGACGACGAACTCGTACGGCACCACCTCGCCGACCCGGGTGACCGAGCTGGTCGTGGACGACTTGGTCACCGTGAGCGCGGGCGCCTGCTGAGCGGGGATGGACAGGGCCGCCGGCGCGGAGTTGACGGGCACGTTGCTGGGGCTCTTGCCCGACGCGCTGGCCGTGTCGGCGACCGATCCGTTGTTCAGGTCGGCTTCGGTCGCCGTGTAGGTGGCGGTGCAGGTGACCGACTTGTCCGGAAGCAGGCCGCCGGGCGGGCAGGTCACGGCCGAGAGGTTGGACTGCACCGACGGCGCGGACACGGTGTCGGTGACCGAGATCGACGAGAGGGTCTGCGTGCCGGTGTTGGTGACCACGAACTGGTACGGGATCTGCTGCCCGATCTGGGTGACCACGGTCGTCGTGGAGTGCTTCTGGATGCTCAGCCCGAGCTCCACCGGGTCCACCGGGACGCTGAAGGTCGAGGGGTCCGACTGCGCCTGCGTCCCGCCGGGGTCGGTTCCCACGGCCACGGCGGAGTCGTCCACCCGGCCGTGGTCGAAGTCCGGCTGCGTGGTCGTGTACCGGGCGGTGCAGGTCATCGAGGCGCCGGCTGCGAGGGTGGTGGCCGGGCAGCTGATGGCGGAGAGGTTGGACTGCACCGCCGGGGCGATCTGCGTGTCGACCACCCGCACGTCGGTCAATGGTGCTGCGCTGTTGTTGGCGACCGTGAACGTGTACGGGATCTGCTCGTTCAGGACGCTGATCCCGATCGAGCTGGAGGACTTCACGATCGAGATGGCCGGCGGGGTGGCCGGCGCCGGGATGCTGAGGGCGTCCGGCGGCGAACTCACCGCGGTCCCGTCGCCGGTGAGTCCGGTGGCGACCGCCTGGTCGGCGACCGACCCGTTGGCGAGGTCGGCCGCGGTGGTGAGGTAGTGGGCGGTGCAGGTCTCGTTCTGGCCGGGCTCGAGGGTGGGAACGGGGCAGGAGACCGCTGTGAGGTTCGCGGGATCGGCGGGCGGGACCAGGGTGTCCTCCACGTCGATGCTGCCGATCGCGACATTGCCGGTGTTCGTGACCACGAACTGGTAGGCGATGTCCTGACCGACGCGGGTGACGACCGCCGTGTTCGAGGACTTGGCGATGCTGAGCGAGGGCGACTTCTGTGTCGGGATCGACACGGTCGACGGCTCCGACGGCGGCAGCGCGAGCCCGTTCGCATCCGTGCCCTCGGCCACAGCGGTGTCGTTCACCGATCCGTTGGCGATGTCGGCCGCGGTCGCCGTGTAGGTGCCCCGGCAGGTGGTCGAGGCCCCCGGCGCGAGCGTGAGATCGTCGCACACGATGGCCGAGAGCGCGGACTGCGACGACGGGAACAGCACCGTGTCATCCACCCGCACGTTCGTCACCGGGGTCGAGCGGATATTGGTCACCTGGAACGTGTACGGCACGACCTGCCCGATCGTGTCCACCAGCGTCGTGGTCGTGCTCTTCTGGATCTGCAGCGCAGGATTGGAGGTGATCCGCAGCTGCGCCTGCGGCGCGTTCACCGTCGATCCGTCGGGCGCGATCGCCGTCGCGGTGGCCGTGTCGCGCAGGAACCCGTTGTCCAGATCGGCCCGGGTGACCGTGTACGTCCCTGTGCAGTCCGCCGTCTCGCCCGGCTGCAGCGCACCCGGCGGGCACGTCACCGCCGACATGTTCGCCTGGCTGGCCGGTGGACTCTGCGTGTCCGCGACCTGCACGCCGGTCACCGTCACATTGCCGGTGTTCCGCACCGTGAAGGTGTACGGCACCTGCTGGCCCACCCCCGAGATCCGGGTGACCGTGGAGGTCTTGGTGAGCGTGATCGCGGGGTTCTGCAACGCAGGCAGGATGACGCTGGAACGCGCCGTGGTGTACGTGCTGCCGCCCACATCCACACCGGTCGCTGTGGCGAAATCGGTGAGGAAGCCGTTGGTGATGTCCGCGGCCGTCACACTGTACGACGCGGTGCACACCGCCGAGTCGCCCGGCGCCAGCGTCGTGGTGTCGCACGAGATCACCGACAGGTTGCCCTGCACCGCAGGCGCGACCTGGGTGTCCTGGATCGCGATGTCGTTGTAGACCGTCGACGACGTGTTGGCGACCGTGAAGGTGTACCGCACCACCTGACCGATCTGCGTGTACGCGTTCGTGCTGGATGCCTTCACCAACGTCAGCGCGGCCGTCGTCGCCGTGACCGTGGCCGAGGACTGCGGCGAGGTGACCAGCGCATTCGACGGGTTGCGGCCCGACGCCGTCGCGAAGTCGTTCACCGACCCGTTGGCGATATCGGCCGCCGTCACCGTGTACGTCCCCGTGCACGTGATCGACTCGCCCGCGGCCAGCGTGCTCTGCGGGCAGCTCACCGCCGACATGTTCGCCTGCGACGCCGGCGCCACCTGCGTGTCCGCGACGGACACCTGCGTCAACGGCTGGTTGCCTGTGTTGGTCACCACGAACGAGTACGGCACCTGCTGGCCCACCGCCGACACCGATGTCGCCGAGGTCGACTTCACCACCGTGAGCGCCGAGATCGGGGAATGCAGCACCACCCGTGACGGCGACGACTGCACCGGGTTGTTGTTCGCATCCCTGCCCTGCGCGATCGCGGAGTCGGCGGCCAGGCCCTGGTTCACATCCGCCTGCGTCACCTGATAGGTGGCCGTGCAGGTGGTGGATGCGCCCGGTGTGAGGGATGTCACCCCGCACGTCGGCGTGCTCAGGTTGCCCGGCAGCGACGGCGGTTCCACCGTGTCCACCACCGTGATCCCGTTCACCGTCACGCTCGAGTTGTTGGTCACCAGGAAGGTGTACGGGATCTGCTGCCCGACGGCTGTGACCGCTGCCGTCGTCGTCGACTTCTGAATCGTCAACGACCCCGGCAACTGCGTCGGGATCGACAACCTCGACGGCGCCGACACCACCGCCGCTCCGTCCTCCGGCTCCCCGGACGCGGTCGCCGAATCGTTCAGGGTCCCGTTCTGCAGGTCGGCCTGCGTCGCCGTGTACGTCCCGGTGCACACCTGCGACTCGCCGGGCGCCAGCGCCGGCTGCGGACACGTCACCGCCGACATGTTCCCCTGCGACGCCGGCGGCGTCTGGGTATCCGCTACGGCGACCCCGAACAACGTCACGTTCCCCGTGTTCGTCACGCGGAACGCATACGGCACCTGCTGACCTACCGCGTTCACCAGCGTGGTCGTCGAGCTCTTCTCGACCGCGATCGCCGGACGGGAGGTCCCGATCGTCAGCGACGCCGGCGGGGTGTCGACCGCACCGCCGACGGGATTGACGGCGGTCGCCGTCGCCGTATCACGCAAGGAGCCATGGTCCAGATCCGCCTGTGTGACCGTGTACCGCGCCGTACACGTCGTCGAATCCTGCGGCGCCAGCACCGTCGTCTCACATAGCACCGGCGACAGATTCGCCTGCACGGCCGGCGCGAGCTGCGTATCCGCCACCTCCAGGTTCCGCAGCGTCACCAGCGACCGGTTCACCACCGTGAACTTGTAGGTCACCACCTGTCCCACCCGCGTGATCGCCGTCGTGGTCGAGCTCTTCGTGATGTTCAGCGACGCGGGAGGCGAGACGGTCAGCGTGGTGTCGGCCGGCGGGTTGAGCCCGTCCAGCCCCGCGGTGCCGTCGGGGAAGTTGCCGGGGCCGTTCACGTAGGTGCCCGGCGTCGACGCCGTCACCTGAACCGTCACGGTGCACGCGTTCTGACCCTGATTCAGACTCCCGTTGGACACCCGCACCGACCCTGAGCCCGCAGAAGCCGTCACGGTCGCATTCGAGCACGTCGTCCCGTTCACCCCCGTGGCGGTCACGCCATCCGGCAGATTGTCGAGGAACGACCACCCGTTCTTCGCCCCCAGCTCCGTCGTGTTCGTCACCGTGAACGTCAGGGTCGATGTCTGCCCCGACGCGATCGTCGAGGGGCTGAACGACTTGTCCAGCTGCGGCGTCACATCCAGGATCTGCGGCAGATCGAAGGCCGCATCGTTGCCGTTCCACTGGGACTGCTCGTTGTACAGCTGGATGCCCAGTTCGGGCGTGCCCGTCGAGGGCACCTTGAGCGCCGCCGAACGCAGCGACGAGGCGTACGTGGAGCTGTTCCCCGGGTTGGTGAGCGGGTACAGGATGCGGGAGGGGTCGGTGCAGGGGTTGAGGTTGCTCCCCAGCACGGTCGGGGTGCCGTTCACGATCAGCGAGAACCGTTCCTGCGGCTGCGCACCGGTGAGGGAGCACGCCGCCGCGATGAAGACCGCCGTGACCTGGTAGAAGTGTCCCGCGAGGGCGGGGATCGGCGCCTTCGTCTCGAACTGGACGCCCGCCCTCGCCGCACGACTCGTGAACGCCGTGACCGCCTGGTTCTTCCTGGCCGCGGTCGCGGTCATCCCCTGGTACTGGCCCAGATAGCCCGTCATATTGGTGACAGCTCCCCAGCCTCCGCTCGCGCAGCCGGCATCCGTCGTCGGTTGCGGCGATGTCGCGTTCAGCACCCAGCCGTTGCACTGCCCGAAGGACGGGGTCCAGGCGGGGTCGGCGGTGTACGTCTCGGAGCCGGCCCCCGAGACGCCCGGGATGTACTGGGTGCCGGGACTGCCCTGGTAGTCGAGGATGCTCATCGCGGCCGGGGTGGCGTCGATGGCGGAGAAGTCCTCGGTGTAGAGCGGCGTCGGCGGCTGCGGTGTGCCGGGCGAACCGGGGACGGTGAAGGCCTGCGCCCGTTCGGCCGGCGCGAGCGGCCCGGTCGCGACGAGCGCGGCGGCGAGCGCAATCGCGGCCACTATGGCCGTGTGCTTGTCCTCCCGAAGCATCCGCCAGCCTCACCCTCCGTCGTTGCAGGGCCGACCCTGTCATGTGCGGTGGCGGGCTCGATAGACAGCCGGCGGCCCCTGACGCCGTCACCTGGGCCGCGTAGGATGCGCCTGAACCGGCCAGCGACCAGGGGAGCCCCGATGAGCGAAACGACCACGGCATCCGCGCAGCACGAACTCTCCGAGCAGACGCTCGACGCCCTCGACGCCTGGTGGCGCGCCGCCAACTACCTCTCCGTCGGGCAGATCTACCTGCTCGACAACCCGCTGCTGCGCCGGCCGTTGACGCGCGACGACATCAAGCCGCGGCTGCTCGGGCACTGGGGTACAACGCCCGGCCTCAACTTCGTGTACGCGCACCTCAACCGCGCCATCCGCGAGCGGGACCTCGACACGCTCTTCGTCGCCGGACCCGGCCACGGCGGCCCCGGGGTCGTCGCCAGCGCCTACCTCGACGGGACGTACAGCGAGCTGTACAGCGCGATCGACCGGAGCGAGGACGGGCTGCGGCGCCTGTTCCGGCAGTTCTCGTTCCCTGGCGGCATCCCGAGCCACGCGGCGCCGCAGACGCCGGGCTCCATCCACGAAGGCGGCGAGCTCGGCTACGCCCTCTCGCACGCCTACGGCGCCGCCTTCGACAACCCGGACCTGCTGGTCGCGGCGGTCGTGGGCGACGGCGAGGCCGAGACCGGGCCGCTGGCGACCGCGTGGCACTCCAACAAGTTCCTGAACCCGGCGCAGGACGGGGTGGTGCTGCCGATCCTGCACCTCAACGGCTACAAGATCGCCAACCCGACCGTGCTCGCGCGCATCCCCGAATCCGAGCTGCTCGACCTGATGCGCGGCTACGGCTACGCGCCGTATGTCGTCTCCGGCGGCTTCGACGGCGAGGACCCGCGCGCGGTGCACAGGCGGATGGCGGCGACGCTCGACGAGATCCTCGACCGCATCGCGAAGATCAAGCGCGCGGCGGCCGACGGCTCGCTCGACGGACGGCCCGCCTGGCCCATGCTCATCCTGCGCACCCCGAAGGGATGGACGTGCCCGCCCGAGATCGACGGGCACCCCACCGAGAACAACTGGCGCTCGCACCAGGTCCCGCTCGCGAACGCGCGCGACACGGAGGAGCACACCCGGCTGCTGGAGAGCTGGCTGCGGTCGTACCGCCCGGAGGAGCTGTTCGACGCGGAGGGCCGGCCGATCGAGCTGGTCACCTCGCTCGCGCCGGAGGGCGAGCGGCGGATGAGCGCCAATCCGGTCGCGAACGGCGGCCTGCTGCGGCGCGACCTGCGCCTGCCCGACTTCCGCGACTACGCCGTCGACGTGCCGAGCCCCGGGGAGACCGTGGCGGAGGCGACCCGGGTGCTCGGCGAGTGGTTCCGGGATGTGATGGCCGCGAACCCGGACGACTTCCGCCTGTTCGCGCCCGACGAGCTGGCCTCCAACCGGCTGCAGGCGGTGTACGACACCACCAGCAAGCAGTGGAACGCGGAGTACCTGCCGATCGACGACGACAACCACCTGGCGCCGACCGGGCGCGCGATGGAGGTGCTCAGCGAGCACCAGTGCCAGGGCTGGCTGGAGGGGTACCTCCTCACCGGGCGGCACGGCGTCTTCACGTCGTACGAGGCGTTCATCCACATCGTCGACTCGATGTTCAACCAGCACGCGAAGTGGCTGAAGTCGGCGGGCGAGGTCGCCTGGCGGCGCCCGGTCGCCTCCCTCAACTACCTGCTCAGCTCGCACGTCTGGCGGCAGGACCACAACGGCGCCTCGCACCAGGACCCCGGGTTCATCGACCACGTCGTCAACAAGAAGGCGGACGTGGTGCGCGTCTACCTGCCGTTCGACGCGAACACGCTGCTGTCGACGTACGACCACTGCCTGCGCTCGGTCGACTACGTCAACGTGGTCGTCGCGGGCAAGCAGCCGTCGCCGCAGTGGCTGACCATGGAGGAGGCGATCGCCCACTGCACGCGCGGCATCGGCATCTTCCCGTGGGCAGGCACCGAGGTGGAGGGCGAGGAGCCGGATGTGGTGCTCGGCTGCGCGGGCGACATCCCGACCCTGGAGACCCTGGCCGCGGCAAGCATCCTGCGCGACCGACTGCCGGGCCTCAAGGTGCGCGTGGTCAACGTCGTCGACCTGATGCGGCTGCAGGACGAGCGCGAGCATCCGCACGGCCTCTCGGACCGCGAGTACGACGCGCTGTTCACCACCGACAAGCCGGTCATCTTCGCTTACCACGGCTACCCGTGGCTCATCCACCGGCTCACCTACCGCCGCCGCGGCCACGACAACCTGCACGTGCGCGGGTACAAGGAGGAGGGCACCACGACGACGCCGTTCGACATGGTGATGCTCAACGACCTCGACCGGTACCACCTCGTCATCGACGTGATCGACCGCGTGCCGGGCCTCGCCGCTCGGGAGGCGGAGTTCCGTCAGGAGATGCAGGACGCCCGGCTGCGCGCCCGCCAGTACACGCGCGAGCACGGGGAGGACATCCCCGAGGTCGCGGAGTGGACGTGGGCCGGCGGCAGCCGCACCACCCGCATCGACACCACGGGCGGCGACAACGACTGACGTCGGGGCGCCGGCGTCTGCGGCTTCCCGTCACGTCTGCGGCCGCGCGCGCCGCGGCAGACGTAACGGCACGCCGCAGACGTGACGGCACGCCGCAGACGCGCGGAGCGGCGGCTCAGAGCGGGTGCGCGGCGCCCGGGTCGACGACGGTCAGCTCCGCGATCTTCGCGGCGCGGCCGTCGCCCGAGCTGCGGCCGGTGAGGCGGCGCCCGATCCACGGCAGCACGAAGCGGCGGTAGTACTCGGCGGTGCGGCGCGTCCGCTCGCCGGGGCCGGCCGCGGCGACCTCGTCGACGCCCCACTCGGCGGGCACCGGCACGCCGAGCGCCGTCAGCACGTTGCTCGCGACCCGGGCGTGCCCGAGCGGGCCGAGGTGGAGGCGGTCCTCCGACCAGTAGCGGATGTCCTCCAGGCCCTCGTCGGCCCAGTTGTCGACGAACGTGATGCCCTCGCGCGGCAGCATCGCGCGCACGGCGACCGCGAGCTCCTCGCCGCGTCGCCGGATCAGACCGCCGAGCGGAAGGTGCGCACTCGGATTCGCGCCGCTCAGGAGCAGCATGTGGCTCCCGGAGGCGACGACGCGGTCGGCGGCGTCCATCAGCGTGCGGGCGACGCCCTCGATCGAGACGCGCGGGCGCATGATGTCGTTGCCTCCGCCGTTGAGGCTGACGAGGTCGGGATGCTGCGCGATCGCCGGCTCGACCTGCTCGGCGACGATCGGCCCGAGCTTCTTGCCGCGCACCGCGAGGTTCGCATACCGGAACGGCGCGTCCGACGCCGCCGCCATCCCGAGCGCCACGAAGTCGGCCCAGCCGCGCACCCGGCCGTCGGGCAGGTCGTCGCCCACGCCCTCCGTGAAGCTGTCCCCGATGGCGATGTAGCTGCTGAATGCGGTGCCGGTCACGGTGCAACGCTACTCCGCCCGGGAGGGTGTCCCTGTCGCTAGCATGGGCGCCAGGCGACGAGGCCGGAGGGGGTCATCATGCAGAAGATCAGCGCATTCCTGTGGTTCGAGGACGGGGTGGAGGAGGCCGTGGAGCGGTACACGTCGCTCCTGCCGGACTCGAAGATCCTCGAGGTGCAGCGGTTCGGCGGCGAGATGCCGGGCGGGCTCGTGGTGATGCGGTTCACGCTCGGCGGCGTCGAGTACCAGGCGATGAACAGCAACACCGTCGCCCGGTTCACGGAGGCGTTCTCGCTGTCGGTGCTGTGCGACGATCAGGCCGAGGTGGACCGGCTCTGGGAGGCGCTCACCGCGGACGGCGGCGAGGAGAGCATGTGCGGCTGGCTGAAGGACCGCTGGGGCGTCAGCTGGCAGATCGTGCCGCGCCGCCTGCTCGAACTGCAGTCGGACCCGGACCACGACCGCGCCGCCCGCGCCAACCAGGCCATGCTGTCCATGCGCAAGCTCGACATCGCCGCCCTGGAGGCCGCCGCCGACGGCCGCTGACCCCTGAGGTGCTCGCCGTTGCACCCCGCCACGGCGTGTCGGCCGCAGGTGCGAGCACCTCAGCGGGCGAGGAGGGTTTGCCAGGCGAGGAGGTGTTCGACGGTGATGCCGCCGTAGCCGCGGAGGGACGAGAGCGAGGTGCGCACCTTGGCGGTCTCCGACTCCAGGAGCGCCGCGCTGTCGTCGCCGAAGGTCGCGCCCGGGCCACCGGCGACCTCGGGCGTGTCCGTCTCGACGCCGATGGTGAACGGGATGCGCTTGGCCGCGGCCGCGGTCGCCGCGGGCTTCGCGAGGGCGACGATCCCGTCGGTTCCGGCCGCGTGGTCGCTGAACGCGACGATCGCGACCGACTTCAGGTGGGGGAGGAGCGCGTCGAACGCCGTCCCGCCGGTCGGCTGGGGCTTCGCGGCCAGCCACCACGGCAGGTCGGCGCCGATCGGCACGGAGCCCGCCGCGACCTTGGCGCGGTCGTACATCGTCTGGAGCTTGGTCACGACCGCCGGGAGCTCGGCGTCGGAGGACACGACCCACGGCTCCACATCGAACTGGATCGCGTCGAAGGGCGCGGCGCGGAGTGCGGCGGCCGTCCAGGTCGCGGCGAGGTCGGGGTCGTCCGCCCAGCCTCCGTCGCCGCCGAGCGCGCTGACCGTGGTCACGCCGGCGCCGTGGAGCGCGGTGACGGCGGCGGTCAGCCAGGCGCCGAACGGTCCCTCGTCGGCGGCCCACGGCACGGAGAGGTACACCGTCCGCAGGTGGTGGGCGGCGGCGAAGTCGGCGAGCGCCTGCGGCTCGAACTGCGGCATCCCGAGGCCGCGCGCATCCTCCGCCGGGTCGATCGGGTTGCCCCACGCCCACATCGAGGTGATCGCGGAGGTGGGGGTGACGGCGTCGATCCGGGTCGTCACGGCCGCCGCCGGGGCGGAGGCGACGAGCGAGCCGCCCGCCACGGCCGCTGCGAGGACGGACGCGGCGATGACCGCCCGGAGACGCGGAGCCGGCATGGCACACCCTTCGACGAACGGACAGACGCTGTACTGCGGATTCGGGTGTGCAGTAGGTCCATCTTCGCAGGATCCGTCCGGCCGTCTACGCCTCATTCGGGGTACAAGCGACGGGGGACGTGCGTCCCCCGTACGTTTGTCCCCGGGAGGATGCCCTAGTCGCGCCAGCCCAGGGCGGGCGCGATCTGGGTCACGATCGTCTCCAGCAGGTGCGCGTTGTAGTCGACGCCGAGCTGGTTCGGGACCGTCACGAGCAGAGTGTCGGCGTCGGCGACCGCGGCGTCCTCGCGCAGCTCCTCCACGATCCGCTCCGGCTCGCCCACGTAGCTCTTGCCGAACCGGGCGAGGCCGCCGTCGAGGTGGCCGACCTGGTCGTGACGCTCGGCGAGGGCCGAGGCGCCGAAGTACCGGCGGTCGAGGTCGGTGGTGATCGGCAGGATGCTGCGGCTGACCGAGACGCGCGGCTCGCGCTCCCAGCCGGCGGCCTTCCAGGCGTCGCGGTACTGCTGCAGCTGCTCCGCCTGCAGGTCGGAGAACGCCACGCCGGTGTCCTCCGTCAGCAGCGTCGAGCTCATCAGGTTCATGCCCTGCTCGGCCGCCCAGACCGCGGTCGCGCGCGTGCCGGCGCCCCACCAGATCCGGTCCGGCAGCCCCGGCGACTGCGGTTCGATCGCGAGGGCGCCGCGCTGGCCGCCCGTCATCGCCGGGTTCGCCTCCGCGACGCCGGCGCCCGCGATGGCCGCCCGGAACAGCTCCGTGTGCCGGCGCGCCATGTCCGCATCGGTCTCTCCCTCGGCGGGAACGTAGCCGAACGACTCGGAGCCGCGCAGCGCCGTCTCGGGTGACCCGCGGCTGACGCCGAGCTGCAGCCTCCCGCCGCTGATGAGGTCGGCGGCCGCTGCGTCCTCCGCCATGTAGAGCGGGTTCTCGTAGCGCATGTCGATCACCGCCGTGCCGATCTCGATGCGCGACGTGCGCGCGCCGATCGCCGCGAGCAGCGGGAACGGCGACGCCAGCTGCGGCGCGAAGTGGTGGACGCGGACGAACGCGCCGTCCGCACCCAGCTCCTCGGCGGCGACGGCCAGCTCGATGGTCTGCGTGAGGGCGTCGGCCGCGGTGCGCGACACGGAGCCGGGGATGGGCTGGTAGTGCCCGAAGCTGAGGAACCCGATGCGTTTCACATCCACTCCAATCGGTCCTCCCTGCAGCGTATTCCGTCGGGCTAGGCTCCGGGTGTGGCGGAGTGGCTGTGTGCGACGTGTGCGGTGGAGACGGAACCGGTCGTGGATGCGGCGGGCGAGCATCCGCCCGCGTCGTGCCCGATCTGCGAGGACGAGCGTCAGTACGTGCCCCCCACGGGTCAGGAGTGGACCACGCTGCAGCGGTTGCAGCGCGACGGCGAGCGCGTCGTCGTCACCGAGCTGGAACCCGACCTGTACGGACTGCGCAGCGAGCCGAAGGTCGGCATCGGGCAGCAGAGCCTCCTGCTGGTAACCCCCGACGGCAACCTGCTCTGGGACCCGACCGGCTACGTCGACGAGGCGGCCGCCGCCGCGGTGCAGGACCTCGGCGGCGCGGCCGTCATCGCCACCAGCCACCCGCACATGTTCGGCGCGCAGGTGAGCTGGTCGCGCATGCTGGGCGGCCCTCCCGTGCTCGTCAACGCCGCCGACCGGCACTGGGTGCAGCGGGAGGACCCGGCGATCCGGTCGTGGACGGGGGAGGTGGAGGTGCTGCCCGGGGTGACCCTCCGTACGGTCGGTGGGCACTTCCCGGGCAGCGCGGTAGTGCACTGGGACCGCGGGGTCGTGTTGAGCGGCGACACGGTGTTCCCGGGTCCGTCGCAGCGGTGGGTGACGTTCCAGCGCAGCTACCCGAACGACCTCCCGCTCTCGGCCGCGGTGGTGCGGCGCGTGGCGGACACGGTCTGCGAGCGGCCCTTCGACCGGATGTACGGCAATCTCGGCAACGTGATCCCGGCGGATGCGCGCGCCGCGGTGCTGCGCTCCGCCGAGCGGTACATCGGCTGGGTCAACGGGGCGTTCGACCACCTCACGTGAGCGGTGCCCGGCCGGCGCCCAGCGCCCGCCAGGCGCTCGCATCGCGCTCAGAGGAACGGCGCGAGCTCCATCTCCATGGCCGGCTTCGGCTTGGCCCCGATGATCGTCTTCACGACCTCGCCGCCCTGGAACACCTTGATCACGGGCAGCGCCAGCGCCTTGTAGGCGACCGTCGTGTCCATGTTCTCGTCGGCGTTGATCTTCAGGATGCGGATGCGGTCGGCGTGCTCGTCCTGCAGCTGCTGCAGGATGGGCGACAGCGCGCGGCACGGACCGCACCATTCCGCCCAGAACTCGACGACGGTGGTGCCCGGGGCGGCGAGCACATCCTCCTGGAAGCTGGCGTCCGTGACGCTCTCGATCGTGGTCATGCGGCCACGTTAAGGTCTGACCCCGGGGGCAGGGTCAAGCGGGTGCGCCGCGGAACCTGTGCGAGCATGGGACGTGGAGGTGCGCATGGAGATCCTGAGCCCGCAGCAGATCCGCGAGTCGTTCGTCAACTGCTCCCGCAGCGAAGCCGAGGAGCTTCCGCTGCCGCCGGGACTGCACGAGGTCGACTGGGCCCGGCGCGAGTACCTCGGCTGGCGCGACCCGCGCCTTCCGCAGCGCGGCTACGTGGTCATCCCGACCGCCGACGGTCCCGTCGGGATCGTGCTGCGCGCCTCAGAGGCCAGCATGCGGTCGCACGTGCCGTCGATGTGCGGCTGGTGCCAGGACGTGCACCTCACCAACGACGTCTGGTTCTGGTCGGCGCGCCGCGCTGGTCAGGCCGGGAGGAACGGCGACACCGTCGGGACGCTGGTATGCGGGGCGTTCGAGTGCAGCGCCAACGTGCGCAGGACGCCGCCGCCCTCGTACGTGGGCTTCGATGCGGACATCGTGGTGGCGGAGCGGATCGCGGGCCTCGCCGAGCGTTCCCGCCGGTTCGCCGCGACCGTCGTGGGCGCCCGCATCTGACGTCGTGCCGCCGGTGGGACTCGAACCCACACGCCCTTTCGGACAAAGCATTTTGAGTGCTCCGCGTCTGCCATTCCGCCACGGCGGCGCACAACATCCCCTGAACAATACCGTAGGCTTTTACGCGTGACTGACCAGGAATCGACTCCCACCGCACCCCGCCGCGTCGTCGTGGCGGAGGACGAATCGCTCATCCGCCTCGACATCGTCGAGATCCTGCGCGACAACGGTTTCGAGGTCGTGGGCGAGGCGGGCGACGGCGAGACCGCGGTCGCCCTGGCCACCGAGCTGCGACCCGACCTGGTGATCATGGACGTCAAGATGCCGCAGCTCGACGGCATCTCGGCGGCCGAGCGCCTGTCGAAGGACCACATCGCGCCGGTCGTGCTGCTGACCGCGTTCAGCCAGAAGGAGCTCGTCGAGCGGGCCACCGAGGCCGGAGCACTGGCCTACGTCGTCAAGCCGTTCACGCCGAACGACCTGCTCCCGGCGATCGAGATCGCGCTGGCCCGCTACCAGCAGATCATCGCGCTGGAGGCCGAGGTCTCCGACATGGTGCAGCGCTTCGAGACGCGCAAGCTCGTCGACCGCGCCAAGGGCCTCCTGAACGAGAAGATGGGCCTGAGCGAGCCGGAGGCGTTCCGCTGGATCCAGAAGGCGTCCATGGACCGCCGCCTCACCATGCACGACGTCGCCCAGGCGATCATCGACCAGCTCGCGCCCAAGAAGTAGCGGCCTCCGCATCCAACAGCTCCTGAGTTTTTCGAGCGAATCGCCGCGATTCGTGCGAAGAACTCAGGAGCTGTTGGCGTGTCAGAGCTCTTTGATGAGGTTCGTGATGCGGATGGTGGAGCAGCGGCGCCCCTGCTCGTCGGTGATCGCGATCTCGTGCGTGGTCAGCGTGCGGCCCAGGTGGATGGGCGTGCACACGCCGGTCACGTAGCCGGTCGTCGCCGAGCGCGTGTGCGATGCGTTGATCTCGATGCCGACCGCGAGGCGGCCCTCGCCGGCGAAGAGGTTGGCCGACATGGAGCCGAGCGACTCGCCGAGCACGACGTAGGCGCCGCCGTGGAGG
>Ga0209563_100407_pt1 | contig 15358 bp, 11 predicted proteins | sample AraplaCvi_mMF_r2_FD_184271 | JGI IMG/M metagenome (GOLD analysis project Ga0209563, IMG submission 184271) | Arabidopsis root microbial communities from North Carolina, USA - plate scrape CL_Cvi_mMF_r2 (SPAdes) (version 2) | ecosystem: Host-associated > Plants > Roots > Endosphere | place: USA... | reverse complement strand
TTTCGCGTTTGCTGCCGGCGGCGACTTTCTCGCGTGGCACCATTTTCGAAACGAAGGCCATGTAGTTCGGGCTGGTGAACAGCATCTGGCGAACCGGGTCGACCGAGACGCCGCCCCAGTTGAACACGCCGACGTTACCCGGGTAGATCAGGCTGCCCTGTTCCGACGGAGGCGTGTATTGGCCTTCGTAGCGCAGTTCCTTGAACTGGATGCGGCACAGCATCTGGTCGAACGGGCTGGCGCCCCACATGGCTTTTTCGGTCAGTTCCGGGGCCAGCAGGTTGAGGTCCGAACGGGCCTGGGTCGGTGCGGTGTGGTCGCCTTTCACGGCGCCTTGCGGAACCGGGATTTCCTTGATCGGGATGATCGGCGTGCCGTCACGACGGTCGAGGACGTACAGGCTGCCCTGTTTGGTCGGAGCGATCAGCGCCGGTTTCACGCCGTCGGCGGTTTTCATGTCGAGCAGGGTTGGCTGGCTGCCAACGTCCATGTCCCACAGGTCGTGGTGGGTGAACTGGTAGTTCCAGCGCACTTTACCGGTGGCCAGGTCGAGGGCAACGATGCCGGCGCTGAATTTCTCGGCGCCTGGGGTGCGGTCAGCGCCCCACTGGTCGGGAGTCTGGTTGCCCAGTGGCAGGAAGACCATGCCGAGTTTTTCGTCGACGCTGGCCAGCGACCACATGTTGGCCGAGTTGCGGCTGTAGATTTCGCCCGGGGCCAATGGCTCGGTGGCGTCCGGCTTGTCGCTGTCCCAGTTCCACACGAGGTGACCGTCGCGCACGTCGAAAGCGCGGATCACGCCCGATGGCTCGTTGGTCGATTCGTTGTCGGTAACGTGACCGCCCATGATCACCAGATCACGGGTAATCGCCGCCGGCGAGGTGGAGTAGTAGCCACCGGCGGTGAACGGGCCGATGCCTTGGGTCAGGTCGACCACGCCGTTGTTGCCGAAGCCTTCGCAGATCTTGCCGGTGTCGGCGTTCAGAGCGATCAGACGGGCATCGGCGGTTGGCAGGTACAGGCGACGCGGACAGGCCTGAGCAACGGCTTTGCCGGCTTCGGAGATGACGGCGGACGCGGCGTTTTCAGACTTGGCGTAAGCCGCTTCGTCGTAGTACGACACGCCACGGCAGGTCATGTGGGCGAAGCCCTTGAAGCCCACCGGGCTCTTGATTTGCGGGTCGAAGCGCCAGATTTCCTTGCCGGTATCCGGATCCAGCGCCAGCACTTTGCTGTGCGCGGTGCACGCATAGAGCATGCCGTTGGCTTTGAGCGGGGTGTTTTCGTTGGTCAGCTCGACCGGGTCATCGGCCGTCGGCAGGTCGCCGGTCTGGATGCGCCAGGCTTCTTGCAGCTTGCCGACGTTGGCCGGGGTGATCTGCTTCAGCGGCGAGTAGCGGTCACCGAATTCGGTGCGGCCATAGGCCTGCCAGTCGCCGTCAGGCATTTGCGGCGCGGTGCTGGTCATGTCCGCGGTGTCGCGGCCCAGTTCGCCGAAGGTTTCCCCCGGGTGGGTGAACAGGCTGGCCAGAGCGGTGACACCGGCCAGAACCACGGCCACGCTCAGGCCACCCGTGCCCATCGGCGCAGGGCCATCGAGCAGCAGCGGACGACGGAACCACGGCAGCAACATCACGATGCCGAGGACGAACCACAGCGCCAGACGCGGCACCAGTTGCCACCAGTCCAGACCGACTTCCCACAGGGCCCAGACCGTGCTGGCGAACAGCACGATAGCGTACAGGCCCAGCGCTGCACGGCGGCGCAGCAGCAACAGAATGCCGCTCAGCGCAATGCCGATACCGGCCAGCAGGTAGTACAGCGAGCCGCCGAGCATGCTCAGCTTGACCCCTCCGGCCAGCATGGCCAGGCCCATCAGTAGAAGCAGAATGCCGAGCAGGCTCGGTAGCAGACGGCCCCGACTCGAAGCACTTTCGGTGCTCATAGTGTGATTCTCCGTGACGTTTATGTAGTCCCGCGCTGTAGTCACTTTAGATGACGATTGGGCGCGGGTATGGTTCAGATAAAAACTTGTCTAGCTAACGAATTTTTCCCGATCCCTGTGGGAGCTGGCTTGCCAGCGATGGCGGAGTGTCAGCCGACGATAATGGCGAATGTGAAATCGCATCGCTGGCGAGCCAGCTCCCACAGGTTTCTTCAGTGTTTTTTAGAATGACGACTGGATCTTGATCCCCGCGATCAGCGCGTCATCGACGTCGTTCACGCCACCGGGATGGCGGATGTATTGCAGGTTCGGGCGCACGGTCAGCCAGTTGGCGAGGTGCACGCCGTAATACAGTTCGGCACTGTATTCGGTGTCCTGCGGTGGCAGAAAGGACGGGTCGTCGTAGTCGTAGACCGCCTGCGCCTGATTGCTCGCTTCGGCGTTTTTGCGCAAGGCCGGGTTGACGTGGACGCGGGCCAGGGCGAAACCGATGTCGTCTTTGGCGCGGGCATCGAACGGGCCTTTGTAGACGACGCCGGCCTGCACGTAGTTGTCGATCGCGTTGGTCTTCTTGTCGTGCATCGTCGCGTTGGCGAACACGCTCAAGCCGCGCGAATGATCGCTGGCAATGCTGGTGACTTGCTGCTGCGCGCCGAACCACACGCCGTGTTTGCTCGACGCGCTGCGGTAGGCTTCGCCGCTCAGCGCGGCAGGCTGGCCGTTCTGGTCTTTATAGACGTCAGAGGCCTTGGCGCTGCTGTAGTAGTAACCGGCGCGGTATTCGCCCGGCAGGCCATTGAGCTTTGGCGTCCACACCAGCTCCACCGGCAGCACGGCGCCCTGAGTGCCGCTGCCGCTGAGTTTGAAACCGTTGCCGCGATCGAGGTTCGACGGGTTCTGCTCGTAAGCGCCGACCTGCGCGTACAACTCTGGGGTCAGGTGATATTTGACCCGCAGCGCCCACTGGCTGACCGGCCAGTTGTACCAGATGCCGCCGACCCAGTTGCCGACCTGCGAGCCGCAGAACGCCAGATTCTGGAAGTCGCACGGGAAGCTGTTGAAGTCTTCGCCTTCACCGAAACGGCCGACCTTGATGTCGAGCTTCTGATCGAAGAATTTCTGCTGGTACCACATCTGCGTCAGGCGCGTGGTCTGGCCACGGCCCCAGACTTCCTGGGCCGAGGTGAAGCCGCCCACGCGCGGATCGTTGATCCGGTCGTTGCTGATGTTGTTGCCGCTGCGTTTGGTGATGGTCAGCTGAAACTCGGCGTCGTCCCAGCCAAGGATTTTTTGCAGGTCCAGGTGCGTGCCCAGACCGAACTGATCGCTGTAACGCGCGGTGCGATCGTGGTCGTAGCCGCCGTGCAGGTTGCTGCCCATTTCGCCGGTGTAATCGAGTTTGAAGTCGTAGCCTTTTTCCGCGAGTTCGGTACGCGTGCCGTTCCAGTCACCGAGCATCCACGGTGAGTCGCTGTCGAAGGCGGGGGCTGCCTGGGCGTAAGTGGCGAAGCCGAGCGCGGTGCAGCCGCCGAGCAGGCGCAAGGCTGAGATAGCGCTGTCTCGGGAGAAGGAAAAATCAGGCATGGGTCAGTCTTTTTTTGGTGTTTTACGGGGGTAAACCGAGCGCTTCAATTTGACGCAGGCAGTGAAGCGATTCAGCTGAAGGGCGGCAGGATAATGATCTGTAACAAAAAGACAAAGGGCTTTTGCAGACATGCAGCATTTCGGATTCGGTAACAGTGCGTCAAACGGGCGCATTGTGGCGCGGACCACAGGCTGAGATCTTCTCGGGTTGGCCTACATTTGATGCAAGGCCTTCCACCTGACCGGCCCCTCGGCTAAGGTGCGCGGCTTGTGCATTTTCACTCCGTCCAAAGGCTTGGCATGAACGACCACTCTCCTGATCCGCTGCATGGCGTCACCCTCGAACAGATCCTCAATGCGCTGGTGGCGCATTACGAGTGGTCGGGGTTGGCCGAGCGTATCGATATCCGCTGCTTCAAGAGCGATCCGAGCATCAAGTCGAGCCTGACGTTCCTGCGCAAAACGCCTTGGGCACGGGAGAAGGTCGAGCGCTTGTACGTGAAACTGATGCGCACCAAGCGACCGCTCTGAGATGGACGCCGTTATGCGGCGACGCCTGATCACGGTCATCGCCAGCCTCGGTTGGGTCGGGCTGAGCATTCAGCTGTACCTGATTTTCCTCGCACGGCTGAGTGTCGACGCCAGCCTGCTGGGTGGGCTGGTGAGTTTCTTCAGCTACTTCACCGTACTGACCAACACCCTGGTGGCGACCGTGCTGACCTGCGCGGTCACCCGGCGTGAATCCGCCGCGCAACGCTGGTTTCTGCAGCCGTGGGTCAGCAGCGGGATTGCCGTGAGCATCGCCGTGGTCGGTCTCGCCTACAGCATTCTGCTGCGGCATTTGTGGCATCCGCAGGGCTGGCAGTTTATCGCTGACGAACTGCTGCACGACGTGATGCCGCTGCTGTTTCTCGGCTACTGGTGGTTTTGCGTACCCAAAGGCACGTTGCGCCTTTGGCACCTGCCGCTGTGGCTGATTTACCCGTTGGTGTATTTCATTTACGCGTTGCTGCGCGGGCATCAGCTCGGCGCGTACGCGTATCCGTTCATTGATGTGGCACTGCTCGGTTATGCACAGGTGTTCATCAATGCCGGGGGGATATTGGTGGGGTTTGTGCTGATTGGCTTGCTGGTGATCGGCCTGGATCGCTGGCGTGAGGCTGAAAAATAGCGTGTAAACCTGTGGCGAGGGAGCTTGCTCCTGCTGGGTTGCGAAGCAACCCTCAACCCGGACAACAAGATGCGTCAGGCACATCGCGACCACAGGTTTTGCGACTGCTTCGCAGCCGAGCGGGAGCAAGCTCCCTCGCCACAAAGGTGTTCATCTTAACGGTGGAGTGAACGTCATTCCTCTTCAGAAGAACCCTCGACCCGCCAGTAGCCCACGGCTTTGACGAACTGTTCATTGAGCCCATGCTCATCCAGCAGCACTCGGCGGATCTGCCGCGAGACTTTGGTCTCGGTCGCTACCCACGCATACAAATTGCCCTTGGGCACCTGCAGCTGTTTGACGGTGGTCAGCAGGTTGTCCTTGCCACCTTCACGCAGCACCCAGATCACGTTGACCTGCGCCGCGCTCTCCAGCACCTGTTGCTCGGCACCGTTCTCCACTTCGATCACCACCAGCGCCTTGCGATTGGCCGCCAGACCTTCGAGGCGCCGGGCGATGGCGGGCAGGGCGGTTTCGTCGCCGATCAGCAGGTAGCTGTCGAAGATGTCCGGCACGATCATCGAGCCGCGCGGGCCGCCGATGTGCAGGAATTGCCCAGGCTGGGCCTGTTCGGCCCAAGTCGAGGCAGGGCCATCGCCGTGCAGGACGAAGTCGATGTCCAGCTCGAGTTTTTCCAGGTCGTAGCGACGCGGGGTGTAGTCGCGCATCTCGGGCATCGGGCCATTGTCCTTGCCCGCGCCGAGCACCATGGTTTCCAGCGCTGCAGCCTGTTCGGCGTTCTGCGGGAACAGCAGTTTGACGTGATCGTCGGTGCCCAGGCTGATGAACCCGGCCAGCTCCGGGCCGCCAAGGGTGATGCGGCGCATGCGCGGGGTCAGGTCGACCACGCGCAGCACTTCGAGCTTGCGGCGTTTGATGTCGTGCATCACGCGGTGAATGGTTTGGGTATCGACTGCAGTCATTCGGCTTTCTCCGGGGCAGATTGAACGGCGGGGCCGTCGACGATGGCTTTGGCGGTGTCGTTGAGCAGGTCACGCACACGCAGGATTTCTTCGGCGCTCCAGCGCCCGTGGTGCATTTGCAGGGCATGGCGCAGGTTGTGCACGGCCTCGTGGATTTCCGGCGGCCGGTCATGGCCGCGCAACGAACGTTTGCTGACGTCGATGCGCATGCGCACACCGTCCAGTGCGACGGCTTGCTCGCTTAACGACAGACGACCGGTGTCGGTCACGCTGTAGCGTTTTTTGCCAGCCTCGGCGTCGCCACTGATCAGGTCGCTTTCTTCGAGGAAAGTCAGGGTCGGGTAGATCACCCCGGGGCTTGGGCTGTACGCGCCGTCGAACATGCCTTCGATCTGGCGGATCAGGTCGTAGCCGTGGCAGGGCTGTTCGGCGATCAGCGCCAGCAGTAACAATTTCAGGTCGCCCGGGGCAAACACCCGTGGGCCGCGTCCGCCGCGTTCACGGCCGGGGCGTTTTTCGAAGCCGTCACGGCCGTCGCCGTGTTCGCGGTGGTGATGGGGGGCATGATGGTCTCTCATTTTCCTTCTCTCTCGTCGTGTTTAGATACAACTTAAGATATATCTTATCGCTCATGCAAGGGGGCCTGACCAACGGTGCACACCTGATCGATCGAATCTGCGGCCAAAAAAACCGGAAAATGATCAAGAAAACGCAGTATTAAATCCCCCGACAAAGGCGCAGATTAGTGCTGAGTCTCTAATGTTCTGTTTCGCCCTTTATTTCCGGCAAAGTGTCGTACATGTCTGACGGAAGTTGCTGCAAAGTTGTGGCGCGTACAGTCACTCGGGTGGCGCGCTGTAGCCTGTATCTTACAGTCGGACAGGAACTTTCCTGAATTTCGCGGTTTTTTCTTTCTCATCTAATGGCGTCCAGGCTACAAGGTCGCAGGACGTTGCCTGCTTACTTTGAAGATAAATTGGTTGAACATGCTTCGGCGTTGAAAGTTAACGGTGAATACGGACTGCTCGTGACTGTTCTGTTCGCCTTGACGGGTCGACGACTCAACTAATTTATATAAGACAGGTATTCAATGATGTTCAAGAAACTCGCCTTTGCCGCCCCTCTGACTGTATTGGCCATGAGCGCCTCGATGGCGTTTGCCGCGACCGAAGCCAAGCACTCGATCAGCATCGTGGCGCACGTACCGGCTGACGACTTTTATGCGGTGCCGGTGGATGCCGATCTGGTCAACAAGGATCAGGACATGAGCTACAACCCGGCGACCGCTTCGATGCGCGAAGTCAATGGCCACTTCGATGTGCTGCATACCGCAGGCAAGGTTCATGCGCGTCTGGAAGGTGTACCGAAGCTCATCGCCGGCAACCAGACCATCGATCTGAAGGTTGAACTCAACGGCAAGACACTGACCACCACTTCGCAGGAAGTGGTGGGTGATACCGAGTCCAATACCCGTTATCGCGCACCGTTCAAGATCAGCGCCACCGGTGCCAAACCGGCCGCAGGCGACTACACCGGTGTGGTCATGCTGGTCGTCGAACCTTCGGTTTAAGTAAGAACGGCAATACCTGACGTTACTTGTTCAAGTGGCGTAACCGGTCGGCGATTTGCAACTTGCAAGTTGCCCGGCCGGGCTTTTACTTCCGGTAATCAGAGTATTAATTCATGTATCCGATGACGCCCATCGCGACTGCGCTTGCGTTGCTTTTGAGCAGCAGCGTACTGGCGGCGCCGCCTCCAGTCGATAATACCCCGCGAAGTTTGCTGGCTCAGGCGAAAGGTCTACCGGCGGACTTCGAAGAGCATTTCTTTGATGTGCCTTTGGCGGTTCGTGTCGAACTTGATCAACAACCGCTGGGCGAGGCAATGATTGTGTTGTCACGCGATGATCGCATTACCTTGCTCGACTTCACTGACACCAGTGACAGCCGTTTCAGCGCGATCGAACAGCAAACGTGGGCCAGCATTCTCAAACCCGGTGTGGCCCTCGGCAAATGCAGCGGACAGTGCCCCGAGCAATTGCTGGAGTTGCATTACAACCTGCAAAACTCGCTGCTGTCGATCGCCACTGCGAACGCCGAGCGCGATCTGCAGGTCCAGCGTTTTCATGAACAGCCGGAAGGTGGCAGCCATGGCTTGATGTTGCGCAATCAACTGAACCTCAACGGCGGCCAGGATCAGGATCTGGGCGGACGTTTCGGTCTGGAAGCCAGTGCCAGTCTCGGCAACTGGAGCCAGTCCTTCAATATGCAACTGGCGCGCCTCGGCGGGCCGGACACCAAGACCTATCACGCGGTGCACGAGCTCTACACCCAGCGCGAACTGCAGGGCAGTTTTTTCCGTCTGGGCTATTTCACCCCCAATTCCGAAGGCCTGACCCGCCAGCCCCGTTCGTTCGGCACCAGCCCGGACACGGCGGTCGGCGTGATGTATGGCAGCTCCGACAGTCTGGCGGTCGATAGCCCGCGGCCCAGCGTCTACCCGATTTTCGTCACGGCCAATCGCCAGGCATCGGTGGAGATCTATCGCGATGGACTGTTGATCAACACCCAGTCAGTCACTGCCGGTCTGCAGACCCTCGACACCCGGCCGCTGCCCGGTGGCATTTATGAGGTGGAAGTGCGTCTGATCGAGGATGGCCAGACCACCTCGACCACTCAGGAGCTGGTCTACAAACCGGTCAACTGGCAAAACCTCGACGAGCGCTGGCGCTACAACGTGTTCGCCGGGCAGGAAAGCAAACTGCTGAGCAATTGGGAGCAACAGCAAAGCGGCGATCTCACCGCCGGCGCCGCGCTCAACTATTTGTTGCACCCGCGAGTGATCCTCGGCCTGTCGGCGCGCCAGGTCCGCGATACGTTGCAGTACGGCAGCTCGATCGACTGGAGCCTGGCGGACAGCATCAGCCTCTACGCCAACCTTTACCAGACCGAAGATCACGGCACCGGCGCCGATGTGCAGGGCTTGTACAACTATGGCGCCGGCAGTCTGGTGGTCAGCCACAACCGCAGCTGGCTCGACACCCGCAACAGCTACGACACGCTGCCCGATGGCACCCGCGTACGCCAGCGCAACGTGTTCACCGGCGAAACCAGCAACTCGTCGCTGGCGCTCAACCATCGCATCAGTCGCAAGAACTCCCTGAGTGCGCGGGTCTCGCACAGCGAAGGTAACGTCGAAGGCGTGGGCATGGACCTGGGCTGGACGCAACGCACCGAACTGTTTGGCAGCGACGCCAATTGGCGCCTGTCGCTGTTCGATCGGCCGGGCAGTTACAGCAGCGGCGATGCACGCAATCGCGGGATCGACCTGAGTATCAACATGGCGCTGGGCGGGCCGAGCCAGCAATTGTCCGCCAGTATCGGCAGCCGTACCGCCCGTGATGGCAGCCGCGACAACAACGGCTCGTTCGGCTATCGCAAAGACCTGCAGGACCATGTTCTGCAAAGCGTGTCGGTCACCGCGCTGACCGACACGTACGGTGTCGGCCTGGCGAGTCTGGCCAACTTTCGCACCGATCAGGTCAATGGCGACGGCTTTCTTCAGCGCTCGTCCTACAACGGCAACTTCACTGGCGGCCTCAATCTCGACAGCACGATTGTCATGGGAGGCCAGCAACTGGTCATGACCAGCCAGCATCTGGGGCGCGGCGCCGGGATGATCGTCGATGTCGAGTCAGACATCGACGACATTGCCTTGCGTGCCGACGATCTCGGCGCAGGCAGCGCGGCGTTGCGGGTGGGGCGCAATTTCATCCCGTTGACGGCCTACAAGAACAGCTCGGTGAGCTTTGACTTCGAAGGCAATCACGCCCCCGCCGCGAATATCGAACCGGCACGCACCCGCTACCACCTGAACAAGGGCGGCGTGGAGTACCGCAAGGTGCGCGTGATGAAAACCGTGACCGTGCTTGGACGCTTGCTCGATCCGCAGGGGCGGCCGCTCAAGGGCCACCACGTGATCAACCACGCCAGCCGTGGGGTGAGCGAGGTCGACGGGTTCTTCTCGATGGAAATGCATGTTGGCTCACCGACCCTGGAAGTGCGCTACGCCGACCAGTTGTTGTGCCAGTTCCGGCTCGATACCGCCAAACACCGCAGTGAAAGCAACGTGCTGATGATCGGCGATCTGCGCTGCTCGCCGGATACGTTGGCGGATGTCTCCGTGAATCGACAGGAGGCTGGTTGAGTGGTGAATCTCAAGACATTTCTACCGCGATACTTTTGCTGGTTGGTGCTGTTTCTGGCGCCCACGATCGAGGCGGCGACACAGGACATCAGGGCGCTGTTCATCCCTGATCCAGATAATCCGCAGAGCAACAAATTCGTCAACAAGACGCCCTCCAGCGGCTATTGCGTGAGTTATCCCGAGCAGTGTCAGGCCTACAACATGTTCAGCATCCGGGTGCCGCTGCGTTTCAACTCGGTCAAGGCTCTGGAGCCCAATGCAAGTGCACGTGACACTGCAATGTTCAGGGTTCCGTCGGATTGGCGCGGGCTCAACGTGACCAACGCTGAAACGGGAGAAACGGAAAGGGTTGAAGTGCGGATCGCCGGCATTGGTTCGCAATACCGGCTCAGTGATACGGCCGTCAGACTGACGGGGGCTGACAGTGTACTCGAAGGGCATCAGGCCCTGTGGTCGGGTGGCAGTTGGGTCTATGCACCGTCGCCGTGCGAAATCAGTGGCGTGGGTGCCTATTCGGATGATTTCTACCGGTTCTTCTGGAAGACCCCGCGTCAGGGTAACTGCGTCAAACCGGCCATGTTTCGAATCCCGGCCATGACCTACGAGTATCTGGACTTCGCCTATGAACTGCGCACGCCCAATCCGTTGCACATGTCCACCGGGCTTTATACCGGCCAGGTCCTCTACACGCTTGGTCCTGGTGCCGATTTCGACATGGGGGACGTCATGGTGCCCGACGACACCTTCCTGGCGCTGCATTTCACTCTGGATGTACAGCACGCCCTCAAGGTCGAGATCCCGCCAGGTGGCGAGAAGGTTCAGTTAGTACCGGCCGGTGGTTGGCAGAGCTGGCTGCAGGCCGGTCGCCGGCCCGTGAGCCTGTTCCGTGACCAGATCTTCAATATCTCGGCGTCATCGCGATTCAAGATGCAATTGAGGTGCGAAATGAACCTGGCGCCCGACTGTGCGCTGGAGAATCGAGAAACCCATCGGCGAGTTCAGATAAACGTCAGCGTCAGTCTGCCTCCTGGCTTGACGGACATGGCCGGGCAACCGGTCAGGCACAGGCGATTGAGTCCGGGGGCGGAGAACGCGCTGTATTTCCAGCCTGGTTTTTATGTGGACCGTGCGCCGGCCACGCTGCATTTCGAGATACCGCCACACCAGATGGAATTCATGCTGCAACCCGGTGTTGCCGGCACTTACGCCGGCGCGGTCTACGTGATCTGGGATTCGGAAATCTGATGCGCCGCCGAGCGAAGCTTCGAGCCGGCACTGTGTTCAACGACCAAGGATTCAAGGTAATGAAACGTCTGTTGTTATTGATGGGTTTGAGCGGTTTTTCCTTCGGCCTACATGCCGGCCCGCAGATCAACGTCGGTACCGTCTACGACTATCTCGACAGTGACAAAAGTACCTACCTGAAACGGGTATTCAACAGCGGCGACAGCACCGCGTTCGTCAAGGTCGACATTCTCGAGATCGTCTACGACGCCGACGGCAGCGCCCGGGAAATCGAGGTCAAGAGTCAGACGGACATCAGCCGTCGTGATGGTCTGATAGCCAGCCCCGCACGGTTGATCGTCCCGGCCAACGGCATGCAGGGCACTCGCTTGCTGCTGATGGGCAACCGTGACACCGAGCGTTACTTCCGCGTGCGCTTCATTCCCGTGGTCCCGGAGAAAGAGGACGAGTTCGCGATTTCCGCCGAGGAACGCGACGAATACAAAAACACCCTGTCGGCCGGGGTCAACGTCATGACCGGCTTCGGCACGGTGTTCTTCGTACGTCCGAAAGACAGTCGCTTCGACAGCGTGATCGAGGACCAATCGAGCACGTATCGCATACGCAACAACGGCAACACCGTGGTGTTGATCGACGAGTTCCGCAATTGTGCCCTGAAAGAGGAAACCGCCTGCGAGCCGATCACCAAACACCACATCCGCGGCGGCGGCAGTTTCGAGTTCGTCAAGCAGCCCGGGCGCGAGTACCGCTTCAATCTGGTCGAGGGCGACAGCAAGAAAGCCTTGCGAGTTGTCGGCAACTAATCACGGGATGACCTGAGATGATCAAGCAATCGTTGATTGCCGTGGGCGCGGGTGCGCTGACGTTGTGCAGTGCTGCGCTGTTTGCGGCGCGTGAAGAGCACCGATTCGAGGTGTCGGTGGATATTCCGACCCTCGGTTTTTACGTGATTCCGGCCGAGACGGACTGGATTCATCGCCCGCAGATTCTGCCGTGGAACGTGACAACAAAGAGCCTGGGCGGATTACGCAAACAGTTCGACGTCAAGCACGACACCAGTGCCATCGAGGCCCGCCTGGACAGCGAGCCGTATCTGTCCAATGGCCGCGACGAACAGAACATTTATCTGCGCGTGAGCTTTGCCGGCACCCAACTGACGCATGAAACGCCGCCACGGCAGGTGGTCACGGCGGAGCAGGCGAGGGTCGGCGGGCGTTATGCCTTGGACATCCAGCCGATCGTGCCTGCCGGTGGTTACAAACCGGGGAGTTACTACGGCAACGTGCACCTGATATTCAATGCGGTAGCGCCGCAATGAGCAGCGTTGGGAAGCCATTCATGATAGTCATCCGTTGGCTATGCGGTGCTCTGTTGCTGGGTTTGTCGGCCGAGCGTACGAGTGCCGAACAGGTCGAGATCACGGCGCTGTTCAAGCCTGACTCGGCACAGCCGCAAAGAAACCGGTTTATCAATACCACGCCGTTGAGCGGCTATTGTGCGAACAATCCGGGGCAGTGTGCAGATAACGAAATGTTCAGTTTGCGCGTTCCGATCCAGTTTGAATCGCGGGGGCCCATTCGTGCCAATCATGATTCACCGCGCCAGGGTGCGATGCTCAAGGTGCCGGCGCAGTGGCGCGAGTTGACGGTCTATCACGAACACACCGGCAAGCCGGAAAAGGTGAAGGTACGGATTGCCGGCATTGGCTCCGAATACATCACTGAAGATGTCATGAAGCTGGTAGGCGGCGCCGCAGACTATCGCGTCGCGCACAATCTTTTATGGGGATTGAGCTGGGTCTATGCCCCGTCACCTTGCCAGTACAGTGGCGTCGGTTGGTTTATCCCCACCGCTTACAGTTTTTTCTGGAAAACCCCGTCGCAGGAAGCGTGTGCCAAGCAGGCAAAGTTCGACATCCCGTGGTTGCGCCTGGGCTACCTCGACTTCGCCTATGAACTGGAGACTCCGGATCCTTTGGGCATGTCGTCGGGCAGGTACCTTGGCTCGCTGACGTATACCGTCGGTCCCAATGGCGATTTCGATTTTGGCGATGTCATGCTGCCGAGCAGTTCGACACTGGCGCTGAGTTTCAATCTCGACGTGCAGCACACCCTCAAGGTCGATATCCCTCCCGGTGGTGACAAGGTCCGACTGGTGCCCGAGGGCGGCTGGCAGAGCTGGCTGCATTCAGGACGTCGGCCGGTGCGCTTGATCCGCGATCAGACGTTCAATATCTCGGCATCGTCGCGGTTCAAGATGCTCATGAGCTGCGGGCCCGGGCTGAATGGCGAATGTGCTCTGGAAAACCGGGAAGAGAATCGTCGAGTCGAGCTGTACATCAGCGTCAGTATGCCCAACGGCATCACCGACCTGTCCGGTCAGCCCGTGCGGGATTTACGACTGCGGCCCGGGACGGGGAACGAGCAATATTTCAAACCTGGTTTCTATGTCGATCAGGCACCGGGAACGCTGCATTTCGAGGTTCCGCCACATTCAATGGTCAGCATGCTGCGGCCCGGTGCAGGCGGCACCTATTCCGGGGTTGTCATTGTGATCTGGGATTCCGAGGTGTAAGGCGCGAGGCCGTCAGGTGTCTTGTGTCATGCCGTCATTACAAACCGGCGCGTCTCATGGCATCACGAGTCAAGCGTCTGGACAGACCCTTTTCCTCATCCACCAAATCGATCAGCACGCGGTTATAGGTCGCTTCGCTGATCGGTGTATCAGCGAACAGCACGGTGTCGGGGATCGGCAGATCGGCAGCGAGTTCGCGCAGTCGGCTGCGCCGCTCGGCGCGCTGTTGATCCGTGGTCGAAGCCAGCCATTCCTGCTGCACTTCGCGTAAGGTTTCCAGTTGTTCGAACAGCTTCAGGTAGCGATGCTTGTTCGAGGCCAGGCGCGCTGGAAACTGTTCTTGCAGGTAGTTCTGCCAGAAGTCCTGTTCGAGCATCTTGTCCACCAGACCATCGCCTTCACCCAGTGCCAGCACCGTGTCGTACGCCGTATCAATCATCGCGTCAGTCACGCCCGACACCGGTCGGAACAACATGGACTCGGTCTGCCAGGGCAGGCCCAGGCGTCTGGCCAGGCCGGTCTGATACGCCAGATAGACTTCGACATCGTCAGGATTGCCGCCGCGACTGTCGACGTCCGCACGGGCAATGTCGTTCACCTGTTCCAGGCGCGCCGCGCCCTGGGCCAGGGTGACCAGTCTGTTTTCCAGTTCCCGGGGGCCGATCGCGTAGGCATAGGCCTCGGAAGCCAGCACGTTGATGCCCATGTGGTTGAACAACTGAGCGCCGGCGTCCGCGCAGTCCACCGGAGCGACCACCATGGTGAAGAGTTTTTCCCGCAGCCGACTGTCGTGGTGCACGGCATCGAGCATGCGCCACACACGCTGCATCAGTTGCTGGCGCAGTTCACCGCCGGCGCGGTAGTCGGCGAATTCGCGTACACCGAGCAGCGTCGCCATGAACGGTTGCGCGGCCGGTTCCTCCACCAGCTCCGACCAAGGCGTTTCACGGTTGATGCCCCAACCGGGCACGTCGCTCCAATAATCGGCGCCAAACGCGGAAATGATCGAGAAGTTGCGCGTGGGATCGGCCGGCAGAACCGTCTCCTCGGGCAGGCCCACTGCGCGTCGATGGGTCTGATAGATCACCTGATTGACCTCAGACAGGCTGGCCACGTCCAGGCGCGTACGTGCCACCAGCCACTGTGCCTCGGAGCCGCTGACCACCTCCGGAATTGTCGTCAGCGGATTGCCGCGCAGGTCAAGTAATAAGCCACGGGGACGAGGTCTGGCCAGAATGCCTTCAGGCCAGGCGGTCAGCCCGGTGTTCTTCAGGCCCACCACCTTGAGCCTGGGCATGCGTGACAGGTTCGGCGACAGCCCCAGCGGGTTGTCATCGAGTTTCAGCACTTCCAGGTACGTCAGGCTGCGTAAACGCTCGACGGTGGCGGCATCCAGCACAATCTTGTTATCGCTCAGACGCAAACGTTCGAGCCGGCGCAAGGACGTGCCGATGCGCTCTGGCAAACGGGGCAGGTCGCAGCCTTTGGCGCTCAGTTCGATCAGGTGCGGGAAGTCCTTGAGCAAGCCGCTGGAATCAGTGGCAAAGCGTGTGTTATCGAGTTTGAGCACGGTGACCTTGTCGAGGAATTTTTTCAGCTCCGGGCGTTTGGCCCACCAGGTTTCCAGGTTCAGGGAAAGCATCTCGCGCGACAGATCCAGCGCGTAAGAGG
>Ga0209563_100406_pt1 | contig 15393 bp, 13 predicted proteins | sample AraplaCvi_mMF_r2_FD_184271 | JGI IMG/M metagenome (GOLD analysis project Ga0209563, IMG submission 184271) | Arabidopsis root microbial communities from North Carolina, USA - plate scrape CL_Cvi_mMF_r2 (SPAdes) (version 2) | ecosystem: Host-associated > Plants > Roots > Endosphere | place: USA... | reverse complement strand
GTGCCACAGGCGGTGCAGCAGGTTGTAGTTCTCGAGGGCGAGCGGCAGGCTCTGGCGGATGTCCTGGCCGAACCACGGGTAGACAGGTCCCGTGTTGCCGCGGCCGATCATGAGGTCCATGCGGCCCTTGGACAGGTGCTGCAGCATCGCGTACTCCTCGGCGATGCGCACCGGGTCGTTCGTGGTGATCAGCGTCGTGGACGTCGTCACCGTGAGCGTCTCGGTGAGGGCCGCGATGTGCGCGAGCAGCGTGGTGGGGGACGACGAGAAGAAGGGCGGGTTGTGGTGCTCGCCGATGGCGAAGACGTCGAGTCCGACCTCCTCCGCGTGCTTCGCGATCTTCACGATCGCGTCGATGCGCTCCGCCTCGCTCGGCGTCTCACCCGAGACCGGGTCGCGGGTGATGTCGCTGACGGAGAAGATTCCGTACTGCATGACTGGCTCCTCTGATTGTTCTCGCCGTTTCTATGCAAACGCATATAACGCGGGATGCGGCCATCTATTCCCATCCTCCCCGCTCCACCCGCCGCTGTCTGCGGTCCTTCGGAACGACTGCGCCTGCGCGCCGCGCCGCAGACGTTCCGAACGACCGCACTCGCGGCCGCTCCGGCAGGGTCAGAGCACCTGCGGGTCGAGGTTGATGGAGGTGTCCTGGTAGAGGTTGAGGCTGCCGTCGAAGGAGCGCTTGCTCGGGTTCAGCCACTGCAGCGCCTCCGTGCTGATCCCGAACCGGGCCGCGACGGCGTCGAACGTGTCGCCGTTGGCCACGACGTAGGTCGCGGGCGCGCCCGACGCCGTCGTCTCCGACACGCGGCCGGTCGCGCCGACGCGCGGACCGCCGTCCGCCGGGTGCACGTTCGTGTCGCGGGTCGGGATGGACCAGCGCACGGTGTTCACGGCCAGGATCTTGCCCGGGCCCAACTCCACCGGGAGGCCGTCGGCCGACGGCGCGGATGAGTACGTCAGCAGGGTGGTCAGGTACGACGGATTGCCGACGTTGCCCAGCGGCGCCGTGGACGCGGCGGCCTCCGACGACGTCGGCCCGCCGAGCGTGTGGTCGCCCACGCCGTGCCAGGTGATCCCGTCGCCGACATGCGGCGGCACGTCGATCAGCGTCACCGAGATGGGCACGGGGACGGTCGAGGTGAAGCCCGAGTACTCCGCGGTGTACGTGTTGTCGCCGTTCGACACGATCCGGTACCGGTAGTGGATGCTGCCCTTCGGCGATGCGACGCTGCCCTCGGCGACCGCGGTGCCCGCCGGGACGGCGGTCAGCGTCGGCGGAGGCGCGGGCGGTGCCGCCGGCGTCGGCGTCGCGCTGGGCGTCGGCGTGGCCGGCACCGAGTGCGTCGGCTTCGGCTTGGATGTCGCACGGTGCGTCTGCGCGACCGCCTTGGGCGGCGTACCGCCGGAGAACAGCGCGCAGCCGGACAGCAGAACGGCGAGTGCGACGAGCAGGCCCGCGACCGCGGCGGTGCGGCGAGCGTCGGTCGGACGATTCATGGTTTCCCCCCCCGCCGGAACGCTATCAAAGACCGGGTGGCCGGATCTCACCTATCCGTGTCCGAATTCCGCGCGCGGGGCGTCGGTGGCTGCCGCTAGCGTCGAATCGTGAAAGTCGCTGTGCAGTTCGTCGCCATGGGTCTCGTCTGGGGCGCGAGCTTCCTCTTCATGAAGGTGGCGCTGCAGGGCGTCAGCTTCGGGCAGGTCGCGTGGGCCCGGCTGGTCTTCGGCGCCGTGACGCTGGGCATCATCGCGCTCGCGATGCGCGTGCGGCTGCCGCGCGAGCCGATCGTCTGGGCGCACTTCGCGGTCGTCGCCGTCACGTACTGCGTCATCCCGTTCCTGCTCTTCGCGTGGGCGGAGCAGTACGTCTCGTCCAGCCTGGCGAGCATCTACAACGCCGTCACCCCGATCACGACCGCGATCATGGCGACGGCCGCGTTCCGCGTCGAGAAGCTCAACCGCGACCAGGTGCTCGGCGTCCTCATCGGGGTCGTCGGCGTGGTGGTCGTCGTCGGCCCGTGGGCGGTGGATGCGCTGGCCGGCAGCCTGTGGGGGCAGCTCGCGTGCCTCGGCGCGGTCACCTGCTACGGCTTCAGCTTCGGCTACATCCGCCGGTTCATCAGCCCGCGGCAGGTCTCGGCCACGGCCAGCGCGTTCCTCAACATCGGGCTGGCCGCCGTGATCATGGTGCTGCTCACGCCGATCGTGGCCTGGCATCCCATCGCGTTCAGCTGGCCGGTGCTGCTGTCGCTGCTCGCGCTCGGCGCGCTCGGCACGGGCGTCGTCTACATCTGGAACATGAACGTGCTGCGCGCGTGGGGCCCGACCGTCACCTCCGGGGTCACCTACGTCACCCCGGTGGTCGGCGTGGCGCTCGGCATCCTGGTCCTCGGCGAGCACCTCACCTGGAACGAGCCGGTCGGCGCGCTTGTGGTGATCGCCGGCATCCTGCTCACCCAGCAGCGCGTGCGTCTGTTCACCCGGCGCCAGGCCGAGCTCGCCGCGCAGGAGGCCGCCGCGCGCTAGGCGTGCCGCTTCAGGAACGCGAGCGTCGCCTCCAGCGCCTGGTGCGCCTCCTCGAACCTGAGGTGGAACTGGTACTCGTGCGGCAGCTGCGGCTCGTGGTTGGCCGGCCAGAACAGCTCCGTCACGTCCACCCCCTTGCCGCGCAGCGTCGTCGCCAGCGGCACCGACTGCGACCAGGTGAGGCCGTCGCCGTTGCCGCCGGAGATGTAGGTGGGCGGGAAGTCCCCGGTGACGTGCTGGATGGTGGACATGGTGGAGCCGACATAGGTCTGCGACCAGTCCTTGTCGCCGCTGTACGACCAGAGGGCCGTCTTGAACCCCCAGGCGAGGATGCCGTTCAGGTCGGACAGCGCCCCGAGGTCGTACACGCCGCAGTTGAGCACGACAGCGGAGAGCTGGTAGCGCCGCAGCGACGGCCGGATGCCGAGCAGGTGCGCGTACTCCGGGCTCGTGGTCAGCACGGCCAGCTGGCTGGCGAGCTGCGACCCGGCCGAGTCGCCGGCGAGGACGATGCGCTCCCGGTCGACACCGAGCTCGTCGGCGTGGGCGTCGAGGTACGCCAGCGCCGTGTTCAGCTGCTCGACCGCGGTCGGGTAGGCGGCCTCCGGGCCGAGCGTGTAGTTCAGGCCGACGGCCGTGTACCCGTGCGACGCCAGGATGCGCAGGTACGGGTCGACGTCTTTGCTCGCGCCCGAGATCCACGCGCCGCCGTGGATCCACACCACGGCCGGGAGCGGCCCGCTCTCGCCCTCCGGCCGGAACAGGTCGAACGTCGTGTCGGGCGAGCCGGGCGCGTAGCGCAGGCCGGTCTGTGCGGTGACGCCGCTCGTCGGGACGAACGGCTCCATCTCGGCGACCGTGTCGGCGGCTCCCTTCTCGAACACGCTGCGGATCACGAGCGCCGACGGCCACGGCGTCGAGCGCGCGACTCCGGCAGCGACGCCCGCAGCGGCGAGCGCTCCTCCGATGATCCCCGCTGCCCGGCGCGCCCGTGTCATGCCCTCACCGTATCGCGCCATCAGCTCCTGAGTTCTTCGACCGACACGCCGCGGCGCGCTCGAAGAACTTAGGAGCTGATGGCGTAGGGGGCCGGTCAGGCGACGGTGGGGCCGAAGTGCTCGGGGAGGGTGGAGCGGTGCACGCCGCGCAGCTCCTCGACGCCGATCGTGAACTGGTCCTGCACCTCGAGCACCGGCTGCGCACCGACCTCGGCGTCGGTGACGCCGATGCGGAGGACCGGGATGCCGCGGCCGTCGCACAGGCCGCGGAACTTCACGTCGTCCTCCCGCGGAACGCTGACGATGACACGGGCGGTCGACTCCGAGAAGAGCGCGGTCGCCGCATCCACGCCGTCCCGCTCCTCGATCTCGGTCAGCCAGACGCGCGCGCCGACGCCGAAGCGCATGACGCTCTCGGCGAGGGCCTGGGCGAGGCCGCCGTCGGCGAGGTCGTGCGCGGACGAGATGAGACCCTCCTGGGCCGCCGCGTGCAGCGCCTCGGCGAGCGAGCGCTCCGCGGCGAGGTCGACCGCCGGCGGGTGTCCGCCGAGGTGGCCGTGGATGGTGCCCGCCCAGGCCGAGCCGTCCAGCTCCTCGCGGGTGATGCCGAGGAGGTAGATGTTCTCGCCTTCGTCCTGCCAGCCGCTCGGGATGCGACGCGCGACGTCGTCGATCACGCCGAGCACGCCGACCACGGGGGTGGGGAAGATCGGGGTGTCGCCCGTCTGGTTGTAGAACGACACGTTGCCGCCGGTGACCGGGATCTCCAGCTCCAGGCAGGCGTCGGAGAGGCCCTCGACCGCCTGCGAGAACTGCCACATGACCTCGGGGTTCTCCGGGCTGCCGAAGTTGAGGCAGTCGGTGACCGCGACGGGCACCGCACCGGAGGCGGCGACGTTGCGGTACGCCTCGGCGAGGGCGAGCTGCGCGCCCTGCTTCGGGTCGAGCTGGCAGTAGCGGCCGTTGGCGTCGGTCGCGATGGCGAAGCCGAGGCCCGACTCCTCGTCGACGCGGATCATGCCCGCGTCGTCGGGGAAGGCGAGCGCCGTGTTGCCGCCGACGAAGTAGTCGTACTGGTCGGTGATCCAGCCCTTGTCGGCCAGGTTGGCGCTGCCGAGGAGGGCGAGCGTCTGCTCGCGCAGCTCGTCGCCGGTGGCCGGGCGGGGGAGCACGGAGGCCGAGTCGTCCTGGAGGGCGTCGATCCACGCCGGGTAGGCGACCGGGCGCTCGTACACCGGGCCGTCGACCGCGACGGTGCGCGGGTCGACGTTGACGATCTCCTCGCCCTTCCAGTTGATCACCAGACGCCCGGTCTCGGTGACCTCGCCCAGCACGCTGGTCTCCACGTCCCACTTGGCGGTCACGGCGAGGAAGGCGTCGAGCAGCTCGGGCTTGACGACCGCCATCATGCGCTCCTGGCTCTCCGACATGAGGATCTCCTCCGCCGTGAGGGTCGGGTCGCGCAGCAGCACCTTGTCGAGCTCGACGAACATCCCGCCGTCGCCGTTGGACGCGAGCTCGCTGGTCGCGCACGAGATGCCGGCGGCGCCCAGGTCCTGGATGCCCTCGACGAGCTTGTCGCGGAACAGCTCCAGGCAGCACTCGATGAGCACCTTCTCGGCGAACGGGTCGCCCACCTGCACGGCCGGGCGCTTGGTCGGGCCGCCCGCGGAGAACGTGTCGGAGGCCAGGATGCTGGCCCCGCCGATCCCGTCGCCGCCGGTGCGCGCGCCGAACAGCACGACCTTGTTGCCCGCGCCGGACGCGTTGGCCAGGTGCAGGTCTTCGTGGCGGAGCACGCCGACCGAGAGCGCGTTGACCAGCGGGTTGCCCTGGTACACCGGGTCGAAGTAGGTCTCGCCGCCGATGTTCGGCAGGCCCAGGCAGTTGCCGTAGAACGAGATGCCGGAGACGACGCCGTGCACGACGCGTGCGGTGTCGGGGCTGTCGATGGCGCCGAAGCGCAGCTGGTCCATCACGGCGACCGGACGGGCGCCCATGGAGATGATGTCGCGCACGATGCCGCCGACGCCGGTCGCGGCGCCCTGGAACGGCTCGATGTAGGAGGGGTGGTTGTGCGACTCCACCTTGAAGGTGACCGCCCAGCCCTCGCCCACGTCGACCACACCGGCGTTCTCGCCCATGCCGACCATGAGGTTCTTCTTCATCGCCGGGCTGACCTTCTGGCCGAACTGGCGCAGGTAGATCTTCGACGACTTGTAGGAGCAGTGCTCCGACCACATCACCGAGTACATCGCCAGCTCGCCGCTGGTGGGACGGCGGCCGAGGATCTCGCGGATGCGCGCGTACTCGTCGGGCTTCAGCCCGAGCGCCGCGTACGGCTGCTCCCGATCCGGGGTCTCGATCGCGTTCGCGACGGTGTCGACGACGTGCGTGGTGGTGGTGTCGGTCACGCGGGCACTCCTGGCTGGGCGGGGCAGGCGGGGGATGGGCTCCAGTCTACCGGGCGCGCCGGCGTCCCTTCCCGCGCGTCCGGGCGGCCGTCTTTATTCGCGACCGAAGGGAGAGCATATTAAGCAGATATTTAAATCCCTTGACTTCAATATAAAACACCTCTAATTTAAATTCCGTAAGGGTTCGACCTGACCTACGGAGGTAAACAATGACGTTCACATCACGTGTCGGCGCTGCGGCCGGGGTGGTTCTGCTGGCGGCGAGTGCTTCCTTGACTGCCTCACCCGCCTATGCGGATGCCTCGACAGAAAGCCCCACGGGCGGGTCAGCGCGCGCTGCAGCCACAGCATTGCCGCGTTACTCGGATCGCGACGTGGTGGACTTCCTGGTCTTTGCTCGCGGTCCCATCGCGAACGACAAGCCCCAACTCGTCGAGCAACTCAACATGACGCCGGTACCCGAGGCCCCCGCGTCCGTGACGGATCAGATCCTTGCCGAACTCCTGGCGGAGGACCCCGGCTTCCACGAGCATGTGACGGTGAAGGCGCAGGCGGGAGATCCGTACAAGGCTGAGGAATCGTTGCGCGCGTTCTCCTCGGTGGTGCAGGCGGTTGCGGCGAAGCATGAGGCTCCCACCGGGCAGCAACTGGCGGCGACCGCCGCAGCGGCCAACGGCTCGGTGTGGGCATTCGCGAACTACGTTGTGAGCGTACAAGTGGCGCTGACTGCCGCCATCGCCGTGTCGGTGGCAGGTGTCGTCGCAGCGCTGGTCGTCATCGCCTACCAGCGCCCCGGCGAGAGCTCAGACATGGTGCGAGAGAGCTACGCGTCCGCGTGGTCGCGCCTGTAGGTTGGCAATGCCGTCACGGCCAGCACACGTTGAGTCGGCCTCCGCGCGGTGGACCTTCGCCATCTCCCTTGCGGGCATCTCACTGGCGCTCGTGATCACTGTCGGTGCCTCGTGGCGGGACAATGTTCTTGCGCCGGTCACTGCTCAAGGGTCGAGGTTCGACCTGCAAGTGTTGGCGCCCCAGGGGTGGGCGTTCTTCACGCGCAGTCCCCGGGCCCCTTCGGTGGTCCCCTACCGACAAGCCCGAGGGCAGTGGGTCAGAGCAGACTCGCTTCCGCAAGCGCGCGCCGAGAACCTGTTCGGCCTGAGCCGCAACCAGCGGGCACAGGGCACGGAACTCGGCGTGATCTCATCAAAGGTTCGTGCGTACACGACCTGTGAGGGATACCTGCGTGAATGTCTGGCTAGGCCGAGGAGCTCGATCCTTCGTGTCGTGAACGACACCAACACGCATCACTTCTGCGGAGGGATTCGGCTCGTGAAGCAGGAGCCCGTGAAGTTCGCATACAGGGGAATCACACCGGAGAGCGTGCGGGCAAACTCCTACGCGGACGTGGAGGTCACATGTTCGGGCACCTGAATCCCCTGGTCGATCTTCGCCGAGGCTTCGGTTCCCTCGCGCGCAACATCCCTGAATTCCGCGCCGGGTCGAGACAGGTGCAGCTTGGGCGGTCACTGATCGCCGCCGCTCAACTGCTCACGCTGACCCTCACCAGTTGGACGAACCTCACCGCCGACGCGCTCGGGCGCACTCCCACGGGCTATTGCGAGGGGGTCCGGCGGGTGTCGCTGCTGTGCGTCGGAGGCGAGACCCCCACCGAGCTCGGCAGGTGGGCAGGTGTCATCATCGCTCTGCTTGTCCTGTCGGGGTTGTGGCCTCGGTTCACCTCGATCCTGCACGCGTGGCTTGCGCTATCCATGAGCGTGTCCCTATCTCTGCCCGATGGAGGGGAGCCTGCCGCCGTCTTTTCCACCGTCTTGCTCGTCGCGGTCCTCGTCCCGGACCGCCGAATGAACGGCTGGTCGTCACGGGATTGCGACGCATCTCCACAGCTGAAGGCGATCGGATACGCAGCGTCCATCGCGCTCTGTCTGCAACTTGCAGGCATCTACTTCGAGAGCGGGTTGGCGAAGCTTGCCGTCACGGAGTGGGCAGACGGCAGCGCGATGTTCTACATTTCCAGGGACCCGATGTTCGGAAGTGTTGGACTTATCGCCACCCTCGTGCAGGGAATCACCGACGTCCTGCTGGGCACCGCGTTACTGACGTGGGGAACCATCACGGCCGAGGTCGCGATTGCGGTGCTGTTCCTATGCCCAGCGCCCATCAAGAAGTATGGCCTGCTTGGGATCATCGCTCTCCACTCGGCGATCGCGATCACCATGGGGTTGTGGTCCTTTTCTTTGACGATGATTGGTGCCGCTGTCGTGGCTGCATACACTCTGTTGCCCGCACGCCGGCGTGCCGTCGATACTTACGCGACTGATCGCGCTGAGTCGGCCGGAGGTGGGGCCAAGACAGGGGAATCGGACCGAAGGGAACTGGTGAACTCATGATCGCGCTGTTCACATTGATTGGGCTGGCTATCGTCCTCATCGTAATCATTGCCCTCTGCGCAGCGGGCACGATCGGCGTCAACGCAGGGATCGGCATCCGCATCCCCGCGACTCGGCTCAGCGCTCAAGCGTGGCGGGCAGGGCACGGTGCCGCCTTGTTGCCGGCGGTGATCGGCGGGACTGTCATTATCGCCGTCGCGGGGGTGGGGCTCGCTGTGGCAGGCCTCGCGCAAGTAATGCAAATCCTCGGCGTCCTTCTGCTCCTCGCAACGCTGGCCTGGGCGAGCGTCCGGGCCGCCTCTGCAGCACGAGCTGCGGCCGGGGACTGAGCGGCGCGCCCATGGACAAGATCGTCTCTCAGTTCGTCATCGTGGCGTTCATCACTGCGATCGCTCCCGTCGGGTTGGTTCTGGCCGCCTCCCTGTGGCCTGACCCGGCCGCGGAGATACCGTCCCATTGGGACGTCGTGGGGCAGCCGGCGCTAGAGAAGTCCTGGGTGGTGTTTCTGATATCGATCGTGCCCGCGGTCTTATGCTGCGCCGTCGCGATAGTGGCTGCTGCCCTCCTTCGCGCCGATGTGGGCCGATGGTCCACTGCGAGCGGATTGGGCGCGTTGACCCTCGCAGGCGCGTTCTCCGGCCTTATCTGGGTTGTCGGGCAGCTCACTGTCTCGATCGGCACGCAGGGCAACCGTATCGGTCCGTCCTTCGTGCTGTTTCTCATTCCGGTGATGCTGGCGGCCGTGAGCTTTGCGGTGGCCGCTTCCCGTTCGCCCCGGCCAGCCGCCAACGCGCTGGGCGATTAGGAGGTCGCTGAGGTGCTCGCCGTTGCGCCCGACACGCCGTGCCGGGCCGCAACGACGAGCACCTCAACAGAGGCCGGGTCAGGGGACGCGGGAGAACGGATCCGGGATCGCGGCGAGGAGTTCCCGCGTGTACGGGTGGGTCGCGTTGTCGATCACCTGCGAGGCCGGCCCCTGCTCCATCACGCGGCCGCCCTCCAGTACCGTGACGTCGTCGGCCAGCGCGCGGGCCGAGAGCAGGTCGTGCGTGATGTAGAGCATGGCGATGCCGCGGTCGGCGACCAGGCGCTTCAGCAGTTCGAGGATCTCGGCGCGGATGGACACGTCCAGCATCGACACCGGCTCATCGGCGATCAGCACCACCGGGTCCGCGGCGAGGGCCCGCGCGATGACCACGCGCTGCCGCTGACCGCCGGAGAGCTGGTGCGGCAGCTTGTCGATGAAGCGCTCGGCCGGCGTGAGCCCGACCTGTTCGAGCAGCGCGAGCGTCCGCTCCCGCACCTCGCCGCGCGCGACGCCGCCGTAGTTCCGCAGCGGCCGCGACAGCGTGTACGCGACCGTGCTGGCGGGATTGAGCGACGAGAACGGATCCTGGAACACCAGCTGCGTCGTCGCCCGGTAGGCGCGCAGCCGGGCACCGCCCAGCGAGCCGACGGACACCGGGGATGCCCCGGGCGCGGTCAGCGTGATGGTGCCGGTATCGGGCCGCTCCATCCCGAGCAGCAGCCGCGCGATCGTCGACTTGCCCGAGCCCGACTGGCCGACCAGCGCCGAGACGGTGCGCTGCCGCAGCGTGAGCGACACGTCCTGCAGCGCCGTGACGCTGCGCCTGGTGCGACCGCGGCCGACGCGGTACGTCTTGCCGACCGACTCCATGGTGAGGATGGGCTCCTCCGAGATCGCGGACGGCGCCTTGGCGACACCGCCCGAGCTGACGCGGTACGCATCCAGCAGCATCTCCGTGTACGGGTGCCGCGCGGCGGCCAGCAGCTCCGCCGGCCTCCCCTGCTCGACCAGCTCGCCGTCGAGCATGACCATCACGCGGTCGCTCAGTTCCAGCACCGTGCCCATGTCGTGGCTGATGAACAGCACCGCGAAGCCGAGCTGCGCCTGCAGCTCGCGCAGTCGGTCCAGGATGCGGCGCTGCACGAGCACGTCGAGCCCGGTGGTCGGCTCGTCGAGCACCACCAGCTTCGGCCCGAGGGCGAGCGCCAGCGCGAGGGCGACCCGCTGCTTCATCCCGCCGGAGAGCTCGTGCGGGTAGCTGTCGAGCACGTCCGGGTCGAGATCCACCATCCGCAGCAGCTCGGCGGCGCGGTCGCGAGAGGCCGGCAGCTTGTGCGCGGTGAAGGTGTCCTTGAACTGCGCGGCGACGGTCAGCACCGGGTTGAGCGAGTTCATGGACGACTGGAACACGGTCGACAGCGACACCCAGCGGATGCCGCGCAGCTGGTCGTCGTTCAGCCCGTCGAGGCGGCGGCCGTCGAAGACGACGCTCCCGCCCTCCTGGTACGCGGGGCGGCTCAGCAGTTGCAGCACGGCGTTGCCGAGCGTCGACTTGCCGGAGCCCGACGAACTCGCCGTCGTCGATGGCGAACGAGACGTCCTTGACCGCGTGGTGCGGCGCGTGGTCGCGCGGGCGGTAGACGACGGACAGGTCGGTGACCTCGAGGAGTGCCACGGTCATCCCTCCCTCAGCTGGGGGTTGCTCAGCGTGTCGATGCCGAAGTTGATCAGGGTGAAGCTGGTGATGAGCAGCGCCAGCGCGAGGCCGGGCGCCACCAGCCAGGCGAACTGCCCGGTGAGCAGGGCGCCGCCGATGTTGGCCTGGTTGAGCATCGCGCCCCAGCTGACGGTCTGCGGGTCGCCGAGGCCGAGGAACGACAGTCCCGCCTCCCCGCCGATCGCGCCGAGCGCCGCGCCCATGAAGCCCACGACGATGAGCGAGGTCATGTTGGGCATGATCTCGCGCAGGATGATGCGCGGCGTGCTGTCGCCGGCGAGCCGGGCCGCCGAGATGTAGTCGCGGGTGCGCAGCGAGATGACCTGCGACCGCTTGATACGCGCGCCGTACGCCCAGCCGGTGATGCTGATGACGAAGATGATCATCCCGATGCCGCGCACCGGTGAGTAGGAGGCCAGGGTCACGATCAGGGGAAGCACCGGGACGACCAGCGCGAGGTTCGTCAGGAAGGAGAGGATCTCGTCCACGATCCCCTGGCTGTACCCGGCGACCAGGCCGATGATGAGGCCGATCGCGGTCGAGATGAGGCCGGCGACGAGGCCGACCAGCAGCGAGGTGCGGGCGCCCCAGATCAGCTGGCTGAAGACGTCCTCGCCGCTGTCCGTCGTCCCGAGCCAGTGCGCACCGCTCGGGCCCTCGCTCGGGCCGCCGACGGCCGCGCGCGGGTCGTACGGCGCGATCCACGGCGCCAGGATCGCCGCAAGGAGGAACACCGCGAGCAGCATCATCCCGATGCGGCACTTCGGGTCCCGCCAGAGGAGGACGTACCAGCGCGGGCCTCGGCCGGCGTTGTTGGAGCGCTGCGCCGGGACCGCGGAGGTCTCGACGCCGAGCGGCTCGTTCTGGATGGAGGTCGCCGAGCTCATGCCGTCGCCGCCTTTCGCACACGGGGGTCCAGGACGCCGTACAGCACGTCCGCCGCGAGGTTCGCGACCAGGACGCCGACGGTCGTCAGCAGGAAGATGGCCTGCAGCAGCGGGTAGTCGCTGTTGCCGACCGCCTCGAAGAGCAGCCGGCCGAGGCCGGGGTAGTTGAAGATCGTCTCGACGAGGATGGTGCCGCCGAGGAGCCCGCCGAGCGCCAGCGCGAAGCCGGTGACCGACGGCAGGATGGCGATCCTGGCCCCGTAGGTGAGCGCGATGGTGCGCTCGCCGAGGCCCTTGGCCTTCGCCAGGCGCGAGTAGTCCTCGCCGAGCGTCTGCACCATGTTGTTGCGCATCGCGAGGATCCAGCCGAGCGGTCCGGTGATGAGCAGCGCGATCATCGGCAGGGCGGCGTGGGAGATCGCGTCGCCGAGGAACGGCAGGTTCCATCCCGGCGTCGTGTCGCCGTAGCCTCCCGACTCCGGGAACACCTGCCAGGTGAAGCAGAACAGGAAGATCAGCATCAGGGCGATCCAGAAGAACGGCAGCGTGCCGAGGAACGTCGAGCCGAGCGTCAGCACCGAGTCGACGCGCGACCCGCGGCGGTACGCCGCCCACGACCCGAGCAGCGTGCCGACGACGAACGACACGATGGTCGTCACGCCAACGAGCACGATCGTCCACGGCATGGCCTGCGCGATCACGTCCGTCACCTTGTAGGGGAAGTACGTGAACGAGACCCCGAAGTCGCCCCGGACGATCGCGCCCAGGTAGTCGAGGTATTGCTGGAAGAGGTTCTTGTCGCTCACCCCGAGCATGAGACGCACCGACTGCAGCTGCGCCGGGTCGACGGAGGCGTTCCGGCCGACCAGCTTGTGCACGATGGCCTCCGCCGGATCCCCCGGCTGCAGCCGGGGGATCAGGAAGTTGAGGGTGACCGCCGCCCACAGCGTCGCGACGAAGAACCCCGCTCTCCGGAGGAAGTAGCGCATGGCGGGCTCCTACTTCGCCGGCTTCAGGTGGGTGAGGATGATCGGCATGTTGCTCGGCTTCGCGTACGGGTCGCTCTCGCTCGGCCAGCCGACCGCCCGCTTGGTCGAGTACTCGAACCAGCTGGCGCCGTACCAGAGCGGGATGTAGGGCTTCTTGTCGTACATGATGGTCGCGAGCTCGCCGACGGTCTTCTTCTGCGCCGCCGGGTCGGGCTCCTGCCGCAGCTGGTCGATCAGGGAGTCGGTGGTGCCGTCGCGCCAGCGCACCTCGTTGGTCTTGGCGGCCTCGCCGATCGGCGCGGTCTCGCTGCTGGCCAGCGGCTCCAGGAAGTTGCGGTACATGTCGCAGCTGCCGCCGCGCACGCCGAATGTGAGGTCGTACTGGCCGGTGAGGCGGTTCTGGTTCTGCACCTCGTAGGTCGGGTTCTGCATGTCGACGGTGATGCCGAGCGCCGCGAAGTCCTTCTGGACGATCTTCGCCGCCTGGATCCAGTCGTTCCAGCCTCCCGGGATCTGGATGGAGAAGCTCATCGGCTTGCCGTCCTTGTCCAGGCGCTTGCCGTCGGCGTCGAGCGTGTAGCCCGCCTTGTCGAGCTCCGCCTTCGCGGCCTTCACGTCGTAGGAGATGTAGCCGTCGTCCGGGATGGAGGAGGGCAGCCAGTCCTGCGCGTTGGGGAGCACCAGGCTGGTCTGGCTCGCCGCCTTGACGTAGCCCTGCTGGGCGTCCTTCACGATCGAGTCCTTGTTCATCGCCTGGGCGATCGCGTCGCGGAACGCCTCGTCGTCGAACGGCTTCTTGTCGAGGTTCATGTAGAGGCTGATCGGCGATCCGGCGGGGAACCAGTACTTGTTGTGCTTCGGGTCCTTCGCGACGTACGACTTCTCGATGTCGGGGATGTAGGTGGCGTTCTGGTCGTAGTCGCCGCGGGCGAGCTTGAGCTGCTCCACCTGACCCTGGTCGGAGTTGTTGAACTGGATCTTGTCGACCTTGATCTTGTCGGCCTGCCAGTAGTCGGGGTTGCGCGTCAGCACGAGCTTGGTCGGGCTGAACGTGCTCGTCAGCATCGGACCGGTGCCCACCGGCTTGGTGTTGGTGTATGTCGTCGGGTCCTTGACCTTCGACCACAGGTGCTGCGGAACGATCAGGACGCTGCTCACGGCGACGAGGCTGCTGGCGCCCGGTCCGTCGAAGTGGAAGGTGACGCTGTCGCTGCCGGTCTTCTCGACCGACTTCAGCGACGCCCACGCGCCACGGATGTCCAGCGCCGGGTACTTCTTGATCATCTCGAAGGTGAAGACCACGTCGTCGGCGGTGAACGGCTTGCCGTCGGAGAACGTCACGCCGTCGCGCAGCGTGTAGACGAGCGTGGACGGGTCCTTCCAGTCCATCTTCGTGGCGAGCCACGGCTCGTACTCGCAGGAGTACTCGTTGAGCATCATCAACGGCTCGTAGAGGTAGTTGCCGACGCTCAGGGCGGTCGCCAGGTAGGGGTTGTAGTTCTCCTTCGGGTTCGAGCCTCCGCCGAAGCCGCCGAAGTTGAGCATCGGGATGCGGCCGTCGGCTCCTGCCGCGCTGGACTCGCCGGTGCCGGAGCAACCGGTCATGGCCAGTGCGGCGACCGCCGCTGCGGCCACGACCGCGCTGAGCCTCCTGCGGGTCTTCGAATCAGGGCGTCGTCGGTCCATGGTGGACACCTCCTTGTGTCGGGGGATGGGTGGTTCGGTGTTGAGGTGGGGGACGGGGATGCGCCGCTACGAGGGGCAGCCGCAGCTGCTCCGGCGGACGACGTGGGACGGGACGACCGCGCTCTCGGCGGCCCGCCCGGCGATGAGGTCGAGCAGCAGCCGCCCGGCCGTGCCGGAGATGTCGCGCAGGGGGCGGGCGAGTGTGGTCAGCCCCGGCGTGACGAGCCCGGCCATCGGCACGTCGTCCACGCCGGTGATGGCGAGCTCGCTGCCGATCGCGACGCCCTCGCCGAGCAGCGCGAACATCAGGCCGAGGGCGAGCTCGTCGTTGGCGCACACGACGCCGTCGATCTCGCCCGCGCGGAACTGCTGCAGGATGCGCGGGGCCGCGAGCACCCCGTCCGGCTGGGTGAGGTTGGCGTGGACGGGCGTGGCCGGTTCGAGGCCGGCCGCGCGCATGGCGCCGGCGTAGTGGTCGAAGCGCGACTGGATGTCGGGCGAGTCGCTCGGCCGCCCGAGGAACGCCAGGCGCGTGCGGCCGTGGTCGCGGATGAGGTGGTCGACCAGGTCGCGCATGTGCTGGTGGTCGCTGCGCACCTGGAGGGCGCCCTCCGGGATGCCGGAGCCGTCGGAGTCGCCGCCGATGATGACGACCGGCACGAGCTCGGCGAGGCGCCGGATCGTCTCCTCGTCGACCACGCCCGCGTGGACCGCCAGGCCGTCCACCCGCTCGGTCATCGCCTCCAGGTCGGCGGCGGTGTCGCGGAGGGCGTGCGTGCCGAGGATGTTGACGCTCACGCCCGCGGTGATGGCCGCGCGGTCGAAGCCCTCGATCAGTTCGCCGAAGTACGGGCCGCTCAGGCCGGGGAAGACGATGCCGAGGGCACCGTTCCTGCGGTTGGCGAGGGCCGTCCCGAAGTGGCTGGGACGGTAGCCGTGCTCGGCGATCGCCCG
>Ga0209563_100404_pt1 | contig 15438 bp, 13 predicted proteins | sample AraplaCvi_mMF_r2_FD_184271 | JGI IMG/M metagenome (GOLD analysis project Ga0209563, IMG submission 184271) | Arabidopsis root microbial communities from North Carolina, USA - plate scrape CL_Cvi_mMF_r2 (SPAdes) (version 2) | ecosystem: Host-associated > Plants > Roots > Endosphere | place: USA... | reverse complement strand
CAATGATCGAGATCACCGGGCCGCGTGTCGACGGCTCCGAGGAGATCCTGACGCCGGAGGCCATCGCCTTCGTCGACCACCTGCACCAGGCGTTCGCCGCCCGGCGGCAGGAGCTGCTGGCCGAGCGCCGGCGCCGCCGCGAGGAGGCCGGCAACGGCCGCGACCCGCGCTTCCTCAGCGCCACCGCCGCGATCCGCGAGGACGACACCTGGCGTGTCGCCGGTGCGGGCCCTGGCCTGGAGGACCGGCGGGTGGAGATCACCGGCCCGACCGACCCGAAGATGGCGATCAACGCCCTCAACTCGGGCGCCCGGGTGTGGCTCGCCGACCTGGAGGACGCGACCAGCCCGACCTGGCCGAACATCGTCGGCGGCCAGCGGACGCTGTACGACGCCGTGCGCGGCCGGCTGGCGTTCACGAGCCAGGAGGGCAAGGACTACCGGGTCACGACGCCGTTCGAGCACACGCCGACGATCGTCATGCGCCCGCGCGGGTGGCACCTGGTGGAGAAGCACCTCTCCTTCGTCGACCGCGCCGGGCGCAGCACCCCGGCCAGCGCCTCCCTCACCGACTTCGGGCTCTACTTCTGGCACAACGCCCAGGCGCTCGTCGACGCGGGACGCGGCCCGTACTTCTACCTGCCCAAGCTGGAGTCGCACCTGGAGGCGCGGCTGTGGAACGACATCTTCGTCTTCGCACAGCAGCGCATCGGGATGCCGGTGGGCACCATCCGCGCGACCGTCCTCATCGAGACCATCCCGGCCGCGTTCGAGATGGACGAGATCCTGTACGAGCTGCGCGACCACTGCGCGGGCCTGAACGCCGGCCGTTGGGACTACATCTTCTCGATGATCAAGACGTTCCACGGACGCGGCCGCCGGTTCGCATTCGGCGACCGCGACCGGATCACGATGACCGTCCCGTTCATGCGCGCCTACACCGAGCTGCTCGTGGCCACCTGTCACCGGCGCGGGGCGCACGCCATCGGCGGGATGAGCGCCTTCATCCCCAATCGGCGGGATGCGGAGGCGACCGAGCGGGCGCTGCGGAAGGTCGCCGACGACAAGAGCCGGGAGGCGGCGGACGGCTTCGACGGGACGTGGGTCGCGCATCCCGACCTTATCCCGACGGCGCTGGCGGAGTTCGACGCCGTGCTGGGGGAGCGGCCCAATCAGGTGTCGCGGCTCCGGGACGACGTGTCCGTGTCGGCGGACGACCTGCTGGACGTCGAGGGCGCCGACGCGACCGTGACCGACGCCGGGGTCCGCTCCAACGTCTCCGTCGCCCTCCGCTACCTGGAGGCGTGGCTGCGGGGGACCGGCGCCGTCGCCATCGACGGTCTGATGGAGGACGCCGCGACCGCGGAGATCTCGCGGTCGCTGCTGCGGCAGTGGATCGACAACCGCATCGTCACCGTGGAGGGCACACCGGTCGACGCCGACACCGTCTCGCGTCTGCTCGACGAGGAGCTCGACCGGTTGGACGCCGAGGGCACCCGCTACGCGGACGCCGCCGAGCTGCTCCGCGAGGTGGTGCTCGGCGAGGACGTTCCGACGTTCCTCACCATCCCCGCCTACGCCCGCTACCTCGTCGAGGTGGAGCCCGAGGCGAGCCTCCCGCTCGCGGTCTGAGCCCTCCCCGATTCGTGCCGAATGTGCGCTCCGAGCGCGTCATTACGGAGATTCGGCACGAATCGGGGGCTCACTGCGCGGCGAGGGCGGCGTCGGTCTCCGCGGCGGTCGGCGCGGTCGCCGGGCCTTCCCGGGTCACGGCGATCGCGGCGGCTGCCGTGGCGCGTCGCGCGGCGTCGAGCGGATCGGCGCCGCGGGTGAGCGCGGCGGCCAGCACCCCGCCGAAGGCGTCGCCGGCGCCGGTCGTGTCCACGGCCCTCACCGGGACGGCCGGGATGTGGACGGGCGCCGGATCGCCGGTCGCCACCCAGCAGCCGGAGGCGCCGTCGCGCACCACCGCGACGCCGCCCTCCCGCAGCATCCCGCGCAGGGCGCCGGCGGCGGGGGCGGGATGCGCGTGCGCGCGCAGGATGCGGGCCTCGCGGGCGTTGGCGCTCAGCACGTCGGTTCGGCGCAGCACGGTCGCCAGCAGGTCGGGGTCGAGCGTTCCGACCAGCGGCGACGGGTCGAACACCACGCGGGTGCCGTCGTCGAGCGACTCCACCCAGCCCGCCACCGCCGGTCCGGAGGCGGCGTGGGCGAGGCTGTAACCGGAGACGTAGACGACGTCGGCCGGACGCGGCCGGACGGCATCCAGGTCGGCGCGGCTCAGCATCCCCTCGGCCCCGGCGGCGGTGACGAAGGTGCGCTCCGCCCCGGCGTCGACGAGCACGACGGAGTAGCCGTTGTCGGCCGACTCCAGAGGCGGGTTGGCGACCGAGATGCCCTCCCGCCACAGGGCCTCGGCCACGACCTCGCCGAACGGCCCGGTGCCGGAACGCCCGGCGAAGACCACCTCCACGCCGTCCCGGGCCGCGGCGGCCATGACGTTGAAGCCGCCGCCCGCCGCCATGCCGGCCGAGGAGGCGAGCACGTCGCCTCCGCGCTCGGGCAGCTCGTCGATCCGCAGGAGCAGGTCGACCACCACCGTCCCGGTGAAGATCAGTCGTCCGTCAGCCATGTCGCCTCCTCAGCTCCAGCAGTCCATCCACCAGCGGCTCCAGGTCGAGCGCGTTGACCCGCCGCACGGTGTCGAGCGCGGTGCGCGGCCAGTCCGCCGCGCCGGTCGCGCCGAGCACGGCGCCGGCCATCGCCGCGATCGTATCCGTGTCGCCGCCCAGCGAGGCCGCGCGGCAGAGCGTGTGCCACGCCGCCTCCCGGTCCGGATGCGCGGGGTCGCCCGCCGCGACGGTCACGCCGACGAGCGCGAGCGCGGCGACGACGGACTCCTGCGCGGCGACCGAGGTGCCCACGACCCGCTCCAGCGCGTCGTCCTGCACCTCCGGGTCGAGAGGCAGCAGGTACGGGACGGCCCACTCCAGCCGGTCGGCGATGTCGCCCCCGGCCACCCAGTGCCCGCGGCGGGCGCCCTCGCGGGCGGCGGCGACCGCGACATCCAGGGCCTCCGGCGTCTCGGCCCCGTCGATGCCCGCGCTCACGGCCGCCCCAACGGCGGCTGCCCCGGCGATCCCGATGCCGGTGTTGTGCGTCAGCGCGCTCACCGCGACGACCGCGTCGACGAAGCCGGCCAGCGGCTCGACCGGCACCGCGATCCCCACCGGGGCGATCCGCATGGCCGCGCCGTTGGTCGCGCCGAAGCGGCCGGCCTCCTCCGGCGGCATGCCGTCCTGCAGCCGTTGCAGCGCGGCGCGCGTGCTCGGCCCGAGCAGGTCGAGCGAACCGCGCGCCTCCATCGCCCGCTCCCACGCCAGCAGTTCGCGGGCGAGCGCGTCCGGCCGCACCCTCCCGCCGCCGTCGATGAGCAGCCGCGCGAGCAGCACCGCCTGCTCGGTGTCGTCGGTGATCGAGCCGGCGGGCATCCCCGCGGCGATCTGCTGGTGCGGACCGGCCGCGACGAGCCCCGAGATGCGGCCGTGGTCGGCGCGGATGCGGTCCCGCGACAGCGACTGGGTCGGCATCCCGAGGGCGTCGCCGAGCGCCAGTCCCTGCAGCGCGGCGAGGGCCCTGGCTCGTGTGCTGTCCCTCACAGCGGCGCCAGCAGCGCTCCGCGGAGGCGGTCGCTGACGCCGGGCGGCACCTCCACCCCCGCGCCGAGCGCCTGGATGGCGCGGCTGTAGTAGTTGCGCGCGGCGGCGGCCAGCGTGATGTCGACGATCTCCCGGTCGGTGAAGCCGAGGTCGCGCAGCCGCAGGGTGTCGGCGTCGGTCATCGCGGCGGAGTCGCGGCTGACCTTCTCGGCGTACTCCATCATCGCCACCTCGGCCTCGCTCAGCCCGGCGTCGTGGTAATCGCGGGCGACGCGCTCCAGGTCGTCCTCGTCCATGAGGGCGAGCGTCTTGCGCCCGTGCGCGAGCCGGCAGTGCTCGGAGTGCAGCGCTTGTGCGGCGGCCAGCGTGACGAGCTCGTAGCGCCGCTTCCCGAGCTGGGAGACGATCGCGCGCACCAGCTGCTCGAACGCGCGCACCGCCTCCGGGTTGGTGCTCATCACGCGCGTGTAGTCGGGCACGTAGCCGAGGTCGTCGATGTCCTCGGCGTACAGGACGGCGACCTCGCCGGTCGCCTCGGACGGTTCGGGCGTACGGATGATGGACACGGTGCCTCCTCGCGTGGGTCGTCCCATTCTCACGCGCGGCCCTCGTCCGTTGCTAGGGTTGCGGAAATTGACAGGCACCTGTCAATCGGGCAGGCTGTCGCCATGCCTTCCGCCGCCGAGCTCCACCGCATCGTCCTCTCGTCGTCCTCGCTGGAGTCAGCGCTCGCCCTCTACGCCGACGTGCTCGGCCTCGACCGAGAGCGGGTCGCGGACGGTTTCGCCTGGCTGCGCACCGGCGACGATGTGGAGCTCATGGTGCACGAGCGGCCGGCCCGCGCCTCCGATACCGCAGTGGCGCTCACCTTCGCGGTGAACGGACTGGATGCGACCGTCGCCGCCTGGACGGCCGCCGGCGGAGACGTGGTCGACGCCGCGGCTCCGCAGCCCTGGGGCGAGCGGATGGCCGTGGTCCGGGACGCGGACGGTCACCTCGTCTGCCTGGTCGAGCAGCCGTGAACGAGGGCGGCCGGCTGCTGACCGAACTCGTCGACGAGGTCTTCCGCCTGGCGGATGCGTTCACCCGGGCCGGAGACGAGCTGGTCGCGGCCGAGGGGCTGACGGCGGCGCGCTGGCTCACGCTCGGGGCGGTCGCGCACGGTCCGCTCAGCGTCGCGGCGATCGCCCGGCACCGCGGGATGCGCCGCCAGTCGGCGGCGGAGGGCGTCGCCGCGCTGGAGCGCGCGGGCCTGGTGGAGCGCCTCCCGGATCCGGCGGATGCGCGCGCGCCGCTGGTGCGGCTCACGGCGAAGGGACGCGAGGCTCTGGAGCGCATCCGTCCCGCGCGCACAGCGTGGGCCGAGCGCACCGCCGCGGCGCTGGAGCCGGCCGACCTCGAGGCCGCCGTCGCTCTCGCCCGCCGCCTCCGCACCGTCCTCGACCGCTGAGGTGCTCGTTGTTGCGCGCGACACGCCGCACGGCGGCGCAACGACGAGCACCTCAGCGGGGGGTCAGTGGGCGAGCGCGGCCTCGGAGGGGGCGTCGGCGGGCTTGCGGAGGAAGAAGGAGCCGGCCACGGCGAACAGCGAGATGATCGCCCCCGCCAGGAACGCGGCGCGGATACCGCCCGCCTGCGCCGCATCCGCCGTCGCACCGCCGGTGGCGAGCACCGTCGACTGCAGCGTCAGCACGGCGATCAGCAGCGCCGTGCCGGCCGCGCCGCCCACCTGCTGGATCGTGCCCAGGATGGCGCTGCCGTGGGAGTACAGGTGCGGCGGGAGGGCGCCCAGCCCGGCCGTGAACAGCGGGGTGAACATCATCGCCAGGCCGAGGCTCATCGTCACGTGCGCGGCGATCACCAGCGGGACCGGCGTGTGCTCGGTGACCAGGGTCAGCGACCACAGCACGGCGCTGACCAGGATCGAGCCGGGCACCACGAGGAAGCGCGGGTCGAACCGGTCGTAGAGCCGGCCGACGAACGGCGCCGCGAGTCCCATGATCAGACCGCCCGGCAGCAGGATGAGGCCGGTCGCCAGCGTGTCGAGGTGCAGCACATGCTGGAGGTACAGCGGCAGCACGATGATCACGCCGAACATCGACGCGGTCGTGATCGCCATGAGCGCGATGGACACCGTGAAGATCGGGAAGCGGAACGTGCGCAGGTCGAGCAGCGCCCGGTCCTTCCGCTGCAGCAGGAGCTGCCGCGCGATGAACGCGGCGAGCCCGATGACGCCGACGGCGAGCGACCCCCAGAGCATGAACGGGCTGGCCGCGGAGGCCCCCGACTCGCCCGAGAGGGTCAGCCCGTAGACCAGACCGCCGAACCCGAACGCCGACAGGATGACCGAGAGCACGTCGATCCGCACCTTCTCGGTCTCTGTCACGTTCTCGACGAACCGGATGCCGATGAGCAGCATGACCAGGGCGATCGGCAGGACGATGAGGAAGATCCAGCGCCAGGTGAGGAAGTTGAGGATCAGCCCCGAGATCGTCGGCCCGATCGCCGGGGCGACCGAGATCACGATGGACACGTTGCCCATGGTCCGGCCGCGCAGCGCCGGCGGGACGAGCGTCATCAGCGTCGTCATGAGGAGCGGGATCATGATGGCCGTCCCGGAGGCCTGCACGACCCGCGCCGCGACGAGCACGGGGAACCCGGGGGCGAGGGCCGCCGCGAGGGTGCCCAGCGCGAACAGCGACATGGCCGCGACGAACATCTGCCGCGTGGTGAACCGCTGCAGCAGGATGCCGGTGATGGGGATGACGACGGCCATCGTCAGCATGAACGCCGTGGAGAGCCACTGCGCCGCGAGGGCGTCGATGTGGAGGTCGTCCATCAGCTTCGGGATGGCGACCGTCATGATCGTCTCGTTGAGGATCACGACGAACGTGGCCGCCAGCAGCAGCCAGATCACGCGCTGGTCGCGCGGCGCGATGCGCGGCGCGGCCGCAGCCGGCCCTGCGAGGGCGCCGGCGTCGACCGAAGGCACAGGTGAGGTCTTCTCAGTCACCGGTCAACCGTAGCGGCCACGACCGACATCGGAAACGTCCCTGGCCGGATCGATGGGCTCGGTTCGCTGTGCGCAGAATGCGGGAATAAACGGGGTCGGAGTGTGCCCTCAGCCGCCGAGCGCCCGCACCTCGCGCACGGCCTCCCCGACGGCCGGTGCGACGGCCAGCAGCGCAGCCGCATCCACGTCCCCGCCCCATGTGAATCGCACGGCGGTCCGCGCCAGGTCCTCCGGGTAGCCGAGCGCCAGCAACACGTGCGACGCGTCCTCGCTCCCGGCGGCGCACGCCGAGCCGCTGGAGGAGACCACGCCGCGACGCTCCAGCTCCAGCAGCACCGCCTCCCCGTTCACGCCGGGAAACACGAAGGAGGCCGTCCCCGGGAGGCGCTCGGTCGGATGGCCGGTCAGCTCCGCGCCCGGTGCCTCGCGGAGCACCGCGGCGACGAACGCGTCGCGCGCCTCCGTGGCGGCCGCAGCACGCGCCTCCCGCTCCTGCCCGGCGAGCCGCGCGGCCGTCGCCAGCGCCACCGCCCCCGCGACGTTCTCGGTGCCGGAGCGGCGCCCGCGCTCCTGGCCGCCGCCGTGGATGACCGGCTCGACCGGGATGCGCCCGCGCACGTACAGCGCGCCGACGCCCTTGGGCGCTCCGATCTTGTGGCCGGAGACGCTCAGCGCGTCCACCCCGAGCGCGCCGACGTCGAGCGGCAGCCAGCCCGCCGCCTGCACCGCGTCGGTGTGGAAGGGGATGCCGTGCGCATGCGCGAGAGCCGCCAGCTCTGCGACCGGCTGCACCGTGCCGACCTCGTTGTTGGCGAGCATCACCGAGGCCACGGTCGTGTCCGGCCGCAGCGCCTCGGCGAAGGCGGCGGGGGAGATGAGCCCGTCGCGGCCGACCGGGACGAACGTGACCGCGAAACCGTGCACCCGCACCAGGTGGTCGACCGACTCCAGCACCGCCTCGTGCTCGATCGGTGTGGTGACGAGGTGGCGCCCGCGCGGGTTCGCCAGCGCGATGCCCTTGATCGCAAGGTTGTCGGCCTCCGTGCCGCCCGAGGTGAACACGACCTCGGACGCCCGGCAGCCGAGCCACGATGCGACCTCCGCCCGCGCCTGCGCGAGTCCGCGCGCGGCCGACTCGCCGACCGCGTGGTGGCTCGACGGGTTGCCGAAGTCGCCCGTCAGGTACGGCCACATCGCCTCCAGCACCTCCCGGCGGACCGGGGAGGTGGCGGCGGCGTCCAGGTAGATCACTCGACCACCACGTCCAGTCCCAGGTCGAGCGAGCGGACGCTGTGGGTCAGCGCACCGGAGGAGATCACATCCACCCCCGTCTCGGCGATCGCGCGCACGGTCGCCAGGCTGACGTTGCCGCTCGCCTCCACGATGGCGCGGCCGTCGACCAGCGCGACGCCCTCGCGCAGCTCGTCCGGGGTGAAGTTGTCGAGCATGATCGTGTCGACCCCGGCGGCGAGCACCGGCTCGATCTGGTCGATGCGGTCCACCTCCACCTCCAGGTGGGTGGTGTGCGACAGCTGGTCCCGCACCCGCCGCAGCGCGTCGGTGACCGACAGGCCGCTCTGCGCGGTGAGCACGGCGAGGTGGTTGTCCTTGGCCATGACCGCGTCCGACAGCGAGTAGCGGTGGTTGTGGCCGCCGCCGGCGCGCACGGCGTGACGCTCGAACGCGCGGAGGCCGGGGGTCGTCTTGCGCGTGTCCACGATGCGCGCGGAGGTGTGCGCGACCTCGGCGACGAAGGCGGCGGTCTGCGTGGCGATGCCGCACATCCGCTGCGTGAAGTTGAGCGCGACCCGCTCGGCCTGCAGCACCGACCGCGCCGGTCCGGTCACGGTCGCGAGCGCGTCGCCGGCGGCGAAGGTCGCGCCGTCCGGGACGTGCAGGCTCACGGCGATCGCCGGGTCGGTGAGGGTCATCGCGGCGGCGAACACGTCGCCGCCGGCGAACGTGCCCGGCTCGCGCGCGACCAGGCGCGCGGTCGCGCTCGCCGCCTCCGGGATCAGCAGCTGGCTGGTCACATCGCCCCACGGCGCGTCCTCCACGAGGGCGGCCTGCACGGCGGTCTGGATGATCTGACGGGTCAGCATGCGGAGGGCACCTCGATGCGGGTCGGCTGGGGGAGGAGGACGGTGTGGGCCGGACGGTCGCCGGAGGCGAGCGGCGCGTCGGAGCGGAAGTGCGCTCCGCGCGACTCCCGGCGGTGGAGGGCGGCGCGCACGACGAGGCGGGCGAGGGTGAGCAGGTCGGCGTCCTCGCCGGGCTCCGGGTCGCGGATCGCCGCGAGCCGGGCGGCCGCCTCGGCGAGCCGGGCGCCGTCGCGGTGCACGCCGGCGGCCTCCCACATGAGCGCGGCCAGGCGTGCGCGGTCGAACGGTTCCTCGGGCGGGGCCGCGGGGTCCGCGACCGCCGGCTCCGCCTCCGCAGTGACCGCATCCGCCTCCACGACCCACGCGGGAGCAGCCGGCCACGGCTCGTCGATGGCACCGGCGGCGCGGTGCGCGAACACCAGGCCCTCCAGCAGCGAGTTCGACGCCAGCCGGTTGGCGCCGTGCGCACCGGTGCAGGCGACCTCGCCGACGGCGAAGAGCCCGGGCACCGTGGTGCGGCCCTCCGTGTCGGTGGCGACGCCGCCCATGGCGTAGTGCGCGGCCGGGGTGACGGGCAGCGGATCGCGCGACCAGTCGTATCCGGCCGCCCGGGAGGCCGCATCGATGGTCGGGAAGCGGTGCGCCAGGAAGTCCGCGCCCAGTGCGGTCGCATCCAGCAGCACCGGCTCGCCGCCCTGCGCCGCCATCTCGATCGCGATGCCGCGCGCCACGACGTCGCGGGGCGCGAGCTCCGCGTCCGGGTGGACATCGAGCATGAACCGCTCGCCCGCCCGGTTGCGGAGCACCGCGCCCTCGCCGCGCACCGCCTCCGAGATGAGGAACGCGGCGCCGCCGCGCCCGCCGTGCAGCGCGGTGGGATGGAACTGCGTGAACTCCAGGTCGGCGAGCGCCGCCCCCGCCCGCCAGGCGGCCGCGACGCCGTCGCCGGTCGCGACGGCCGGGTTCGTCGTGTGCGCGTAGAGCCGGCCCCAGCCGCCCGTGGCCAGCACGACGGAGTCGGCGTCGAGCGTCTGCGAGCGCCCGTCCGGCATCCGCAGCACGACCCCGTCCGCGCGTCCGTCCCGGAGGGCGATGTCGCTCAGGAAGGCGCCCTCGACGACGGGGATGCGCGCGGAGCGGACGGCGGCGACCAGCGCGCGCTCCATCTCGGCGCCGGTCGCATCGCCTCCCGCATGCACGACCCGCGAGGCGGAATGCGCCGCCTCGCGGCCGCGGGCGAGCGCGTCTCCGTCGCGGTCGAATGCGGCGCCGCGCGCGATCAGCTCGCGCACGCGGTCCGGGCCGTCCGTGCAGAGCACGGCCACGGCCTCCGGGACGTTCAGCCCGGCGCCCGCGCGCAGCGTGTCCGCGATGTGCGCCTCCACCGAGTCGTCGGCGAACAGGGCCGCGGCGACGCCGCCCTGCGCGTACCGGGTGCTGCCGTCGCTGAGCGCCGCCTTGGTCACGACCGTGACGTCGTGCCCGAGGTCGTGCGCCCGCAGGGCCGCGGTCAGGCCCGCGACCCCGCTGCCGACGACGACCACGCGGGACATGTCAGGCCGCCATGGTGGTGTCGGGACGCGCGGCCAGCATCCGCTCCAGGGCGACCCTGGCCGGTTCGGCCACGGCGGCGGGCACGGTCACCTGGTTGAGCACCTCGCCGCGCACCAGGCCCTCCAGCACCCAGGCCAGATAGCCGGGGTGGATGCGGTACATGGTCGAGCACGGGCACACCACCGCGTCGAGGCAGAAGATGGTGTGCTGCGGGAACTGCGCGGCGAGCCTCTGCACCAGGTTGATCTCGGTGCCGATGGCGAACGTCGAGCCCGCGGGCGCCGCCTGGATCGCCTTCACGATATAGTCGGTGGAGCCGTACTCGTCGGCCGCATCCACCACCTCCATCGGGCACTCGGGGTGCACGATCACGCGGACGCCCGGGAACTCCGCGCGTGCGTGCTCGATCTGCCCGACCGTGAAGCGCTTGTGCACAGAGCAGAAGCCGTGCCAGAGGATGACGCGGGCGTCCTGCAGGGTCTGGGCGTCGGTCCCGCCCCAGGCCTTCCGCGGGTTCCACAGCGGCATCCGCTCGACCGGCACGCCCATCGCCTTCGCCGTGTTGCGGCCGAGGTGCTGGTCGGGGAAGAAGAGGACGCGCTGCCCGCGCTCGAAGGCCCACTCCAGCACGGTGGCGGCGTTGGAGGAGGTGCACACGATCCCGCCGTGCTCGCCGCAGAACGCCTTCAGCGCCGCCGACGAGTTCATGTACGTGACCGGGATGACCGGGACGCGGCCGTCGGCGTCCGGCTCGGTGCCGTACAGCTCCTCCAGCTGCTCCCAGCACTCCTGCACAGAGTCGAGGTCGGCCATGTCGGCCATGGAGCAGCCCGCGGCGAGGTTCGGGAGGATGACCCGCTGCTCCGGGCGCGACACGATGTCCGCGGTCTCTGCCATGAAGTGGACGCCGCAGAACACGATCGCCTCCGCCTCGGGCCGTGCCTTCGCGGCGTTGGCGAGCTGGAACGAGTCGCCGACGAAGTCCGCGTACTGCACCACCTCGTCGCGCTGGTAGAAGTGGCCCATCACCGCGACGCGGTCCCCGAGCGCCGCCTTGGCCGCGCGGATGCGGTCGCCCAGCTCCTGCGCGGAGGCCGTGCGGTACTCCTCGGGCAGCTCGCCCTGGCGTGGGGCGTTCGCCGGGATCGGGTCGCCCAGGCTCGCGCCGGGGCCGTAGGACGGCGCCTGCGCGTCGAACTCCCACGGCGCCTCCACGAGGTCGGGGGTGCAGGTGTCGCCGTCGAGCTGGCCCGACGCGATGAGCCGGATGGTGGTGTCGACCGAAGCGATGGTCATGCGTTTCTTCCTTCGAACGGATGCTGCTGTCGGGTGAGCGGCCCCGCGTCGGCGAGGTCGATGGAGTCGTTGTAGCGGTACAGCCGCGGCGGCCGGTGCGGCGTGCCGGTGAGGTACTCGTCGGTGGCGACGACGGCACCGGAAGCCTCGATGGTGCGGCGGAAGTTGGCCGGGTCGAGCGCCTTGCCGAGCACGGCCTCGTGCACTTCGCGCAGCTGGGCCAGCGTGAAGCGCTCGCCGAGGAAGGCGTGGGCGATGCGGGAGTACTCCATCTTGGTCCGCAGCCGCCAGAGCGCGTACTCGACGATGACGTTGTGGTCGAAGGCCAGCTCGGGCAGGTCGTCGGCGGGGAACCAGGCGACGTTCTCGCCGACGCTCGCGCGCTCGGCCTCCTCGCTGCGCACCAGCGCCCAGTAGACGACGGAGACGACGCGCTCGGCGCCGGGGGAGCGGTCGGCGTCGCCGAACGCGTACAGCTGCTCGAGGTAGCTCGGGGTGAGGCCGGTGGTGTCGTTGAGGGTGCGGGCTGCCGCGTAGGGGAGGTCCTCGCCGACGCGCAGTGGTCCGCCGGGCAATGCCCAGCGTCCCTCGAAGGGCTCCCGGATGCGGCGCACCAGCGGCAGCCACACCTGCGGGACGCCCGCGGTCTCGTCGTCGGTCCGCAGCGCGAAGATGACCGTGGACACGGCGAGGATCGCACTCGCGCGTTCGTGCCGTGCCGTCATGGCTCGCTCCCGACTAAAGGTCAACCTGACTCTAACGTGTGGACCATCTTAGTGTCACCCCGACCAAAACACCAACCTCCCCCTCCCGCGCCATCAGCTCGTCACCAATGGGCGCCATTCGTGACGAATGGGCGCTGTTCGTGACGAATGACGGGCGACGGGAGGGAGAGGCGCGCGGGAGTCCGGCGGAGCGGATATGCTGGCCCGACAAGCGAATACTGGGCCGACATGGTCGATGCGGGAGAGTCGCGCGAAACAGACGCGGCACCGAAGGAGCAATCCTCCCCGACAATCTCTCAGGTACGCGTACCGCATCGAACCGGCCACTCTGAAAAGCAGGACGGCATCCCGCCGCCCTCGCCGACGGTGAAAGCCGCGACCTCGTCCGAGGCGCGGTGAAACTCTCAGGCCGGATGACAGAGGGGGAGTTCTTCCCGGAAGCGGCGACGCTTCCGCCGCCCCCGGCCGCTCGGCCGGCGAAACGGAGAACTCATGTCCTCGCCCCACAGCGACAACGGATCCAGCGACACTCCCAGCACCGAAGGCCCACCGCAGGAGCGCACCTCGCCGCTGCACGAGACCCACACCGCCGCCGGCGCGTCGTTCACCGACTTCGCCGGGTGGCAGATGCCGGTCCGCTACTCGTCCGACCTCGCCGAGCACCACGCGGTGCGCACCGCCGCCGGTCTGTTCGACCTCTCCCACATGGGCGAGATCGTCCTGATCGGCCCGGAGGCCGGAGCAGCCCTCGACTACGCGCTCGCCGGCAAGCTGTCGGCCATCGCGATCGACCAGGCCAAGTACAGCCTCCTGCTCTCCCGCTCCGGCGGCATCGTGGACGACCTCGTCGTCTACCGCACCGGCGAGGACCGCTACATGGTGGTGGCGAACGCGTCCAACCGGGAGGCGGTGGCCCAGGAGCTGCGCGACCGCACCGCGCCCTTCGACGTGGAGGTGTTCGACGAGTCCGACGACATCGCGCTGATCGCGGTGCAGGGGCCGGCCGCGCTGTCCATCCTGCTCGCCACCGACGGGCTCGCCGCCGACGAGGGCGCGCTCGACGGCGAGGACTTCGGTGAGCGCCTCTCCGCGCTCAAGTACTACTGGTCGCTGCCCGCGCTGTTCCAGACCCATCCCGTGCTCATCGCCCGCACCGGCTACACGGGGGAGGACGGCTTCGAGCTGTACATCGCGCCCGACAACGCCCGTGCCCTCTGGGACGCGCTCATCGAGGCCGGCACCGAGCAGGGCCTCGTCCCCGCGGGCCTCGCCAGCCGCGACACGCTGCGCCTCGAGGCCGGGATGCCGCTATACGGCCACGAGCTCGGGCTCGACACCATGCCGGCGCAGGCCGGACTCGGCCGCGTCGTCAACCTCGCCAAGGACACCGACTTCATCGGCCGCGCCGCGAGCGAGGAGGGTCCGCATCCGGAGGCCTGGGTGCTCGTCGGCCTGACCGGCGAGGGCAAGCGCGCCGCGCGCGCCGGCTACCCGGTCTACGCCCACGACGACACGACGGGGCAGGACGCCGAGGTTGGCGTCGTCACCTCCGGCGCCCTGTCTCCCACGCTCGGCGTGCCGATCGCGATGGCCTACGTCGCGCCGCGGTTCGCCCGGGAGAACACCCCGCTCCTCGTGGACGTGCGCGGCACCCGCCTCCCGTTCACCGTCACCGCCCTCCCCTTCTACAGCAGAAAGAAGCGCTAGCCATGGCCGCAGAACAAGACCTCAAGTACACCGCCGAGCACGAGTGGCTGCTCGTGGAGGGCGACGTCGCGACCGTCGGCATCACCGCCTACGCGGCCGAGAAGCTCGGCGATGTCGTGTTCGTCGAGCTCCCCGAGGAGGGCAGCGACGTCACGGCCGGCCGCGTGGTCGGCGAGATCGAGTCGACGAAGTCGGTCGGGGAGCTGTTCGCCCCGGTCGACGGCGTCGTCGCGGAGGCGAACTCCGCGGTGGTGGATGCGCCCGAGCTCGTCAACTCCGACCCCTTCGGCGAGGGCTGGCTGGTGAAGGTCCGCTTCACCGCGCTGCCCGACAACCTCCTCAGCCACGACGAGTACGCCGCCCTCACGGGCGAGTAAGGTTCCGAACCCGCACATGACCGACCTCGCAGTGTCCGACGCGTTTGGGACGCGTCACATCGGCACCGACGGCGACGCGCAGCGCACCATGCTGTCCGCCATCGGCGCCGCCGCCTCCCGCGAGTGGGCCGGAGTGGAGGAGCTCGTCTCCGCCGCCGTCCCCGACTCGATCCGCGCCGACCGCGACCGCACGTCCGTGCTGCCCGCGCCGCTCGGCGAGCGTGCCGCGCTGCGCGAGCTGCGCGCCATCGCCTCCCGCAACACCGTCAACCGCAGCCTGATCGGCCTCGGCTACTACGGGACGATCACCCCCGCGGTGATCAAGCGCAACGTGCTCGAGAACCCGGGATGGTACACGGCGTACACGCCCTACCAGCCCGAGATCTCGCAGGGCAGGCTGGAGGCGCTGATCAACTTCCAGACGATGGTCTCCGACCTCACCGGGCTCGACACGGCGAACGCGTCGATGCTCGACGAGGGCACGGCCGTCGTCGAGGGGATGCTGCTGGCGCGGCGGGCGTCGAAGTCGAAGTCCTCCCGCTTCGTCGTGGATGCGGACACCTTCCCGCAGACGCTCGCCCTGCTGCGCAACCGCGCGGATGCCGTCGGCATCGACCTCGTCGTGCTCGACCTCGCCTCCCTGGCGGCCGACGCTCCGGAGCTGAGCGACGCCTTCGGACTGTTCGTGCAGTACCCGGGCGCCTCCGGCCGGGTGTGGGATCCGACCGCGGTCGTCGCGACGGCGAAGGCGGCCGGCGCGGTGATCGTCGCGGCCGCCGACCTGCTCGCGCTGACCCAGCTGCGGGCTCCGGGCGAGTTCGGCGCCGACGTCGCGGTGGGCACCAGCCAGCGCTTCGGCGTTCCGATGGGCTTCGGCGGTCCGCACGCCGGCTACATGGCGGTCAGGAAAGGCCTGGAGCGCCAGCTCCCTGGCCGTCTGGTCGGCGTCTCCCAGGATGCGGTCGGCAAGCCCGCGTACCGGCTGACGCTGCAGACCCGCGAGCAG
>Ga0209563_100402_pt1 | contig 15460 bp, 12 predicted proteins | sample AraplaCvi_mMF_r2_FD_184271 | JGI IMG/M metagenome (GOLD analysis project Ga0209563, IMG submission 184271) | Arabidopsis root microbial communities from North Carolina, USA - plate scrape CL_Cvi_mMF_r2 (SPAdes) (version 2) | ecosystem: Host-associated > Plants > Roots > Endosphere | place: USA... | reverse complement strand
CGTGACTACGCCTGCCAAGGCGCCCAGCGAGAGTGTGAACATCAAGCGCATGTAGACCGTCACTAAGCCCCGTGAGACGGATACTTGCTCAAGGTAGATTTTGACGAGAGTCTCGATGGTCAAACGGCGTGCTTCAAAGGCAAAGCGACGTTCTTCTGCCGGGGTTACGGGTTGCATGAAAGCTCCTTGGAAACAGCAAAACAAGTAATCAACTTAGCAAAGCAAAATGGCAGAACCATGAGCGAAACCGGCTCATGAGGCGCTGTTGTCTTCGTTGAGCGGCGTATTCCAGATCAACAACTCAAGCGCGGCGGCAATCTGGATGCGGTGGTCGGCAAACTCGATGGGCAACAGATCTTGAGCCCGCTCCAGGCGACGCAACAATGTATTGCGGTGAGTGCCCAGCACCTCGGCTGTCTGAGTGATGTTGCAGCCGTTGGCCAGAAACGCATGCAGCGCGCGTTGAAGCACGGTGGATTCGGTCGCCAGCCGGCCAAGGGTGTTCACGACAAACTGTTTGGACGCTCGGGCATCCTGGGTCATCAGCGAAACCATCCGCACCTGATCGATACTGGTGATCGGCGGCGCGCCCGCCAACCTTCCCACCAGACTCTGCGTGGTCAGCGCTTCCAGGTGCGAGCGACGAAAGCCATTCAATCCCGCTGCGGGAGAACCGATAGCTGCGCGTATTCTGGGGAACGATTCCACCACACCTTGCAACAGGCCATGATCCAAAGGTTTCGCCGCGCTGGCCCAGACCCACACGGTGGCCGGCCCGGCCAATACCACGAGGGGCGTGGTGGTTCCGGTCAGGCGAGCCAGAGCCCGCGCCATCTCTTCCAGCGGGCGGATTTCAGCATCCTGGACTTCGCTCCAGATGACGTAGGCCGAGTGCTTTTGTTGCAGGGAGTAACCCAGGCGCTGGCTCAACTGCTCAGTGTCCACATCACGGCCATCGAGCAAGCGGCTGACCAGACTGCGCTTGTCGATCTGGTCGTGGTGGGTCAAGGCGCTCTTTTCTTCCAGAACGATCTGGGTGATCACCCGCATGTTGCCGGCAATGAACTCCGAGATGGAACGGGACGAGACCTCCAGCAGTTCTTCTAGCAGTACCGGGTCCTGCGTCAGCCCGAACGCCATCTTCATCCACAATTCCCAGGCTGCGCTTTGCGTGGTTCTGGCAGAGTTCATCAGGACTTCCGACAGGCCTCTGCGCGCAAGTTCGCGGGCGGTGTCGACCATGTCGGCGGACACATAAACCCCCACCGGCTCGCCAGGGCGCTGCATGTTGGCGTTCGCCCAATGCAGCAGCTCCGAGCGGTTGGCCCGCCGGCACGCCGCGAGGATCACCGGATCCTCCAGCAGCTTCTCATCCTCGGGCGAGGAAAACAGTGATTGATTCAGGCGCTCGATCCACTCCGGCGGCAGGCTCTGCGCCCTTTCCGCGCCTTTGCGCATCAGTTCGCGAACGGCTTGAGAAGGAAGTGGCCAAGGAGATGCAGTGCTATTCATGTGGTGTTCAAATCAGCCCAAAAAATCCATTGGAATGGTGCACTTTGTATCTTGTCGAACAAACCCGGCAAAAATAGCATGAGCCTACTGACTGAGCCAAATAACCATCTAGAAGCGCCCCGTTTCTCCACACTCGTTGCGAGTTTAGTGCAGGAAAAATCGTAATGGCTGAACTGCTCAGTGACGCATTTCTATAAGTCACTGACAGCGAACCCGCCTGCGCGAAAAACGTTCCTCTTACATGGAGTCTCTTCAATGTCCAGCGATCGCAATGCAACCAGCAGTCTGCCTGTCGTCAGCCGATCCCATTCAGCGCAAGAAATCGCCTCGCTCAGCGATCACGCCGGAGCGGTCATCATCCGGGGCTTCATGACGCCCGAGCAAGTGACGCGCATCAACCATGAACTGGACGCACCGCTTGCGGCCCTGGACGCCGGTTCGAAACATGAACATCAGTTGGTCACGGATAATTCCGGGGAGCCAGGCCTGGGACAGCTTCGAGGATGTTGGATCGCCCGAGATGACCATTCCTGTGGAACTGAAGGCCGGTGACGCCATGCTGTTCGGCGGCAAAGTGGTTCATGGTGGTGGCGCCAACGTCACCGCCGACCAGTTCCGCCGTGGCCTGACGATCCCGCTGCAGGCTTCGATCCTGACGCCCGAGGAAACCTATCCACTGATCGTGCCGCTTGAGGTAGTCAGAACCCTCTCCCCTCGCGTGCAGAAGATCATCGGTTTCCGCTCGCAATACCCCCTGGCCAGTCCGGGCCTGTGGCAGCATGACTACGCGGATCTGGCGGACTATCTCAAGCTCCGACCGATGCAATGTCCGGGGGAAGGCAGCCGCCTCCCCCGAACCACTTTCATTGCCCCGTCGAGGACGTGAACAAGACCCCCCGACGTGAAAACAGAACCGGCGCACCTTGCGGATCGAGCAGCGCCGCTGTCAGCGATAACCCCTCAACCGACTGGCTCTCCTCGAAGCGCTCGCCCCCATCACTGCTTTTCATCATCAGCCCATCCAGTCCCACCGCCAGTACTGTGCGACCGGCCACCGTCACGGCGGTAATGGACCCTTTACTTTGGGTCGGCACCTTGCGAAAGCCCCTGCCCTCGGTCGTACCGTGCATCAACGTCCCGCGCTGGCCACCCACCAACAAGCTGCCGTCGGCCAACACGGCGCCGGACCATAGTGTGCCTTCGTAACCGGTGTTGATGTACGTCCAGCTTTTGCCCTCATCCTCGGAGCGCAGAAGCTGTCCATGTTCGGCGGTGGCATAGAGCTTGTGTTGGCCATCGGCAAACAACCCCATCAAATTAAGATCGGCCTTCTTCGAACCCGGCGGCGCCTGCAACGTTTGCTCGTTCCATGTCAGCCCACCGTCGTCGGTCGTCAGCACCAGCGACCAAAGCCCCACGGCGACACCCTGCTGTGCATTGAAGAAATGCACGGCGAACAGCGGACGATCCTCTTCGTTGGACATCCGCTGGATCTGCCAGGAGTCGCCGCCGTCCGCCGTGACCAGAATCACACCCCAATGCCCCACGGCCCAGCCCCGTTTGGCATCGATGAACGACACCCCCGTCAACGGCGTGGACACCGGCACCGAGCCGGCCTGACGAAAGCTTTTCCCATGATCATCCGACAGCAGCACAATTCCATGATCGCCGACCGCAACCATGCGCTTGCCCGCCCAGGCAGCATCGAGCATGGTGGCTTGGCTGGCGTGTTCCGACTGCATCGCCGGCACCACCGGCAAGGGCGAAGCCTGCAAGGCAAACGGCGGCAGCAGCGCGGCGATCAACACGCCGATAGACAAAAAACCGTTACACATGACTTTCTCCTCAATGCATCAGCGCGCCAATCATGCGCACGGGGCGCCTGCGCGGGAAAACCTGCTCCAGCCAAACCGCAAAGGCCGGCAGAACCGTCATGGCCATGACCATGTTGACGATGAACATGAAGGCCAGCAGCTTGCCCATGTCCGCCTGAAACTTGAGGTCGGAAAACGCCCAGGTGGCGACGCCGATCGCAAGGGTAATGGCGGTGAAGATAGTGGCCATGCCGACCTCGAGCAACGCATGCTCGACGGCTTTGGTGATGGGCTGGCCGTAGGCCTGGTGCAGTTGCAGGCGGTTGTAGATGTAGAACGCATAATCGACGCCGATTCCCACCGCCAGCACCATCACCGGCAACGTGGCGATGGTCAGGCCGATCTGCAACTCCTTCATGAACCAGTAGCCGATGAAGGTGCCGATGGTAAGCGGCAGGCAGCAGACCAGCACCGCGCGCCAGTCGCGGTAGACGACGAACACCAGCAAGGCGATGGCGGCATAGACGTAGAGCAGCATCGGCGTTTCGCTTTTTTCCACTTCTTCGTTGATGGCAGCGAGAATGCCGGCATTGCCTGACGCAAGGCGAATCGTGACGTCGGGCGACGGGTTTTCACTGCGGAAGGCCTTTGCCGCTTCCACCACCCGGTTGATCGTCGTGGCCTTGTGGTCAGCCAAATACAAATGCACGGCAGACATGCTGCAATCGGCGCGCATCAGTCCGGGCGTGCGCGCAACTTCGGTGGCCAGAGCGGCGTAGTTCATCGGGTCGATGGGCACCGCGCCCATTTTCGGGTTGCCTTCGTTGTAGCCCTCGTTGAACTGGCGCAGGGTCGAGGAAAACGAAGCGACAGACAACACACCGGGCACGCCTTGCATGGCCCAGACGAAACGGTCTTGGTATTGCCCCACCGCGACGTTCTCGCAGGTGGCCTGGCTGTCTTCGCCGCCGCTGTCACGGTTGGCTTCGAACACCACGCTGAGCCAGTCCAGGCCGATGTCGTAGTTGCTGGCGATGGACACGGCGTCGCGGTTGAAGCGTGAGTCTTCGCGAAGCTCCGGGGCGCCGGCCTGCAACGTGCCGACGACCCGGTCGTGGCTTTGCCAGATCGCCACCACGAAGACCACCAGAGCCACGCCCAGCACCCACTGCGCGTTGCGCCGCTCGGCGAGTCGGCTCAGACCATGCAGCCAGCGGGTTCGACGCCGCCGGGAGACTTCTTGCGCGGCGGCATACTTGTCATCCACCTTGAGCATGGACGCCACCAAGGGCAGCATCACCAGGTTGGTGATGATCTTGTAGGCCACCCCGAGCGAGGCAGTGATCGCCAGCTCCCGCACCATGGGAATGGGGATCAGCAGCAACGTCACGAAGGACAACAGTGCCGTCACCAGCGCCAGGGTGCCGGGCACCAGCAGGCCGGTGAAACTTGAGCGGGCCGCCTGCTCGGCGCTCTTGCCAACGGCGATCTCACGCACGATGAAATTGATCTGCTGGACGCCATGAGAAACCCCGATAGCGAAGACCAGAAACGGCACCAGCACCGCCAGCGGATCAAGGCCGTAGCCCAACAGGCGCAGGCTGCCGAACTGCCACACCAACGACGCCAGTGAGCAGACCAGAGCGAGCAAGGTGAAGCGCAGCGAGTGGCAGTACCAATAGACCGCAGCCGCCGTCAGCAGCAGCGCCAGCAAGCAGAACTCCAGCACCGCCGACGCGCCATCGGCGATGTCGCCGATCTGCTTGGCGAAGCCGATCATCTGGACCTCGAAATCACTGTTCTCGAAGCGCTGGCGGATCTCCTTCTCCAGCGCATGGTTGAACGCAACGTAGTCCAGGTGGGCGCCGTTGGCGTCGAACTCATTGAGTTCGGCGGTGATCATCGCGCTGCTTTGATCGCGCGAGACCAGCGTGCCGATGAAACCGCCTTGCGCGCTGGAGTTGGCTATGGTCGCGATGATTTCATCGTCCAGGTGCTCGGGCGTCACCGTCCCCGGCACCAAGGGGTCAGCACGAAAGCCCTCTTCGGTGATTTCGTTCACGAAGGCATTGGGCGTCCACAGCGAACGCACGCTGCTGCGGGATACGCCGGGCAGGAAGGTGATCGCCTGGGTGACGTCATAGAGCCGCTTGAGGCCCGGGGCGCTCCAGATCACGCCGTTGCGGGCCTTGACCACGATCGTCAGGCGGTTCGCGCCCATCAGATCGTTGCGGTAGGCTTCGAAGGTCTTGATGTATTCGTGGCCGATGGGCAGTTGCTTTTCGAAGCCTGCGTCCATGCGCAACTGCACGGCGAACCACGCCATGATCAGGGTGAAAACGGCCAGGCTCGCCAACACCAGTCGACGATGCCCGAACAGAACGCCCTCGACGCGCGGCAGCAGGCCGCGCGTCCTTGCTTCAGTCAATTTCACAGAACCATTCACGGCAGGCCTCACAATGAGCGGGAGATCGCGATGCCGACATAATCTCGGTCACGGTAGAGCTGGTCGTAAGGCGTATCGCCGCCCATGAACTTCGCGTAGTTGAGGGAAACCTGCCAACTGGCCGGGTTGCGCACGAAGTTGAGGTACAGGTTCATGCTGCTGGCGTCTTCGGTGAAGGTGGCGGTGAGGTTCGGCGTGCGTCCCCCCAGCGAGCGCGAATAGAAGATGCCGGGCGTGACCTGCCAGCCCGGCAGCAACGTACCGTCGTAGGTCAGGCTCATGTCCAGGTTGATGCCCGAGGACGTCTTGTCGCCATGGGCCTTGGGCGGGATCGCCGGATTCAGTTGCCAGGTATTCAGGCCAGGTGCGAGCGGCTCGCCGTTGACCTCGTCATGCAGCCCCGGGTACTTGATGACCACCAGTTCCGACAGCAGCGTGCCGGTGCTGGCCCCGGTGAAGTCCAGCAGCGTCGGCGAGTTGGACGGCGTAAAGCTGTACAGGCCGGTCAGGTGCCACTGGAATTTCTTTTCGTCCTTCCAGCATTTGCCGCCGTTGCTCGCGCACAGGTCGACGACCGGATTGAGCATCACCGCATCCTTGGGCCGGTACGACAGCTCCGTGCCGACCGCCCAGTCGCCGATTGGCATGTTCGCGCTGATACCGTACAGCATGCGGTCTTCCTGGTACTCCCAGGTGGGTGCCACAGCGAAGGTGTTCGGATCGAACGCCACGCTCAAAGTGGGCAACTTGTCGTGGTAGCGCATCACATACAGCCCGTAGTTGATGTCGCTGTCCTCCGGCTGCCAGCGCAGCGAAAGGCCCCACTGACCGCTGTTGCGGGCCTTCTTGTCGGAGAACCCGTAATCGCCCATGCCCTTGCCCGGGCCATTGCTCGTGGACCAGTAGCTGCCCACCGGCGGCAATTCGCTCTTGTTCCAGCCAAACTGGTAGTAGGTCTCGATGTTGAGCCCCGAGCCCAGGCCGGAGGCGACGCTGAGCATCGGCGCCGGCAGCACGGCCTCCTTGAGCTGGACGCCGGGGCGTGCCAGGGCCTGATAGTCGTAAGCGTTGGTGTTGTTGATGCCGCCGGCCACGAACAGGCTTTCGCCCCAGTTTATGACCTGGTTGCCCAGACGCGCCCGGACGCGCTGCTCACCCACATCGAAACCCTTGCTCACCCACAGGTCGAGCAACCGGGCCTTGAATGCAAGATCATCATGGGCTGAGTCGCTGAGGCCGTCGCTGCCGACGCTCGCAGGGGTGTTGAAGGACTGGGTGCCGGTCGTGTCGGTGGCGGCGAAGTCGCGGATCCAGCTGCCGCGCGCCATGAAGCTGACGTCGTTGGGCATTTTGAGCAGCAGCTCGTGCGTGCCTTTGAGGTAGTTGGTGAACAGGTCGCCGCGGTCGTAGTTCAGGTCGCCCTGGTCGGCGACGCCCGAACTCTGTGCCAGGCACCCCGAGGGCGCGTTGTGCCCGCTGACGCCCTGGTTGATCAGGTTGCAGGCGCGCGACTCCGTGCGCAGGCCCATGCCTGCGGTGATTGTGGAGTCGAACGAGCCGCGGATCGTTTCGGTTTCAAACGTGAAGCCCATGGCAAATGGGGTGGCGCACGCGATGACAAGGCCTGAAGCTTTCGTAATTGTTTTTTTCATGCTGGCTCTCGATCTGACGACGTTCGTTAGCGTTCGCTGATGGCGCGCAAGTTATCGGAGGTGAAAAAGTCCCTTTTGAGGCGTGGGCTGGCGTTCTCTTCGGTGAGCCAGCGGATGTCACTCTTGCCCGCGCCGACCGTGGTCATGTCGTAGAGGTAGCGACCGTCCACCAGGTTGTACTGGATCTGGGCCTCGACATCGCAGGCGCCGGTCTCGTACACGGGTGTGGAAAGCCCTTCGCGCACTTTCCAGATCTGCCCTTGCTTGTCGTAGTCCACGGCCATCACCGCGTTCCAGCTGTCTTCGTCGATGTAGAACAGGCGCTTCGGTGCCTGGTGGCGCATGCCCTGGCGCACGTTGGCCTCGACGACCCACACCCGATGCAGCTCGTAGCGGCGAGCCTGCGGGGCGACCGAATCGTTGCCGGCAAAGTTTTCGACCTTGGCTGACGTGTCATAGGCACCGAACATGTTGTAGGGCACCAGCAACTCCTGCTTGCCGACCAGCTTCCAGTCGAAGCGGTCCATGGTGCCGAAGAACACGTTCCCCTCATCGACGGTGTACTGGTTATCGAGACCGATCTGCGGCGCGTCGTAGGAGTACGACGGCATACGCCGCACGCGACGCTGGCCGGGGAAGTAGTAGAAGGTCGTGGCCTGTTCACCGGCGACGGCGGTCTGCACCGCAGATTGACCGGCCAGCGCCGCCGGTTCCAGGTAGTTGAAGAAGGTCGCGTTCTCCAGGCGGCCGACAGACGAGAACAGCGCACTGCCCTTCTTGCCCCACGGTGTGAAGAAGAACGTGTCCACCGACTGGCGTGACCACTCCCCGCCCTTGCGTGGCGAAATCCCCGAAACGGAGCGTGGGATTTCGACGCCGACGCCGCGGTAACGCATCTTCATGTTCCACATCACCTCAGCGCCGGTTTTGGGGATGGGGAACGGAATGCCCGGCACATGGGCCTCCTCGAGGGCGAGACCCGCCGCGTCGAGCTTGGCGAAGCCGATGTTCTGTCGGGTGTTGTCGGCGACGAAGTCCGGCGCGCCGCAGCTCCGGCGGGTCGGATAGACATCCATGCGGTAGCCGGGGATCTTTTTGAACAGCTCAAGCTGGCCGGGGGACAACTTGGCGGCGTATTGCGCGACGTTGTTGGCATCGATGCTGTACAGCGGTTTGTCGCCCTTGAATTTCCAGAAGTCGCCACGAACCTGGCCGTAACTCCAGCCCGTGCCTTGCGGGCCGGGGGGTGTCCAGGCGGGAATGTCTCCACTTTGGCTGGCCGCGACTTCGCCGCCCAAGGGGGTCAGCTTCGTCCCCAGCATGGCAGGGTCCACGCTCTCGGCCTGAGCCGAAAACACCACGGTCGCTGCCGCGATCCCCGCGATCAGTTGCCGGACGGCATGGCGGGAAAACACGGCGCCTTTTGGATGCTCAATCACGTGATTCATTGCAAGTTCCTCAGAAACGAAGTTGGGTCGCAAAGCAACTGGATCTCGATTAAAGATGCCGAAACAGATCACTCATACTGACAATCGGATGTTTGGCCGGCGGTGCGGATAAAGGAATTGAAAACTGTGTTTTGCATAGATAGAAAGTGCCCATGATCAAGGCAACTCCAAGGCAAACGAATCCAGTCCGGCGCATGGCAAACCTCCAGCATCAATTTTTTTATTGTTTGAACCTGATGATGGTTCTATCGAATTTTCCGCTCGTGCGGATTTTGTTTTATCGGGTACTCAAGAGTGATCGCGCGGCAACTTTTTGGGTTTTCTCCAGCGCGCCATAGGCGTAATACAACTGCACCATCGAATAGGACCAGGTCAGAAAAGCGCAAGTCATGAAAATCAACTTGCTGTCATCCCCGGCGATCGGGAAGAAATCGTACCTGAGCGCCACCATCAGCCCCGCCACCCCGCCCAGGGCGGTTGCCAGCGCGTGTGCCACGGCGCGGGCGCGTACCAGTCGCCAGGTGAAATAGCACAGGTACAGGGTGTAAAGGGACCACATGATCACATAGAAGTAAGGAAGCACCGTTTGCGTAACGTCGGACAAATAGTAGAACGCCGTTGCGGCGAAACCGGCCACAAACAGGAAAACGTCTTTCGCCCGCGATGGTTTGTAGTTATGGGTGATCGCCATAAGCCCCATCGTGGCAATAATCGGCACACCCACGCCACGGGAAAAAGCATCGAGAAATAGCGCGACGTTGTAGTTACCTTTCCAGCCAGTCGCAATATAAGTCGTGAAGTTTGACGCCGAAATGCCGACGATCAAGAACTCCAGACCCAGCAAATAGTTTCCTTTCCTGATAAAGCCCGCCCCGTAACATAGCCCTGAAATCACCAGGACAATGCATGAGACCAATGCACAGATATCGACAATTTCCACAATGACAGCCTCTTTGAGTGTTATTACGCCTCGCCTTCCACTACGTTTCAGCGCTCTTCAAGCACTTTGCGGTTGGTGCGTTCATCCATCCATTTGGCCGCCGCGAAGGCCGCTTTCAACGCACACCACTGCAGCGGCTCGGGCAGCGTCGAAGGCGTCTTGTGTTCCAGCGCCGTCAGGTGCGAGGGGTCCGTACCGTTGATCCGTGCGGCGAGGTGGGCTCCCATAAGCGATTGCGAGGCCAGTCCGTGGCCGGAGCAGCCCGCCGCGTAGAAGATGTTGTGTTTCTCGCCCGTCGTACCGACAACTGGCAATGCGTCGTAGGCCGCGCTGATGTATCCGCTCCAGCAATGCTGGATACCCAGGCCCTGCAATGTTGGAAACCGTTCGCGCAGCCCGCGTGCCAATGCGGCATAGGCGCTGTCATCCGGCACATTGGGCGTCTTCGAACCGTAGGCATAGCCCAGTTGTTTCGTGGTCAACACCATCGTGTTGTGGGCCGTCAGCCGGTGGCTCTCCATGGTGTAGTGCGGCGTGATCAGCCCTTCGCGGTTCTTCCAGCCGAGCGACGCCAATTGCTCCGCCGACAGCGGCTGGGTTTCGATCGCCGACACCCGGATCGACGCCACTTTGTTGCGCAACAGCCCCAATTGGGGGGTGTAGGCATTGGTGGTCAGCACCATGATCGGTGCGGTGGCGTTGCCCGAAGCGGTCTTGCAGGTGATGAGCGGCCCTTCGCTGTAGGACAGCAGTGGCGTGCGTTCATACAGCTTCACACCAGCGGCAAGTGCTGCACGGCGCAGGCCGTTGATGTACTTGCCGGGGTTCAGGGTGCCGCCGCGTTGCGCGCTGCCGAACAAAAAGGCGGGCGGGATTTCACGGGCACGCATTTCGACCCGGTCGATGAAGCGCGTCACAGAACCCAACTCATGCCCGAGCTTCATGTTGGCGCGCAGGCGTTTTTCCTGGGAAGGATGCACCGCTGCGCGAATGACGCCCGAGGGCGTGTAGTCGCAGTCGATGCCCAGCGCCGCCAGACGCCCTTCCACATAGGTCACTCCGTCGTCGTAGAGCCGGACGAACTGCCTGGCCCTTTCCACGCCGACGCGTTTGACGAAGAGGTCGAACTCGATGCCCATGCTGCCCAGCAGATAGCCGGCGTTGCGCCCACTGGCGCCAAACCCGGCGAATTCCTGCTCCAGCACGATGACCCTGGCCCCCTGCGCATTGAGCTCCAGGGCCGTCGACAGGCCGGCGAACCCGGCACCGACCACGATCACGTCGGCGTGTTCGTCACCTTTGAGTTCCGGTTGCAGGTCAGCGGGACGCTCCACCCATCCACCCAGATTGCGAAATTTCATCGGTCTGGCTCCAACGTTGTCGATTGCCTTGTTCAAAACATTCATGTGTTTTCACTCTTGTCTGCTGTCTGCTGTCTGCGGGCACGACGGCACGCTCCATGAAAAGGGAGTGCGCAGTCGTCTGTCGGTCAGCGTTCCGACCGTTGTTATGCAGTTGGGCCTGTCACCGCATGGCCCGGGTACGCTTAAAGGCCTTTTCCGACCTCGGAGAAAGACTCCAGCGCCAGCAGTTCTTGCGGATCGCGCATCTGGCCATCCACCTCGACCCAGCCGAGCAACGTGCTGCTCGCGCTCCAGCCCAGCAGACGCTGCAGTTCATCGGGGAGTTGCCGGACGCGCTCGATGGGGAGCGAAAGGAAATGGTTTTCCTCCAGCCGCAAGAAGGCCAGGTCATAGGCCATGGTCAGGCCAGTTCGAGGATGCGCGGAAATGTTGGCGCCACCACCGTGGTAGACCGAGCCCAACCACAACAAGGCAGAACCGGCTTTCATTTCGCCCGCAACGGTTTCCTCCTGGGTTGGCATTCGCTCGTCGTCCCAGGTGTGACTGCCGGGAATGACGCGGGTCGCGCCGTTTTCTTCGGTGAAATCGGTAATGGCCAGCATCAATTGCAACCGGGCTTCGCGACCGAACTGAGGGTGGCGCCACAGCGAGGTGGCGTCATCGCGATGCAGAGGCTGCAAGCCTTGCCCAGGACCGATCTGAATCGCCTGGGTCATGCTGAGCTGGATATTGGGTTCGATTTCGATACGGTCGCTGCCCACCCACACGTGGGTCGGGGTCTGCAAGATCTTTTTTGCCGTCTCGATAAACAGAGGGTTCAGCGCGACGTCTACCGCGGTGTCGCTGCGTTCAAAGATGCGCGCCACCCGTCGAGTCTGGGTGCCTGCAAAGTAAGGATCGACACCGCAAGGCGTGATGTTCAGATAACTGTCGAGTTCTTCTTTCAAGGTCAGCAAGGTTTGCTGCGAAACAAAGTCGGAGATGATCACCCCACCATCTCGCTTAATGGCTTCAACCACCACTTCAATCGATTCGTTGCTGTTCAACGTTTTGAGTGTTCGTCTTTCCATTTTCAATTTCCACCAACAAGAAGAAATGTGATCAACCGATCTGATCGATTGATCAGGTCATGTGATTAAGGCAATTCGCATGCCATTGTTCAAAGCTGCTTTAAATCTAGAAAGTTGAAGGCGTTGAACTTCTGAGTTGCCTATAAGCGATACCAGGCTACTCACTTTTCCTCGGATCTTGCGCTGCCGTGTCACTTCAATACGGGTACTTACGAAACACTTGTCGGGCGAAGAAGAAAACATTCATCCAGACCCCTTCGCTCATGGATTGAGACCCGCCCATGCGTTAGCATCCCTCCCCACTGATATTGAACCGGGTTACTGACGGGAATACCGAATAAGGAGGCTGAGCCTATGGCCAGAATGGGCGCGCAATTGCGTAGACAAGATTTCATCGAGGCCACCGTGAAGGTGATCGCGGAGTACGGCGCCGCCAACGCGACGACCCGCCGGATCGCCGCGCAGGCCGATTCTCCATTGGCATCATTGCACTACACCTTCCACACCAAGGACGAATTGTTCTATGCGGTGTACGAGTCACTGATCAACACGCCGCGCCAGTCGCTGGAAGTCACAGCAGGCGGCACCGCCGCACAAACCGTGGGGGAAACGCTGCGTCAGGCGGTCAACTGGTTCATGACCCACCCGGATCTGGCCATTGCTCAGTCCGAGCTGTTCGCCTGGTCCCTGCGCAACAACCCTGCGATGGCGACCCGGATCTATGCCGATGCCGCCCAGGCAACCGAGCAAACCATCAAGAAAATCGAGGGTGTGAGGTTGGACAGCGCCGCGTTGACCACCGTCAGTCGCCTGTTCATCAACCTGCTCGATGGGCTGTTGATCGCCTGGTCCGCACACGGCGACACGGAGCGTTTGAAGGCGGAAACCGACACGGCCTGCCAGGCACTGGAACTGCTGGTGGCGACTTTTGAAACGGTTCCCGAGGCGGTCAGCGCCTGATCAGAGTCTGATGCGCAACTCTTTCACTTGAACTATTCAAATGAAAGAGTTGCGTCTGCTCTTGCTGTTCTTACAGGGATGAGCATTTGTGATTGTAAAAGAGCTTGAGAAAACTTTAGTTCAGCATCCAAGTTATAAATGACATGCCACTGAAAAACGCAATTGTTGAAAAAACGGCAGCCAACAAAAAATAAAAATGCAAATCTTCTTGATTAAAAAGAGGGGAGCCAAACCGCACTCCCCTAAATGAGACAAATGCTTTTTACAGCATGTGCCCTGCCAATAACGAAACGAGTGTGCCATTCAGCAAGTTTGGAAAATCGTGCCCCATCCCCGGCAGAAGAACCAACGTCGATCCGGCAATAGCCTTAGCGGTGGCAAATCCTCCGGTGGTGGAGACCATCAGGTCTTTCTCCCCATGGATGACCAACGTGCGGCATCGAATCTGCTGCAATTCCTGAGTGCGATCACCGGAATTGATGATGGCGCCGATCTGCCTGGCGGTGCCCAGATTGTTCAGCTCATTCCCTCCCCGCCCCCAGGCTTGCGCGGCGTAACAGCGCATGCTGTCTTCGTTCCACTCCAGCGGGGAGCCGATGACACGCATGATGTCCAGGTAATCGCGCACGCTTTCCTTCTCGCTCCTGGGCGGACGACGCAAAATCTTCAGCAGTGCCTTGAATGCGGGCTGCCCCACGCGTAACGATCCGGTTGTAGAAAAAATCGAGGTAAGGGTTTTGACCCGCTCCGGGTAACGCGCGGCCAGCGTCTGGGCGATCATGCCGCCCATGGACATCCCCACCACATGCGCCGCTTCCAGTTGCAGGCTGTCCATCAGCCCGATCACGTCATCGGCCATGTGGCCCAGGTCGTAGCCGTCGGTGGACTTGCGAAAAAACTGCTGCAAGACCGTCGGCGGCGTCGCATCGGTAAAGAAAGACCGGCCCGAATCACGGTTGTCCAGAGTGATGACGCGCAACCCCTGACTGACCAGCCCGGCGATGAACGCCTGCGGCCAGTACGTTAGTTGCAGCCCCAGCCCCACCACCAGGATCACAGCTGGGTCGGTTTCAACCCCGTAACTGCGATAGCAGAGACTTCCCTTGCCGGGCAACTCACAGAAATGATCCTTGCTCATCGACCGTCACTCACCATTGCCAGGCCGGCGCTTTCTGGCTGACGGACAACTGGTGCCGAGGTGAACTTGAGGCAGTCCTCAGCCACCGTCCCGCGACGCAGCAATTTGACGTCGCGAAAGTAATCCATCGACATGATCCAGGGTTCGCACGGCCCCTGGCGCGGCATGCCGTCCAGGGCGCGCTGCACGTAACCCGCACCAAAATCCAGCAGCGGGCGAGTCTCGATTCCTTCGGGTGCCTGTGGCTCACAGACGGTGTAACCTTGCTCATCCATGAAGCCCAGCAGGCGACAGAAGTGGTCGCACAACAGGCAGACCTTCAAGGTCCAGGACGAGTTGGTGTAGCCCACCGCGAAGGCAAAGTTCGGCACGCCGGAGAGCATCATGCCTTTGTAGGCCAGGGTCTGGCTCAGCGTCACCGGCTGACCGTCCTTGTATAGCGTGATGCCACCGAACATCTGCACATTGAGACCGGTAGCCGTGACGATGATGTCAGCCTTCAGTTCCTTGCCGGACTTGAGCAGTACACCCGATTCGGTAAATCGCTGGATGTGGTCGGTCTCCACAGAGGCCTTGCCCGAACTGATGGTCTTGAACAGATCCCCTTCAGGCACCGAGCACAGCCGCTGATCCCAAGGGTCGTAAGGCGGATTGAAATGCACGTCCACCGGGTAGTCCTTCGGCAGTTCCTTGCGGGTCAGCCACATGAGCAGCTTGCGCGAAAGCTTCGGAAAGCGTTGGCAGAAGCTCCAGAACCCCAACGTGATCTTGGCGTTCTTCCAGCGGGTCAATGAATAGGCGGTCTGGGCAGGCAGCACCTTGCGCAGGAAGGCGGCTACGCCATCCTTGGCAGGCTGATTGATGATGTACGACGGCGTGCGTTGCAGCATGCTGATGCTGGCTACCTTGTCCGCCATGGCTGGAATCAACGTCACCGCCGTGGCACCGCTGCCGATCACGACCACGTGCTTGCCGGCGTAATCCAGATCTTCCGGCCAGTGCTGCGGATGAATGATCTGGCCCTTGAACTGTTCCGAGCCTTCGAAGCGCGGGCTGAAGCCCTGGTCATAGCGGTAATAGCCACCTGCGCCGAACAGCCAGCGGCACTGGATGGTA